>OLSM01000003.1_pt1 | contig 355202 bp, 313 predicted proteins | sample 1672721 | NCBI WGS metagenome assembly OLSM01 (sample SAMEA3136717, study PRJEB25190) | human gut metagenome
TTCGACACATCTGCGATGTGTCGAATTACCCGACCCCTCACACGCCCCTCACACCAAAAGAAAAGCCGCTCTTAATGAACGGCTCCGTAGTAATATCCCCATCCGTGCGAAGAGAGCGACGAGTTGAATTGGTCGCACAGTTTGATGCGATCGTACGTTCCTGGCGGAAGCAACGAAACGATCTCGAGCAGATCGGGATTCAGATCGAGCGATTCAGCCTGCACCACGATATCGAGACGCGTTTGCTCTTCGGCATCGGCGAACAGGCTATCGACGAAATCTTGCAGCACGCCGAAATCGGGGCTCTTCTCGAGTTTTGCCATACCGAATCCCTTCTTACGCGACCACATCGAGACCGGCGAGGGTAGCGACCAGCCCACCGGTATACGCGAACGTTGCCACTCCCCCTGCACGCAGGAATTGAACACCTTGCTGACGCAGTTTGAGCGCTGTGTCGATCATGCGGTCGGGTGAATAATAGGGATTATCCAAGTCTGGATCGTAAGCGCGCTCGATCAGTTCACGAACCACCAATTCTGCAAGCAGCGGCTTTGTGGTGTTTTCGCGCAGGATCTCGATCGCAGGAGCAAGATGCTCATACGTGGCTCCCGAAGCGATGCCAATCACATCTGCTCCATATTCATCGGCGAGCGCAACGGCCTCAGCAAGCGTATGAGTGTGCGTGGGCAGCTCCCCCGCATCGGTGAGCGCGTAGGAGAGGAACACCGGACCATCGTAGACTGCCCGCGCCCCCATGAGCGCGCACTGGGCATCGTAGGCACTGGTGAAACCGCTGAAGAAGAGAGCGTCGAAAGGATATTCGGTAAGCTCCTTCACTGCCGTTTGGTACTGAGCGCGCGAAGCTTTGAGCGATGTTGCGCTCGATTCATCCAAAGGTAGCCCGCTCGGGCCGATGACCGCAAGCGCATGTTCAGGGCTGAAGGCATGCACGCTCTCCCAAGCGAATGCCGCGATATCCTTGCCGTGTCCCTCGAATTTCTCGTGAGCAAGACGCGCATTAGTGATGCATTCGGTGGCCGTGCAGAAACAAGGCGTACCGATCATCTTCTCCATCTGATAGGCCTGCTCGACCGTTTCTGGCTCACACAGGTCGACATAGGCTTCCTCGGTGGCCAGATCGAAGCCGAGCTGAGCGAACGAATGGTTGAACGACGTGCTCAAAACGAGCATATCTTTGCCGAAACGCATCTGGATATCTGCCATTGCTTATCCTCTTTCCGAGCGAAGCACACCTTTGAAGACCTTCTTACTGAGATAGTGTACCATCCCTGAAAGCAGCAGGATCGTGCCTCACATCCAACGGAACGAATCTTTGCCAGCGCCGAGCTTGAAATGGTACTTCACCAATCCCAGATCCTCCCCCGCGAATGTTCCAGGCTCGTAGGCAATGGAGACTTCATCTCCCTTTCCGTAAATCTGAAAGTTTTGCTTATTGAGCGCCGTAGGCGCGAGCAGGGCTGCTGCAACGCCGCGCTTGAACCAAAGAGGGGCCTCCCCTTCATACGTCGCGACTTCTGAAGGGTCCTTCGACTTATGAGGCTTGCCCTGTGTTGCGCCATATCCGAGCGCAATGATCCCGATGACCTTTTCGCCTTTCGCTTTCTCTTCCATCTTCATGCGATTGAATGTTCCACCAACCCACCAGGTATTCAATCCCAGTGTCTGGCAGTAAAGCATAAGATCGGCACCAGCCATACCAAGCCGCTCATTCAGATCAGCACTTTCAGGTCCTGCGAGGATGAAGTAGTTTCGTACGCCTTTTGCAAGAATGAGCTTGATGGCTGCATTGAAAGCCTCGGTGTTATCGAGAACAAGGCTGATATCTACCCCATATTCGTCATTCAGCATTCTCGTGTGCTGTTCGATCTTCTCGCGGCATTCTTGAGGTATCGGTTTGTCAAGATATTTGCGAACCATATGCCGCTCATACATCGCTTGCTTCATATCCATAGGACTCCTTATCAAGAAAGACAGTGCTTTGGGATCGAAAGTAAGATTCATCCTTTGAACTGTGGTCTCTCTAGGGTTTTCGTTAGTTTTTCGACTATCCTGATCAGCTCTTCTATGTCTTCATGCCCCATCGCTGCGATCAGAGCATCGAGCTTCATGTTGAATTCGCTCTTCTCATCGCCTAATAGTTCACGCCCTTTCGGCGTAAGCAGGACAAGCGTACTGCGGCGGTTTTCGCGAGGAAGCGTTCGCGAGATGAACCCCTTGTGCTCAAGCGAGCTCATCATTTGCGACACCGCACCTTTAGTAACAGAGAGAAATCGTCCAATGTCCGTGGGACCCACATTCGAAGAACTGCTCGGATCATTCTCCTCGATGGCGCGCAAGAGCATGAATTCGGCGAGACTAATATCCTGTTTTCCGTCTACCAACTTCATGCCCAAGCCAGAATTGGCAAGCTTCTTGAACTTGAATATGGTCTGCAGGAGCTCGATACGAAGTTCCTCATCTTTTGCCCTGCTCGCATTATCGGTCATAAAGCATTCCCCTCTTATCTTTCTCTACCGCAAGGAACTACGTTCGCGAGCTCCGCAATGCGCTCTCGAGCGTTTCCTGTAAATAGTCCTCCGTGGTAGCACAGCACATTACTTCAGATATAAGCTATTTTAGTTTAGTACTATACTATATTGTTCTAAACAATTAGCAAGCGACAAGGAATCCACACACAGCCGCTACCTGTTCTTGTGTGCCTAATCACTGCTTTCTATGCAAAACAGATGAATGAACCTCTCGATGATTTGGTAAAACACTGCAAAAAGCGACTTTTGTTTGACAAGCCACGCGGCTTGCGTACAATGTTGAAGGGCGAAACGCACAGCAGGCGCTGGATGATTCGTCGAATATGTGGGGACGTAGCTCAGTTGGGAGAGCGCAGCGTTCGCAATGCTGAGGTCGTGGGTTCGATCCCCATCGTCTCCACCACGTAAAACAAATGACCCTTACCGTTTAGGCAAGGGTCATTTTTTCTTGGCAGGTTAAAGGCTCTGAGCGCTACACGACACGGCAAGCCTATGCGCAGGTGCTCTATACCTATAAGAGTTGTGCACAAGCACCGATCCTACTGAATACCTTCCAGTTTCGGAATGTACTTGAAGCCTTCTTCAAGATCCTCATCAGTCGGAATATAGTCGGTCATCGTGCCTTCACGATACGCCTGATAAGCCGTCATATCGAAGTAGCCAGTACCCGTCAGGCCGAACACGATGGTCTTCTCTTCACCAGTCTCCTTGCATTTCAGCGCCTCATCGATCGCCACACGGATCGCATGAGCCGATTCAGGGGCAGGAAGCGTACCTTCCACACGTGCGAACAGGGTTGCTGCTTCGAAGACATCCGTCTGCTTGACACTACGTGCCTCATCGATGAAGCCATCGTGATAGAGCTGCGAAAGGATCGGGCTCATACCGTGATAGCGCAGACCGCCAGCATGGTTCGGGCTGGGAATGAAGCCGGAGCCGAGCGTGTACATCTTCGCGAGCGGGGTGACCTTGCCCACATCGCAGAAATCGTAAGCGAACTTGCCGCGCGTAAGCGTTGGGCAGCTTGCTGGCTCAACGGCGATGAAGCACGGCGCATCCTTGCCTTCGAGCTTGTCCGCCATGAACGGCGCCATGAGACCACCCAAGTTCGATCCACCGCCTGCGCAGCCGATCAGGACATCGGGCTTCACGCCGATCTTCTCGAGCGCCGCTTTCGTCTCGAGGCCGATGATGGACTGGTGCAGCAGCACCTGATTGAGCACCGAACCTAAAACATAGCGGCAGCCTTCAGTCGAGACTGCTTCTTCAACCGCCTCAGAAATAGCAGTACCGAGCGATCCGGTGTTGTCGGGATCCTTCTCCAGAATGGAACGGCCAACGTTGGTCTCATTCGATGGAGAAGCCGTAACGCGCGCGTTATAGGTCTCCATGACTGCCTTGCGGAACGGCTTTTGCAACGCCGAGCACTTCACCATGAACACATGCAGATCGAGTCCGAAGAAGCCCGTTGCCATCGAAAGCGCGGTGCCCCATTGGCCTGCGCCCGTTTCAGTGGTGAGGCATTTCAATCCCTGCTCTTTCGCGTAGTAGGCCTGCGCGATCGCAGAGTTGAGCTTGTGCGAACCTGAGGTGTTGTTGCCCTCGAACTTGTAGTAGATCTTCGCAGGCGTATCGAGCGCCTCTTCCAGGAATTTCGCGTGCACCAGCGGCGAAGGGCGATACATGCGATAGAAATCGCGCACCTCTTCGGGGATCGGAATGAACTTGTCGGTTGCGTTCAGCTCCTGCTTGGCAAGCTCGGTGCAGAAGACCGGCTCGAGATCAGCAACGCTCATCGGTTCGAGCGTGGCAGGATTCAAGATGGGCGCATGATCGGTGTCCATGAACGCGCGAATGTTCAACCATGCTTTGGGCAGCTCATCTTCCGCAAGATACGTTTTGTATTCGGTGCTGGTTCGGTTAGTCATGTTTTCTCCTTTCCGAAGCCAGGGCATAAAAAAACGCCCTGCCTCCTACAACGTTTCCGTGCAGGGACAAGAGCGAAACTCCTGCGGTGCCACCACTGCTTGATACGAATGCATCCTCTCATGAAATGCACGCGACCGAAAACGCGAACATCTCTGCTCTGTTACGGGAGCTCCCGTTCTTCACTACTGGGATTCCATCCGTTCGCAAAGACCCTCCAAGGCCCATTGGTCAGCTCGTTTACTGCCAGGCTTCCACCGCCCCTGGCTCTCTAGAAGTACGTGACTGCCGTCTTCCTCGTCAACGGTGTACGACTATGATAATCACGCTTGAGACGTTTTTCAAGAAGGAAAACGTGAACGCCTATCTCAAGCGGCGCTTGACCTCTTCGAGCAGCACCGTGCAACCCGCATCGACATCTTCGAAGGTCGTTTCGAAATCGCCCGTATACCAAGGGTCGGCCACATCACGCGACCAGCCGGGCCAATCGAGCAAGAGGCTGCATTTTTCTTGCGGATCGTTCTTGAACAGGCGCAGCATATCACGCATGTTGTAGCGATCCATGCCAACGATATAGTCGAAGCGATCGTAATCGCTCCGCTTGGCGAGATGCGCTTGCCGTGGGACGAACAGGATACCGTACTCTTCAAGGATCGCCCGCGTTCCTCGGTGAATATCCGAACCGATCTCATCAGTATGGAGCGCGGCTGATTCAACCTGCACCTTATCAGCAAGTCCCGCACGCGCAAGCTTATCCTTTATGACGAACTCCGCCATGGGAGAACGACAGATGTTTCCGTGACAAAGAAAGAGGATCGCAGTCATCGTGAACCTTTCATGAATCCGTTGCGGGGTGCGCCGATATCAAGCACCGTGAACGATCTCGTAGGCATCGTTGCGCGAAAGCCCGTGTGCTTTCCGAAGATGCGCAACGATCTCCTTTTTGGAGAGCTCACCTGCAGCCAACAACGCCGCAGCTTCTTCGCATGCATCATGCGCCGAAGCGCTCGTCTGCGCATCGACTTCGGCCGTGCTCGGCGCATCGATCACGAGCACGATCTCACCTTTGACCTGGCCTTCGGCTGCACGTCTAGCAAACTCTTGCGCCACTTCGCCACTCAGCCCGCGCACGACTTCTTCGTGGATCTTCGTGAGCTCCCTGCATACCGCAACGTTGCGTAGCGGAAACGCTTCGGCCACCGCCTCGAGCGCTGAGACGATGCGATTCGGGCTTTCGTAGAATACGGCCACCGCCTCGAGCGCGCGGAGCGATTCGAGCACCGCCGCCCGCTCCCCTGCTTTACGCGGGAAGAAACCTCCGAAATAGAAGCACGGAGCGGTGAAACCACTGGCCACATAGGCAGTGGCAACCGCTGTCCCGCCTGGCAAAACCTCAACGGCAAGCCCGCGCTCATACGCACGTTCGATCAAACGCTGACCCGGATCGGAGACACCGGGCATACCTGCATCCGAGCAATAGCAAACGCACTCCCCTGCTTCCACGCGGTCGAGCGCGCTATCGGCCTTTTGCGCGAGGGACGCTTCATCCAAGCGCTCAAGACGCTTCTGGATACCGAGCGCCGCAAGCAGCTTGCCAGTGACGCGCGTGTCTTCACAGCACACCACATCACACGTCTCGAGCGCCGTGCGCGCACGTAGTGGCATGTCGCCCAAATTCCCCAGCGGCGTGGGGCAGATGACGAGCTTTCCTGCCGAATGCTCTTGTGCTGTTGCTCTTATCACAACCGTGGGATTCCTTATGAACGCGCCAACTAGAGTGCCTGACTAGAACGATTCAGCGATGTTGAAGCGCGTAGAAGGTTCAGAGCCAACATAGGCGACCACTTCAACCTCGACGAGCGCACCTTTCGGCAGCGCTTCAACCCCTACCGCACTGCGTGCCGGCAGATTCTCGTCGAAATAGCGCGCATACACCTCATTGAACGCCACGAAATCGTTGATATCGTCCAAGAAGCAGGTCGTTTTCACCACGTGACTCAGATCGGTTCCGGCAGCTTCCAAAAGGCCGGTCACATTCTTCATCACCTGCTCGGTCTGCTCCTGGATCGTAGTGCCGACCATCTCTCCGCTGGCCGGATCGAGCGCGATCTGACCGGAAGCGAACAGCATCCCGTTCACCACGATGCCTTGCGAATAGGGACCGATGGCCGCTGGTGCGTTATCCGTGCGTACTACTTTCATGTGTTCTCCTGCTTCTCTTACGCTAAGCTCCCGCAAGTCGACTCAACATCCAAGCGCATCCTCTCACGTTTGCCCAACTCGTTCTTTTATTTGCTCATTACTTATTTACAATAGAGATGACGTTTTCATTATTCCACGAAAACTAAGCGCAGATACGGCGAAAGCCAGATTAGACCACCTTGAGCGGCCGCAGCGGTTCTTCGTCAAATACCTGCTCCAAAAAAGAACCAAAGGAATTGTTCCATGCCTAGCGCCGATACCACTCCCCAACTGACCCTAGACACCTTCGAAGACGCTTCCAAACGCGTCAAGGAAGTCACCCAAGAAACGAAACTCATCTACAGCCCGCACTTCAGCAAGGAGACGGGCAACGATGTCTATTTGAAACCAGAGAACATGCAGCGCACGGGCGCCTACAAGGTGCGCGGTGCCTACTATAAGATCTCAACGCTTTCCGATGAGGAGCGCAAACGCGGGCTGATCACGGCTTCTGCAGGCAACCACGCCCAAGGCGTTGCCTATGCTGCCAAGAAGTTCGGCGTGCCCGCCACCATCGTCATGCCCACCACCACGCCCTACATCAAGGTCGAGCGCACGAAATCGCATGGTGCTGAAGTGGTGCTGGCCGGCGAAGTCTACGACGAATCCTACGAACATGCCCTCAAGCTTGCTGAAGAGCAGGGGCTCACGTTCATCCATCCGTTCAACGACCTTCAGGTTGCTGCTGGTCAAGGCTCTATTGCCATGGAGATCGTCCAGGAGCTGCCGCTCGTTGACGCCATCCTCGTGCCCATCGGTGGCGGCGGGCTGGCATCGGGCGTTTCCACGCTCGCCAAGATGCTCAACCCGCGCATCAAGGTGATCGGTGTTGAGCCTGCAGGCGCGGCATGTATGAAAGCATCGCTCGAAGCAGGGCACGTGGTGAAGCTGCCTTCCGTGAGCACCATCGCCGATGGCACCGCCGTGCTCGAACCAGGTGACAAGGTGTTTCCCTACATCCAGGAGAACATCGACGAGATCATCACGGTCGACGACGACGAACTGATCGTTGCCTTCCTCGATATGGTCGAGAACCACAAGATGGTCGTCGAGAACTCAGGCTTGCTCACTATTGCCGCACTCAAACACTTGAGCATGCTCGACAAGAAGGTCGTCTCCATCCTTTCGGGCGGAAACATGGACGTGATCACCATGGCAACCGTGGTGCAGCACGGCCTTATCCAGCGCGATCGCATCTTCACCGTGTCGGTGCTCTTGCCTGATCGCCCTGGAGAGCTCGTGAATGTTGCGCAGATCATTGCCGAGCAGAATGGTAACGTGATCCGCCTCGACCACAACCAGTTCGTTACCGCGAACCGCAGCGCCGCGGTCGAGTTGCGCGTGACCATCGAAGCGTTCGGCACCGACCACAAAGGTCGCATCGTGCATGCGCTCCAAGAGGCCGGCTACTCCCCTCAGCTCATCCAAGCGCACCTGTAGCTTAGATACAGAAGCCGATCACAACAGAAAGCTTGCTGTTCGCATCCAGCGATTCAGGGGCATTCTGCTCAGTATCATAGCCTTTGCCCTGGCTGAAGAACTGCGTTGCCGTTTCAGGATTCGGGCTTCTGAACCACCAATTCAGATCGCTAGACCCCGCAAGCTTCGACAACAAATCCTGCTTCACCGCATCGTCCTTCAAGAGCATATACTGCTCGCCTTCCGCATTGAGCACATTCGCATAGCCCACCGTGCCGAACGATTCGCCTGCAAACTCGACTGCTGAGAGCGCCCAAACTTTATCGCCTGTGACGCTAACCGCATCGGGCGATTCAGTATTGCCCGCATTGTTGGTTTCTTTCTTCACTTCAACGATGTATTCCTGCAAATCCGCAGGAAGCGAGTCGAAGAATTCGCCATTGAGCTGCGCGCGCAGCGCAGACGCTTCCCAGCCGCCCTGGTTCGTTGCCGCATCACACATCGGCGCTTCTTCAACAGGCACGGTAACGATGAAGCTCATGCCAGCGTTGCCAGAGTTATTCGTGCGAGGATCGTGATAGACCCCTACCAAGTGCGCCTGGACTTTTGTACCATCCGCCAGGGTGAAATCCTTCACCAGATCGCTGCGAAGCGTCCCGTCTTCATTCACGAAGTCATGCTTCTTCGCCTCGCGAAGCGCGCCATCGACGTTACCTGCCATGGTCATATTGCTCGAGATCTCGGCGATCTGCTCCCAGGAATAGTCGTTGAACGACTGCGGCTCATCCTGCTCGAAAACGCCTACCTTGTTGCTATCCATATAGATGAACGCAAAACCGATGATCCCAAGGATGATGAGCACGATCCCGCCGATGACGATCGAACGCCAGGTCGTTTTCGGCTGAACCGGATCGATCATCTTGTTGCAGTGTTCGCAACGAAAACCATCCTCTTGATGAGGGGCACCACAATGGGGACAACGCATGAATTACTCCTTCGCGCTACTGGTAAGCTCGGTCACTTCGTAGTCTTCTACTTTATCAGGTTCACTCTGCAGGGCGAGCGTGTCCGAGAAGAGCACCTGCGAAGGAGCCTTGCGCTCGGGGCGCTCAGCAAGCTGCTGTTCTGCTAGATTCGCCTTTGCGACCGAGATCATGAGCTTGATACGGTTGAGCTGGTTGACCTCTGAAGCACCCGGGTCGTAGTCGACCGCTACGATGTTCGTGCCTGCATAACGACGGCGAAGCTCCTTGATGACCGACTTGCCCACCACGTGATTCGGCAAGCAGGCGAAGGGCTGAGCGCACACGATGTTCGGAGCGCCATTCAAGATGAGCTCCACCATTTCAGCCGTGAGCAGCCATCCCTCGCCCATCGAATTACACAGGCTCAAGATCTCTTCGGCGTATTCGGCCAATTCGTAGATGTTCGTGGAAGGCTCGAAACGACTCGACTTACGCAGCGCGTCATCCATCGGCTTGCGCAAGTGATAGAGCATCTTCAACCCTGCGCGCGCACCGATCGCGCCCTTCTTGCTGCGTCCGAGCGGGTCTTTCTGGAAGATCGAGCCCGCAATGCCGAACATGAAGAATTCAGCGAGCCCTGGAACTACCGCTTCACAGCCTTCAGCCTCGATCACGTCGACCACCTGGTTGTTCGCCGTGGGATGGAACTTCACCAAGATCTCACCGACCACGCCTACACGCGGCTTCGTGCCTTCACCCTGAAGGGGCAGGTTGTCGAAATCGTCGACGATCTCCTGTACGGTCTTCTTGAAGCGACCAGCCTTCTCGCCTTCGTAGATCTGCGCTTGGCAACGCGCCATCCAATGATCGAACAGGCGGTTCGCTGCGCCCGGCTCACATTCATAGGGACGCGTGCGATAGAGGCACTGCATGAGCAGATCGCCGTAGAAGATGGCATAGATGGCGTTATAGAGCATCGTCGCGGAGACGTTGAAGCCCGAATTCTCCTCATCGAGCTTCTTGAACGCCAGCGAGATGACCGGAATATGCTCGAGACCAACCGATTTCAGCGCTTTTCGGATGAGCGCGATATAGTTGGTCGCGCGGCAACCGCCACCCGTTTGCGTGATGATGACCGCAAGTTTGTCGGTGTCGTACTTGCCTGACATGACCGCTTCCATGATCTGGCCGGTGACCAGGATGGACGGGTAGCAGATGTCATTGTTCACATACTTGAGGCCCGCATCGACCGCGCCATGGTCGACCGAAGGCAAGAGCTCGAGGTTGTAGCCTGCCTTGTGGAAGACCTTCACGAGCAGGTCGAAATGGATCGGCGCCATCTGCGGACAGAGGATCGTATAGCCCTCATCGAACATCTCCTTCGTGAACTCGGCGCGAGGGAATTCCGTCGAAGCGCTCTCGGCTGCTTCGGTAGTTGCAAGCGCATCCGCCTCTTGGGTCGCCTCGGCTTCATCGAGCGTTGCCTGAGCGAGCGCACGAGCAGCCTCCCCTTCGGTCTTGCCCGTCTTTTCCGCCAAGCGCGCATCGATATCAGCCTGGATCGCATCGATATCGAGCGATGCCACAGGACAGGTAGAAGCATGCGCGTTCTGTTCGGCCAGCTCATCAGCCTGATCCTTGAGCGCAGCGAGCAGCGAACGGATGCGGATACGCGCCGCACCTAAGTTCGACACCTCGTCGATCTTCAGCACGGTATAGATCTTGCCCGCACCTTCCAAGATCTCCTGCACTTGGTCGGTCGTAAGCGCATCAAGACCGCAACCGAAGCTGTTCAGCTGAACCAGGTCAAGATCGTCGCGCGTGGTCACGAGTTTCGCAGAATTGTAGAGGCGCGTGTGATACATCCACTGATCCACCACGCGGATCGGACGCTCAAGACGCGCCATGTGCGCGACCGAATCTTCCGTGAGCACTGCCAGGCCGAAGCTTTGGAGCAACTCGGGAATAGCATGGTTGATCTCGGGATCGAGGTGATACGGCCTGCCCGCCAGCACGATGCCATGCGTGCCCGTGTCCTCCATCCATTTGAGCGTCTCTTCGCCCTTGTGGCGGATATCCTCCTTGAAGGCCACATCTTCAGCCCAAGCAGCTTCGACCGCCGCTTCGATGTCCTTCTTGCTCGGCAACTTGCCCTTTACATCCTTCATGAGCTCCGGATGCTTCTCGACCAGCTCCACGTAGAGACGCTTCTTCAGATGGTCTTTCTGGTCATACGGAACGAAGGGGTTCAAGAACTCAACATCCGTTTCGTTGAGCTCGTCGATATTCAAGCGCAGGGCCTCGGAATAGCTCATGACGATCGGGCAGTTGAAGTGATTGCCTGCACCTTCGTCTTCCTGACGCTCCCATTTCGAACAGGGCATCCAGATAAAATCGATATCCTTATCGAGCAGGTTCATCACATGACCATGCGAGAGCTTCGCCGGATAGCACACGCTCTCGGAAGGCATGGACTCGATGCCCGCTTCGTAGGTCTTCTTCGTCGAAGCGTCCGAAATCTGAACGCGGAACCCAAGCTCATTGAAGAACGTGAACCAGAACGGATAGTTTTCATACATGTTGAGCGCACGCGGTATGCCCACCGTGCCACGCGTTGCCGCTTCGGCGGAAAGCGGTTCGTAGTGATCGAAGAGACGTGCGGTCTTGTACTCGAAGAGGTTCGGCACCTCGGTCTTGATAGCTTGGGTGCTCGCGCCCTTCTCGCAGCGATTGCCCGTGATGAAGCGGCGATGGCGGCCGGTTGCTTCATCGATACCGAAATCATTCACCGTGAGCAAGCATGCATTCGAACAGGCCTTGCAACGCACGGTACGATGGGTCGGCGCAAGCGCTTCGATCTCTTCGAGCGAAAGCATGCTCGTTTGCGGCACTTTCGGACCCACATCAGGCGACAGCGGCTGATCGTCGAGCGCCTGTTCGATCTCCGCATAGCGATCGCGCGCCAATAATGCCGCGCCATACGCACCCATATTCCCCGCGATATCCGGACGGACTGCATCAACTTCCGCAAGTTGCTCGAACGCGCGCAGTACCGCATTGTTCAAGAACGTTCCGCCCTGCACGATGACCTTCGTGCCCACCTCATGCGGATCGCGGATCTTGATAACCTTGAAGAGCGCATTCTTGATGACCGAAATAGCCAACCCGGCAGCGATATCGCCCACCGTTGCGCCTTCCTTCTGCGCCTGCTTCACACGCGAATTCATGAACACCGTACAACGGCTTCCTAGATCGACCGGATTCTTCGCAGAGATCGCACTCTGGGCGAATTCTGAAACATCCAGGTTAAGGCCGCTAGCGAAGCTCTCGATGAAGCTTCCGCAGCCCGAAGAGCACGCTTCGTTGAGCATGATATGGTCGATCACGCCATCCTTCACGCGCAAGCACTTCATATCCTGCCCGCCGATGTCCAAGATGAACTCGACACCAGGAAGCATCTCCTGCGCGCCGCGCAAGTGAGCGACCGTCTCGATCTCGCCCGAATCCACGCGCAACGCCTCGAGCAACAAGCCTTCGCCATAGCCGGTGACCGTTGAATGGCCGATGGTCACGAGCGGTGCGTTCGTCTGCGGATCGCGCGGGAGCGCTGCATAGAGCTCGGCCATACGCGCCTTCGCGCAACCGAGCACATCGCCCTTGTTGTTCGCGTAGCTCGACCAGAGCAGACTGCCATCTTCTGCGATGAGCGCCGCCTTGAACGTGGTCGAACCAGCATCGATACCCAAGAAAGCCGTGCCACGATAATCTTCGAGCGAGGAGCGGCGAACGACCTCTTTATCGTGGCGTTCGTAGAACTCTTGCAGTTCCTCGTCGTTTGCGAAAAGCGGGGCCAGGCGCACTACTTCAGAGCCTTGCACATCGCCCAGGTTCTCTAGGCGCGTGATGATGGCAGAAAGCTGCTCGACGTTCGCGCTCTCCGCACGAGCACCTGCGATAGCGCAGCCACTCGCAACGAAAAGATGCGCGTTATCAGGCACGATAATGTGATCTTCGTCCAGTTCGAGCGTGTCGTAGAAGCGCTCTCGTAACTGAGGCAAGTACTGCAACGGACCGCCCAAAAACGCAACATTGCCACGGATCGGGCGTCCGCACGCAAGCCCAGAGATGGTCTGCGTGACCACCGACTGGAAGATCGAAGCTGCGATATCTTCCTTCTTCGCACCTTCGTTGAGCAGCGGCTGAACGTCGGTCTTGGCGAACACGCCGCAACGCGAGGCGATCGGATAAAGGATCGTATGGCTTTCGGCCAGCTCGTTCAGACCCGAGGCATCGGTGTCGAGAAGCGCCGCCATCTGATCGATGAACGCGCCCGTGCCACCCGCGCAGGTTCCGTTCATGCGCTGCTCGATGCCGTTGTCGAAGTAGATGATCTTCGCGTCTTCGCCGCCCAGTTCGATCGCAACATCAGTTTGGGGGATGAACGTCTCGACCGCCGTCTTCGAAGCGATGACCTCCTGCACGAACTCGATGCCGAGCCACTGGGAAAGCAGCAACCCGCCAGAACCGGTGATCGCCACCGTGAAGTCCTGCGTAGGATATTGTGCAGCCGCTTCCTTCAGCACCTCGAGCACCGTTGCGCGCACATCGGCATGATGACGGCGATACACGGCCCACAGGATCTCGTTCGCATCGTTGAGCACCGCAAGCTTCACCGTGGTGGAGCCAACATCGATGCCGATATGAAGGATGTTAGTTTCTGGTTGTTTCGTTTCAGTCATAGAAGTAGTTCACCGTCCATTACAATTCGATGGATTCGCCTGGTTTGATGAAGAAAAGTCGCATGGCAATGCGCGCCATATCTTCGGATGTTTCAAGAGTTCCGCGCTCGATCCAGCGCGTGATGATGCCCAAATAGGCCGACGCGTAGAAGGCCACATAGTAGTCGACGAACGCTGTAGGATTCGTGCGGTATTTTTCGTGCAAGATGTTCTGCACCAGGTTCTCGCACACCGCTTCGCGCAAACGTGGCGCAAAACGTGCATCCCCTCCTGGTCCCAACACCGCGTGAAGGAAATCGCTCTGCTCGCGCAGATAGTCGAAGAGATCGACAAGCAACGGCAGCGGCGTGCCCGCCACACGATAGGCCAGCATATCGGCAAGCGAAATACGCTGCATGCGCTCTTGAAGCGCTGCGATATCTGCCATGACCTCGTCTTCGAGCACGGCAAGGAGGTTTTCTTTGTCGCGGAAATGGTTATAGAACGTACCCCGATTCAGATCCGCGCGATCGCAGAGATCGTTCACGGTTATCGAATCGAAGCCCCGCTCCTCAAGAAGAGCGATGAGCGCCTGGCGCAAAGCACGCTTCGAACGCGTGATGCGACGGTCTTCACAAGCAGAAGCCGAACGCGTTACTGGCGCTTCGCAAACTGCAGCACTGCCCAAGATTCCTCATTTCAACAAGATGAGCATTAATGAACATCGTGTTCATTTTCGTTCATTGTACCTGCTGCAAGGACACAGAGCAAGGTAGACAGCGTGCAAGTCCCGCTTCTTCAAAAAGTCTTCGTCTCTCGCAGAGAAGAACGCCGTCCGAGCCCCCACGCTGCGCGTGGAAGCGAAGCGTTCACCCTGCGTCTTAGAGCCACTGCCACCTAAAGGAAGCGCGGCACGCCAGAGGATGGAATTTGCTAGACTAAGCAGATATGAAACCAAAGCGGGATGCCACGAGCGCATCACGCACAAAACAAGGAGCTTCCATGCAGATCACGCCTGAAGAGATCGCCGAAACACTTGCCATGGTCGGCAAACAACACCTCGACATTCGCACTATCACGCTCGGGCTCAATCTGCGCGGTTGCACCCATGAAGAGGTCGACGTGATCGCGCGTAAGGTCTACGACCGCCTCACCACCGCAGCTGAGAAGCTCGTTCCCACAGCTGACCAGCTCGAACGCGAATACGGTGTGCCCATCGTGAACAAGCGCATCTCGGTCACCCCTATTGCAGAGATCTGCGCAGCTACCACCACAAGCGATCTCTCCCCCATTGCGCGCGCCATGGATAAGGCCGCGCTCGAGGTTGGCGTTGATTTCATCGGTGGCTTCTCGGCGCTCGTGCACAAGGGGGCTTCCGCAGCTGATCACAAGCTGATGGATTCCATTCCTGAGGCGCTCGCCACCACCGAGCGCGTATGCTCTTCGGTGAACGTTGGCTCTACGCGAGCCGGCATCAACATGGATGCCGTGCTCAAGATGGCGGGCATCATCAAGAAGTCCGCCGAACTTACGGCGGACCGCCAATGCATTGGCGCAGGTAAGCTCGTGGTGTTCTGCAACGCTGTTGAAGACAACCCGTTCATGGCGGGCGCCTTCCACGGCTCTGGCGAAGCAGATGCAGTGGTGAATGTGGGCGTTTCGGGACCTGGTGTGGTGAATGCCGTGCTGCGCAACATCTCGCCCGAAGCTGATATCACGAGCATTGCCGAAGCGATCAAATCTACCGCATTCAAGATCACCCGCGCTGGCGAACTCATCTCGCGCGAGGCCAGCAAGCGTCTGAGTGTTGAAAAGGGTATCCTCGATCTTTCGCTCGCCCCCACCCCTGCTGAAGGCGACTCGGTCGCCGAGATCTTAGAAGCGATCGGCGTGGGACAGTGCGGTGGTCCCGGCACTACAGCAGCACTCGCGATGCTCAACGATGCCGTGAAGAAGGGCGGCGTGATGGCATCCTCTTCCGTGGGTGGCCTATCAGGCGCGTTCATTCCAGTTTCGGAAGATGCAGGCATGATTCGAGCCGCTGAAGATGGCGCGCTCTCAATCGAGAAGCTTGAGGCTATGACGTGCGTATGCTCGGTCGGTCTCGATATGATCGCGATTCCAGGGGATACTACCGTAGAGACCATCTTCGGCATCATCGCTGACGAATGCGCTATTGGCATGATCAACAACAAGACCACGGCAGTGCGCCTTATTCCTGCTATCGGACACAAGGTGGGCGATCAGCTCGATTTCGGTGGGCTCTTGGGCTATGCACCGGTCATGCCGGTGAATCAGTTCGCAGGTAACGTGTTCGCGCATCGCGGTGGCCGCATGCCCGCCCCGCTCAACTCGCTCAAGAATTAGGTCAGGCCACTCGCATAGGTTCAAAGTCCGCGTGAACAAGGTACTCGATGTTGCCGGAGGTGCCTTTGATGGGCGATTCGATCACGCCTTCCACGTGAAAGCCCACCTCCGTAAGCGCCTCTTCAACCTCCCTAACCACGCGCTCGCGCACGGCCGCATCGACCACGATGCCACCATCAGTCTCTCCTTGCTTGCTCTCGAACTGTGGCTTGATAAGACCTATGAAGATGGACCCTTCATGAGCCAACGCCGCGAACACTTCTGCAAGCGAGGCCATGCCGATGAAGCTCAGATCGCACACGATCATATCGAACGGCGCTCCCAAGTCTTCAGGGGCTACAAGCCGGATATTCGTGCGTTCGAACACGCGCACGCGCGGGTTCTGACGCACCTGCCAGGCAAGCTGCCCATAGTTCACATCAACGCAGGTGACTTCAGCAGCACCAGCTTGTAAAAGGCAATCGGTGAAGCCGCCCGTTGAAGAGCCGATATCAATGCAACGCAAGCCTGAAACATCGACCCCGAACCCATCGAGAGCACCCTGTAACTTGTGGCCGCCGCGCGAAACGAACGCCCGCACATTCTTCACGTAGATATCCGCATCGGACGAAACTTTGAGGGCAGCGCTGGAAACATAGACATCATCGACACGCACCTCACGCGCGATCACCGCTCGAAGCGCCGCGTCCGCATCAGGGAAATATCCCTGTTCAACGAGTATTTCGTCAAGTCTTTGCTTCTTCATGAACTACATGCCCAGCTCGGCAGGAGCCTGTTTTTCATCCAAGATGCGCAAGAATTGGCGCTCGGTCAGGATCGGCACGCCCAGCGTCTCTGCCTTGGTGCGCTTCGATCCCGCATCCTGCCCACAGATCACGTAGCTCGTCTTTTTGGAAACGCTACCTGAAACCTTCGCGCCCAGCGCTTTCAAGCGCTCGCCTGCTTCATCGCGCGTCATACCGGACTCGACCAAGCTGCCGGTCAAGACGAACGTAAGCCCTTCAAGCGGTTGTTCGCCCACCTCGACGATCTCTTCAACGAGTGCGAATCCTTCAGCCTTCAAGCGCGCGAGCACAGCCTGGTTCGTTTCATTGGCCAAAAAGGAGTGAACGCTCTCAGCGATCACAAGCCCGACACCGGGAATCGCAGAGAGCTCTTCCACGCTCGCCTTCGAAAGCGCCTCGAGCGAAGGATACGCATGCACGATCAGCTCTGCCGTGGTCTTGCCCACATGACGGATGCCCAGGCCGAACAATACGCGCGCGAACGAACGCATCTTCGATTCTTCGAGCGCAACCATGAGCTTCTTCGCAACCACCTCACCGAGCAGGATCGGTTCACCCTCGCGGTTAACACGATTCATATCCAGATTGGCAAGATCAGCTTCGGTGAGCTTGTAGTAATCAGCCACATCGGCCACCTTGCCCGTGGCGAGCAAACGCGTAACGATCTCTTCGCCCATGCCTTCGATATCGAGCGCGTTGCGGCTCGCCCAGTGAATAAGGCGTTCCTTCGCCTGCGCTGGGCAATCGAGCGAAACGCAACGATAGACCGCCTCGCCCTCCTCACGTACGATCGGAGAACCGCAACTGGGACAGCTCATCGGCATCTGCCAAGGCACCGAATCTTCAGGACGAAGCGAAAGGATGGGACCGAGCACCTCAGGGATCACGTCGCCCGCTTTGCGCACGACCACCGTATCGCCGATGCGCAAGTTCTTGCGCGCGACCTCATCGCTGTTATGGAGCGTCGCACGTGCGACCACCGAACCAGCCACCCGCACCGGATCGAGCTCGGCCACAGGCGTGAGGGCACCAGTGCGCCCCACCTGTACGGTGATATCGCGCAGGAGCGTGGTCTTCTCTTCGGGCGGGAACTTATACGCGATCGCCCAGCGCGGGGCACGCGAGGTGAATCCCAGTTCGCGCTGCTGAGCGAAGGAATCGATCTTCACCACCACCCCATCGATCTCATACGGCAAGCTGTCGCGCATCTCTAAGCAATGCTTGCAGAAATCGAGTACCTCGCTGCGTTTCTCACAGCGAACCACATCGGGGTTAACATGAAAGCCGCATTCTCGCAGCCATGCAAGCAGCTCCCACTGCGAAGTGGCGGTGATGTTCGCCTCGTCGGCGATCGCGTAGATGAACGTGGAAAGGTCGCGCTCAGCGGTCACATGGTAATCCTTCTGGCGCAAGCTTCCGGCCGCCGCGTTGCGCGGGTTCGCGAACGCTGGCTTGCCTTCTTTTGCTGCTTGGCGATTCAACTTCTCGAAGCTCGCCTTCGACATATAGATCTCGCCACGCACCTCGATCGGCGCATCCAGGTTCACGATGTGCTCCTTGCCTGCGCTTGCCAGCTGCAGTGGCACATCGCGCACGGTGCGCACGTTCACGGTCACATCTTCGCCTGTCGTGCCATCGCCACGCGTGGCCGCCATGACAAGCGACCCGTTGTCGTACGTGAGCGCGATCGACGAACCATCGATCTTGAGTTCACACACCACGGGAACGAAGCGCCCAAAATGGCTCTCCATGCGATCCATCCAAGCTTCGAGCTCGTCAGTGTCGAGCGCATTATCGAGCGAATACATACGAACTGCATGCTGAACGGGCGTGAATTGGGTTGCCACTGCCCCGCCCACACGCTGGGTCGGCGAAGATGGATCGAGGAACTGGGGATATTTCTTCTCGAGCGCATCGAGATCGCGCAGCAGCGAGTCGAAGGCCGCGTCGGAGATCTCGGGGGCGTCCTTCACGTAGTAGAGATAGCTGTGATGTTCGATCTCGCCGCGCAGCTTCTGGATGCGCTCGTGAGCATTGTTCTGTTGCATTTCGTCTGCCATAGCGCCAGGCTACCTTTCCTCTTCATTCGTGGTATCGCAAGCTTCACGCTGGTCAAGCTCGCCTAAGAACTTCTGTATGGCCTGCGGAAGGGATTCGACCACCTCTTCGGCGCACACGCTCACTTCACTGAACTGCTCGGCTGCGATCTTTCCCGCTTCACCATGAAGCGTCACACCTAAGCACGCTGCCTTGAAAGGAGCGACTCCTTGAGCGAGCAAGCCGCCGATCGCACCAGCGAGTACATCGCCCGTGCCTGCTTTCGCGAGCGCCGCGGTTCCCGCGGTGTAGACCTCTGTGCGAGCGCCATCGGAAATGATCGTCTCGGGGCCCTTCAGCACGATGATCGATTTATAGGCGCGCGCAAGCTTCTTGGCGGCCTTCTCGGGTTCTTCGAGCGAGATGCCGAACGGCTCTGCAAGCCGAGCCGCTTCTCCTGCGTGCGGAGTGAGCACGGTCGTGCGCATCTTCTCGCCACGCTTCTTGAGCGCTTTTCGCCCTTCTTGTTGAGCCGCAAAAGAAAGCGCACCGCCATCGAGCAACACGGGATGCGTGATTTTCTTGAGCAGGAGCAAACAAAGCTTCTTTGCGTGCGTATCGTTCGCATCGATACCCGACCCCATGACTACCGCACCAGGATGATCAGGCGAAATAAGGTGCGAAGGGACACACTCCTCAAACGAGCGCACCACGAGCGATGGCCGCCATACCTGCAAGATGAAGCGGTGCTCAGCCGCCGTGAATACTTCGGTATACCCCGCACCCACGTACTGAGATGCCCAGGAAGAAAGGCAAGCAGCGCCTGGGTAGGGCTTCGAGCCTACGAGAAGTACGCACTTGCCGCGTGTGTATTTATTCGCATCGGGTTTGGGCAGCGGAACAGCTTTAGCTAGTTCGAATGGAGCGAGCATGAATCTTCCTATCGTTTTGTAGCAGCAAGAAGATTATAGTTCATAGCATCCAGCAGCAAGCCGTTTTATAGCGTGTCGTAAGAAAGCATGTTGCGCGAGCGCTAGATCTCATCGAGCATCGAACGAACCTCTTTGAACTGGCGATGAAGGTCCTGCAGCGGATCGATCTTCTCGACCTTCTCCTCTGGTTCGTTCATGAGCGCAAGCGCACAGGCCACCGCATCGTCCTGCGTATAGGAAAGCGAGAGCGGGATGTCCTTGATGCCCAGCTCGGCAGCCTTCTCTTCAGCGCGGCGATAAAGCTTTACTTGCGGTTTGCCCTTGGCGGTGATCACCACTTCAACATCGCGCGGACCAATGCCTTCAGAAAAGCCTGTGCCGAGCGCTTTGAGGACCGCCTCTTTGGCCGCGAATCGCGTGGCGTAATGACATTCAGGGCGCGCTTTCTTGTTGCAATAGGTCTGCTCGTCCTCGGAGAAGATGCGCGTTTTGAAGCGCGGAGTGCGCTCGAGAATTGCTCTCATACGCTCGATCTCGACAATATCAACGCCGATCGAATGCGGGCTCTCCAAGTGGATGCTCTCATCGAAATCGCATGCGATCGCTTCAGCCGCGGCGCTGGAGTTCTCGGCTGCGTCTTCCCCATCAGCTGGTTGCGTTTTTGGATCCATCATCAAAATGCCCGCTACTCGACCGTAACCGATTTTGCGAGGTTGCGCGGCTGGTCGACATCGCAACCGCGATTGACCGCTACCGCACGAGCAAGCAGCTGCAGCGGCACACTTGCCGTAATGGGCATGAAGGTGTCACGTACGCGCGGGATATAGATGACCTTGTCGGCAACCTTCTTGATGTCGGTATCGCCCTCCGTGGCGATGGCGATGATGGTCGCACCGCGCGTTTTCGATTCTTCCAAGTTCGAGATCGTCTTCTCGTACGTAGGACTTTGCGTGGCTACCGCAACGATCGGGAATCCATCCTCGATAAGCGCGATCGGTCCATGCTTCATTTCGCCTGCTGGATAAGCCTCAGCATGCACGTAGGATATCTCTTTCATCTTGAGCGCGCCTTCATAGCACGTGACCGATGCTAAGCCACGGCCAATATAGAACGCAGAAGTTTTTCCTTCGAAGAGCTCCGCCGCTTCTTCGATAGCTTCGGTATTCTCGAGAATCTCTTCTATCTGCTCAGCCGTATCAGCAAGTTCAGAGAAGAGCATGCGTGTTTGTGCGAGATTGAGCTTGCCTTTCACGCGCCCGAGCATGAGCGCCATGAGCGTAAGGCTCACCACCTGACCGATGAACGATTTCGTCGAGGCGACCGCTATCTCCTTGTTCGCCTTCGTGTAGATGACCCCATCCGACTCACGTGCAACCGGTGAACCGATCACGTTCGTGATGCCGAACACCTTCGCTCCGCGAATGCGCGCATCACGAATAGCCGCGAGCGTATCAGCGGTCTCGCCCGACTGCGACACCGCCACCACCAGCGTGGTGGGCGTGATGATAGGGTTGCGATAGCGGAACTCGGAAGCCACTTCTACTTCAGTTGGAATACGTGCCCAAGTTTCGATCAAGCTTTTCGCGATAAGGCCGGCATGATAGCTCGTGCCGCACCCGATGATATAAACACGATCGACGAAGTTCAGCTCCTGTCGTGTGAGGCTCAGCTCATCGATCACGATCTCCTGGTCCGTTAGGCGCCCTGCGAGCGTATCACGCACCACGCGTGGCTGCTCATGGATCTCTTTGAGCATGAAATCAGGATAGCCGCCGCGCTCGGCCACATCGATATCCCAATCAATATGCGTAACTTCTGGCTCGATCTCTTTGCCGAAGCGGTCGTAATAGGTAACGCCTTCAGGCGTAGCAAGAGCGAACTGATTGTCCTCAAGGATGACCACATCGCGCGTGGCGCGCACGAGCGCCACGATATCGGATGCCACATAGCTTCCCGTGCTATCGCAGCCGACAACGATAGGAGAATCCTTGCGTGTGATGACCATCTTCCCCGGTTCATCCGTGCAGATGACCGCAATACCATAAGCGCCCGTAAGCAGCGAAGAGGCTTTCTGCACCGCTTCGAGCAGATCGCCCCGATAGAAATCTTCCACCAGGTGCGCGACCACTTCAGTGTCGGTATCGGATGAGAAGACGTGCCCTTTCAGCACGAGGTCTTCGCGCAGTTCGTTGAAGTTCTCGATGATGCCATTGTGAACCACAGCGATATTGTTCGAACAGCTCGTGTGGGGGTGCGCATTGCGCTCACTTGGCGCACCATGCGTTGCCCAGCGTGTGTGACCAATGCCGCACGTGCCCAAGCAATCATCCGCACCCAGCGCTGCGACCAGTTCGGCAACCTTGCCCTGCCTGCGCACGACCTCTATTTCTTTGCCATTGAATACAGCGATGCCCGCCGAATCATAGCCTCGATATTCAAGATGCTGAAGGCCATCGATCAGGATGCCCTTAGCCTGCTGCGTTCCGGTGTAACCGACGATTCCACACATGCAGTAGTCTCCTTTAGTTCTGCGTTGATGAGGATATTCTACAATACTCGCACCAGACATTGCACCGTGCGACACTTGAGCGTCGCTCTGCACACGACAAAAGAAAGAGAAGCCGCAACAAAGCAGCTTCTCTTCATAAAACCTTGATGAATTCGGTGCAGAAACGCGCTTATGCTTCGCGCTCCTCCACTGTGATCTTGGCGTTATCCATAGCCCAGTTGGCAGCCTTCATGCGCGAAGCGCCTTCCTTGAGCAGGAATGCACGACCAGCGTTCTGCAGTTGATCGAACACCTCTTCCTCCTGGCCCGGAGCCATTGCGGTAAGAGCATGCTTCAGATCGTCGACTTCAAGCTCAAGGCCTTCATGGCGGAAGATCGCATCGAACACGAACCCGTTGATGAGCTGAGCTTCTGCCTGCGCGGCAAGCGAAGCACGGATCTGCTTCTCATCGGTCTTCTGCTCGAGCATGAAATCCATGAGCGTCTTGCCCTGCTGAGCAAGCTCCATCTTGAAGCCTTCGAGCATATCGGTGGTCATCGCGTCGACCATCTTGGGCGAAACTTCGCCATCGAAGCGCTTCGCCCACTCTGCCATGACCGCGTTCGCCTTGGTAGAATCGAGCTGCTCTTCCTTGACCTTTTCCGAAGTTGCACGGAACTGCTTGCGCAGCTCTTCGACCGTGGTAACGCCCATACCCTTGAGGTTGGTCTCGACCCATTCGTCGGTGACTTTGGGGATGATGGTCTCTTCTTCGCCTGTTTCAGGATCGACCTTCACCGTAGCGAACTGGCTCGCGAGCATATGCATCTGCATATCGATATCCTGCTCGGTAACATCGAGCGGAGCGAGCACGGTGACCTCGACCGGATCGTAGCTGGTAAGCTCGAATTCGGGCTTTGGCAGGATGGTCACGTTGAATGTGAATTCCTTACCCTCAACAGGATCCGATTCCGCGTCGACGCTCGAGGAGGTCATCGGGATGATGTTCTCCTGATCGAGTGCGAACGGAATGAGATAGCTGATGACCGCAGAAGAAACCGCATCACGCGCCTCTTCGGGGCTCATCGCGTTATAGATCTTCTGCAGCGCGGTTTCGCCTTCGAGGCCCCTCAGCTGAAACTGGTCGATGAACACATCAAGACCGTCGGTGAAGGCTTTATCGACTTCCTCGGGCGATGCCGTGATGGAAAGCTCGAGTTCGCCGTTTTCCTCTTTGACCTTTTCGACCTTCATTACTTGGCCTGCTTAACAGAGGTTGCTTCTTTAGCGATCTCAGCAAGAGCAGCGAATGCCTGAGGATCGTTGATCGCCATGTCGGAGAGCACCTTACGGTCGAGCTCGACACCGGCATTCTTGAGGCCGTTCATGAACACGGAGTAAGAAAGGCCGTTGGTGCGCGCAGCTGCATTGATGCGGGTGATCCACAAACGACGGATCTCGCGCTTCTTGGTGCGACGATCACGATAGGCATACTGGAGCGAATGCTGGACCTGCTCTTTAGCAGCGCGATAGGAACGAGACTTTGCACCGTAATAACCCTTTGCACGGTTGAGAACGGTATGACGCTTTTTATGCGCGGAAACGGCACGTTTTACACGAGGCATAACTGAATCCTCCCTTACTTATCGAAGACCGAGATTGCGTGCGATTACTTTTTTGTCAGCAGCAGAAACTTCAGTCTCGTGACGGAAATTACGCTTACGCTTCTGACTCTTTTTCGTCATGATGTGAGACTTATACGCCTTAGCACGCATGATCTTGCCAGATCCAGTTACGCGAAAACGCTTCGCGGTACCAGAATGAGTCTTCATTTTAGGCATTATTCATCCTCTCCTTTTTCATCTTTCTTGTTCTTCTTCACCGTTGTGGGCAACGGAGCGATGAGCATGTGCATATTGCGGCCTTCCATCTTCGGCTGGTTCTCGATGACCGCAACGTCTTTCAGATCGTCCGCCAGGCGCTCGAGAATGCTCAGACCCTGTTCGGGATGAGACATCTCACGACCGCGGAACATGATCGTGATCTTGACCTTCGACCCTGCCTCGAGGAAGCGCAGCACGTGCTTCTTCTTCGTGGTGTAGTCGCCGATGTCGATCTTCGGGCGGAACTTCATTTCCTTGGTTTCGACCTTGCTCTGGTTCTTGCGCGCCTGCTTGGCCTTGATTGCCTGGTCGTACTTGAACTTTCCATAGTCCATGATGCGGCACACGGGCGGTTCAGCCTGCGGAGCGATCTCGACCAGGTCGTAGCCTTCGTCATCAGCGATGCGCTGAGCTTGCTCGACCGGGTAGATTCCCATCTGAGTTCCGTCATAGGCGATAAGACGACATTCCTTGGCACGGATCTCGTCGTTGAGCCTTGGTTCTTGGGCAGCTATCGTGCCCACCTCCTTTTTCTTAACTTCTTCCTTGTGCGTAAATCACCTTCGAGCAAAACAAAAGCCCGCACGCAGCAGGCCATAAGAATGCTCGTCTAAGCGACGTTCTATTCGAATGACCCATCGGCGAAGTGCCGAACCAGGTGAAGGCGTATGCCTTACTTGTGTTTTACAGCTTGTGCATCATAGCACATGATGGCGGGAGTGCAAAGAGCGGCTTCTTACGAAGCGGAGCTGATCGCCACCTCAACGGTGCGAACGGTCTTCGCGAGGTTGTTCTCTTCGATCGCCTGGGCGTAGTCGTAATCGAGTAGCACGCCCCAATCGAACGCATGGCCCAATTCGTCGGTGCCCGTACCGACGAATTGGAAGCGCTCTTCATCGATGGTCTTCCCCGTTGAATCGTAGTGCGCATACTCCTCTTTCTCAGGAGCGACCACCGGGTCTGGCACGATGCTCGTAAGCCCCGCGCCTTCAAGCAAACGCTCGATAAGGTGCGCCTCGTTCACGATGCGATCGAAGGGCAGCGTAGCGCAGGAAAGATCGTTGATGTTGATGCGGTAGCTCGCTGAAACCACCACGCCTGCCTTATCAAGATAGAGATGCGTGAGCGCCATGCCCGTATCGATCGAGGCGCTCTCTTCGCCAAGCAGCACCGTAACCTCTTTAAGCCCTCCCGCGACAAGCTTCGGATCGCCATCGATCTCCGCACCATGACCGATCTCGGCGAGCGCAGACGTAAGATCGAGCCCGATCAGCGCGCTCAGATCCACCACTTCGATGACGTCGGTATCGTAGTAGCCTTCCTTCTCCGCTTCTTTGAGCGCTTTCTGCTCTGCCTCGACCTCGGCCTGGGCAGAATGCGAGGTGATCGTTGCGCTCGGCGTCAGAACGAGCACGACCACGAGCACGGCGAGCACCGCCACGAGCGCCACGATCACGCCCACGAGCAGCTTGGTCATGTTCTTTTGGTCGCGTTTCACGAGAGCAGCCCTACCTGAAGAAGTTGAAGTACACAAGGAACACCGCGATGAGGACGATAAGGCAAAGGACGATGACCGACTGCATACGACGATACGGAACGGGCTCTTCGTCCTCGGGCTCGTCAGAGATGTGCGTAGGTGCCTCTTCCTGAACAGGCTCTTTGTCATGATACGCATCATGTTCGCGCATGGGTGCCTGCTCATCTGCGGCCTCTGACAGATCCTCTGCTGGCACAGCAGCATCCACTGTCGTAGCTGTTCTTCCCGCTGAAGAAACACGGATGGTCTCTTCCCCATCTATGACCTGCGTGGTGGTGGTTACCCCTGCACGCTCTTCCACCTCGGTGGTCTCTACAGGCTCTTCACCCGTATCGAGCGAGATGAGCGAGTATTTCTGCTTCTCTTCTGCCACTGCTGCATCCTTTGCGAACTACTGAAAGAGCACGTTGAGCGCTTCGGCAAGCTCGTCTCCTACCCCACGCGCGTCTTCCATGCTCGCGCCCGTGGTGAAGAGATAGACCTTGATCTTAGGTTCGGTTCCACTCGGACGTACGATCACTTTGCACGAATCTTCGAGGTCGAATTCGATCACATTAGCGGGAGGAAGCATGCCTAAGCCTGGTTGATAGTCGAGCGTTTCAAGCACTGCCTTCCCCGCAACGCTGTCGAGACCATCCGCGCGCAGCGAATCCATGATCTCCGCCATGCGCGCTGCACCTGAAGCTCCTTCGAAGGTGAACGCAAGCGTGCGATTGTGGTGATAGCCGTACTTCTGGTAGAGCGCTTGCATCGCCTGATAGAGGTTCATACCTTCGCTGCGATACGCGCGTGCCATCTGGCAGATGAGCATCGAAGCCACGATCGCATCCTTATCGCGCGCATGACAGCCAGCCAAGTAACCATAGCTCTCTTCGAAGCCGAAGATGAAGCGGTCGAGCTCTCCCGCCTCTTCCAGCTCACGTTGAATGCCACCGATATATTTGAAGCCCGTGAGCACCCGCTTGAGCTCTACGCCATGATCAGCCGCGATCGCATCGACGATGCTCGTCGAAACGATGGTGGTGACCGCGAGCGGACGCGCAGGCATCTTGCCCAGCTGGGAGCGCATGCGGCAGATGTAATCGAATAGGAGCGCGCCGGTCTCGTTGCCCGTTAGCAGCTGATAGTCATCGCCGTCCTTCACCGCGATGCCCACGCGGTCGGCATCAGGGTCGGTAGCGAGCAGCAAGTCGGGCTTCACTTGCTCGCAGAGCGCAATGCCACGCTCGAGCGCTTCGCGGATCTCGGGGTTCGGATAGGGGCAGGTAGGGAAATTCCCATCGGGATAGGCCTGTTCACCCACCATGTACACATCGCGCACGCCGATGCGCTCGAGGATGCGGTTCACACATTCAAGGCCAGTACCATTGAGCGGCGTGTAGACCAAGCGCAGTTCGCCCTGCTCATCCGGAGTCTCAAGACTCTGCTCGTAAACAGCATCGAGGAATGCATCGAGCACTTCCTCGTTGATATAGCGAACGAGGCCTTCATCGATCGCACGCGCGAAGTCCATCGTACGCACGTCTTCGAACACATCCACCTGCGCGATAGCTTCGGTGATAGCATCGGCGATCTCGTCGGTGATCTGGCAGCCATCAGGGCCATAGACTTTGTAGCCGTTGTACGCGCTGGGATTGTGACTAGCGGTGACGTTGATGCCGATCGCGCAACCCAAGTAACGCGTCGCGAAGGAAAGCGCCGGGGTGGGCTCCAAGCGCGAATAGATATGCGAGGTGATGCCATTGGCCGCAAGAACGCCAGCAGCCGTCTCGGCGAACAGGCGCGAATTGATGCGCGAATCGAAGCAGATCGCCACGGTGCCATCCACACCCACATGCGTCTTGATGTAATCGGCGATACCCTGGGTAGCTTTGCCTACGGTGTAGATATTCATACGATTGGTGCCTGCGCCGAGCACGCCGCGAAGACCTCCCGTACCGAACTCGAGTTCCTGAAAGAATGCATCTTCTATCGCCTGGGCATCGGCACGCTCGCGCATCTCTGCGAGCTGCGCCGCCAAGACCGGCTCGGATACGTTTTCACACCAGCGATCGAATTCGCTCTGGTAATCCATGGATTCCGCCTTCACTTCCTTATCTCTTGAATGGCCTTGATAAGCCAGGTAAAAGTATACGACAAGAACGAGCGCTCGCCGCTTGTAAACAGATTAGTACATCTTTTCTCACTGGCTCTTGCTAATTCCTACTAAAATGGTAGTATTTCTACAACTTGAGAGACCTGCACGTCAGGGAAACGAAACTGCTATAGTTTCAAGAGAAGCAATGAGAAGAACGCACTATCGCTTTGAGGAGTAACCGTGCTTGAATTACAAGATATCGTTTTCGAGGTTCCCCTTGCGGAAGGTTCGAGAGAAACGAAACGCATCATCGATGGCATCTCGCTTACCATCGATACCGATAAGTTCGTGGTTATCACCGGGCCGAACGGCGGCGGTAAATCCACGCTTGCTAAGCTGATCATGGGCATCGAAAAGCCCACGAGCGGCAAGATCATCTTCAAAGGGCAAGATATCACGAACGCTTCGATCACCGAACGCGCGCGGATGGGCGTGGGATACGGATTCCAACAACCAGCTCGCTTCAAGGGCATGAAGGTGAAGAAGCTGCTCGAATTGGCAGCAGGAAAGCGCCTGCCTATGCTCGCTTGCAACGAATACCTGAGCGAAGTGGGACTTTGTTCGGCGAATTATCTCACCCGCGAAGTCGACAAGAGCCTTTCGGGTGGCGAACTGAAGCGCATCGAAATCGCAACCGTGCTTGCGGCGAATCCCGATCTTGCTATCTATGATGAACCAGAAGCAGGCATCGATCTTTGGAGCTTCGATCGCCTCACGCAAACGTTCAAGCAGCTCTACAAACAGGAGAATGGCAAATCCATCATCATCATCTCCCACCAGGAGCGCATCATCGAACTGGCAGACGAGATCATCTGCCTGCGTGCGGGCAAGATCGAGTCGCAAGGCAGCGTGGAAGAGATCCTTCCCCAACTCGGACTTTCTGCCAAAGAGAACGACTACTGTTCGTTCACCGAGCCTCCCGACTTGCATCTGACCGAGATCTCCACCAACTGTTAGGAGCAACCATGGCTGTTGATCTTTCCCCCATCGACGCAGACTTGCTGAAAACGCTCACCGACGTTCACGGCATTCCTGCGGGCGCTTATAACATCCGTAAAGACGGCGAACTGCTTTCGCGCAGCAATTCCGCGAATATCGAGATCGCCACGAAAACCGACAACCCCGGCATCGATATCTTCATCAAGGAAGGTACGAAGGGTGAGAAGGTCTACATCCCGGTCATCCTTTCGAAGGCGGGGCTCACCGATGTGGTCTACAACACCTTCCACATTGCCGACAACTGTGATGTGACCATCATCGCTGGCTGCGGCATCCATAACGATGCGCACGAGAAAGCTGAGCACGATGGCATCCACACGTTCGAGATCGGTAAGAATTCGCGCGTGAAGTACGTCGAACGCCATTACGGCGAAGGCTCAGGCAGTGGCGAGCGTGTGCTGAATCCCGTTACCAAGGTCTATATGGACAGCGATTCCTACTGCGAGATGGAGCTCTCCCAGATCGGTGGCGTCACCTCTACCATTCGCGACACCGATGCTGAAGTGGGCGAGAATTCGAAGCTCGTGTTGCTCGAAAAGCTGCTCACCAATGGAGATCAGACCGCGATCTCGAACATGAAGGTCGAACTCAAAGGCAACAACTCCAACGTGCAGGTGATCTCGCGCAGCGTTGCGCAAGATAATTCCAAGCAAACGTTCAACCCGCTCGTTATCGGCGAAGCTGCCTGCAACGCACACGTGCAGTGCGATGCGATCATCATGGGCAATGCCACAGTTACCGCGATTCCCGGCATCGAGGCAGCGCATGAAGATGCGCAGCTCGTACACGAGGCTGCCATCGGCAAGATCGCGGGCGACCAGATCACGAAGCTCATGACACTCGGTCTCACTGAAGAAGAAGCAGAAGCCGAGATCTTAGACGACTTCTTAAGCTAGATGACAAAGCTACCCGGTCGTTCGTCATCTGCAGCAAGCAAAACAAAAGCTCCCCATCTGGGGAGCTTTTTCGTACTACGCTGTTTGGAGTTCGAGAATTGATCGCCTGGTCTACTCCTGAAGGCTTGCGACGTACGCGATAAGGTCGCCGATGGTCTCGAGGCCTTCTGGCTCACCGAAGTCGATCTCGCACTTCTCTTCCAATTCGCAAATGAGCTCGACCATATCGAGAGAATCGACGCCGAGAGACTCGAACGTTGCCTCTTCGGTGATAAGCCCCTCTTCAACATCGAGGTTTTCAACGAGAAGTTCTTTGATGATTGCAAGCGTATCCATAACCGCCCTTTCTGTTTACGTGTAACATGCGTGCAAGAACGCATCTAAGATCAAAACAGCATTCTAGCGCAAAGCACCCCAAACGAAAGAACAAAAGAGCTATCCGCACCGCCCGTACACAACCGTCGCGAGCGAGCATGCGCAAAAATGAACCACCGCTCGAAGGCTCTCCGATTGGCGCGGTCATACTCGTTATAGTTAGGCTAGTTAATGGATGCAAGCCGCACACAAGGAGGCAGCATGCAAGAAGAGATCGTAGTGAAAGCTCCCACCACCGAAGCGCTCACCCCCGCTCAGATCACCCAAAAAGCCGAAGACCTTGGCGTGACCAAGACCGAGATGTCCTTCGGACGAAGCTTTGCCCTCTCGATCATGGCAGGCGCATTCATCGCCATGGGCGCGATGTTCTTCTCGCTCGTGGTTGGTGACCCAGCACTGCCCTTCGCTATTCAGCGCGTACTCGGCGGATTCCTGTTCTGCCTTGGCCTTATTCTGGTAGTGGTTGCGGGCGCCGAACTCTTCACGGGCAATACCATGATCGTGATGACCGCCGCAAGCAAACGCATCAAGTGGTCGGCAGTCTGGAAGAACTGGATCGTGGTGTTCTTCGGCAACTTCCTTGGCGCACTCGTGATAGTCGGCCTCATCTTCCTCTCCGATATGTCTGCGATGAACGGTGGCCAGGTGGGTCAGACCATGGTCAGCGTGGCCGCTGGTAAGATGCATGCCGATTGGCTCGTTCTCTTCGCGAAGGGCATCATGTGTAACTTCCTCGTGTGTCTCGGCGTTTGGATGGCCTACGCTTCAAAGACGGTCGCCGACAAGATCCTTGCCGTTGTCTTCCCCATCACCGCATTCGTGGCCTGTGGCTTCGAACACTGCGTGGCCAACATGTTCTTCCTGCCCATGGGTGCGCTGCTCGCTTCCTGCGGTATCGCTCCAGCGGGCATCGATCCAGCAAGTGTGAATATGCTCGGCGCGCTCTATAATTGGTCAGCCACCGTGCCAGGCAATATCGTGGGCGGCGCACTCATGGTAGGCATGATGTACTGGTTCATCTATCGCAAGAAGAAGAATTAGCGCCTCCCGCTCGTTACCCTAAGGGGCTTACGCCTGAGGGCAACGACAACCCTGAAAGGACAGTCTTATATCTGCCTCACCCTCTCCGCTGATCGAACTCTAACCTGTTTGAGTCTTATTGATGGGCAAACTTCTTTTCTTACGCTTGACAAGAGGTCTATAGTTGCTAACATATGAACAGATGCTCATATGTTAGGATGTAACATGACTGAAGACAAACATACCGCAGAGAACCTCATGAGTGTGGTCGGCGAAGGTGAGACCCTGCCCGATGACGAACTGCTCTACGATCTAGCCGATCTCTTCAAGACGTTCGGCGACACCACGCGCATCAAGATACTCTATGCGCTGATGAATGGCGATCTCTACGTGAACGACATCGCTGAGATCGTGGGCGTTTCGCAAAGCGCGGTCTCTCACCAGCTCCGCGTGCTCAAGCAAGCGCGCCTAGTCAAATTCACGCGCGATGGCAAGAACGTCACGTATTCGTTGGCAGATGACCACGTCTACGCCATGCTCTCGCAAGGCCTCACCCATATCTGCGAATAAGCACATCACAGAAAAGAAGCTCCCAGCAAAGCTCACAAAACAACGATCACCCAAACCACCCGTGAAAGAAGGAACCACCATGAAGAAGTCATACAAGCTCGAGAACCTCGGATGTGCCAACTGCGCCGCACGCATGGAAGACGCGATCAACAAGATTGACGGCGTGACGAAGGCGCAGGTGGTATTCATGACCTCGAAGCTCAAACTCGAGACCTCCACCGACAATATCGATCCGATCCTGGACGAAGCCCAGAAGATCATCACCTCCTTCGAAGACGACTGCGTGATCGCTGGCCGCTAAGAGAATCAACGCCCCAACAAGGAAGACACCATGACAAAACGAGGAAAAGAGATACTACGCGTAAGCATCGGTGCCGCGCTTTTCGTAGCTGCGGTCATCATTGTTGCGCTCGCAACGCCTGCTCTCGACAGCCTTCAGGCAACACTTCCCTATCCGCTCCTCTCGCTTGTTATCTTCCTCGTTCCCTACCTGGTGCTCGGCTGGCCCGTTCTCAAGAAAGCGGCCCGTAACATCGCGGCGGGCCACGTCTTCGACGAGAACTTCCTCATGTGCGTCGCTACCATTGGCGCACTCTGCTTGGCGGAATTCCCCGAAGCGGTAGCCGTTATGCTGTTCTACCAGATCGGCGATCTCTTCGAAGACTATGCGGTCGACAAATCGCGCGACTCCATCGCCGAGATGATGGATATCTGCCCCGAACAGGCCTATATCGAGCGTAATGGAGAGATCGAAGCGGTCGATCCCGACGAGGTCGAGATCGGCACCATCATCGTAGTGCGCCCTGGCGAACGTGTGCCGCTCGATGGCATCATCGTGAAGGGTGAGACCGAACTCGATACCGCTGCGCTCACGGGCGAATCGCTCCCCCGCAATGTTTTCACGGGCGACCCGATCGCCAGCGGTTCGATCAATCTGTCTTCCACCATCTACATCGAGACCACCAAGGAATTCGAAGACTCCACGGTCAGCCGCATCCTCGAGCTCGTTGAAGACGCTGCTTCCGAAAAGGCCCCCATGGAGAACTTCATCACGCGTTTCGCGCGCTACTACACCCCTATCGTGTGCTTGCTCGCACTGTTGATCGCTATCATCCCGCCCTTCTTCACGGGCTTCGATTGGGCCGACTGGGTACAGCGCGCGCTCATCTTCCTGGTAGTCTCGTGTCCCTGCGCGCTAGTCATCTCGGTGCCCTTGAGCTTCTTCGGCGGCATCGGCGGTGCATCCAAACGCGGCATCCTGATCAAGGGCAGCAACTATCTTGAGGCACTCTCGCACGTGAAGACCATCCTCTTTGACAAGACGGGAACCATCACCAAGGGCACCTTCTCCGTATCGAAGATCGAACCCATTGGCATGAGCCGCGAAGAACTGCTGCGTATCGCAGCGATGGCGGAAGCATACTCGAACCATCCTATCGCACTCTCCATCCGAAAAGAGCACGAAGCGCCGCTCGATCTTGACCGGGTAAGCGAAACGACCGAGATCGCAGGTCAGGGCGTCCGCTGCGTGATCGATGGGCAGGTTGTGCTCGCCGGCAATGCGCGTCTGATGGAAGCGAACGGAATCGCAGCAGCCATGAATGAAACGAAGACGACCGTCTTGCACATTGCGATCGATGGCGAATATCGCGGCTCGATCGAAGTCGAAGACACCATCAAGGAAGACTCCGTCGAAGCCATTCAGCGCATCAAAGAACTGGGTGTTGCCCATACGGTCATGCTCACGGGCGACCGCGAAGAAGTGGCCGCGCACATCGCGCACGAAGCCGGCCTCGACGAATATCACGCTAGCCTACTGCCCGAAGGCAAGATTGATTTCTTGCGCAGTTATCTCGACGAAGCACCCAAAGGTGAGAAAGTTGCCTTCGTGGGCGATGGCATCAACGATGCGCCAGCGCTCATCCGCTCCGACGTAGGCATCGCCATGGGTGCCATGGGTTCGGATGCAGCCATCGAAGCGGCTGATATCGTCTTCATGGACGACAAGCTCTCGCGCTTGGCCGACGGCATCGGAATCTCACGTAAGACCATGCGCATCGTGTATCAGAACATCGTGTTCGCCCTTGGCGTGAAACTGCTCGTGCTCGTGCTCGCGGCTCTCGGTATCGCAAATATGTGGGAAGCGATCTTCGCCGATGTGGGCGTTTCCGTGATCGCGATCTTGAACGCCATGCGCGCGCTCAAGGTGAAATAGACGCGATTTCTCACAGCCTTCCACAATTCTTTCACCCCAAGAGACCGCTCAAGAAGCCTGCGCAAAGACTTGGAATCAATAAAGGATTGAAAAACTATACAGCTTAGAATTTTTCCTTAGCACCGCACAATATAGTGTCCTTACTATCGCAGGTCGAATCTACATGAGAAAAAACTGAGATAGCCTGACTATTTCGTTGCGACAAGAATACGGGGGCGATTGGTGAGGTCTTGGACGATGCGCGCCTCGGAAAAGCCGTGATCGAGCGCAATGGCGCATGCTTGGTCGAGTGATCCCTCGAAAAGTTCGACGGCCAACACGCCGCCTGGCTTAAGCAGGCTGTATGCATCGCCGATGAAGTGGCGGAACAGCTCGAGGCCATCCGCTCCCCCATCGAGCGCCAGGCGCGGTTCATAATCGTTCACCTCGGCAGCGAGCGTGTCGACTACCTGCGAAGGAATATAGGGAGGGTTGGAGACGATCGCATCGAACGATCCTTCGTTATCTGGATCGGCAATCGCAGCCGCAAGAAGGTCGCTTTCGCGAACGCTTACGCGATCAGCAACACCCTGAGCCTCGACGTTGCGCTGCGCAAGCGCGAGTGCTTCAGGAGCAATATCGAGCGCAAGTACTTCCATGTTGGGATGTTCGGTCGCAAGCGCACAAGCAATACAGCCCGAACCCGTGCAAAGATCGATTACGCAGATCGATTCTGGCTTCGGGTCTGATTTCATTTCCGATACAGTTCCCGCAGCTATCGTTTCGTCATCTTGCTCAACACCATCAATCTGGCTTTGCGAGCTTTGAGCAGCATCCTTGAGCGCGAAGGTTTCCGGTCGTTCAGACTCACCGTCAATTCCGCCAGCTGAGACCTCGCTCGACACTTCTTCGCTGATGCTGTCTATTTCAACAACGGGAATCTCGGATGCAGAGTCTTCAACACCTTCACCCTGCCCAGAAGCTGCCGAAAGATCCTCGAACGCATGAGCGCTGATCTGCTTTGGCGGCGGAAAAAGTGCGAGCACCTCACTCACCAGCACCTCGGTCTCCGGACGAGGGATCAACACCCCAGGCGCAACCTCGAGCACCATATGACGAAACGGCGCGGTACCGCAGATCAACTGCAGCGGCTCACCCGCTCCCCTGCGCGCCACCCACTCACGCATGGTCGAGCGCTCTTCATCAGTTAAAGGCTTATCGAAATTAGTATAGAGTTCGATGCGCGAGAGACCCATGGCCTCTCCCAAAAGATACTGCGCAGCATGACGAGGTGAGGCATCGCCCTTATTGGCTAGATAGCCCTCGCACCAATCAAGGATCGCCTTGACGGTCCAGGTTTGATCGTTCGCTGCCACGTGCTGCCGCCTGCGCAGGCGCGATTAGACCGCGCTCTCCAGTTTCGCTGCGCGATCAGCAGCCTGAAGCGCAGTGATGAGCTCCTGCAAGCCAGCGCCGCCCGAGCCAAGCAGCACGCCATTGTAGGTGCCGTTATAGCCGATGCGGTGATCGGTCACGCGATCTTGCGGACCGTTGTAGGTGCGGATCTTCTCGCTTCGATCGCCTGTACCGATCTGGCTGCGGCGTTCAGCACCTTCGGCAGCTTGCTGATCAGCGAGCATCTTCTCATAGAGACGCGCACGAAGCACACTCATCGCGGCGATCTTGTTCTGCAACTGTGATTTCTGATCCTGCGATTGAACGACCAAACCGGTAGGCAGATGCGTGATGCGCACTGCTGAGTCGGTCGTGTTGACACACTGACCACCCGGGCCGCCTGCACGATACACATCGATGCGCAGGTCGTTCTGATTGATCTCGACCTCGACTTCGTCGGCTTCTGGAAGCACCGCAACAGTTGCCGTAGAGGTATGGATGCGCCCCTGGCTTTCGGTCTTCGGAACGCGCTGAACGCGATGCACGCCCGATTCGAACTTCATGATGGAATAGACGCGATCGCCCAGCATCTTGAACGAGATCTCCTTGAAACCGCCCGCCTCAGAAGCGTGCATATCCATGGTCTCGCACTTCCACCCCTGGTCAGAAGCGAAACGCGTGTACATGTTATAGAGATCGCCTGCGAAGATAGCAGCTTCATCGCCACCTGCACCTGCGCGAATCTCGACGATGATGTCCTTCTCATCTGCCGGATCGGACGGGATGAGCATGAACTTGATATCCTCTTCGAGCTGAGGCATGCGCGCTTCGATGCTCGCGATCTCTTCCTGGGCGAACTCCTTCATGTCGGCATCACCGAGCATTTCCTTGGCAGCCGCCAAATCGTCCATGAGACCGAGGTATTCCTTGGCAGCGCGTGCCAACTCACCCTGGTTTGCGTAATCCTTGGCAAGTTTGTTGTATTCGCTTTGATTGGAAACGACCGCCGGATCGCCCATCTTGGCTTCAAGTTCGCCATAAGCGGCAACGATCTTCTCGAGCTTTTCGCGCATTTCACCCTCTGCTAGATCAAAGAAAAAGCAGGCCCATCAGAGGGAGCCTGCTTTCATTACTCACGTACTGACAAATGAAAATCTTAGCACATTTTAAGAGGTGATATAGGCGATTGCCGCTTCCGCCGCCAGAGCGCCGTCCGCCGTGGCGGTAACCACCTGGCGCAGCGGTGTGGTGCGGACATCGCCTGCTGCGTACACGCCCGCAAGCGAGGTCTTACAATCCGAACCAGCCTCCACATAGCCTGCTTTATCGAGCTTCACCACGCCACGAAGCCATTCGGTCTCGGGCTTCGAACCAACCGCGATGAAGAGCCCCTCGCATGCAAGCGTATGCTCTTCCCCTGTCTTCGCATTGCGCACAGTGACCGCTTCGATCCTTCCCGCATCGTTCAGGACGACGTTTTGGACCTCGTTATTCCAGAAGATCTCCGCATTGGGAAGATGCTTGACCTTTTCCGCGTAGACAAAGTGTGCGCGGAAATCCTCACGCCTGTGGATCACATACACCTTGCGGCAAATGCGCGAGAGATAGATAGCCTCCGCACAAGCGGTATCGCCGCCGCCAACAATGGCCACATCCTTATCACGATAGAAGTTGCCGTCGCAGGTGGCGCAATAAGAAAGCCCCTTGCCCTCCAGGTTCATGCCTTCAAGCTGTGGAAGTTGGAGCGGCTTTGCGCCCGTAGCGATGATGACTGCACGCGCATAGAGCACGCCTGCGTTGGTGTCGATCCTGAATTTTTCGCGTCCTTCGCCATGCGACAGGCGCTCGGCTTGTTCGCTCAAGAATTCGACACCGAAGCGCTGAGCCTGTTGCTGCATAGCCACCGCGATATCGAAGCCATTCACTCCCCCGCCAAAGCCAGGATAGTTCTCCAGCTCGTCGATAGACGTGAGCTGGCCGCCAGGAATGAGCTCCTCGAGCACGATGCAGCGAAAGCCGGCACGCGCCGCATAGAGCGCAGCGGTCATGCCGGCAGGGCCAGCGCCTACTACCACGATATCGGTGACGCGCGTTTCTTCGTCTTCGTTCGCTGGTGCATTTGCGCTTGGCTGGTTTTCAACCTGTGATTCCGTTGCCATGGCGATCCCTCTAAGAAAGCGCGTTTACCAAGACCTGCTTGGGTTGCGCACCCACGAACTGCTGCACAGGCTGACCACCCTTGAAGATGATAAGGGTTGGTACGCTCATGACGTTATAGTGCTGCGCAAGTTCGATCTCGCGGTCGATATCCACCTTGTATACCGACGCCTTTCCTGCAACTTCTGCAGCAACTTCATCGAGCACGGGCGCCATCATCTTGCACGGACCACACCAGGTGGCGAAAAAGTCCACCAAGACCGGCTCGCTCGCACCCATCACTTTGGTCTGGAACTGTTCTTCAGTAAGCTGTTCAGCCATGATAATCACTCCTTTAGATCACGTCTTGTATCGTGATGCTAGTTTTCCGTTGATGTGACCCATTGTAGGGGCGCAAAAAAGAGCACCCTCCTTCGAGGATGCTCTTGGTTACAAGCCGTTACTAAACGAACAGGTAAACGCAATCAGATTTTCACAAAAGATGACGAACGACCGGGCAGCTTTGTCATCTTAGAGAGAAGCTTCGCGGATGATCTCGAGCAGCTGCTCCACTTCCCACGTGCCCAGATCGCCCTCGTGGCGCTCGCGCACCGAAATAGTGTCTGCCTCGAGTTCCTTATCACCCACCACGCACATGTAGGGAATCTTCTCGTTCTGCGCCTTCGCGATCTTCACGCGCATCGGCTCGTTCTGCTCATAGACTTCAACACGCCCACCAGCGGCCTTGATCTTCTTCGCGATATCCTTGCACGCATCGAGATGGCGGTCTGCCAGCGGCAACAGCACCACCTGCACCGGAGCGAGCCAAAGCGGCAGCGCACCACTGTAGTGCTCGATGAGGATGCCGAAGAAGCGTTCGATCGAACCGAAGATAGCACGATGGAGCATCCAGGGGCGTTCCTCGGTGTTGTCTGCCGTGCGATACGTAAGGTCGAAGCGTTCCGGGAAGTTGAAATCGACCTGAACGGTCGAGCACTGCCAGGTGCGCCCGATCGCATCCTTCACCTTGATATCGATCTTGGGACCATAGAACGCACCGTCACCTTCGTTGATCTCGTAATCGAGGTTGTGCTGCTTGCAGGCCTCCATGAGCGAATTGGTAGCATGCTCCCACATCTCATCGGAACCGATGCTCTTTTCAGGACGCGTCGAGATCTCGGCCATGTATTCGAAACCGAACGTGGACATGATGTGATCGACCAGATCTAGGATTGCAACGACCTCAGAGACCACCTGGTCCTTCGTGCAGAAGACATGGGCATCGTCCTGAGTGAAACCGCGCGCGCGCAACAGCCCGTGCACCGCACCCGAAAGCTCATGACGGTATACCGTGCCGAACTCGAAGAGGCGCAGCGGCAGATCGCGATAGGAACGGATCTCGTTGCGATAGATGAGCACATGACCGGGGCAGTTCATCGGCTTCACGCCGTATTCGGAAAGACGCGGGTTCTCTTCGCTTCCCTCATTGATGTTGAAGAAGTACATGTTCTCGCCATAGAAATCGTAGTGGCCCGAAGTCTTCCAAACATCAGACTTGTACACATGCGGCGTGATGACCTCTTCGTAGCCACGCTCGTAGAGGTCGCGACGCAGCCATTCCTGGAGCAAGCGAATGACACGTGCACCCTTGGGCGGATAGAGCGGCAAGCCCACACCCGCATCTTCGTCGAGCATGAAGTAACCCAGTTCCTTGCCCACTTTGCGATGATCGCGCTTCTCCGCTTCTGCGAGATTATGCAAATGCGTGGCAAGCTCCTTCTTCTTGAAGAACGCCGTGCCATACAGGCGCTGAAGCATCTCGCGCTCTGAATCGCCCTTCCAGTAAGCTCCTGCGATCTTCATGAGCTTGAACGCGCCGATCTGAGACGTATTGGCAATATGCGGGCCTGCGCACAGGTCAACGAAGTTGCCATGGCGATACACGCTGATCTCCGCATCAGGAGCCAAGTCGTCGATATGCTCGACCTTGAAACGCTGGTCCGCGAAGATCTTCTTCGCCTGCTCGCGGCTGACCACTTCACGCACGAAAGGTTCGTTCGCCGCAATGATCTCTGCCATCTTCGCTTCGATCGCTTCGAAATCGTTCTCGGAGATGGAATGCGGCAGCTCGAAATCGTAGAAGAAGCCGTCTTCTGTGGCAGGCCCGAAGGCGATGAGCACATCGGGATAGAGCGCCTGAACCGCTTCAGCCATGATGTGCGCCGCAGAATGACGCATGATCTCGAGCGCTTCAGGCGATTTGGTCGTGACGATCTCGACCGTTGCACCATCGGTAAGCTCTGCCGAAAGATCGACGAGTGTGCCGTCCACCTTGCCCGCAACCGCATCACGCGCAAGGCCAGCACCGATGCTGGCTGCCAAGTCGTAGACGGTCGCTCCTTCGTCGAGCGTTCTTTTCGAACCATCGGGAAGCGTGATTTCCATATCAACATCCTTTCAGGTGCCGGATGCATACCAAGCATCTGCACCAACTTGAATTGAACAACGAGGTTGGAAGGTATGAGGCGCTAATTGACGCGCGGACGCTGACCTGTCGCGTCAGCAGACGTGCGGCGCTCGCGCGTGCGAACTGCGCCGGTGCCCTGTGGGTCGCGCGGGGCGCTGCTGTGGATGGTGGTCGTGCAATAGGGGCAGATCGACCATTCAGGATTGAGCGCGTGGTGGCACGTGGGGCAAAGGTTCTTCAAGCGCTGGTGGCAATTAGGACAGAGCACGTAATCATTCTCAACCGGATAGCCGCAGTGAGCGCACGTGCCATACTGCATGAGCTGCCTGCGCTTGAGCGCCACATCAAGATCCTGCTCGTCGCGATCCTCGATCGTGAGCGGCGGACGAGCAACGCAATAAGCGATGAAACCGATGAGCGGGATAAGCGAGATGATCGCCCAAACTGGCCAGTTCGTTCCACGATTTCGTGCGTCCTTGATCACATAGACGATGGAAAGAATGTAGAGGATACCAACGACCACACCAGCGATCGTAACAACCGTTTGAATAGTTGAGCTCACGTGAAAACAACTCCCTTGTGCGATATACGAAAGCTACATCTCCGCTAATTGTACGCGAAGTTTCTCAAGTCGGTCGGTGATGTCGGCAAGCTTCGCAGAATCCTTATCGATGATCTCTTGGGCTGCCTTGGCCAAAAAGCCCGGATTGGAGAGCTTCTTTTGGAACTTCGCTTGATCCTTCTCGAGCGTTGCGATCTCCTTTTCAAGACGCTTGCGCTCCACCTCAAAATCGACCAACCCCGCAAGGAGCACATACACTTCGGTCTCCCCTGCGATCGTGACCGCAGACTCCTGAGGCTTCTCGCAACCGATACCCAGCTCTTTCACCGTGATGAGCGCAAGGGCCTCGATGAGCGCTTGCTGGTCGACGAAGAGCTCACGTGCCTCTTCGTTTTCAGCTGAAACAACTACCTCGAGCTGCACCTTAGGAGAAAGCCCATAGCGCGAACGCGTGGAACGAACACCCGAGACCGCGCTCATGACCATCTCGATCGCCCGCTCTGCTTCAGGGTCGATATAGCTTGCGAGCGCTTGCGCATCAGGCCAGGAAGCCATCATGAGATACTCGGTTTCCTTCTCGCCCGGAAGCTCCTGATAGATCTGCTCAGTGACGAACGGCATGATGGGATGGAGCAGGCGCAAGGCCGTATCCAGCACGAAGACGAGATTGCGCTGGCATACGAGCGCATCTTCGCCACCTGCTTGAAGGCGCGCTTTGGAAAGCTCGATGTACCAATCGCAGAATTCATTCCAGAAGAACGCGTAGAGCTCGCGGGTGATCGCCCCGAAATCGTAGGTTTCATACGCTTCATCGAGCTTGGCAACGAGCGCTGCCAAACGTGAGAACATCCACCTATCGGCAAGCGTTGCCGGCTGCGGTTCACCTGGCGTGAAGCCTTCCAAGTTCATCATGACGAAGCGTGCGGCATTGCGGATCTTATTAGCGAAGTTGCGGCTCGCGATGATGCTGTCTTCGTTGAATTTCATGGCTTGCGAACCGGTGACCTGTGTGAGCAAGCCAAAGCGCATGCCATCGGCACCATAGGTCTCCATGAGCACCATGGGGTCGACGCCATTCCCGCGACTCTTCGACATGGGCTTGCCATCGGCACCCATGACCGTGGGATGGATGATCACATCTTCGAAGGGGATCTCATCGCAGCAGTATTCGGATGCCATGATCATGCGGGCGACCCAAAGGCCCATGATGTCACGTGCGGTAGAGAGCAGCTGCGTAGGATAGTATTTCTGCAGGTCAGGCGCATCCATGCCATCGATACCCCACCCTTGCGTAGCGAAGGGCCAGAGCTGTGAAGAGAACCAGGTATCGAGCACGTCTTCATCTTGACGAACGGGCGCACCGCAGACCGGACACACCTCAACCTCGTCGACGCACGCGTCTTCCCACCCGCAGGCATCGCAGTAATACATGGGGATACGATGACCCCACCACAGCTGGCGCGAGATGCACCAGTCCTTCAGATTGTCGAGCCAATCGAGATAGACCTGCGCCCAGCGCGCAGGATAGAATTGCACGTTGCCCTCTTCGACGACCTTCCTAGCCGGCTCCTTCAGGCGATCGACCGCGACGAACCACTGCTCGGAAAGCCAGGGCTCAAGCGTAGTGTGGCAACGATAGCAATGCATGACCGAATGGGTATGATCCTCGATCTTGTCGAGCAAGCCGAGCTCTTCGAATTCAGCCACCACTGCTTCGCGTGCTTCATCGCGCGTCATGCCGGAGAATTTGCCGAAGCCATCGACCACGACCGCGTGCTCATCGAAGATGTTGATCTGTTCGAGATCGTTGCGCTGGCCTATGGCATAGTCATTCGGGTCGTGAGCAGGCGTTACCTTCACACAACCAGTACCGAATTCTTTATCCACCACGAAATCGGCAACGATAGGTATCTCGCGGTTCACGATGGGAAGCATGACCGTCTTGCCCACCAGGTTCTTATAGCGCTCATCTTGCGGGCTGACCGCGATGCCCGTATCGCCGAGCATGGTCTCAGGGCGCGTGGTGGCCACGACCAGGCACTCCATGCCATCAACAGGCTCCGTGAGCGGATAGCGCAGATGCCACAGGTGACTGGCCTCTTCCTCGTATTCCGCCTCGTCATCGGCGATAGCCGTGGTGCAATGGGGGCACCAGTTCACGATGCGCTTGCCACGGAAGATAAGATCATCGTGATACCAATCGCAGAACACCTTGCGCACCGCGCGTGAGAGCGAAGGAGACATGGTGAACTGCTCGTGTTCGTAATCGCACGAACAGCCCATCGCCTTGATCTGGTTGATGATGATGCCGCCGTATTCATCGCGCCATTCCTGGCAGGCTTCGATGAACGCTTCGCGGCCGATCTCGTGACGATCGATGCCCTGTTCGGCCAGATGCTTATCGACCTTCGTCTGGGTAGCGATGCCCGCATGGTCGACACCGACGATCCAACGCGTCTGATACCCCTGCATGCGCGCGCGACGAACGCACGCGTCCTGAATGGTGTCGTTCAGGGCATGGCCCATATGCAAAACGCCCGTTACGTTCGGCGGCGGGATGACCACCGTGTACGACTGTGCGCCATTCTTGCCAAAGCCTGGCGTGCGCTCGAAGAATCCGTGCTCGCTCCACGCGTCGAAGAGCGGTTTCTCCCATTCGCTGTAGGGCTGTTTGTCTTGCTTTTGTTCCGTTGCCATGAATGATCCTTGCGGTCTTATGCGGACTGATCGTCGTTCTTTAGTTGTATTCCATCAGCTGCGAGAACGAAGACGCGCACGCGGCGCGCACGCTTTCGCAGGTGATTATTTCTTTGCGGTTCTCTTCTTCGTGAGCAGTTCGATCTCGGGCTTCGTGGTGCCCTCGATGTCGCTACGGCGCACCACCACGCGGGTGGGCTTGTGATAATCGGGAAGCTCGTACATCGCGTCCATGAGCACATCTTCGCAGATGGTACGCAACCCGCGCGCACCCGTCTTATGCTCGATGGCTTGCTCGGCGATGGCTTCGAGCGCCTCGGGTTCGAAAACGAGCTCGGAATTCTCGTAGCTGAACATGAGCGTGTACTGCTTCACGAGCGCATTCTTAGGCTCGGTAAGGATACGCACGAGATCTTCCTTGTTCAGCTGCGAGAGCGAGGTGATGACCGGGATACGACCGATGAATTCTGGGATCATGCCATACTTATGCAGGTCTTCAGGCAGCACTTGAGCGAGCAAGGCTGCATCTGCTTCCTGCTTGGACTTGGGCATATCCGATCCGAAACCGATGTTGGTCTTGCCGATGCGCTGTGCGATGATCTCGGGCAAGCCGACGAATGCACCGCCGAAGATGAACAGGATGTTCGTGGTATTGATGGGAATGAGCTCCTGCTGCGGATGCTTGCGACCACCTTGTGGCGGAACGCTTGCCTCGCAGCCTTCCACGATCTTCAACAATGCCTGTTGCACGCCTTCACCAGAAACATCGCGCGTGATCGAGACGTTTTCAGCCTTGCGCGCGATCTTGTCGATCTCGTCGATGTAGATGATGCCGATCTCGGCGCTCGGGACATCGAAATCTGCTGCTGTGATGAGCTTGAGCAGGATGTTCTCAACGTCCTCACCCACATAGCCCGCTTCGGTGAGCGTGGTAGCATCGGCAATAGCGAACGGCACCTTGAGCGTGCGCGCGAGCGTTTGCGCAAGCAGCGTCTTACCCGAACCGGTTGGACCGAGCAGCATGATGTTGCTCTTCGCAAGCTCGACATCGCTTTCCGTGGCTTCTTCGCCCATGCTGATGCGCTTGTAGTGGTTATATACGGCGACCGAAAGCGCCTTCTTGGCTTCTTCCTGACCGACCACGTGCTCGGAAAGCTGTTCGTAGAGCTCTTTGGGCGTGGGCAGATCGGTGAGCATGTCGGGATGCTTCGAAGAGCGTTCCTCGATGCTCGTCACAAGCTGGTTGCCGAGCACCTGATTGAGCGCTTCGGATTCAAGCCCGCGCATGGAAAGATCGGTGAGCATCGCATCGACCGATACCGAAATGCACTCATCGCAGATGAAGATGCCATTCGGTCCGGAGATCATGGCGTTTACCTGCTCGGGAACCTTCCCGCAGAAGGCGCAATAGATTCCGTCATGCGGTCCCGAAGGAGTTTTATCAGCCATGAAACGCCTTAGTTCTCGGAAGCGTTACGGGACGCAACGACCTGGTCGACGATGCCGTAAGCACAAGCATCCTGCGCGCTCATGAAGTTGTCGCGCTCGGTATCCTTATGGATAGTCTCGAGCGACTGACCGGTATGGTCGGCCAAGATCTGGTTCAAGCGATCGCGACAGTAGAGGATCTCCTTCGCGGCGATCTCGATCTCGGTCTGCTGGCCTTGCGCGCCACCAGAAGGCTGATGGATCATAACGCGCGAGTTAGGAAGCGCATAGCGCTTGCCCGGCGCACCACACGCCAAGAGCACGGCGGCCATGGAAGCAGCCTGACCCATGCAGATCGTGGAAACATCGCACTTGATGTAGTTCATCGTGTCGTAGATAGCGAGACCCGAAGTGATAACGCCGCCCGGTGAATTGATGTAGAGCGAGATGTCCTTATCGGGATCAGCCGATTCAAGGTGCAGAAGCTGCGCAACGACCGTGTTAGCGACCGCATCGTCGATCTGTTCTCCCAAGAAGATGATGCGCTCGTTGAGCAAACGAGAATAGATGTCGTAGCTGCGTTCGCCGCGGGGCGACTGCTCGATAACATAAGGGATGAGTGCGGATTGATTAGGATGTAACAACATACCTGCCTCGCTGTTCTGCTTCATATAGATGCGTATTGAATTGTGAGAAGAAGGGGGCTATTTTGCCTCTTCATCCTTTTCTTTTTTCGTCGTTTTCTTAGCCGTTGACTTCGCGGTGGATTTCTTCGCCGTGGTCTTCTTGGCTTCTTTGGGCTTTGCAGCCTTAGGCTCGACCTCGGTAACCGTTGCCTTTGCCACGATGTCGTTCAAGGCCTTCGTGCGGACAACGCCTTCTGCAATGAGCGGCAGACGACCTGCTACCTTCCATTCAGCCTCAACAGCCACGGGATCATCGACGTTCGCCTTCTGGAATTCAGCGGACACCTCTTCTGCGGTTGCTTCGATCTTGTTGTGACGAGCCCATGCATCGAGTGCCATATCCTGACGGACCGTATCTTCTGCCTGCTGCTTCATGTCCTGCTTGAACTGCTCGGACGAGATCTTCATGGTATCGAGATACTGGTCGAAGGTATAACCGTTCTGAGAAAGCTGCTGATAGAAGGATTGCAGCAGGTTCACTTCCTGAAGCTCGCACATAGCCGTGGGCATTTCGCCTTCAACGCGAGAAGCGATGGCTGCCAAGCACTCGTTCTCGACGCGACGCTGCTTGTTCATTTCCTTCTGGTCCTTGATCGACTGCGCGATCTGCGTGCGCATATCGGCCAAGTTTTCGAAACCGAAGTTATTGTGAGCCCATTCATCGGAAAGCTCAGGGAGAACCTTCTTCTTGATGGTGTCGACCTTCACATCGAAATGGATGACGCCAGCGTCTTCACCGAGCGTCTGGCCGAGCATGGAGGAATCGGATGAGAAATCGACGTCGAAGGATTTCTCCTCGCCCTTCTTCATGCCGATGAGCTCAGCATCGAACGCTGCCGGGAAGAGGTTCACGCCCAGTTCATAGAGGCGATTCTCTGCATTGAGCTGCGAGAGCTCGTTACCATCTTTATCGGTTGCTTTGATAGTGAGCTCAACGAATTCACCCTGCTTGACCTTGGTGTTGGCAATCGCATCTTTGAAATCGGTGTAATAGTTACGCAGCTCTTCGATCTGTGCGTCGATCTCTGCTTCAGTTGCTTCAGGCATCGGAATCTCGACCGACACGTTGTCGTAGGAAGAAAGCTCGAAGGATGGCTTCACATCGATGGTGGTGGAGAAGGAGAACGGCTTGTTGTCCTCAACGATCTCCGTATCCATATCGAACTCAGGCTTGAAGAGCGGAACCAGATTGTGTTCATCCAGAGCGAGCGGATAGAGCTCGTTCACCAAGTCCTCAGTGAGCGAAGCTTTGACCGTGTCGGCACCCATCATATTGTCGACAACGGGACGAGGCGCCTTGCCAGGGCGGAAACCGGGGAAGTTATAGCGCTTTGCAAAATTCTTGTAAGCCTGTTTGATGCGCGTATTGACTTCTTTTGCATCGATCTCGAAAGAAAGCTTTACCTTGTTGTCCTCGAGGGCCTCTACTGTTGTTTTCACTCAATACTCCTTTTCGGATACTTCTTGAACCGAGGTGGTGCGGGTGAAAGGACTTGAACCTTCACGGGGGTTGCCCACCAGAACCTAAACCTGGCGCGTCTGCCAATTCCGCCACACCCGCGTCTTTTCGGCATCGTTTAAAGCAATAAACGACAATTCGTTATAGTAACAAAAGATACCCTTATCGTCACGAAGATGCAGCAAATGCACACGTGCTAGAGCTCACTGATATCCTTAGCGGAGATAACCTTGCTCGGTGAGATGAGCAACGCGCCCACTTCGCCCTTGAGCGCTGCATCGTTGAAGAACACATCGTCCGAAGAAACACCGACTGGATTGAGGCCTTCTTCTTGGGTCGAGATGACGATATCGATGCCTTCGACATCGTTCACCCGCGAAAGATCATCGACGAGCGCAACGACGAAGTCCACATCGGCAGCGCGATAGGAATCGATACGCTTGTTGATGTAGTAGGGCAAGTCCGAAGCCGCGTCGATCGTGAGAATGCCGAAGCGGTACTTGCCCGCCTTCACGATGGTCTCATTGATATAGCGCGTAGGATCGGAAAGGTCGAGCACATAGACCGAAGCGTTCTTCTGCAAGAAAGAATCGCGCACGGCCGAAAGTGTGAGCGGTTTCTTAGGTTCCTCGGTGCTTCCCTGCCCGTCTGTAGTGGATTTGAGCACCACATCGGATACCACGACCTCATCGCCAGCGGCAGCATCATCCACTTGCTGGTCTTTGCCCAGCTCGAGCGTCTTGTTGCTGCCATCTTCCGCGATGCGTTCAAGCCCCGCTTCACCGAGCGCCTTCTTCTCTTCAGCAGTGCCTTCGTAGATGATGGCGGTATAGTCGCCCAAATCGCCTGCCGCATCATCGATCGTGCTCGCGGTAACGTTGAACGAATGGCCGATGTTCGTGATGTAGAACATGAGCGCTCCGAAACCGCACACGACGAGCAGTGCGAAGATGATGAGGGCGATCTTTTCGCGAGAGAGCTTCTTCATAGCCGTTATTGTAAGCCTGCGCGCACGCTTTTGCAGTGATGCGCGCAAAGCTTAGGCATAAGCGGTCTTGCAACGATCGTCGGCAAGGACGCGCTTCAAGAAGCGCCCCGTATGGCTTTCGGGAACCTGAGCGACCTTTTCCGGCGTACCTTTCGCAACGACCGTTCCGCCCTTCGCGCCGCCTTCGGGACCAAGGTCGATCAGGTGGTCGGCAGCCTTGATCACGTCGAGGTTATGTTCGATCACGAGCACCGTGTTGCCCAGGTCGACCAAGCGCTGGAGCACTTCCAAGAGCGCACGCACATCGTCAAAATGAAGGCCAGTGGTCGGTTCATCGAGGATGTAGAAGGTCTTGCCCGTCTGGCGTTTCTGCAACTCGCTCGCAAGCTTCACGCGCTGCGCTTCACCGCCAGAAAGCGTGGTTGCCGGCTGGCCGAGCTTGATATAGCCAAGCCCCACATCGTGGAGCGTCTCGAGCTTGCGCCGAAGCGAGGGGATCTTGCCGAAGAATTCGAGGGCTTCATCCACGGTCATCTCGAGCACTTCGTAGACGTTCTTGCCCTTGTAGGTCACCTGCAGCGTTTCGCGATTGTAGCGCGTACCATCGCACACTTCACAATTCACGTACACATCGGGGAGGAAGTGCATCTCGATCTTCTTCTGGCCGTCGCCCTTGCACGCTTCGCAGCGTCCACCTGCAACATTGAAGGAGAAACGGCCTGGTCCGTAGCCGCGCGCCTTGCTCTCTTGCGTGGAAGCGAAGAGATTGCGGATGTCGTCCCAGAGGCCAATGTAGGTTGCCGGGTTGGAACGCGGGGTGCGACCGATCGGGCTTTGATCGATGCTGATCACCTTGTCGATGAGCTCTACCCCTTCGAGCTTCTTGAACTTGCCCACCTTGCGATGCGTGCGATTCACGCGATTGGCGAGCGCTGGGGTGAGCGTGTCGGTAACGAGCGAGCTCTTGCCCGAGCCCGAAACACCCGTGACCACCGTGAGCGTGCCGATCGGGATCTCTGCCGTAACATTCTTGAGGTTGTTCTCGCTCGCACCCGTGATCTTGATCTTGCCGCGCTTGGGATTGCGACGCTCAGCAGGAATGGGGATGCACTTTTCGCCGCGCAGGTATTGTGCCGTGAGCGATTCGTCGCTTGCCATGATCTCTTCAGGGGTGCCGCACGCGACCACTTCGCCACCGTGTTCGCCAGCACGCGGACCCATGTCGATCACGTAGTCGGCACAACGGATCGTATCCTCGTCGTGTTCGACCACGAGCACCGTGTTGCCCAGATCGCGCAGATGCTCGAGCGTTTTGATGAGGCGCTCGTTATCGCGCTGATGAAGGCCGATGGAGGGCTCGTCGAGGATATAGAGCACACCCATAAGGCCTGCGCCGATCTGTGTCGCAAGACGAATGCGCTGCGCTTCGCCACCAGAAAGCGTGGCGGTCGCACGTTCAAGCGTGAGGTAATCGAGGCCCACGTTCACCAAGAAACGCAAGCGCTCGGTGATCTCCTTCACGATCGGACCTGCGATCACCTCTTGCGTCTCGTTGAAATGCAACCCTTCGAAGAACTTCAGCGAATCAGCAGCTGAAAGCTCACAGACCTCGTGGATGTTCTTGTCGTTCACCGTGACCGCCAAGATGGAAGGATTGAGGCGCTTGCCGCCGCACGTCGCACACGGGATGATCGAAAAGTAGCGCTCGTATTTCTGGCGCTGGCGATCGCTCGAAGCTTCCTTGTAGCGATGCGTGACCGCCGCAGAGATGCCCTCCCATTCGACGAACCAGTAGGTCTCGCGTCCATCGACCGTTACATAGTCGACGCGGATCTTCTCGCCCGGCGCGCCGTAGAAGAGTTTCTTCTGCACCTTCTTCGGTATGTCCTGCCAGGGCGTATCAGGATCGACGCCATAGTGAAGCAGCACCGCACGCATGACCTGCGGATAGTAATTGCCCGACTTGAACGGCGCCACGGCCCCTTCGTTGAGCGACAAGCTCGGATCAGGGATGACCAGGTCGGGGTCGACCTCTTCCCTGCTGCCGATGCCCAGGCAATCGGGGCATGCGCCATAAGGAGCATTGAAGGAGAAATCGCGCGGCTGCAGCTCATCCATGGAATGCCCGTGCTCAGGGCAGCCGAGCGCGAGCGAGAAGAGGTACTCCCCTTCCGCAAGGCCGCCAGTCGCACCGGATGAAACCGTGCGCTCACCTCCCAGCGGCTCGTTGTTCTTGTCGAGCAGCTGCACGAGTACGCGGCCGTCGGCAAGCGTAGTGGCTGTCTCGACCGCTTCCGCGATACGGCTTTGCGCCGAAGGCTTGAGCACCACACGATCGACCACCACATCGATGAAGTGCTTGATCTTCTTATTCAGTACGATCGGGTTCTCATCGAGCTTCGTGATCTCGCCGTCGATGCGCACACGAGAGAATCCTTCGGCAAGCAAGTCTTTGAAGAGCTTCGTGAATTCACCTTTGCGCCCGGTTACCACCGGCGCCATGATGATGCACTTGGTCTTCTCGTCCTCGGAAAGACGCAGGATATCGTCAGTCACCTGATCGGTCGTTTGCATGCGGATCTCGCGTCCACACTCCGGACAATGCGGGATGCCCACACGTGCGAAGAGCAGACGCAGGTAATCGTAGATCTCGGTGGTGGTTCCCACCGTCGAACGAGGATTCTTGCTCGTGGTCTTCTGGTCGATCGAGACCGAAGGTGAAAGGCCATCGATGGAATCGAGGTCGGGTTTGCTCATTTGGCCAAGGAACATGCGTGCATAGCTCGAAAGGCTTTCGACATAGCGTCGTTGACCTTCGGCGTAGATAGTATCGAAGGCAAGCGATGACTTGCCCGAGCCCGAAAGGCCCGTGATGACGACAAGCTCGTCGCGCGGGATCGTGACGTCGATATCTTTGAGGTTATGCTCACGTGCGCCTTTGATGACAATGGATGATTGCGCCATAGCTACACTGCTTTCTGTGGTGGTGAACGATGCTGCCGAATGCGCATGCACACTGTATGCGGAGCATCGGTTGGTTTTCGGCAATCCATCATAGCGCGCGTTTTGAAATGGGGCAATCGCATCGAACCTTCAGCATGATTCCCTCATGATTTCACCACGCAAGAACGAAAGATGACAAACTACCCGATCGTTCGACACCAGCTCGACCAGTGGAGAGGGTAAGGCACGAGGTTCCCCGCTTCCCTGCTCAAGAACCTGCATTTTTACAGGTTCTTTCGTGCGTCGCTGCTTTGCTCGGGTTTTATTACTAACGAAGTTAGTCGGCAAAGAGTCACCTCGTTGCCTCACCCTCTCCGCTGATCGAGCCATAAAAGATGACAAACTGCTGGGATTCGTTCGTCATCTTTTCGAGCGGGGATGAGCTCGTTGCTGAACCTGCTTCAAGTGCTCGGGAGAAAGGTGCGTGTAGATCTGCGTGGTCGAAAGGCTGGAATGACCGAGCATTTCCTGCACACTGCGCAAGTCTGCCCCACCCACGAGCAGATCACTGGCAAAGGAGTGACGCATCGCATGGGGTGAGAGCGAAGGGTCGAGACCAGCAAGCGCGAGCGCCTGCTTGAAGATCGTGCGGATCGCGGCGGTCGAGAGCGGGTTGCCGCGCGTTGAAAGGAAACAGACATTGGTTGCACACTTTGAATGCGCAGCTAGCTCAGAGCGCGATTCCTCAAGGTAGCGGCGAAGCGCCGAAACAGCTTTGTGGTAGATCGGGACACGGCGCTCTTTATTCCCCTTGCCCACTACGCTCACATACCCTTGATCGAGATGGAGCCTATCGAGCGTGAGCCCTTCGACTTCAGACACGCGCAAGCCACACGCATAGAGCAGCTCAAGAACAGCCTGATTACGCAAAGCCACCGCTCTATCGCGCTCAAGTTCTTCTTCGCTCGCATACACCGAAAGCAGCCGCTGCATATCTTCATGCGAGATCGTCTTAGGAAGCGTTTGCGCCTGCTTCGCGCCCTGCAGGACCGCAGCTGGATTCGAAGGATAACCATGCGCGATCATGAGCCATTGATAGAACCCTTTGAGCGAAGAAAGATGCCTGTTGGCTGTTCTGCGCGAACGCCCTTCTCGATCGAGCGTGCCCAAATAGCGCCTAATCTGCTTATGAGAAGGAGCATCGAAAGGCGTATTCGTCTCAGAGCACCAATGCGCAAAGCTCATCAGATCGTTTCCGTAGGCTTTCATGGTGTGCGCGGAATGATTGAGCGTTCTCAAGTAGTCGAGGTATTCGTCGATCAGGGCGCGCGGCGCTGAGCAGGCGCATTCTAGCTGCTTGCCGCATTCGGTCTGCTCTTCATGTTCTGACATGATCTAGTTTGTTCCCTCAAGCAGCGGAACAAGCGCGGAAACGTATGATTTCATGGCTTCGCTCCCCCGCTGCGCATACGCTTCGTAGCGCTGCTGCTTATTGCGAATACGTTCTTCGAACGGCGGCAGAATGCCGAAGTTCACATGCATCGGCTGGTAGTCCTTCGTCTCCGGATCGGTCGCGTAATCTATGAGCGCCCCAAAGGCACTTTCGCGCGGAATCGGATCAAGCTCGATACCGCGCACAGCAGCACGCACGTTCAAACTGGCAAGCAGCCCTGAAGCGATGGCTTCGACATATCCTTCAGTCCCGCTCAACTGTCCTGCAACATACAAACGGACGGGCAGAGCACGTGAAGCAGCGCTCTGCAATTCAAGATGGCAGTTGAGCAGCTCAGGAGCATTGATGAAGGTGTTGCGATGCATCACGCCATAGCGCGCGAACTGAGCATGCTCAAGCCCGGGGATCATGCGGAACACGCGCTCTTGTTCAGGGAACGCAAGGTTCGTCTGGAAGCCAACGAGATTATAGCACTGCTTATCTCTACCCTCTGCACGCAATTGCACCACCGCCCAGGGGCGTTTCTGTGTGCGCGGATCCACGAGTCCGACTGGCTTCAACGGTCCAAACCGTGGTGCATCGAATCCTTTGCGTGCGATCTCTTCGATCGGCTGGCAAGCCTGGAACAGATCGCTCGATTCGAATTCCTTCTTGATAACGCAACGCGCATCGATGAGCTCCTGTGCGAAGGCTTCATATTCTTCTTTGTTGAAAGGCGCATTGAGATAGTCCCCTACGCCTTCTTCGTAGCGGCTCTGGCCGAACACGACATCATAGTCGAGCGAATCCGCATAGACGATCGGCGCCGCAGCGTCATAGAAGGAAAGATGGTCTTCCCCGGTGAGCGCACGCAGCGATTCTGCGAGCGCAGGCGAAGTAAGAGGGCCCGTAGCGATGATGCAGAACGGTGCCGGGTCCTCAAGAACATATGGCCCCTCATGGTGCGCATCTTCGATGATGAACGCGCCCGAAGGATCGATGCCCACCACCTCGGCTTCGATACGTGCGACCCCCGCTTGCACGAGCGCATCGGTGACCAGTGAAGCGAACTGCTCACGATCGACCGCAAGCGCGCCCCCAGCAGGAACGCTGCTCTCATGCGCGAACGCAAGCAAATGCGAGCCGAGCAGCTCGAGTTCTGCTTTGAGCATGCCGGCCGCGCTCGCCTCTTTGGTGGATTTGAGCGAATTAGAACAGACGAGTTCCGCGCACTTATCGCCATGATGCGCGCCCGTAGTGCGGAACGGGCGCATCTCGATCAAGCGCACCGCAAAACCATCTGCAGCCAGTTGCAAGGCAGCTTCGCTTCCTGCAAGACCGCCTCCGATGATGTCAACACGTTTTTCCATGCCATCAGGGTACTACACAACACAAGCGCCATAACTTCCGTTCGGAAATCTTTCTATGAAACCCTCATGTTCAAGCTTCGCCAACTCGACCATGAGCCAAGCAAGGCGCTTCTCGCGCAAAGGCGCACCGATATCATCTTTCTCCATGAGCGCATCGATCGAGAGCTGCTCTGCCTGGAGTGCCGCAAAGAGCAACGATGTTTCAGACACCTCCTTCTTGCGCATGTCCTGAACCTTCAAGCATCCATACAGATTGAAGATGACATCCTCAAACGTCTCTTCGTCGACAATGGGGGTTGCGCCCTGATACAGAAGCCGGTTCGCGCCGCGCGAGGTGGGCGAAGTGATCGCGCCTGGCACGACGAGCACTTCGCGATTCGAAGAGAGCGCATCATCGGCAGTCGAAAACGTTCCTGAAGGAAGCCCCGCTTCTACAATGAGCGTTGCACGCGAAAGACCAGCGATGATGCGATTGCGCGCGCGGAAGGTGTAGGGCATAGGCGGAAACTGCCATTGGTGCTCAGAGATAACGGCACCGCCTTTATCAATGATCTCCTGGAACAGATCGCGATTTGACTCAGGATAGATACAATCGCACCCTCCGCCAAGCACGACCACTGTTGGACTCCCTCCTTCAAGGCATCCTCTGTGGGCTGCGCTATCGCAGCCGAGCGCTCCACCCGAGATGATCGTGACCCCATGCTCCGAAGCGATCTTCGCGAACTTGAACGCCACATCTCGCCCATAGGGCGTTGCTTTACGTGCACCGATCACAGAAAGACCGAACGTGAGCACTTGCGGGTTGCCGATGCCATAGAGCTTCTTCGGTGGATCGGGAATGTCCATCAACTGTTCAGGGTAATCCTCTCCCCCATAAGGGAGGATGAAACGTACTCCTTCAAGGGGCTTTGTCGGTCGCAACTCTCTCATACATCGTCCTCTCTCGATCATCGTTTCATTTCGCTCGTCTGAAAGCGCAAGGCATAGGCTTCAGCCAAGTGTTCTTCTTCGACTGAATCCGAAAAGGAAAGATCAGCGATCGTACGCGCAAGCGAAAGTATCTTCATGATCGAACGCGTATTGAGCCCACTCGTATTTATCGCAAGCTCAAGGAACTCATTCGCACGTCTGCTGAGCACGCAAGAATGGAACAGTGCCAAGAGCTTATTGCGTTTGCCGATCCGGAGCGGCGAATCCACTGGTCCCAAGCATTCATCCACCCCTTGGTTCTTCGTACGATGGAGCATGCGGTCGTGAGCAAACGCACGTGCACGAACGATCTCGTCTCTCATTTGCGCAGAACTTTTACCAGGACGCGCCTTATCCAGATGCGAAAGATCGATACGGGCAACATCGATCCTGATATCGATGCGATCCATCACCGGACCGCCGATCTTACTCTGATAGCGCTGGATCTGATACGGGCTGCATTTGCATTCGTGCTCTTCATCACCGTAGTACCCGCAGGGGCAAAGATTCGTTGCCGCCACGAACATGAAGCGCGCCGGAAATACGTACGAACCTTCCGCTCGCGTGATATGCACGATCCCTTCTTCAAGGGGCTGCCGAAGCTGCTGCAACACATCGTTGTGCATCTCTGCAAGCTCATCGACGAAGAGCACGCCATTGTGCGCAAGCGATACTTCGCCGGGACGCACGGGGTTTCCTCCCCCAAGCAGGCCTGCTGCCGTCACGCTATGATGAGGCATACGAAAAGGTCGCAAGCCACCATAGATACCCCGCAGATCGGCATCGAGCGCTGAGTGAATCATAGCGGTTTGGATCTTCTCTTCTTCGGAAAGCGGAGGCAGGATGCTCGGCACGCACTGGGCGAGCAAGGTCTTGCCCGCACCAGGAGAACCCATCATGATGATGCCATGATTCCCGCAAACTGCCACCTGCAACGCACGTTTGGCCGCATCATGACCGACTACGTCTACGAAATCGAAGGCATAGTCACGCTGCTCAGGCTCGCTGAAACAGAGCGCGGGCAGTTCTTCGCGCGTGATCTGACGCAGATATTCGAGCGCAAAGCATTCCACCCCTGAAACGGGAAGAGCGCCATGGTCGGTCGCTCCCGTTATGAGCGTTGCGCCCAATTCGCGCGCGCATTGCTGATACGAGATGAGCCCTGCCGTGGAACGAACCCTTCCTTCAAGCGAGAGTTCACCCACCACGAGCGCGTTTTCCAGATGAGCGACAGGGATCTGACCCGTTGCTGCAAGGAGCGCGAGCGCGATGGGCAGATCGAACCCTGACCCCGTCTTGCGCAGCGAGCTTGGTGCAAGATTCACGACAATCTTATCGCTTGGCACATGGAATCCTGCCGATTTAATAGCTGCCCGCACGCGCTCTCGTGATTCCTGGATGGCGGTATCGGGCATACCTACGATCGAGAACGAAGGGATACCGCTTGAGATGAGCACCTCGACCTCGACCGGCAGCGCCTCAACACCGCGCAGCACTGCACTCTTCACCTTGTAGGACTGCTGAGACATCGCTGCCTCACATCGACCCAAAGGCGTTCAGATGATGGCGCAGGAAAGCGCGACCCTCTCCGAGCACAAGGATCGCGATGACATCGAAACGCACGCGTACATCGGCATAATCGTGATCTTTAAGATAGCAAGCTGCGATACGTTCATAGCGCGAGCGCTTCCGCATGTCCACCGCCTCAGAAGGAAAGCCTTTCTGAGCATCCTTACGAGTTTTCACTTCGATGAAGCAGAGCGTATCGTCTTGAAGCGCAACAATATCCGCCTCGCCAGCGATACATTTCCAGTTGCGATCGAGGATCTCGTATTCGCGGCGCTCAAGGAAGCATGCGGCGGCCTCTTCTCCTCTCTTGCCGAGTTCATGCGGGGAATACGAAGGCGCGTCTTTGGCTTCTTTAGCGTCTTTGGCTTCTTTAGCGTCTTTGGCCTCTTTGACACCTTTACCCTCTTTGGTCCCTTTGGCCTCTTCTGTGGCGTTGGCTCTTTTGGCACCAGCGCTCTCTTTGCAAAGCGCTTCAACTTCTTTTGGTTTCGTGCATAAAGCTTGTGATTCTTCCATTCCTACCTCCTTGACCTAAGGATAGGAAGGGAATCTCAACGAAATTTGAAAGAAATCTGATCTCTTCGCGCGCGCAGATTTACGTTTTGCTCACGTTTTTCTCAAACACCGAGGAATCTCCCCGTTCTACAAAGTCCCTTTATGAATTCGGCGCGCGGCTGGTCACTCTAAAGCGAACGATCCTCTGTGAAGTTCTTGCAATACGAAACACGATGAATAGGGGTAAGCCCCTTCTCTGCGATAGCGCGACGATGCGCCGCGCTGCCATACCCCTTCGATGAAGCGAGGTCATATCCTGGATAGACCTGATCGTATTCGACCATAAGCGCATCGCGTTCGACCTTAGCGATGACCGAAGCGGCCGCAATGGAGGCACAGCGCGCATCCCCCTTCACCACATTGATCTCGCGCGCGTCGAAGCCGAGCGGATTGCCGTCGAGCAAGATGACCTCAGGCACGATGCCTTGGGCTTCGATGTTGATGACTGCTGTTTTGAAAGCGCGCTTGAGGCAAGCCATGATGCCGAACTTATCGATATCCTCAGAAGGGATATGAACGACCGAGAAAGCGCGAGCTGAACGCTTCACCTCATCAGCGATAGCAGGGCGCTTCGCTTCCGCGATCTGCTTGGAATCGTTGAGTCCCTCGATGAACGCAGCCGCCGGATCGAGCACCACAGCGCCTACGCTCACAGGACCAGCAAGAGGACCGCGGCCAACCTCATCGAGCCCAACCACGACCTTGCCGTCTGCAAGCTCTTGTTCGAACGTATAGAGGCGCATCAGACGCGCATGCTCCTGCTCTTCGCGCTCGATACGTCTGCGCGCGGTAGCGAGCGCCTGCTGCACCCCTTTGCGCTCATCGGAGGCGAGTGCGCACTCGAGCGCTGGGAAGCTTTCAGGCGTTGCTTCTTTCAGCAACGCTCGTATCTCCGCTATCGATCTCACGCTCTCTCCTTTTCTCAACTAGCCGAGCAATGCACGCTCAGACGACGAACTCTCGAATAGCTTGTCATCTTCAACGCCGCGCACCCTATAACGAAAAAAAGGGGTACGAAACCCGTACCCCTTTTCGAATGCGAATGAAGGCGCTCTTAGAATGCCTTTTCCTTGATCTTCGCAGCCTTGCCGACCTTGTCGCGCAGGTAGTAGAGCTTTGCGCGGCTCACATCACCACGACGGGTGACTTCGATCTTCTCGATCTTGGGAGAGTGAACCGGGAAGGTGCGCTCCACGCCCACGGAGAAGCTGATCTTACGAACCGTGAAGGTCTCGCGATTCGAAGCACCATGACGACGGATAACATCGCCCTGGAACACCTGAATACGCTCGCGATCGCCTTCCTTGATGCGATAGTGAACCTTCACCGTATCGCCAACGTTAAAGCTTGCAACCTCAGGATTGATCTGCTGTTGCTCGATTGCGCGGATGATATCCATGTCAAATTCCTTCTATATTTCCACTACTTTATATACAAACACAAAGTGATGTCAGAGACACAGCTGATAATTATACGGTGAGCCAAATTGCGACGCAAGAAGCAAATGTAAAAATTGTTTCAAAACCACTCGCCTAGCGGCAGACGGTTCGCGCACACGCTCCTACGGCACTAGATGAGCAGCAACAACCCGTACGAGCCTACCCCCGCAACGATACTCCACACGAGCGACTTCGTCTTGATGGCAACGGGAATCACGATGAGCGCGGCGATGACCGGAATCATCGCAGGCCACAAGCCTGCATCGAACATGCCGGGGCTGAAGATGTCGTTCGCGATGAGCGCAGCGAAGGCAGCTGGCGGAATGAAGGCGAGCGCCTGGGAGAGCCATCCGGGCAGCTCACGGCCGCGCAGTGCGAAGAGCGGCACCGTGCGGAAGATGAGGATCGTAAGCGCGCATCCTATACCGATGAGCGCGAACTCAGTCCAACCCACGTGCACTCACCCGCTCTCTTCTTACCACGATCATACCGGCAGCAACGCCCAAAAGAGCACCGATCAAGATAGCCGGCCCTGAAAGCCCCACACATTTCGCTAGATACACGCCGAGCACCGCGACCACGCCAGCAGCGATGTTGCCTTTGGTGGCGGGTTGTGAAAACAGCAGACATAAGAAGATGCTCGTCATAGCGAACGATGCGAGCGCAGTAGGCACGGTGAGCAAGCTTCCGAGCAGCACCCCGAGCACGTTAGCGAGCGCCCAGGAGCTTTGCGAGAACAAGTTAACGAGCGTTGCACCCTTGATGTTCCACTCACCCTGCTCGAGCTTCACCACGTTCACCGCGAACGATTCATCGGTAACGGTCGCACCATACAGGAACGCCAGGCGCTTATTCACGTTCTCGCAAAAGCGCGAGAGTGAAGCACTGTAGAGCATCTGACGGGAATTGACGAGCGTCACGCTCGCGATGATGGCAGCCATGGGAGAACCCAGCAACCACATATTAGGAATCATGTACTGACCAGCGCCAGAATAGAAAAGAGCGCTCAACAAGAACACCTGCAGCGCATCCATGCCGACCGATTGGCTCAAGATGCCGCAAGGAATGCCGAGAAAAATATAGCCCACCATAATGGGTGCGGCCATCTGCAATGCTTGTTTTACGAGTGATACGTTTTTCATGACCGCATCAGTATAGCGCTATCAGCCTTGAGCGCACTCTCTTCTCCGTCGGTGGATGAAGAGGAATCCTGCTGCCTTAATGTTGTGCGTTCCATGACTTCGGAACGAACATGTCCTCGAAGAAGTTGATCGCATAGCGATCGGTCATGCCCGCAACATGGTCGGTGACCGCACGCAGCGGATCGTCGCCAGCAAGCGCGCGATATTCCGCAGGCACTTCATCGTAGTGGCGCACGAAGTAGTTGAACAGATCCTCGACCAAATGGCGCGCTTTGTATACCTCGCGCATGACCTGATCGGACGTATAGACCTTGTCGAACAAAAACGAACGCAGCTCCATCATGGCTTCCCAGATCGGTTCGCTCATGGCTATATCACCCTGCGCATCGGAGGTGACGATCATATCCTCAACGAGCGTTTGGATGCGATCGGCGTGATTCTCCCCGATGATGCGATGAGTGGATTCCGGCAGATCGGATTCTTTGAGCACGCCTGAGCGAAGCGCGTCGTCGATATCATGATTCACGTACGCGATGCGGTCAGCCGTTGCAACGATGCGACCTTCGTACGTTTTGGCGCGCTCAGAGCCCGTATGGTGCACGATGCCATCACGCACTTCCTCGCTCAAGTTAAGGCCCTTGCCTTCGTTTTCGATGACCTCGACCACGCGCAAGCTCTGGATGTTATGGCGATACAGCACCTTGTTCTCCGGTGCCTCCGGATCGAGCCCCCTATGAAGCGCCAGACAGCGGCTGATCGATTCCTCTCCCACGTGCCCGAACGGCGTATGACCCAGATCGTGCCCGAGCGCGATAGCCTCGGTAAGATCCTCGTTCAATCCAAGTGCGCGTGCGATCGTACGTGCGATCTGTGAAACCTCGAGCGTATGCGTAAGACGCGTACGGTAATGGTCTCCTACCGGCGCCAAGAATACCTGCGTCTTATGGGACAAACGGCGAAACGCCTTGGTGTGCAAGATCTTGTCGCGATCCTTTTGATAGGTGGAACGGAAGCGATCCTCCTGCGATGCACGATCGCGCCCCAGCGATCGGTCGGAGAACGAAGCTTGGTCGCTCAAGTGCTCATGCTCTTGTTCGATACGATCATCACGCGTGGTGAGCTTCATGTAATCTTCTTTCGACTAAGCGGTAACGATGAGGAGCCTTCTGCATGAAGGGCAGCGCGACACCGGCGCATCCTGCTTGATGCGGCTGATGCGCGTGCTATCGAAGGCCGAGCGGCAAGCGCTGCACGATCCATCGACAAGCTCCGCCACGCCGATGCCTCCGCATTCATGACAAGAGCGCTCATACGCGCGACAAAGTTCGGCATTCAGGGTTTCTGCCAGCTGCTTATGCTCGGCTTCCGCCTGCGCGATCGCACGCGTGAGCGAACCGCCTTCTTCCTGGAACGATGCGATGGCGCTCTTTTCTCGCGCATCCAGCTCAGCGCACCCCGCCATGATCTGGTCCATGAGCGGACGAATGCGCGCGAGCTCGCCGTCGACGCGCTCCATATCCTGCGTGAGCTTCTCGCGGCGCTTGACCACCCCATGCAAATCTTTCGTGTATGACTCAACGCTGCGGTAATCGCCTTTCACCCGATCGAGCGCTTCTTGGGTCTCTTGTTGCTTCTTCTCAAGACGTTCGTCTTCTGAGAGCAGAGCATGCAATTCGTCTTCGAACGCATCGATCATATCCTGCACCTGGGTCTTCTTCTTGATGATCGCAGAGAGCTTTTGGCGCGTTTCAAGAATGGTTTGGCGCTGAGGGAGCTCATCGAGCTTCTTCTTGTTACGGATCACTTCGGCATCGATATGCTGAAGTCGTTTGAGGTTCTCGAGCTCCTGATCGCTTGCGTGCATGCCTACCTCGCTCATCTCGTATGGGGCGAATCGCTATTGGCGAATGGTTTCAGGGGTATACCAATTCTTCGATTGATCAACAACCATGATACATGAATCTGGCAGACCCGCCGCGAGCGCTTCGGTCGCGAGAAGAGCACAGAGCGGAAGCTCTGAAACGTCGTGCCCCAGCTCGATGATCGACAGCCCGCTCTGGCGTGCCTCGAGCGCCACGTGATACTTCACCTCACCGCAGATCAGGCAATCGACACCATTCTCCAAGCAGAGATCGACCAGGTCGTTTGCTGACCCACCACAGGTGACGATCGATTCGAGCAGGGTATCGGGATTGCCCCATACGCGCGGCACCGAACCGAACACGGAGACCGAGCGTGCTGCGAGATGCTTGAGCGAGATCGCGCCCTCTTCGCTCGCACACACCATTCCGAAGCCTTTATCAGCCTTGCCCGCAAGCGGGTCGAGCACATAGCGCGGCTTGAGACGCAGCAGCGTGGGCAAGATCGAAAGTGCCTGCGGCGCAACATCGAGCGCCGTATGGAAATTCATGCAATTGATGCCGTGAGAGAGCGCATAGTTCACTACCGCCCCCGGTTTTGCCCCCTGTACGGTCTCCGGCATGAAGTTGCTCACCGCTTCGATGAACACGGGGTGATGCGTGAGCACCACGTTCGCACCAAGGTCAGTAGCTTCTTTGAGTGCTGCGATGGTGGGATCGAGCGCGACCACCACTCCGGTCACTTCGACACCCGGGTTGCCCACGGTTAGCCCCGTGCGATCCCAAGCGCACGCATCCTCAGCAGGAAAGACCGAGAGCAAACGCTGCTCGAGCGTGCCAACAGAAACGCCCGTCTTCACGGGCGCGAGAGGCCCCGTTGGGACCTTGAACAATGCATTGATATCTGATTGAGACATGTCAACCTTCTTTCGCGTTAAGAGAGCGGGATCGCTCTTCTCTCACCACCTGGCAACAACGCGGTGATCTCGCGATATCCCGCTTCATAGAGAAGTTTCAATCCAGCGTCGATGCCGCGATCGACATTGCACGGCTCGTGCGCATCTGTTCCCAGTGTAACGGGCACGCCTGCTTTTCTGAATTCTGTTAACAAATCGATATGAGGGAAGGGCTCTTTGCAGGCATAGTAAGCTCCCGAAGTGTTCACCTCGATCATGCGCTCCCCTGCCGCCGCCGCTTCAGCAGCTTGCGCATAGGCGCGAGCGCGATCGAAAGCCACCGAAGGATACTTGGCGAACTTCTTCACCAGATCGGGGTGTGCCATGACCGTATAGGGCATGTCCGAAACGCACGCCGTACAGAACTGATCGAAATAGCGCTCCCAGATCGCATCGTGACCGACCTCATCCCAATGATCGACTTGCTCAGGATCGTCGAAAGGCCACATGTCAAGATAGTGGACCGAGCCCAAGATGATATCGAAGCGGCTCCAATCGATGCTCGAAAGATCGCGGTCCTCATAGTCTCCAAGCCAATCGAGCTCGGTCCCAACGAGAATCTGCATGGTAGGGTGAAGAGCGCGCTGCGCTTCGATCTCGTGAACATAGGGATCGAGCGCATCCCAGGGCATCGAGACGAAGTTATCGGGGTCGACCTCATGAGAGAGCGGGAAATGCTCGGTGAGAGCCAGGATCGAGATGCCCGCTTCATCAGCCGCCTGCACGACCTCAGCGATCGTGCCGTTTCCATGCCCAGTAAGCCCCGTATGCGTGTGCGTGTTGATATATTCCATGATCACTTCACTACCTCTCGAAGCATGCGTATTGCATGATCGATGTCTTCTTCTGTGGTGGTTGGTCCGAGCGAGAAGCGCACCATGCCAAGCGCGCGATCGCGGTCGATCCCCATGGCAGAAAGCACGTGCGAAGGCTCGAGATCGCTCGACGAACACGCCGATCCTCCCGATACGCACACTCCCCGCCGGTCAAGCTGCAAGATGAGCGTTTCACTCTCGAAACCCGGGCACAGCACCGTAACGATATGCGGCCCGTAGTCAGGCGAGCGGGGGTCGATGAACGCCTCGACGCCAGTAAGCTCGCTGAGACCAGCAAAGAGCCTGTCGCGCAAGGCTCGCATATGAGTGCTTGCTGCCTCAAGTTGCTCGTGGCTTGCCTGCGCTGCCGCCGCGAAGCCCACCACACCTGCGATGTTCTGCGTTCCGCTGCGAAGATTCGCCTCCTGACCTCCCCCGACGACCTGCGCGCCGAACAGCGTACGCGTCTTCAAGAAGAGCGCACCCACCCCTTTCGGTCCGCCGATCTTATGGGAAGAGAGCGAAAGTGCATCCACGTCTGTCTGCTTCACCGAGAGCGGCATCTTTCCGAACGCCTGCGTAGCATCGCTATGGAAGAGCGCGCCAGAGCGGTGCGCAAGTTCTGCCAACTGCGCGATATCGTTGAGTGCGCCGGTTTCGTTATTCAGTGCCATGATCGAAACGAGCAAAGGGTCGGTTGCCGCGTCCAATACGTGCGCAAGCGCCTCAGGCGTGATGACGCCCCGTTTATCAGGTTTGACGAAGAGGACCTCTATGCCGCGATGGCGCAGCACCTCCGCTGCTTCGAGCACCGCATCATGCTCGATGGCAGAAACGATCACGCTCGGCGTAGCTTCGAGCGCTTTGCCCTTTGCTTGCGAGCCGTAGCCGATATTCACGCCACGCTTCGCCAGAACCCCCTCGACGATGCCGATAAGAGCAGCGTTGTCCGCCTCGGTCGCTCCTGAGGTGAAGATGATCTCGCTGGGTCGCGCATCGAGCGTGCGCGCGATATCGCGCCGGGCAGCTTCGAGCGTCTTGAACGCATCGCGCCCCGCAGTGTGAAGCGCATTCGCGTTCCCGCTGCCCTGCACAAGACCGGCCGTTCCCGCTTCAAGATAGGGAGCCATGGCACGAGCAGCCTCGAGCGAAAGCGGTGCCGTTGCCGCCCAATCGAGATAGACGAAAGGCGCATCTGCCATGGGCTATGCACGCCCCTTGTCTGCCTGCGCGTCCGTTCCCACCAGGCGGATCTCCTCGATCGCGCGAGCGGGATCCCCTGCGGCGAACACGCCCGATCCTGCGACGAGCACATCGGCACCTTGAGCACACACCAATCCCGCCGTGCGCTCTGCGCTGATGCCCCCATCGACCTCGATGAGCAGATCGGGGTTGCGCTCCTTGGCTACCTGCGCAACATACGCCACGCGTTCTTCACTTCCTTCGATGTAAGACTGCCCCGAAAAGCCCGGGAATACGCTCATGACTAAGATCATATCGACCTCTTCGATGAAAGGATCGAGCGCCTCGATGGGCATATCGGGCTTGAGCGTGAGCGCCGGATGAGCTCCCCGCTCGCGAATATGGCGCAAGAGGGTATGAAGCTCGTCTTCGTCGGGCACGGCCTCGATATGGACCGAGACATAATCAGGGTCAAGATCGAGATACCAATCGATCTGCTCTTGCGGATTCGAGATCATGAGGTGCACATCGATGGGGAGATCGGTTATGGCGCGGAGCTGCTTGATGAACGGTACGCCGATCGTAAGGTTGGGTACGAAATGCCCATCCATCACATCGACATGAATGATATCGGCTCCCGCTTCTTCGAGCATGCGGATATCGCGCTCCATATCCATGAAGTTCGCTGAAAGGATCGAGGGAGCGATCCGTACCGTAGAGAACATGAAACCAAGCTTCCTTTCTCAAGAACCTAGCTGTTTCGCGCTTCGAGATCGAGCAAGAACTGCTTGATCTTGAGCCCTGCAGCATAGCCCACCAAGTCTCCATTCTTCCCGATCACGCGATGACACGGAACGAGGAGCGGCAACGGATTCTTGTTGTTCGCACCCCCTACCGCACGCATCGCGCGCGGAGCATCGATCGCGCACGCGATCTCTTGATAGGTGCGCGTTTGTCCATAGGGAATCTCTTCGAGCGCACTCCATACGCGCTTTTGGAAATCGGTCCCGCTCGCCTTGAGCGGAAGATCGAAGTGCTTGCGCTTCCCCGCCAGGTACTCCTGGACCTGATTGGCAGCATCGTTGGTGAGCGCCGTAGGCGTGCAGGCTCCCTCAAGTTCCGCAGGGCCGAACACGAGTTGAGTGATGTGCGCGCCATCGCTCGCGATCGTGATCCTACCCATCGGGGTCGGATAGACGAAGTACGTTCGCTCACTTGGCATAGATGGCCCCCTCGTGCTCAAGTCCCCAGAATTCTGTGGTGAGCGGCCGGTCAAAGAGCGTCATGATGGTCTCCTCGATCGAAGCCTTATCCCACAGCACGCTGCGCACCGCTTTCGTGATGGGCAGCTCCACTCCATAGGAACGCGCGAGCGGCTCGATGGTCTTGCAGGCAAGCGCGCCTTCGACCACCATGTGGGTCTCGTTCTCGTACTCTTCGAGCGTCTTGCCCTTCGCCACATACTCGCCGAACGTGCGGTTGCGCGAATGTTGCGAGGTGCACGTTGCGATCAAATCGCCAGCGCCAGCAAGGCCCATGACCGTGAGCGGATCACCACCACGGGCATACACGAGCCTACTCATCTCCGCCATGCCACGCGTCATGAGCATGGCTGCTGTATTGTCCCCCATGCCCATGCCATATGCGATGCCCACCGCGATCGCGATAACGTTCTTGAAGGCCGCGCACAGCTCCACGCCGATGTAATCGGAAGAAACGTAGCACCTAAAGCTCGTGGACGCGAACAATCCACGGAAGAAGAGCGCGGTCTGTTCAGAAGGAGAAGCGATGACCGTGCCCGAAGGCGTTCGATACACAACCTCTTCAGCATGATTCGGCCCCGAGAGCACCGCAAGGCGATCCTCGTTACCGAGCACATCTGCATATATCTCGATCGGGAGCAGCATCGTTTCCTGCTCCACGCCTTTCGAGCAGATGATGATGGGGGTCTCAGCAGAAACGACCTCTTTCATGCGCTCAGCGAAATCGCGCAAGAGCCTTGAGGGGGTGACCACTACCACCGCACCTGCGCCTGCAAGCGCCTCCTCGAGCTTGGCAGTAGCCGTGATAGCAGGGTCGAGCGCAGCATTGCTCAGATAGCGCGGATTGCGATGCTCGTTCGTGATCGCTTCGGCCACTTCAGGCTTGCGCGCCCACATGCAGACTTCGTTATCGTTCGAAGCGAGCACGTTCGCGAGCGCCGTGCCCCATGATCCTGCACCGATCACTGCAACTTTCATGACTCACGCCTTCTTCTTCGAGCCGATACGATTCTCGTTATGGTTGATAAGACGCTTGATGTTCTCGCGATGCGCGAAGACAACGAGCAGAGCGGCGATCGAGATAGCGCACGCCGCGGGAAGATTAGGCCAGTAAAGATAGAACGCGAAGAACGGGCAGGCAAGCGCCGCAGCGATCGAGCCCACCGAAACATAGCGCGTCGCGACCACGAGCACCGCGAAGATCACCAGTTCGAACACGGCGAACAGCGGCCCGAACACGAAGAAGAGCGCACCGATGGCCACCGCAATCCCCTTCCCTCCGTGGAACTTCAGCCACGGCGAATAGATATGACCGACCACGCAACCGAAGAAGGAAAGCGCCAAGACGAGCTGGCCTGCTTCATAACCAGAAAGAGGCGCGGTCATTCCCGCGAAGACCGTTCCCAAGAACCCCGAGAACAGTCCTTTGCCGAAATCGAGGATGAACACCGCTCCGCCGCCGATCTTACCAAGTGAGCGCATGGCGTTGGTCGTGCCGATATTCCCCGAACCTTCATTGCGAATATCCTTCTTGAAGAACAACCGTGAGATGATGACTCCGAAAGGGATCGAGCCGAGGAAGAACGTGATGAGCAAGATGAGGATCGAAGCGATCGCGAGATCCATAGCTTAATCCTTTCGCTTGAAACGAAGACGAACCGGTGTGCCTTCGAGATCGAAGGTGTTGCGCAAGCGCTTTTCGAGATAGCGCTCGTATGAGGGTTCGATTATATCAGGATGATTGCAGAAGAACGTGAACTGCGGCGGGCAGGTTCCTGTTTGCGTCACGTACTTAATCTTCAAGAGCTTCTTGCCCTTCGAGATCGTGTGACCGAAATCGCGGATCTCCTGCAACCAATTGTTGAGCTTCGAGGTCGAGATGGTCGAGCAGTAGTTGTCGTAGGCAGTATCAATCGCATTCCAGATACGATGAACGTTCTTGCCTGAAAGCGCCGAGATGGCGATGACCGGCGCATACCCCACGAACATGAGACGATCCTTGATGCGCTCGCGGATCTCTGCCTTAGCTTCAGGACCTTCGACCAAATCCCACTTGTTCAGGATGATCACCATCGCACACCCACGTTCGGCTGCCATACCTGCAACGCGTTGGTCCTGGTCGGTAAGGCCGATCGTGCCATCGATGACGAGCAGCACCACTTCTGCACGGTCGATCGCACGCAGTGCGCGCACGTATCCGTAGTACTCGACATCTTCATCGATCACGCTCTTGCGACGAAGCCCTGCCGTATCGATGATCGTGTAGTAGCGTCCTTCGTGCTCGATCGTAGTATCGATCGCATCGCGCGTGGTGCCTGCTACATCCGAAACGATCGAACGATCATTATTGGTGAGCTTGTTGGTGAGCGAAGACTTGCCTGCGTTCGGTCGTCCGATGATGGCAACATTGATCGCATCGAGCTCATCGTGCTCTTCTTCGGTTGGCTCAGGGAAACGCTGCACCACTTCATCGAGAAGATCGCCCGTTCCCGTTCCATGGAGCGCTGAAACCGGCCAAGGCTCCCCTAACCCAAGCTGCATGAATTCCCACATCGCGTTCGTGTCGTTGGGGTTGTCGAGCTTGTTCACCACGAGCAGCACGGGCTTGTTCGAACGACGCAGGATGTTCGCCACCGCCTGATCATCGGCATTGATGCCCGTTTTGCTATCGACCAAGAACAGGATCACATCGGCTTGTTCAGCTGCCACGAGCGCCTGCGAGCGAATCGACTCTTGGAACACGTCGTCCTTATTCATCTCGATACCGCCCGTATCGATGAGCGTGAATTCGCGCCCGTTCCAATCAGCCTCGTGATAGGAACGATCGCGCGTTACGCCACGCATCTCATGGACGATGGCTTCATTGTTCTCTGCAATACGATTGACCAGCGTTGATTTGCCCACATTGGGGCGGCCAACGATGGCGACGATGGGCAAGGCCATAGGATAGTCCTTACTAATCGAGCGTCTCCAGATAGGAAACGACTTCTTCGATCTGGTTTTCAGGGGTCGACGCCCCCGCACTGATGCCGACCGTGGTCTTATGAGCGAACCACGAAGGATCGATCTCTTGTGCGCTCTCTATATGATAAACCGCATCGCAGCACCCAGCGCACATTTCATATAAACGGGTGGTGTTCGACGAGTTCCTGCCGCCGATCACGAGCATCACATCGACCGAGCGAGCAAGAGCGCGCGCAGCATCCTGACGTTGGATGGTAGCGAAGCAGATGGTGTCCTTCACCACCGGCTCGATGCCCCGTGCCTGAAGCGCCTCTACGATCTCGGCGAGCTTTTGGTGGGATTGCGTAGTTTGCACGACGATGCCGACCGGCTCGTTCAGATCCTCCGGGATATCCTCGACCGCACCGACCACCATGCACTGATCGCCCTCGCGACGCGCATGCGCCAAGATCCCCTCGACTTCTGGATGCCCTTCTTCGCCCACCACGAGCACATGATAGCCTTCGGCAGCAAGTTTCGCTGCCGCGCGTTGTGCGCGCATCACGTGAGGACAGGTAGCATCGACGATCTCGTTTCCGCGGGCAGCAAGCGCGTCGAGCACTTCGGGAACGACCCCATGCGAACGGATGACCACCGCTTGCTCCGTGCAGTCTTCGACCGTATCAGCCACGCGAATGCCACGCGCTGCAAGATCGCTCACTACCTGCGGATTATGGATGAGCGGACCGAGCGTGCAGACCGTCTTGTCCGCATTCGCCGTCTCGAGAGTCAAGTCAAGAGCGCGCTGAACGCCATAGCAAGCGCCTGCATATTCGGCGCGCGAAACCTTGAGCCTACCCATCAGTTCTCCTGGGGTTTCGGCTCGTAATCGGGAAGCGCTGCAACATCAACGCGCGGGATCTCGTGTTCGGCGAACACCGCCGTATAATCCTTGCTCTCAGGGAAGAGCTTGACCATGCTCACTTCCGAGGGCGCTATATCGTGGCTGAGTGCAATAGCTTCACGCAGCACATACCAGGTGGCAGCTTCAAGGCGCTCCTCTTTCGGAAGGAAGTCGAACGAAGAAAGTGCTATGGGCTCACCATAGATCGCGGTGAGCTTCGGGAAGCGCACGTGCTCCCCTTTCCGCTTGATGCGATCGACATTCTTGAGTCCGAGCGGTACGAGCGGGGCTCTGCCGAGCTTCGCGATGAGCGCAGCACCACCATGGATGGCAGGGGTCTTGTTCCCCTTACCACGACGCGTGCCTTCAGGGAAGATACCGACAAGCTCCCCGTTCTTCAGGAAACGCGCCGCACGTTTGACCGTCGACATGTCGGCAGTATCGCGCTTGACCGGGAACGCTCCCACACGAGCGAAGAAGAAACCCAAGAAACCGCCCGCTACCTCAAAGAGGCTCTCGCGCGCGATCAAACGCGTCCAGCGCTTAGGCCATGAAGCCAAGAACATCATGACCACGTCGATGTAAGAATTGTGCGGAGAGAGCACGACCGCACCGGTCTTCTTGCCGGTGAATTGCAGGATGATATCGCGATTCTTCACCGAGAAACGGAAGACGATCTTCATGAGCACGAGCACGATGCCAGCAACGATATTGCCGACAACGCGATTCATCTGGTTCGACTTGTCGTTGCCATCGGCCGACATGTCCCAAAGCTGTTCGCGAGATTTGATCACGCCGCCACCCTATTCCTGCGCGCGCTGAGCTAGCGCGCAGATCTGGTCGATGATCTCTTCGATATAGCAATTCGTCGAATCGATGTGAAGCGCGTCTTCTGCAGGCTTGAGCGGCGAGACCGAACGGCTTGAATCGACCTCATCGCGCCTGATGATATCGGCAAGCACCTCTTCGTAATCGATCGAACCCAAGTCGCGATCGACATTTTGGCGCACACGCCTATGCGCGCGCTCTTCAGCAGATGCCGTCAAGAACACCTTGCACGCCGCATCGGGGAATACCGTGGTGCCAATATCGCGCCCTTCGACCACGTAGTTGCCGCTCGCGCCGATGCGTTGCTGTTGCGCAACGAGCGCTTCACGCACCGAAGGCGTGGCAGAAACAGGCGAGACCGCCTTGTCGATCTCGGCCGTGCGGATGACAGAGGTCACATCCGTGCCATCGATGAACACGCGACGCGGAATAGGGTCGTTGCCCTCGTGCTCGAAAGCGATCTCGCACGTACGAGCCAGTTCCCCGAGCGCCGCCGCATCCGCAAGATCGATTCCCTCTTCGAGTGCTTTCCACGCGATCGCGCGGTACATCGCACCCGTATCCAAGCACGAAAAACCGAGCTTACGCGCTACCGCTTTGGCAACCGTTGATTTACCGGCGCCTGAAGGTCCATCAATAGCAACGATCATTGAGCAAGCCTTTCAAAACTTTCGAGGAACTGCGGGAAGCTCACCTTCACCGAATCGAAATCGACGATATTCACGGGCGTATTGCCGCATAGTCCTACGAGTGACCACGTCATAGCAAGACGGTGATCCTTGCGCGAGTCGAAGGTGAGTCCTTGCGGGACGACGAGATTCGGCTGGCCGTCGATGAACAGGTCATCGTTCTCGCACCAAGCATCGACGCCCAAGAGCCCCAACCCTTCGATGATGGCATCGAGGCGGTTGGATTCTTTCTTCGTGAGCTCGCTCACCTGGCGGAATACCGTTCTTCCGTGCGCATGCGCAGCTACCAGAGCGAGCACCGGGATCTCATCGATCACGCTCGCGATATGCTGCTTGGGTATCTCGCAGCCAGTCAACCTGGGGGTATAGGCAGCTTCGATGATGCCATACGCTTCCCTGCCCTCTTGCCCCATGTGGCGCACTTCGATGGAAGCACCCATGCGCTCGAGCGTACGGACGAAACCGATACGGCCGGCATTGAGGCTCACATTCTCTACCTGGATCGAGCTGCCTCGCTTCAAGAGCGCCGCGCAGATAAGGAACGCTGCAGAAGACGGATCTCCCGGCACATCGATCTCTGAGGCTTTGAGCGTGGCTGGACCTTGGACCATAGCGCTGCGATAGGCGCTCGTTGCATCCACGCCGAATTCAGGGAGCATGAGTTCAGTATGATTGCGTGAGAGCGCGGGTTCGTTCACGCGCGTTTCACCCTCAGCACCCAAGCCCGCCAGCAGGACCGCCGTCTTCAACTGAGCAGATGCCATAGGCGCATCGTAAGTGATGGCCTTCAGGTTCGGATTGCCGATCTCGGTGATGGGAAGGTTCTCCTGCGCTTCAGGTTCGAAATGCACACCCATCTTCATGAGCGGCGCGATGACACGACGCATCGGGCGCTTCTTGAGCGATTCATCGCCGGTGATCTCGACCTTGATGGGCCAAGGCGCGACAACGCCCATGAGCAGGCGCGCCGTAGTGCCAGAATTGCCGCAATCGAGTGGATGATCGGGCTGCTTGGGGCCTTCGGCACCCCATCCGGTGATACCGCCAGAGAGCGATCCGTCTACCCCAACCTCAAGGTTCACCTTAGCACCGAGCGCGGTAACCACATCGATCGACGAACGCACATCGGCCGAATCGAGCACACCGGTCAGGCGTGACGTTCCCTCAGCCATAGCTGAGAACAGGACCGCCCGGTGCGAGATCGATTTATCCCCCGGAACCGTAGCTGCACCATCGAGCGGCGCCTTGAGCGGCTCGATGCGCATGATATTTTCTGCATCCATCTCTGTTACTCCTTAGAACTCAAAGGATGGAAGGAAATAGTGAACCCTGCCTTGATGAGCTGGGTCGATAGTTTCCCGATATCCCCTTCATCGGTCAAAATCAAAACGAGGACAGCACTTGATGAAGTGATGTGATCGATCTCGATAGATTGTATGTTGCAGCCGACCTGGCTTGCGATCGTAGTGACCTCTGCCACCACGCCTGTACGATTCGTGAGCGGGATGCGCACCTCGAGCAGATCTTCGGTCGCAGGGATCCATTTTGCGGGAAGCGCCTTACGTGCATTGGCTGCGCGGTCGAGCAGCGCCGTGAACCCGGCGCGATCCGCGCCCGCGAGCGCTTTGGCATACTGCGAAAGGATCTCTTGCATCTCTTCGAGGCCCCGGGTGATAGCTTCCGGATTCTCAAAAGCGATGCCTGTCCAGAGCGCAGGAGAACCAGCCGCGATGCGCGTTGAATCCTTGAACCCACCGGCTGCAAGACGGAAGAGCGCTTCCTGGTCTCCCGCATGACGCACCGCGAGCTCGACCAAAGAAGAAGCAACGAAATGCGGCACATGACTGATGATCGCCACTGCTTCATCATGCCCTTCACGCGTAAGGCTCACCACGCGCGCGCCGAGCGCCGTGAGCACCTCATGGAGCGCCGCGAAGGCATCGGGCGAAGTATGCTCATCAGGGCACAAGACCCAGTGGGCGTTCTCGAAGAGGTTGTCGCGCGAACCTGTAACGCCGCTCTTCTCCGAGCCAGCCATAGGATGCCCAGGAATGAAGTGATCGAGATGGGGCAAGATAGCTTGAGCCTCTTCAACGATCTGCGCTTTTGTGGAACAGGTATCGGTGATGATGCCCTGATAATCGCAATCAGCGAGCATGCGGAAATACTCTGGCACCGACCCGACCGGCGTTGCGATGACCACCAAGTCGCACGTATTGAGCGCTTCAGGAAGTTCAGGGGCGTTCGGGCCAAAACCTTGCGTGATCCAGCCGCGGTCGAGCAATTCATCGATCGCTTCTTGCGAGACGTCCACACCAAGGATCGGGGCATCGGGATACGCCTTGCGATAAGCGCCAGCGAACGACGCTCCGATCAAACCAAGACCTATCACTGCGATGGATTCAATTTGCCGATCCATGGATGCTCTCAACTCTCCTTGCCTAAACGGATGAAAATGCGAAGGTTACCTTCGTTATTTCATTCTATCACGGGAAAGACTCGATGCAGCGAGGAGCGCGCGGTGTTCCTCTTCACTGAGGAGGCGCCACGTGCCTGCTTCAAGATCTGAGAGCGAAAGAGGACCGAGCGCGATGCGCTCCAGCTTGCGAACAGGATGTCCAACGGCTTCACCCATACGGCGGATCTGACGGTTGCGCCCCTCGTAGATCGTGATCTCAAGAAGGGTATGCTTCGGCTGGCGCTCGAGCAGTTCCACCTCTGCTGGCTGCGTCAATCCGTCTTCGAGCACCACCCCGCTACGCAGCGTCTCAAGCGCACGCTCACCGACCTGCCCGCTCACCAAAGCGCGGTAGGTCTTCGGCACATGATGGCGCGGATGAATGAGCGCGTTTCCCAACTCCCCATCGTTGGTAAAGAGCAGAAGCCCGGTGGTGTCCTTATCGAGTCGGCCGACCGGGAACAGCCCCGCAAAGCGTTTCGTTGGCACCAGCTCCGAAACGCAACGTCCATCATGCGCATCGGACATAGCGCTCAGATATCCTGCTGGCTTGTTGAGTATGAGCACCACCTGCTCTTCGGGAAGCGTAACGCGCGCACCATCGAGCTCCACCACAGCGCAGGCCGGATCGATCTTCGTGCCCATCTCGCGCACCACTTCCCCGTTCACGCTCACCCGCCCAGAAGCGATGAGCTCCTCCGAAGCACGCCTACTCGCAACGCCTGCGCGCGCGAGGAATTTCTGGAGGCGAACAGGTTCCACGAAGCAGCCTCGCTACTCTTCGTCGAAGCTGATCGATTCGAGGTCGATCTTCTCGACCGCGCCGAGTGCGCCCGTGAGCGCTTCGAGCATCTCCTGGTCGTTCTCCTCTTCCACCTCGTAGCTGAACGCTTGTTCCTTCACGAAACCAAGACGCTCTGAAATGAGATTGCGCGTGGCTTCATCGGGTGCGAATGACTCAAGATCGGGAAGCTCTGCGATCGATCTCAAGCCGAAGCGTTCCAAGAACATCTTCGTGGTGCCATAGAGCGTGGCGTTCGACGGCGCTTCGGTAACGCCCGCTTCGCGCAGATAGCCCTTCTCGAGCAGCGAATTGAGCGAACTGTCCGAACTCACGCCGCGGATGGCAGAGACGTCATTTCGCGTGACCGGCTGACAGTAGGCGACGATCGCGAGCGTCTCGAGCGCTGCCTGCGAAAGCTTGCGTTTATCCCAAGAAACGACGTACTGCTCGAGCAATTCGTGGTAGCGCGGATGCGTGACAAGCTGCCAGCCTCCTGCGCGCTCGTTGAGCTGGATGCCGCGATCCTGCTGTTGGTAGGTCTCTTGCAGCTCTTTGAGCGCAACCGTGATGCGGTCGACATCTTCCTCGAGAAACGCTGAGAGCGCTTCGGTGTCGATCGGGTCGCTCGTAACGAACAGCATCGCCTCGAGCGCCGATTTCAGGTCGTGGTCGTCTCTCATCTCAAAAGCATCCATAGTGCGCTTCCTTATTCTTCGTCCTGGCTTTGCGCCGGGCGTTCATTATCGATATAACTGATGGCGATGTCGCCAAAGAGTGAGTCTTGACGCAGCGAGATCTTCGCCTGCTTGAACAGCTCGAGGATCGCCAGGAACGTGACCACGATCACGTGCGAATCGGTGTCCTTCTCGATAAAATCGGAGAACTTGACCACGCGCTGGTGGCGCAGCGCATCGTGGATGCGATCGATCTGCACCTCAACCGGGATCGCGCGCTTGGCGATATGCTCAGATTCCAGCAAAAAGATATCCTGGCGGCTGAAGACCTGCGCACACAGCGCTCCCAGCTTATCGAGCGAAACACCCTTCAGGTAGTCAGGCATCAAGCGAAAGAGCGATCGGTCAGGACCGAACGGGCGCTCATGCATGCGCGTCTCCGTCTCGAAGCGCACCGCAAGTGCTGCCGTAGCATTCTTGAACTTCTTGTAGTTGATCAAGCGCTCAACGAGGATTCGCCGCAGGTCGGAAGGCTCGTACTCCTCGAATTCCTCCCCTTCTTCGGGCATCTCTTGCGGCAACAAGCTCGCAGCTTTTATCTCGAGCAAGGTGGAAGCCACCACGATGAAGTCGCTCGCGATCTCCAAGTCGAGTGCTTGCATGCGCCTGATCTCGGCCAAGTATTGATCGGTGATATCCGAGAGCGAGACCTGCCCAATATCCACGCGCTGACGATGCACAAGGTGCAACAGCAGATCGAAGGGACCTTCGAAGCTCTCTATTTTGACCTTATACGACACTGATGCGATCCTTCGTTTCCCGGGCCTACCACGCGCCCGGAATCAAGAGCGAGCCAAGCGCTCCTGCGGTGACATTCAAGTATTCACTGATGATATTGAAATGAAGGAGGTAGGGCAAGACGAACAGCACGATCAAGAAGATAGGGAACGCATACTGCTGAACCTTGTAATAGGTGGGCAGGTACTTCACCGGCAAGAAGAACGCGATGATCGAAGAGCCATCGAGTGGCGGGATGGGCAGCAGATTGAAGAACATCAGATAGAGGTTCACCATGATGAAGATCGGCAGGAACCACCAATAGAAGTAAAAGAAGAATTCCTGATGCGTAGTGAGAGCTTGCGCGTGCAAGGCGAACATGAGCGCTGAACCGATAAGCGCCAGCACGAGATTCGCCGCCGGTCCCGCAAGACCGACCACCACATCGCCCACACGTTTGTCTTTGAAGTTATTCGGGTTATAAGGCACTGGCTTGGCATAACCGAACACCGGCGCATGCATGAATGCCAACAGAAGCGGCAGGATGATCGTGCCGAACGGATCGATGTGCTTGAGCGGATTGAGCGTGAGGCGGCCGCTTTGCTTAGCAGTATTGTCTCCAAGCTTGTAAGCGGCGAACCCATGCATGAATTCATGGCAGACGATGGCAGGGATGAACGCCAGAATGCTGCAAACGATATAAACTACCTGATAATCCATTACCACCTCTGCTTTTACACGAGACCCGAGAAGCCGTTTTGGCGCAGCGCTTCGTAAGCGCCGATCGCCGCTGCATTCGACAGATTGAGCGAACGCAGGCCCTCTTTCATAGGGATGCGCACGCACTGCGCAGCATAACGCTCCAGGATCTCTGGATCGATGCCGCGGCTTTCGCGCCCGAACACCAAGAAGACCTCTCCTGCATAGTCTACTTCAGCGTAGCTGCGTTCAGCCTGCCCTGTGAAAAAGTACAGATTATCCGCGCTATGTTCATCGAGAAAAGCTTTTGTGCTCGCGTGATGGATGATCTTCACGTCGTCCCAGTAATCGAGTCCGGCGCGCTTGAGGTTGCGCTCGGAAGGACGGAACCCCAGTGGCTCCACTAAGTGCAGGGTTGCGCCGATACAGGCGCACGTACGCGCGATATTGCCCGTGTTCTGAGGTATCTCAGGCTCGAAGAGCACGATGTGGAGTTTCAGCGACATATCACTCTTTTCTTCCTTGTTGGCACAGGACAAACGAACAAGGCAGCATCGCAGATCGAGAATGCTGGCTTACGCTTGCTCGCGCATCGCTTCTTCGACCTCTTCAGACAGGGCGATCCATTCTTCCTCATGTTCGGCAAGGCGCTTCTTGAGCAATGCATGTTCAGCGATCGCCTCGGTCGAACGTTCAGCATCCTCATAGAATGCCGGATCCGCCATGGCTGAGGTAAGCTCATCCATGCGCTTTTGTTCAGTCTCGATGAGCTTATCAAGCTCCGCGATGCGCTTGCGCTGGTTCTTCAGCGCAGCATAGAGCTGGTTGCGTCGCTCTGCTTCGGCGCGTTTCTGCTCCTTCGTTTTGGGAACCGATGGGCTCTTCTGACGACGATGCGAACGCACCGTCACTTCGGTCTCTGCACCACCAGGAACGTTCGGAGCAGCTGCGCTTCCCTGCTCAGAGTTCGTAGCTCTCCCCTGCACCGTGTGCAGCTTCTTGGGTGGTGCTGTCTCGCTTTGCTCTTCCAGGCTCGTCTTATAGAGGTAGTAATCGTAATCACCCGGATAGGACGTGACCCCTTCAGGCGTGATCTCGATGATGCGATTCGCCACCGAGCGGATGAGATGGCGATCATGCGAAATGAGCACGATGGTGCCTTCGAATTGCTTGAGCGCTTGCTCGAGGATATCTGCACTGGCGATATCAAGATGATTGGTAGGTTCGTCCAAACAGAGCAGCGGTGTAGGCGCCACGAGCATCTTCGCGAGCGCCAAGCGGCATTTCTCACCGCCGGAGAGCACCGCGACCTTCTTGTTGATATCATTCGGTCCGAAGAGGAACGAGCCCAAGAGCGTACGCACCTGCGAGATCGTCCACTGCGGCGCCACGCGGTCAAGCTCCTCGAACACCGTGTTGCCAGGGTTCAGCTCTTCAAGCTGGTGCTGCGCGAAATACGACTTTGTCACATGCACGCCATAGCTTATCGCTCCGCTATCAGGCTCGAGCACACCCGCGAGCATCTTCAGAAGCGTCGACTTCCCCGCTCCATTCGGCCCAACGAGCGCCACTTTCTCGCCACGATAGAGCGCCAGGTCAAGCCCCTTGTAGACGACTTTCGGTCCGAATGCCTTATCCACCGCTTCGGCCGCGACCACTTTATCGCCCGTACGAGGCGGCTGCTGGAAGCTGAACTTCACTTTCTTGCGATCTTCGGGCACCTGGATGATCTCCATGCGCTCGATCTTCTTCACGCGGTCCTGAACCTGCTTGGCTTTCGTCGCCTTATAGCGGAAACGCTCGATGAATGCCTCCATATGCGCGATCTCTTCGGCCTGTTTGGCAGCCTGTTCACGCAAGAGCTCCAAGCGCTCTTCACGCTGGGTCAGGTAGCTCGAATAGTTGCCGGTATAGAGTGTTACCTTCCCTAGGTCGATCTCAGCAACGCGACTGACCGTATTGTCCAAGAATTCACGGTCATGGCTCACCATGAGAACCGCCCCTTGATAGCTTTTCAGGAAGCTCTCGAGCCACTTCACGCTTTCAAGATCGAGATGATTGGTCGGCTCGTCCAGAAGGAGGATCTCAGGATTGCGCGTAAGAAGCTTAGCGAGCGCGATGCGCATCTGCCAGCCACCTGAAAACTCGCTCGTGCGACGCTTCATGTCCTCTTCTTTGAAGCCCAGACCGAAGAGCACCGCACGCACTCTGCTCTCGAGCGTATAGCCACCCATTGCCTCATACATATCGCTCGCTTTGCCATAAGCTGCAAGCGCTGCTTCGCTCGGGTCTTCGCCGAGCGCCGCTTCAAGCTCACGCAAACGCTGCTCCTGGCGCACGACCTCATGCTGGGCAGAGAGCACCTCCTCGAAGATGGGATTATCACCCATCTCGATCGCCTCCTGCTCAAGGTAGCCGACCTGCGCGTTCTTCGCGATGATCACGCGCCCTTCGTCGGGCTCGTCCTTGCCAGAGATGATGTTGAGCAGCGTGGTCTTGCCTGCTCCATTCGGTCCAACGAGCGCAAGACGATCGAATTCTTCCAAGCGCAAAGAGACCCCCGAGAACAATTCCCGAGAGCCAAACGATTTCGCGATCTGTTCGAGCTGTAAAATCATAAGTAGGAATCAGTGTAGTGAATTCGCTCTACAGCGTCCAACCGTGCACATGACCGAACGCGCGAACGGCACGTTGCCCAAGATGACAAAGCTACCTGACCCCTAGCACACTGTGCCTTACCCTCTCCACTGGTCGAGCTGGTGTCGAGCGACCGGGTAGTTTGTCATCTTTGCAGATTAGTCGAAGAAGAGCATATCGGGATCAGAGCGATCGAGTTCGCTCGATTCCACGAACTTGATGAAATCATCCACGCAGAACGGATGATATTTCTTCTCGTTGAACGCCATATAGATCGTGTGATAGAAACGCTTCTTCTCGGTCGCGTTGTTGTAGAGCGGCTTCACCACGATGCCTTGTACATGATTGAGGAAGAACGTGTCGAGCATGAGCGCCACTTCAACACCATTCGCAGCGAACCCGGCAAGGATCGATTCGTCGTCGAAGGCATAGCGCACGTTGGGAAGATTCCACGTATCGAGCGTAGCTTTGACCGCCTTTCCCAGAGGGATCTGCTCACGATAGGTAATGAGCTCAACATCTTCCAGGTCTTCAGGCACGATGAATTCTTTATCAGCCAGTGGACTGTCGGCATTCATCGCGATGATGAATTCCTGAGCAAGCACCGGAACATAGTGCAGGTCATCGCCGAAATCGTCGTCGCGCGCGCAGAACACCACATCGAATTGCCCTTCATTCAAGCTACCGAGCAACTCCTGTGAGCGTTTCTGCGAGATATTGAAATCGTAGCGATGATCGCTTGAGCGATGGTATTGATTCAGAAGCTGCGGAATGTAGTCAGTCTGCACCGTGATGATGCACCCAAGATCGATCAGCCCGCCATCACTCTCCCCCGAATAGCTCTTCATGACCGCCACGCCTTTGTCGAGCTGCTCGAGCGCCGCATTCACGTACTCGAGGAACTCAGCGCCATACTTGGTAAGCTCGACGTTGCGGCCCTTCTTTTGGAAGAGCGCCACGCCTAATTCGTTTTCGAGCGAAGAGATGGACCCAGAAAGCGTCGGTTGCGTGATGAAGAGCTCTTTTGCTGCGCGCGTATAATGCTGCAAGTCTGCAAGCTTGCTGAAATAGTAGAGTTGCGAAAGGTTCATGTGCACTCCGATACCGACACTTGATTCTTGTTTCATGAGAATTATAGCAGAAATCGATAGGTTCAAAGTAACTGATAGCACAAAACAATAGACCCTTCAAAAGGGTCTATTGCCTGTTCAATCTATTGAATTGGAGCGAGCTAAGATCACGCGAGCGTGTTCCTGCCCCGCTTACAAAATCCTAGCCGAAACGATATTCGATGCCCATGGTCGGCTGCGGATACTCCCACTTCTCAAGGATGGTCTCGCCGCAGATCATACGGCAGGTGCCACATTCGAGGCAACCCGCATAATCGAAGCGCTTGCTGCCATCGTCCTCGACCTTATAAAGAGCTGCAGGACAGCACAGCACAAGCTTGCGGAATTCCTCGTCGGAAGGATTCTCTTTCAGAACGATATGGGCGTTCTCTTCGTCAACATTGAACTTATCGATCGAGAGCTTCTCGTCGACATTGACGGTGATATCACAAACGTTCTCTATCATAGCGCTTTGATTCCTTTCATGGCGTCCTTGGCGATCTTCATGATGCCAACCTTCTTCACCGGACCCATCGCCATCTTCTTCATGCTCTGACGTGGCTTGCCATCGACGATGAACATCGGGTTCATGATATCGCGGATCATCTCAGGATATTCATTGAACATGCGCGGGCATTCCTCAAGGAACTCAGGGAAGTTCTGATATTGCTTCATGTCGCGCATGACGAACGAATCATCGAGCATGGTCTTGTAGCACTGCAGACCCGCCTTGGAGGTGTCGCCTGCATCGAGAGCCTGTGCAGCCGCCTTACCAGCGATCTGACCAGCTGCGATCGCAAGGTCCATACCACGAACGGTATAACCGAGATTCATGCACATCATAGCTGCGTCGCCCGCGACGATAACGCCATTGCCAACGAGCTCAGGCATCATCTTCAGGCCGCCTTCAGGAACAACGTGACCAGAATATTCGACGAGCTTACCACCACGGATGACCGGAGCGATCTCAGGACGATTCTTGAAGTTCTCGAGCATCTGATAGACCGGGATGTCCTGCTTGATAACTTCGGACATCGTAGCAACGATACCGACTGAAACGGTGTCTTCATTGGTGTAGATGAATGCACCACCGATAGCACCATTGGTCAGGCTACCAGCGAAGAGCCAGGAAGCGCCTTCACCAGGATTGCAGAGGAAGCGGCTTTCGATGGTCTCAGGATCGAGCTGGATCGTTTCCTTCGCACCAACAGCAACTTCGTTGATCGCAGGAGCAGGCTTCGTGGTAAGACCAGCCTTCTGCGTGAGAAGCGAATTGACGCCATCGGCCAAGATGACCATCTTCGCGGTCATTTCCTCGCCCGCTGCAGAGATGCCAACGACCTTGCCGTTAGAAATGAGCAGATCTTCGACAGCGATGCCCGGAATGATCTCGGCACCTGCTTCTTCTGCCTTTTCAGCGAGCCACTGATCGAACGGCGCACGCAGCACGGTCCAGGATTCCTGGCCCTGCTCGGTGAGCTCACGCGAAGTGAAGTCGACCGTGAAGTTCGAATCGGGAGCCATGAGCGAAATGCGCTCGTGAGCAACCTTGCGCTGAAGCGGTGCATCGAGGTAATCGGGGAAAACCTGTGCAAGAGAATGGGTGTAGATACGACCACCGGTCATGTTCTTCGCACCCGAATAGTTGCCGCGCTCAACAACGAGAACAGCTTTGCCTGCTTCGGCGAGGGTGTAAGCCGCCACGCAGCCTGCGCAACCACCACCGACAACAATGACGTCGAAATCAGGTTCGAAATCGGCATCCAGAGTAATCTCGGCCATTTTTTTCCTTTCAAAGGGTGAATACATAAAAAGGGCGCCCCGTTTTGAGGCGCCCCTATAAAACCTCTTAGAGTTTTTCGATCAAAGCGGGAACGACCGTCTTGATGTCGCCAACGATACCATAGTCAGCCTGCTTGAAGATAGGAGCGTTAGCATCCTTGTTCACAGCGATGATGGTATCAGCGCCGGTGACGCCGACCATGTGCTGCATCTGACCGGAGATACCGAGAGCGATGTAAGCCTTAGGAGCGAGCTGAAGGCCAGAAACGCCGATGTAGAGGTTCTTCGGCAGCCAGTTGACGTTCTCAGCGAGCGGACGGGAGCAACCGAGTTCGCCACCGACCTTTTCGCAGAGATCGCGAGCGATCTGCAGTTCGTCTTCCTCAGCGAAGCCACGGCCTGCACCAACGACGACGTCGACCTTGGTGAGGTCAGCACCGGTGCGCGGAACCTCCTTGGTGCCACGAAGAACGAGGGGCTTCTCGGGAGCCGTGTAAGCGATGGTCTCGACCGTGTCGGTACCCGTGGGCTCTGCATCGTCGAAGCAGGTAGCAGCGATGGTGTAGATCTTCGCACCGTTAGCCTTCTGCTTGTTCTCCGCCAAGCCACCGAAGTACATGTTGGTGACAACATCGCCATCGATAGCGGTGACATCGGAGATGACCGAAGCGCCCAGGCTTGCAGCGAGCAGACCAGCGAGGATCTTGTCGCGCGGAGTGGGCTCGACGAGCACAACATCGGGGTTCTCTGCATTGTAGACCGCGATCACGCCAGCAGCAGCGTTCTCGACCGGCTCGCCTGCCGGAAGTTCGATATCGTATGCCTTGTCAGCGATGCCCGTCTCAGGAGCACCCTTGACGACCGCCAGAACTACCTCATCAGCGATAGAACGGGCACCAGCACAAAGAGCACGCTGGCCATCGATGGTTTCTGCCAATACTAATGCTTTCATATTCTTATACCGCCTTCTCTAGGTTATTTGAGTGCTTCGGCAACAGCAGCGACGAATGCGTCGATGTCGCCCTCTTCGAAGATCTGATTCTTACGCGGAGCAAGTTCAGGAGCCTTGATCTCCTCGACGTCGACCTTGACGTCGACCGGAACAGCAGCAGCCTCAACGGTTTGCGGCTTCTTCTTCGCAGCCAGGATGTCGCGCATGCCAGCGATGCGAGGAGTTGCGATATCAGGAGAGACCGAAACGACAGCAGGGAGCGGGACCTCGATCTCTTCGACCTCCTCATCGAGCGTGCGCTCGACAACGAGCTTGTCGCCCTCAGCGGTGAGCGAGGTGACCTCATTGATGGTGGGAACGCCGAGTGCAGCAGCGAGCTGGATGTTGACCTGACCAGCATAGAGGTCAGCAGAACCATCGCCGCAGATGATGACGTCGTAATCGGGGACCTTGGTCTCGACGATGTTCTTCAGGACCTGAGCAGTAGCGTAGGAGTCAGCCGTCTCGAGCGCATCGTCGGTAGCCATGAACAGCTCATCGACGCCAAGAGCGAGGATGTTCTGCTTAGCCTTGGTGTCGTCGTTCTTGGCAGGAACTGCGCTGATGGCGATCACCTGGGAGCCATCGTTAGCAGCTGCGAACTGAGCAGCAGCCTCGAGCGCGTTCTTGTCGTATTCGGAGATCTTCGGCTTAGCTTTGGAATAGTCCAAAGAACGATCGGGAGAAACGAAGATGTCCTGATCGTCAGGTACTACTTTTACAGCAACAACAATTTTCATAACTTTCATGCTCCTTTTCTTTTTCTCAAGCACAAATTTGGAAGCGGTATTACTTTAACCACTCAAAATAGTGACCCACGTGAGCGGGCCACTATCGTAACGCAGTTGTTTAACTACTTCTTGCGGGCGCGATACTTGTTGACGATCGCACGACCAGCGATGTAGTCCATGACCTCGCACGTACCACCAGCAAGTGCATTACCACGGAGATCTTTCCAGATGCGGCCAACACGAACCTCTTCGGTGTAGCCGAGGCCACCGAAGATCTCGATAGCGTTGTCGGCAACCTTCAAGCAGGTCTTGGTCGATTCGGACTTGAGCATTGCAACCTCAGCGTTGCAGGACATGCCCTGATCGAGCATCCAGAGGCATAAATAAAGCATCATGCGGGTGTAGAGGATGGTGCGCTTGGACTCGGTGATGAGGTCCTGAACACGCGGGTTGTCGGCGATCGGCTTACCGAATGCGATACGATCAAGCGCATAGTCGATAGCGTCGTCAAGAGCAGCTTCAGCAAGACCGAGGCCCTGAGCAACAACGAGGCAGCGCTCGAACTCAAAGTTCTTCATGAGCAGCAGCCAGCCCTGGCCAGCCTCACCCAAGCGGTTTGCTTCAGTAAGAACGACATCGTCGAAGAAGACATCGACGAACGGAACGGTCTGCTGACCGAGCTTGGTAAGAGCAGCAGTGGAAACACCCGGAGTGTCTGAAGGAACGAGCCACAAGGACATGTTCTTGTTCTCGCGAGCAGGATCTTCGTCCTTAGCGATGACAACCAGATAAGAAGAGCAAGCACCGTTGGTGACCCAGGTCTTCTGACCCTTGAGGATGTACGTGCCATCCGCCTGCTTCTTGGTGGTGGTGGTCATGCCCATGTTGTCGGAACCAGCACCAGGCTCAGAAAGGCACATTGCAGCGAAGCAGTTGCCCGTCTTCTCGTAATGATCGACGATGAGCTGGCACTGCTCTTCAGAACCGAATTCTGCAACGTCATACGCAGCGAGCATAGCGGTCATGAACGGAGTCATGCAGCCAGTCGCACGATAGAGCGTTTCGGTGAGGATGCCAAGGTCGATGCGCGTAGCAGGAATGCCGCCAACCTCTTCCGGCAGACCCATGAAGGCAAAGCCGAGATCGCGATAAGCATCCTGAACCTCATCAGGCACACCATGATGCACTTCGTACATTTCCTTCACGGCTTCATCGGTGAAGTATGTCGCAGCAAATTCTTTGATGCTGTCGATCATCAACTCCTGATCTTCACTAAAACTAAAATCCATAGTTTTCTCCTACTCCTCGCCTAAAGCCCCTCAGGCGAATTTACTCCAGCGCCTGAGGCCCTAGAATTCGGACTTTTTCCTAACAAGAGTTTGAGGTTGATTAAAACAACTGTCCAATAGGTAATTAACATGTTAATAAGGCATAACCTATAGGTACGTTCTATCAATCGAATCTCAGATCAAAAACCTATTAATAAAGAACGCGATACGCGACATTATATTAATAGCTACGGTTTTCAATAGGGTATTGATAAGGTATCCATTCATGGAAGACATACAATACCCCGCTTTGGCGAGCAATCCTATCGAATCAAATCGATTTCATGCACGAATCTATGGATTCATTCTATTGATAGCCTAAGCCTATGATTAATAAACCATCGAAAGACTATTAACTATTGGACAGCTTCCTGATGCGCAGTGCTAAACTTGCAAAAGCGGATTATCCGGAATCTGCCGCATCAGGGTCAGGCGTCAAGCCTATATTCAAACCGATTAGGAGGGTTTATGAATCCGAATGCAACTATCACCGATGTTCAGTTCCAGGACTTCCTTCGCAAGGTTCGCGACCTCGTCGAAGGCCCTTACACTGAATGGCAGAAGGAGATCGAGGTAACCAACAAGTTCCCCGAGAAGTTCTACCAGTCCAACATCGACAACGACATCTATCGTTATTCTCTTCCTGTAGAGTACGGTGGATGGGGCCTCAACGAGAAGGAAATCCTGCAGGTTCAGGAAGAGTTCTCTCGTGGTCCTTCGGGCATGCGTATGCACATGCACTATGCATCTGACCTGAACTGGCGTATCCTCGACGACTTCGGTCAACCGGAAGTCAAAGAGAAGTATATGCCTCTCTTCCAGGACAAGACCATCTTCACCAACTTCGCTCTTACCGAGAAGACTGGTGGCACTGGTGCTGACCTGCACTCCACCGCAGTTTGGGACGAAGAGAAGGGCAAATGGATCCTCAATGGTGAAAAGTGGCTCATCTCCCACACCGACTGCTCTCAGTTCTCTTACGTTATCTGCGTAACTGACCCTGACAAAGAAGGCGACGAGCGCCTCTCCGCATTCTTCGTTGACATGAGCCTCCCTGGCTTCGAACTCGTTCCTATGCCTCACATGATGGGCTGCCGTGGTTCTGGCCACACTGGTCTGAAGTTCACCAACGTTGAGATCGATCCTAAGTTCATGCTTGGTGAGCGCGGTCAGGGCATGGAAGTTGCTATGCACTCCCTCGCTGTTTCTCGTGTTCACATCGCTACCTCTAACCTGGGTATCGCTCAGCGCATGTTCGAGATGTCTATCGCTCGTGCTCATGATCGCGTGACCTTCGGTAAGCCGATCATCAAGCGTCAGGCTATCCGCATGAAGCTCGCTAACATGCAGATGATGCTCCACGCTCTCCGTTGTACCATCATCGACTTCTGCGATGATTACGACGTTGATCCTATGGGCGAGTTCATCGCTGAGAAGGCTGCTATTTGTAAGCTCTTCTCCATCGACACCGTTCGTCTTGTTTCTGACGAAATGCTCGAGATCTTCGGTGGCGACGGTTACTTCGAGGATTCTCCTTATGGTCCTACCGAGCTCCTCTATCGCGACTGCCGCGCTATGTGGCTTGAGGAAGGTGCTCCTACCGTTCAGCGCATCACCATCGCTAAGGGCGTTGAAGACCACGACGGTCATGTCAACTACCGCACTTGGATCGCTGGTACTGCTCTTGACTTCACTCCTGAGCAGCTTGCTGAAATGGACCTCACCCGCGAATATCTCTAAGATTCGCACCATACCGCCAAGATATCTCTTGGTAGATTCCGGGGAGAGGGAGCATAACGCTCCCTCTCTTATTTTTTGTTTATCTTCTTCCTGCTCCCTCAAAAGGTGTGGCGGACACAAACTTTCCTTGCCCGCACACATATCTCTAAGCCAGCTATGGACGAAAACCTTCAAGAAGATGCGCTGCTTTCCTTATCTGAGTGCGCACCTCTGAACTTACCCTCCCCCTAAATACATCGGGCATGCATGCAGGAAAAGATCAGGCTCTCATGTGCGCATAAAAAATCAGACCCTCGCGTATGAGGGTCTTCGCATTCTGATCTGAACCAGTGGATACTATTGAGGATGAACTTACGCTCGAGGGTGATTCGCTCTATAGGAGAACACGCAGAGCAATACGAACGCTATCGTCATGATAAGAAGACCGAAAGCATCGAACTCGATGAAGCGCATGATGCTCGCCGCGAAAAGGAAGCTTGCATGCGGCAGATAAGGCAAAAGGAGGCTCTCCCCTATCAGACCTATGAGCTGCTGCGCTAAGACGATGCCACCTACCACTTTAAAGAGATTCGGGAGCGCGATGAAAACGGGATAGGTGGCGTTCCACATGAGAAAGGCAATGCCAAGACCACGGACTGCGAAATGACCACTATCGCCGCGAAGTCCGAAATTCCAGGCATATGGCCCGGGATCAACAATGAAGCTGATCGCGCAGTGGATGTTCACGATGAAAACGATCGTGAAGCAGATGCGGCATACCCATTCACAAACAATGAGCGCACGAGGCTTTGGCTCACGAATGCGATCACTTTCCTTGGAAGCAACTCCTGCCATAAGCTTCAACCAGCTGATCAGTACAGCATGTTCATCGCTTCACGCACCTCATTGAGCGTTGCATCTGCGATAAGATTAGCCTTCTTGTTGCCTTCGTGCAGGATGTCCTTGATCGTATCGAGATCGCTTTCGAGCGTACGACGCTTCTCACGGATGGGAGCCAGATAGGTATTCACGCTTTCGGTCACATATTTCTTGAGCGTACCAGAACCATCATTGCCGATCTCCGCAGCGATCTCTTCCTCACTGCGGCCCGTGCAAAGTGCCGCCGTAGTAAGAAGTGCTGAAACACCCGGACGGTTCTCTTTGTCATAGGTTATGAAGCGCTCCGAATCGGTTTGAGACTTCTTGATGAGCTTCGCTGTCTCCTCTTCGGTGAAGCACAGGCTGATCGCATTGCCGTAGCTCTTCGACATCTTGCGTCCGTCCAAGCCAGGAATCTCAGGAGCATCGTTGAGTAGCCCTTCTGGCTCAGGAAAGACCTTGCCGTAGCGCTCATTGAAACGACGCGCGATCTGACGCGTGATCTCGATATGAGGAAGCTGATCCTTGCCAACAGGCACTACATTGCCTTTGCAGAAAAGGATGTCGCAGGCCTGATGGATGGGATACGTGAGCAGAAGTCCCGTGAGCGCATGCCCGGACGCTTCCATCTCGGACTTCACCGTGGGATTGCGGTGAAGCTCAGATTCGGTAACGAGCGACAGGAACGGCAGCATGAGCTGGTTGAGCGCCGGCACCGCAGAATGCGTGAAGATGAGCGTTTTTTCCGGATCAAGGCCGCAAGCAAGATAGTCGATGACCATGTTATAGACATTGTCCTGGATATGCTCGGTGGTATCGCGGTCGGTAATAACCTGGTAATCAGCGATGACCACGCGCGTGGGCACGCCTTTATTCTGAAGGTTGACGCGTTCTTTGATCGTGCCGAAATAGTGACCGAGGTGCAAACGTCCTGTCGGTCGATCACCTGTGAGCATGACGTACTTCGTAGGATGCTCGAACAGGTCCTCTTTTAGTGCATCGCTCTTCTTGACGCTTGCCTCAAAACTATCAACGCTCATGTGGAACTCTTCCCCAATAGATCAGTGAATTTACAACCTATAAAGTATATCAGTGTTCGCAGCACTCAGCGGTTTCTCTTAGGCGGGGAACAAAGAAGAGATGTCGACATCGAGCGAGTCCGTTGCCGCCTTTTCGATCGCCTCGAACGCGAGTGCGTGATCCTCATGGCTCGCCATGCCCGTGATCGTGATCGTACCGACCGCACCAGCGCCCTTGATGCGCAGCGGGAAGCTGCCACCTGCCGGCGCATAATCGGCATAGCTCATGCCACGCCACTCGAAAGGATGATCGCCCTTCTCGCACCAGCACTCCCAATAGTAAGAACTGCCATTGGTCGCATATACGAGGTTCTCCTTGCGGCGGATCCAGTTATCGCTTTCAGGCTTCGTGCCCGGCATCGAATAGGCGAAGAGCGTACGACGGTTGAGCGTGATGCGCGTGGCGATCGGCTTCCCCATCTCGCGCGCACGTCTGATCACGTAGATTCCCATCTGCAACGCCAAATCTTCATCGATGCGGTCGAATTCGTACGCGGTTTCCTGCGCTTGGATCTTTTCCATCAACGCATCGATATCGTTCGTCTGCTCCATGAGCTAACCCTTCCTCTTGTAACAAAAACGACCAGAGACGTGCTCTGGTCGTTGAATCTAATGGTGGGCCCACCCGGATTCGAACCGAGAACCAAAGGATTATGAGTCCCCTGCTCCACCGTTGAGCTATGGGCCCGTGTGCGTCTAGTTATTCTAACGTATTTTGAAGCCATCGTGTCTTTTTTGGAACAACCGAACAAAATACTTCCAAGTCACGCGCGGACCGAGATCAAGCGAAAACAGGCAGGCGATTCCCCCTACGCTTCTTCGTCGACCGCCTGGGTGATCACATCGGTGGTGTTCTCTTCGGCGCCATCGCTTGACGAAAAGCGCTCGACATCAAAGCCGTAATCGATCGGCTCAGCTTCGTCGAGCGTTACCTCGGAAGTATCGTTCGAGAGTTCTTCGGCATCGAAATCGCTGATACGGCCGCTATTCGGAATGTCATCCGACAGCAGATCGCGATCGAAGCCATCTTCGACATGGAAGCCCTCTTCGGGAAGATCGAGCCCTGTTTCATCCCGCACCGCATCTTCGAGCTGCGAATCGGTATAGCCCCCTACGGGAATCCCCTTGAATCCTTCATTGTCATGGAATCCTTCGTAGGCGCCTTCCATATCGGTATCGAGGCTGTCGGGATCCATGATATCGTCGTCGATCAAGGATTGCATATCTTCGATCTCGGTCTCCTGATCAACCTGTTCGGCTTCGGTCACATAGCCATCTTCCATGGAATCAAGACCAGCATCTAATCTCATGGCTCTTCCCTTCCTCGTAGTCCTTTGAAATCTAGCCACATTGTAGCCTTACCTCTTTTTTCAAGCCTGATGAACGCGATTTTGACACGCGCCTGTTTCCAAGCCGAAAAACACAGAGTCCCGATCACGACTGGGCAGTAAAAGCCTTATAATGAAGCCTTGAAAAAGAAATACTGGCACGCTTCGCGCTCGCTCTACGATGCAAAATGCACGGCAGCACGAAGGTTCGCATGACAAGGAGCGAAAATGGGAAAACGCACCGATATCCATAAGGTACTGATCATCGGCTCTGGTCCTATCATTATCGGGCAAGCATGCGAATTCGATTATTCAGGCACCCAGGCGTGCAAGGCATTGCGCGCGCTTGGCTACGAGATCGTGCTGGTCAACTCCAATCCCGCCACCATCATGACCGATCCTGACACGGCGGATGTCACTTATATCGAACCGCTCAACTGCGAGCGCCTTGAGCAGATCATCGCCAAAGAACGCCCCGATGCGCTGCTGCCGAACCTCGGTGGGCAATCGGCGCTCAACCTCTGCGCGGAGCTCGCGAACAAGGGCATTCTCGACAAATACGGCGTGAAGGTGATCGGCGTTCAGGTCGATGCGATCGAGCGCGGCGAAGATCGTAACGAATTCAAGAAGACCATGGCTTCGCTCGGCATCGAGATGGCCCGTTCTGAGGTTGCCAACACCGTCGAAGAAGCGGTCGAGATCGCCGAGCGCCTTGGCTATCCGTGCGTACTGCGTCCCGCCTACACCATGGGCGGCACGGGTGGCGGCCTTGTCTACAACATCGATGAGCTGCGCACGGTAGTCGCGCGCGGCCTGCAAGCCTCCCCTGTCAATGAAGTACTGGTCGAAGAGTCCGTACTTGGCTGGGAAGAGCTCGAATTCGAGGTCGTTCGCGATTCCAAGAACAACATGATCACCATCTGCACGATCGAGAACATCGATCCGATGGGCGTTCATACGGGCGATTCGTTCTGCGCGGCTCCCATGCAGACCATCTCGGAAGACGTGATCAAACGCTTGGAAGAGAAATCGCATCGCATCGTCGAAGCCGTGCAAGTGGTAGGCGGCACGAACGTGCAATGGGCACACGACCCCGTGTCAGACCGCGATATCATCATCGAGATCAACCCGCGCACCTCGCGCTCATCTGCGCTCGCATCGAAAGCGACGGGCTTTCCTATCGCACTCATCTCGGCCATGCTCGCATCCGGCCTTACGCTGGACGAGATCCCTTGCGGCAAGCACGGCACGCTCGATAAATACGTTGCTGGCGGAGACTACGTGGTGCTCAAATTCGCACGCTGGGCATTCGAGAAGTTCAAGGGTGTGAAGGACGAACTGGGCACGCAGATGCGCGCCGTTGGCGAGGTCATGAGCATCGGCAAGACCTACAAAGAGGCCTTCCAGAAGGCGATCCGCTCGCTCGAGCAGGGCTGCTACGGCCTGGGCTTCGTGGGTACCTACCATGAGCAGAGCAAGGAAGAGCTCCTTCGCCAGCTGAACACTCCTTCATCGAAGCGCCAGTTCATCATGTACGAAGCACTGCGCAAGGGCGCCACGATCGACGAGATCCACGAGCGCACGAAGATCAAGGATTACTTCATCGAGCAGATGCTCGAACTGGTCGAGGAAGAGAACAAGATCCTCACCTACGCCAACGAGAACCCAGGCAAGATGCTGCCGGATGAGATGCTTGAACAGGCCAAAAAAGATGGCTTTGCCGATCGCTACCTGTCCCGGCTCATGGATATTCCTGAAAAGGACATCCGCGAAGCGCGCATCGCTCTTGGCATCACCGAAGCCTGGGAAGGTGTACATGTAAGCTCCACGCAGGATTCTGCGTACTACTACTCAACCTACAATGCGCCTGATCACAGCACCACGACCGACGCGCCGAAGGTCATGATCCTGGGCGGCGGCCCGAACCGCATCGGTCAGGGCATCGAATTCGACTACTGCTGCGTGCATGCCTCGATCGCGCTCAAGAAGCTCGGATTCGAGACCATCATCGTGAACTGCAACCCCGAAACGGTCTCAACAGACTACGACACGTCCGACAAGCTCTACTTCGAGCCACTCACCACCGAAGACGTGCTCTCGATCTACGAGAAGGAGAAGCCGCTCGGTGTGATCGCGCAGTTCGGCGGCCAGACGCCGCTAAACCTCTCTGCTGAGCTCAAGGCTGCGGGCGTGAACATCTTGGGCACCAGCCCCGAGATCATCGACCTCGCCGAAGACCGCGACCGCTTCCGCGCCATGATGGACGAGCTGGGCATCCCCATGCCTGAATCCGACATGGCCGTTACGGTAGATGACGCTCTCGCGATCGCGCATCGCATCGGCTACCCTGTCATGGTGCGTCCTTCCTACGTGCTTGGCGGACGCGGCATGGAAGTGGTCTACGACGACGAGAATCTCATCAGCTACATGAACGCTGCCGTTGGCGTTACGCCCGATCGCCCGATCCTGGTCGATCGCTTCTTGAACCATGCGCTCGAGTGCGAAGCAGACGCGATCTGCGACGGCGAAGAAGCCTACATCCCAGCTGTCATGGAGCACATCGAGCTTGCAGGTATTCACTCTGGCGATTCGGCCTGTGTGCTGCCTTCCGTGAATATCTCAGAAGAGCACCTGGCTACCATCCGCGATTACACCAAGCGCATCGCGGAAGCCATGCATGTGCGCGGCCTTATGAACATGCAGTACGCCATCGAAAACGACGTGGTCTACGTGCTCGAGGCCAATCCACGCGCAAGCCGCACCGTGCCGCTGGTCTCCAAGATCTGCAACATCCAAATGGTGCCCATTGCCACCGAAGTCATCACGATGCCGCTTACCGGGCGCCCCTCGCCTATTCCGGAACTCAAGGAGAAGAGCTACGAATACTACGGCGTCAAAGAGGCGGTGCTGCCGTTCAACATGTTCCCCGAGGTCGACCCTGTGCTCGGCCCTGAGATGCGCTCAACGGGCGAGGTACTGGGCCTTGCGAAGACCTTCGGTGAGGCCTTCTTCAAGGCACAGGAGGCTACCCAGACCGTTCTTCCCAAGGGCGGCAAGGTGCTCGTTACCGTGTCCAACAAGGACAAGGATGAGCTGCCGGAGCTGGCGCATGCGCTCAAGGATGCAGGGTTCGATATCTATGCGACCGAAGGCAGCGCAGAGCTGATCGAAGCCGAAGGCATCGCGGTTGAGCGCGTGAAGAAGCTGCATGAAGGTCGTCCGAACTTGGTCGACCTCATCACGAACGGCGAGATGGATCTGGTCATCAATACGCCTGCCGCAACCGGCGAAAGCGCTGAAGACGACTCCTATATCCGTAAGACCGCCATCAAGGCACACACGCCGTATTTCACCACCATGGCAGCAGCACTGGCATCTGCCAAGGGCATCAAGACCGTGGAAACGAGCGAAGAGGGCAGCATCGCTTCCCTGCAAGAGATTCACGCAAAGATCTCTTAACGCCCAGGCGAACATCCCGAACCTGCGAAGCGCCATCCAAAACGGGTGGCGCTTTTTTGCGTCATTTTCTGTGCGAGCTCTTCACTCTCCCCTATAGCACTCCGCAAACCGACTTCACCTGGAAAAGTTTGCGTTTCGTATTGCAAAGATTTCTTGTTGCTCTATAATTTATCAAGCGTCAGAGATGAGGCGAACATTCCTCGGTAGCTCAATGGCAGAGCATTCGGCTGTTAACCGAAGGGTTGTAGGTTCGAGTCCTACCCGGGGAGCCATAGAAATTCAAAAGCACCCGAACGGGTGCTTTTTCATTTACAGAAGCCAATAGCCAGAAAGCAATTTCTCGACCTATTGATCTCTGACAATCCACAATCGGTGCCCTGATTGACATACTCAAGACACATTTGGAACACAGCCCACTCAAACCAATCGGAAATAATCCCGGCGTTGGTGGAAGATGTGCGCGATGAATCCTGTTACCCCCTGAGGGTTTTATATCAGAAGAGCTTATGGCCGAACTTGAGCTCAAGAATGATGCGATAGACAACCATGCAAACCGCCGTTATAGCCCACGTGATGGGATAGGTGATCGCGATCGAAAACACATCAACGCTCTGCCAGGTAAGCACATAGAGCAGGATCGTCCTTACCATACACAGATTAACGAGCGTGATGAGCGCAGGCCCTAAAGACTTCCCGTACCCTCTTATCGCATCGCCCTGAACCTCAAGGATCGCGTAGATGAAGTAGAACGGAAACGTGACAGCGATCAACTGCTGTCCGTAGGCAATGACTGCCTCGTTTTGGCTGAAGATCCAGAACGCCCAATACCCTATCAACAGAAGAAGCATGCTCAAGGCAAGCGAAACACCGATGCCAAGACCCTGACACACGGCAATACCGCGGGTCGACCGTTCGTGGTCATGCGCACCATGATTCTGCGCTACGAAGGTAGTGGTAGTTTGTCCTATGGCCAATATGCAATAGTAGATTGGCAACTCGACACGCAAGTAAGTAGTGAATGCTGCGATCGCGTCAACGTTCAGGAAATCGACCTGATGCTGCACGAAGATGTTTGAAAGCGTGATAGCGACCGATTGAGCAGCCACAGGAAGTCCGATACGAAGGACGCTTACCAATGCGGATACACTAAATCGAGCTGATCGCAAATCTGAAGTTGCCCGATCTTCGTGGGGCTGCCGCACCTCGCGCAAGACAATGAACGCAGCGATACCATTAGAGACGAGCGTTGCCCCCGCAATACCCACTATACCAAGATCAAGAACACAAAGCGCAACCCAATTCGCTGCAATATTCCCTATACCACCCACGATCTGCGCCTTGAGCGGAGTCCAGGAATCTCCGAGTCCCCTGCAAATGCCAGCCGCCATGTTATAGAGCATGATGGCAAGCATGGCGATCAGGTATATCTGAAGATACGACAACGCATCACTCACTACCGAAGAAGGGGTCTTCATGGCTTCGATATAGATAGGAGCGAGCGCATAGCCAATGAGCACCAAAAGAACGCCCGTGATAAGAGAGAAAATGAGCACCGTTCGTATGACAAGCAAAACCGCTTTATGCCGCTTTGCTCCATGGAGTTGCGCAACAACAACATTGACGCCAATGGAGAGCCCATTCATTAAGCCGACCAAACACGTGATGAGAAGCGCACTAATACCAAGAGCCGCAGTTGCTTGCGTGCCTAATATGTTTCCGCAAAAGAGCAGGTCGACCGTAGCGTAGAGCTGCTGGATCAAGCTGGTTAGGAGCAAAGGAAGGGCGAACTTGACGACCCCTGAAACAATTGGTCCTTGGGTCAGGTTTTGCGTGCGCTGCTTCTTCATTCTTGCCATGAAAGACCCCGGTCTCTTGAATCGAAGCAAGGATCACCAGTAGAGAACTGAAGATAGAAGTCTCTGCGCTGCGTCACTTTGAGGGTGCTCGAAGAGCTGAGCAACCGACCCCTCTTCCACGATCCGTCCCTTATCCATGACATACACACGGTCGCAGAAGCCTCGCACTAAAGCAAGATCGTGGCTGATGAAAAGATACGAGAGCGAAAGCTCATGCTGCAGCGTGACCAGGAGGTTGATGATGCTCGCCTGCACCGTAACATCAAGGGCACTTGTTGGTTCGTCGCAGATGAGCAACTTCGGACGAGATATGATCGCCCGGGCTATAGCCACACGCTGGCATTCACCCCCTGAAAGTTCGCTGATATGCTTCTGCTCGAAACGTCGTGGCAAGCCGACCATATCAAGCGTTTCGCGCATCTGTGCAGAAGCGCTCTTCTTATCGAACCCGGGGTGGTAAGCAATGCCTTCGATGATGCCTTGCTCCACTTTCATATGTTCCGCGAACGATGAGGCAGGATGCTGAAAGATCATCTGCATATCGAGCAGACTTGTCTGTTGCTCGGTCGAGCGCTTTCGAGCCTTCTGACAGGGATCGAGCACAACCCCGTTGAATTCAACGGTTCCCGTACTAGCAGATTCAAGCCCGATGATGATCTGTGCGAGCGTCGACTTCCCACTGCCGCTACTTCCGATCAAGGCAACGCATTCCTCATCACCGACCACCAGAGAAACATCGCTGAGCACGTGCTGGGACGAACGCGCGGTCCCATAGTCTTTCGAGATACCGTGAGCGATGAGCATCACTGGTCCCCCTCTCGGTCTGCAAGAAGATGACCGTTATGGCAAAGTGCCCGATGAGTACTTGAAAGAGAGAGCCATTCTGGAGCGGTGCTCTGGCAAGCCTCGCAACAAGACGGGCACTGCTGCGCAAATACGCAAACCTTTTCGTCTTCTGTTGCTGCTTGATCGACCCGAAGCCTCGATGCTACAGGAAGCGTTCCATCGGTTCGCGGAATCGCCTGTATGAGCGCCCGTGTATAAGGATGGAACGGGCGCTCGAGCACCTCTTCAGTGCTCCCCTCTTCAACGAGTGTGCCATGGTACATGACTCCGATACGATCTGCACTCTTTGCGATAGCGCCCATATTATGACTCACGATCAAGATCGCAACATCATGTGCATCACGAACGCTAAGCAGAGCATCGAGCACTTCTGCCTGCACCACCACATCCAAAGCACTAGTGGGCTCATCAGCCAAGAGCAACGTTGGGTCGCAGGCAAGCCCAAGCGCGATGACCACCCGCTGGCACATACCACCAGAGAGCTCATGAGGATACGATGCCAAGATCCGCTCAGGATCATCGAATCCCATGTCCGCCAGCAGTTCGATCTCAAGGTGGTCCAACTCATCTGCTTGGAGCTTACGATGTGCGAGGATGCATTCATCGAACTGCTTCTTTATGGTATAGAGAGGATCGAGCGAAGCGGTGGGATCCTGAAAGATGTAGCTCATTCCTGAACCACGAAGACTGGCTAGTTCGCTTTGGGAAGCGTGCGTGATATCCCTTCCTTCATAGATGATCGAACCAGCCGTGACCTGCCCTGATCGATGCAGAAGACCGACCGCGGAGCGCAGCACCGTGCTCTTTCCCGATCCGCTCTCGCCCACCAGGCCCACAACCTCACCCCGTCGAATAGACAGGGTGAGGTCGCGCACCGCCCGAACGTCCCCATAAGAGACGCTCAGGTGATCGAACGTAAGGATCTGTTCACTATGATTAGTCAATCACGGTGTCCTTAGTGATGAAGTAGTACTCAGAAGGGGCCACGGCGAGTCCCTTCACATCCTTATCAGCGATGCAGGTAGTCTTTGAGTTGCTAAAGAAGATGTAGGCGTTATCGTTGAGCACCTGCTGAGAGATCTGCTTGGTGATCTCATCGCGCTTAGCCTGATCGAACGTGCTACCAAGCTCCTTGATCAGCGCATCAACGGTCGCATTCGAATAGTGACCGAAGTTGTTCGAGCCATTCGTAGCGAAGCACATGCTTGCAAAGTAGTTCGGGTCACCCGTTGGGGCCATGCCGTAAGAATCGATGGTCATATCAGGATTGTCCTTGTTATAGGTCTCGGAATCCTGCAGCCAGTAATCCACGGTGTGGATATCGAGCGTGATACCAATGCTAGAAAGCTTGGATTGCAGATCGTCCGCCAGATTGACGAAACGCTCATAGCTTGAGCAGTTGTAGAGGTTGATGACGCATGGAGTGCCATCAGGAAGTTCGCGAACACCATCGCCGTCAGTGTCAACGACGCCAGCCTTATCAAGCGCAGCTTTTGCAGCCTCAGGGTCGAATGAGGTGACCGTCACATCCAATCCTTCGGTGCCACCATACGGAAGCTGGCTGCTGTAGACGCCATAGCTCGCAACCTCAGTGCCGGCGCAGATGACATCAGCGTAGTTTTCGCGATCGATGCAGTAAGACACTGCCAGACGCACCGCATCGTTCGCAACAACAGGATGATCCATATTGAAGCGGACGAAGTCTGCGCGCGTCGAAACATTGGTGAGCGCCGCATATTTCGATTCGTCGGTCAGGGTCGAGAAAGCGCTTGCACCAGGCATAGCCAACGCCTGGAGCTCGTCGTTCTGCATTGCCATGATCTCGGAATCATCGTCGAGGTAAGAGGTCAGCGTTATCTTCTCAAGCGCTGCTTTGCCATCCCAGTAGTTCTCGTTAGGCTCGAGCGTAACATGATCAGCATACTCGAAATCGGTGACGATATAAGGACCCGTGGTCGGAGTTCCTTCCTTCTCGTAGTCAGTCCCCTCGGCAGTGAGATAGATACAGAACAGCGGATCGCAAATCACATTCTTAAATGCTGGTGAAGGAGTCTTCGTGGTCACTGTGAGCGTCTGACCGTCAGCAGTGATCGTATCGATATCGAGCGTCTCTTCTGCACGTGGGTTTACCTCATACGTGCGCTCCCAGCAATTCTTGACGCTCTCGCCCGTCATCTTGTCGCCATTCGAGAACGTGACATCATCGCGCAGCTTGATCGTCCAAGTGGTCTCGTTAACATTGTCGACCGACTCCGCAAGCCATGGTTCCACTGAGAAGTCATCCGTAAGCTTCAGGAGATTCTCGGTCACACCATAGTACTCGAGCTCCCAGCCATCCCAATTGTAGGCAGGGTCGAGCGTCTCGTTGTAGAAGTACGCCGTCGATCCAGCAGAGAGCTCTTTGCTCTTCGAGCCGGAATCGGATGCACATCCTGTTGCAAGAAGAGTACAAGCAAGGCATGCAGCAACAACGCAGCCGAGCAAACCCTTCCTCACCTTAGTGAACGTCATTTCCTTTCCTTTCTTCTTGTTCTTCCTTCTTTTGTTTCGATCAACATCCTCAGCATGCAGGGTCTTCGTGTCGAGCACATCACGCAAGGAATCCCCTAACAAGTTGAAGATGGTGATAGTGATGAAGAGCGCCACTCCTGGAACAACGATGCCCCAGGGTGCGAATTGGAACGTGGTACGGGCTTCCGCCATCATGGCGCCCCATTCGTTGGTCGGGCGCTCTGGGCCCAAACCAAGGAACGAGAGCCCTGCCATGGTCAAGACCACATCGCCGACCGAAAGAGCAGCCATGATAATGAGCGGGCTTGCTACGCTCGGCAGAAGATATTTAATGCAGATGTCTTTTGTGGCTGCACCGCAAACACGTGCCGCCTTCACTGCGTTAGAAGATTTGAATCGCATGGCAAGGCTGCGAGCAAGACGTGCGGGCTGCGTCCAATAAACCGCTGCGATAGCGATGATCATGTTGACCATCCCCTGCCCCAAGATGGCTGCGATGGCAATAGCCAGAACGAAGCTAGGGAAAGCTTGGAACATCGTGATAACCTTGTCTAAGACCTCATCGACGATACCGCCCACAAAGCCAGCAATGAGCCCTATCAGGATACCGATCGCAAAAGCGATGCCCACGATCAGGAAAGACATCAGCACCGATTCGCTACCGCCGAAGAGTGTGCGCAAGAGCACATCGCGTCCGACCGAATCAGTCCCCAATAGATGGCCCTGCTCACCAGGAGCAAGGAGGGCGGAACCCAGATCGGTCACATTTGGATCAAAAGGCACCAAGAGCGGCACCGCAAACACTACTGCCACGAAGAGCGTTGCAATAGTGAACATGATCGCAAAATGCTTTTGAGCCGGACCCCAATTCATGCCCTACCGCGCCTTCTTGATACGAGGGTCTACTAAGCGGTATGAAAGATCGATGAGCCAATTCACCACGAGATAAACGAGCGCCATCAGGAGCGCATAGGCTTGCACGATACTATAGTCACGTGAATTGATAGCAAGAACAGAAAGATTGCCAAGGCCTGGCCAATTGAAGATGCATTCGACAATAGCTGACCCACCTAAGAGCGATCCAATAGAGATACCTACCAACGAAAGAAGCGGAACGAGCGAATTGCGCAATACATGCTTGAAGAGGATCCGCTTCTCAGGGATCCCTCTGCTGCGAAGTCCATCAACATAACCAGAGCCTAACTGCTCGAGCGCTACGGTTCGCACTTGGCGCACATACCAAGCACTGAGCGGAAGCGCCATGCTGAGCGTTGGCATGATGATACCTATCGGTCCATCTGAAGAAACAGGCAGCCAATGCAGCTGCACGCTCAAAAAGTAGAGCAGAATGAGCGCGACGAAGAAAGTTGGCAGCGAGCAGAATAAATAGGTTACCGCACGAGTGATGTTGTCGATGATCCCATCTTTCTTATACGCGCAAACCAGGCCGAGAGGCAGTGCGATCACGAGCGTAAGAATCATCGAAGATGCCGTGAGCGCCAGCGTGTAAGGAAGCGCTTTGGCAATCTGATCGAAAACGGGCTTTCCGTTACGATAAGAGGTTCCCATATCTCCTTGAAGCATGGAAGTTATCCAAGAGACATATTGTTCGAGAAACGGTCGATCGAGACCCAACTCATGACGTTTTGCAGTAAGCTCAGCCGCCGTAGGAGCAATGCCTCTGTTGGAATAGAACTGCGTTGCGGGATCGGTTGGAGAAAGATACGAGAGCAAGAAAGCCAAGAAGGTAACACCAATAACCACGATTATCGCGCCGATGATGCTCTTCGCAATGCGCGTTTTCGAGATCGCTCTTTTCACTGCTCAAGCCGTCCTACTGATGCACCAGATCAACAGGCTATTTGATCGCATGTACCATGAACATCGGACTAGAGGCATAGAACTTCTTATCCCCTTCGGGCCAAACCGTGCGCCATACGTTCTCATCAGTGAATGCCGAATCGAAGCCAAGCTGATCGAGCGTACGAAGATCCCATGCTGGGCGATCGATATAAGTGAAGGGCAACGAAGCAGCGATCTGTTCGCACCGTTTCTCTTGTTCGAGCGTTGCGAGCGATTCTTCCGTCCAAGTCAGAACACTTCTGTCCTGTTGATCGGCAAGGCGCTTTTGGTCGATCGTTTCGTCATCAAGATAGCGATACCAATTCGCATCGAAGATCAGGAGCTTTCCTCCTGGAGCAAGCACGCGATGCCATTCTGCATAAGCGGCAGCAGGATCACGCATGAGCCAAGTAACATTTCGCATAACGATCGCATCGAAGCTATTATCAGGAAAAGGCAAGTGCGCAGCATCTTCTTCATGGAACAAGATCTGATCAGCTACTCCAGCGTTAGTGACGTTCGTAGCAGCTCGCACGAGCATCTGCGTGCTCATATCGACCGCATCAACCGCAAAACCTAGACGAGCAAGGATGATGCTGAAAAACCCCGGGCCGCATCCCAGGTCAAGCGCTCTTTTATCCGATTGCGAAAAGCAAGAAAGATGATTTTCCAGCACTGCGAACCATGCTTGATAATCTTCATTGTTCAACTCTTCACAGACGGTTGCAGAATACGAAGTTGAACGTTCATTCCAATATTCAACTACAAAATCATCCTTAATCATGCCGTATGCCCTTACTATCCCGCTTGAATGATACGAATATCAATCTTGTAACACCAAACGAGATGATTCTACACCTAGTGTTACGAAAATCTAAAAAGTGTTTCGATAATTCGCGCAAGCGGTAAGGAGACCCTTAGCAAAGACATTTACTCGCAATCTTGGAAATAGCCTACCAAGCGATCTGGATCAGCTCTACAGATGCATTATGAATATGTTCTGACCTGCGCTTCGCAACCAGTGGTTGCCAAGATTTCTTATAAATTGCTGCCTGAAGTTGGTGGAGTGATACCACACAGTCCCATAATCTTTTCATTGCCGGCCTTAACAAGAACAACGAAAATATAACCAAGGAAGGTGGCAAGCTATGAGCTTTCGAGATAACCTCATACACCTGCGTGCAGCGAACAATATGACGCAAGAGCAACTAGCCGTGTTGCTCGGCGTTAGTAGACAGGCAGTTACGAAATGGGAATCTGAGAAATCATATCCAGAGATGGATAAGCTTCTTAAGCTGTGTCAGATTTTCAATTGTACCCTAGATGATCTTGTGCAAGGAGATCTTACGACAAACGTGCCAACTCAGCTCCCGAAGGTGAAACCTCTCACCCCACCCGCAGACGTGTTCGACTACGACAGCACCATGCGGCGCTTCGCTTGGAAGATATCACTCGGCGTAGCATTGATCATCTTTGGAAACGCGCTCTCACTCCCCTTCTTCAACGCAACCGACCCCGCCATCAATCCCCTCTTCACGCTCCCTGAGAACATCGCTACCACTCTTGGCATGCTATTCCTCTTCTTAGGTGTGATAGCAGGCCTTGCGCTCATCATCCCTGCAGGGCTCGCGCACGCTCACTTCGTGCGCGAACATCCCTACATTGAAGACTTCTACACGAAGGAAGACAAATCTCGCGCGCGCAGCTCTTTCAGTATCCAACTCGTTGGAGGCATCGCCTGCATCTTCGCGGGCGTTTGCTCGGTCATCCTCTTTGGCGAAGACTCCGAGAATATCTTCGGGGTGAGCATCATGCTGTCGCTCATTGCACTTGGAGTGTGCTTCATCGTCCATGGCGGCATGACCCTTGGGCGAACCGATATTGCCCAATATAACCAAAAAGCCTCGGAATTCCTTGAAAAAGCCGAGATCACAGCCTCACCAACTATTCCTGAAGAAGACAAACCCGAACTCGTGCGCGCTCAAAAGACCGACAAGCGCATCGGCGCGATCTGCGGAACCATCATGATCGTTGCGACCATGATCGCGCTGCTCATGTTATTTGGCTCTCTGGCAGCTGGCACACCAAGCGACTACCGCTCAGGCATGATCGCATTCTTCTGGCTTCCTTGGCCGATCGGCGGTCTTCTGTGTGGTGTAGTAGCCCTGCTGATCAAAGGCTTCAGCAAAGAATAGAGCTCGCAGGACTTCCAACCCCGCCCCGGTTCTAATGCTCAAAAGCGCCCGTAAGCATACTGCTCACGGGCGCTCTATCTCTTGCTTCTTTCATAAGCAATGATTCTCGAGACATCCGCAAAACATCAAACCGAGAATGCCCACAGGTTGCGTGTTTGAGACAGGATACGATCGAGGTCCCATACTTTGGCAGAGCGCTCTACGCTATTGGGATCATGAACGATCACCTTGCCATCTTCATCCGTTCCAGCCAAAACGATGAAATGCCCCTGCGTAGTGAAATCCCCCTTAGAAACGCTTGCGATCACTGGGTATCCCGCATCGAGCGCCTTGCGTACGCTCTGATAGTCCGCCGGCAACTCGCGCGACCTTAACCCCAACACGCGTGCTCCTTCATCCATGAATGTCCAACTGGTCATGCCGCTATCAACATAATTATGAGACTCGCTGAACGCCGCCATATCCGCAGGGTCCATATTCGTTCGCCCCGTAAGATAAACATAGATCATCGAGAGACAGGTCGGACCACACCCCGATTCGGCGATGGTCGAACCGGCATAAGAGCCATCCGCCCACTCTGGATCGATCTGGTAGAGATAAGGAACTTCGCCTGCTCGCCATTCACTGCGAGGCGTGCTCTGAGCAACACCCGATCCATTCCCGTAAGCATCGGCATTCACATTCGAGTCATTGCTGTTGCCCAACAGAACCACAAGAGCGATGACAAGCACCACTATGGCAGCAAGCGCCATGAGACGGACCGGAGAGCGATGCGGCGCTTCAGCAGAACGTCGCGTAGCGAATACCCTATGGCCTGCGAATCTGTCGATCCGCGGAAGCTTGTCCACAACGCGCTCTCGTTGAGGACGCGCATGATAGAGCGCCACACTACGCGAATAACGGGACGAAGGGGTGCTGCCATATGAAGCATGGTAGCGCGTGAACGACTGTCTTCCGGAACGGCCCTGCTGCATCTCACACCTCGTTTTCGCTGGCTTTCCCATACTGGGATCGTCGCTTAAGTGGCTCTTACATTTCCCATAGCAATGCCTTAACTTTCTCTTACATTTCTCATTGAAGAAACTTCTAAGACAGACAGAGAGCACTCTGCCCAGTAAAATGGTGAATATCCGAAATGATGAAACGAGGCTTTTCATGGCGCGGCTCTTGATAACCGACGACGATCCCGCGATCTTGGGACTCATACGCGCGATACTCGAACCAGAGGGCTTCGAAATCGCAGAAGCGCATAATGGTATCGAAGCGGTCGAAGCTGTTGAACACAGCGATTTCGACCTGCTCATCCTTGATATCATGATGCCCGAGATGGACGGCCTCGAAGCATGCCGAAGGATTCGCCAGTTCTCGGATGTGCCGATCATCTTCCTTTCGGCCAAAGATGAAGAGGCAGACACGGTGATCGGCTTTGCGCTTGGCGCAGATGACTACATAACCAAACCCTTCAAGCCCCGCGAGCTGACCGCCCGCGTGCGCGCACGTCTGCGCAGGAACACCGCTTCACCTACAAACGAGACAATGCTCGAAGCGGCCGATATCGTTATCGACCTGCGCGCTCACAGTGCGACCTTGCACGCGCTCGACCTTAACCTCACGCCCAAAGAATTCGACATTCTAACGCTGCTAGTGCGAAACGCTGGCTGTCCTGTTTCTCCTCAAGACATCTTCGAACAGGTCTGGCAAGAACAATATTGCCTGAGCGATGCCAACACGATCATGGTACATATCCGCAGACTGAGAAAGAAGCTCTCTGAGATCGATTCTTCACAAGCGTTTATCGAGACTGTTTTTGGCGTAGGCTATAGAATCGACGCCGAATCAGGCGCGGGCCACACTGAGCCATAGGTGAAAGCAGTCAGTAATGAAGATTAAATCGAAAACGCAAACAACCAAGCAAACTGGCGAACAGGCACGTGTTCTGCGGGTCAAGTTGTTAGGAAGAATGACGGCGATGTTGCTCGCATGGACCGCCATCTTCGTTATTGTGTGCGGACTCTTTGAGGTCTTTATCTCCGATGAGCTCGGCAATCGGATTGCCGATGCTACCTCAACCTGGATCTATGACTCGCAGCTAACTAACGAAAACCAGTCTGCGCAGGAAGATACGGGTGACAATACGGAGCAATCCTCCAACAGCAAAACCCAAACGCGCACGAACTCTGATCCCTGGGAAGCATTCGAGCAGGGTGACACAGATTTCCTCTATCAATACGATAGTCTTGTCGCGAAGGTTGGATCTGAAAACATCCAACTGATGATTGACGAAGACGGACGCACCGCTATGCGCGATATCTCTTTTTACAATATGGTGCGTTCCCTGAAGCTTCCGTTCGCGATCGTGATCTACGCGATCGGCATCATCGTGATAATCATTCGCACGCTCAACCGATCGCTCCGCTATTTCAACAAGCTTTCAAATGCGCTTGCCGATCCACGCCTGATCGAAGGCGGAAGGATCGTTCTGCCCGAAGAGCTCATGATCTCTTCGCAACAGATCGAGCTTCTTCAGAAGAAGATCCGCGACCACGAACAAGCCGCCGTTATGGCAGAACAACGCAAGAATGAACTCGTCGCCTATCTCGCGCACGATATCCGCACACCCCTCACCTCCGTGGTTGGCTATCTGAGCCTGCTCGCTGAATCGCCCGATCTGCCGCGTGAGAAGCGCGCCGAATTCGCCGGCATCGCGCTCTCTAAAGCCGAACGGCTCGAATCGCTCGTTGAAGAATTCTTCGAGATCACCCGTTACAACCTGAATGCTATCCTGCTGGAACGCGAGAATGTCGATGTCGCGCTCTTCCTCGATCAAGTGGCCGATGAATTCGGGATAGCTGCAAAGGACAGCGACATCTCGATCACCACCATCGCACCCGAGAACAAGCAGGCATTCATCGACTCCTCCAAGATGGCACGCGCCCTAGGCAATGTGGTGAAGAACGCGATCTCTTATGCGGACCCTGAGAGCGAAGTGGTCTTGAGCGCGATCGTGACGGACGACGAGATCGTACTCGCGACCACCAACCAAGGACGCGAGATATCCCCCGCTCATCTTGAGGCCATCTTCGAACGCTTCTATCGCGAAGACAGATCGCGTGGACAAAGTGCGAACGCTGGCCTCGGCCTTGCCATCGCACGTGAGATCGTTGAAGCGCACGGCGGGACCATCGGCGCAGAAAGCAGCAATGGGCTGACCACCTTCACGATCCGCCTGCCACGATAGCTCCTAACGAGCATAGCCTTTCATGCGATCGCCCTAATCACGCAAGGGCAACAGCGCAGCGCGCAACTCGATCAGGACTGCCAGGGGAAATTGAGGCTCATCAAGGCATCATAGAGCATAGGAAAATGCGGTACGGCGTAAGAGAAGATGCATACCGCCCCGAAGAAGATGAGGACGAAGAGGAAGATAAGGTCGCACGTGCTCGGCTTAAGCAGCGAAAGCGCGCGCTGAGTGAAGGGAAAGATAACGAACACATACAGCGCTGCGATGATCCCGAGGATGATATCGTTCACAAGCCACGCTTGCCCGAAGATATTCAAGGGCAACGCCGAATTATCCCAGAAGGGATAGTGTCCCGTTGCATCGGGCTGGTTGATCAAAAGCCCGATCACGAGCTCGAGCAGAGCGCAGATGACCACTGCGATCACGAAGAACTGGAGCACAGCACCCCACATGGTCTTTCGCTGTTCAAGTATATGGATCTTCAGCGGCAATAGCGTGAGCGTGATGAAGACGGTCCCAAGCCCGTATACCCAATAGGGCACCCAGAGCGGATCGGTCCACACATCGTAGTCGTCGGCCACCACATGAAAAGCCCAGTCCATGAACATGCAATAGGGAATCTCGAGCCAATGGCCTACCAGGCAAAAGACGCAGAAGTTGATGATCACGCCGCGCCAGAAGAACCAAGTCTTTGGCGTGAAATAACGAAACTCATCGGCTTCATGAAGCTTAAAAGAACTTAGGGCCGCCATGATAACCACTTCTGCCAAGCATCGAGTTCGCGCTGTGCCTGCGCATAACCTGCATCATAAGCGGCTTGCAGCTGATCTAGAGCGGTCGTGCGGTTGCTGAGCGCCATCTGGTCGGGATAGAAAACGTATGCAGCTCCCGATCTTTCAAGACGTTCGATCTCTTCGCAAAGTTCGTTGTAGCGCTGCGGACGCTCGATCGTCTTCTGCCAAACAGCTGGGTACTTACGGAATGCACTTCTGAACAGCAACTGCCCCGCTCCCCCAATAGGAGATTTACGATACCCCTTCTCCTGCGTTCGCACGATGAAGAAGCGTTCATACCCATCGCGCTTCGCCGCTTCGAGCGGAATGCCCCAGCTCGACCCGATACCGCCGTCCATATAGGTATGCCCTTCGACCACCGTAGGCGGCATGAAGATAGGCATGGTAGAGCTTGCACGAACGCGCAGCATCATCTCATGTGCACTTTGCATGTCACTCTTGGTCCAAAGGACCGTCTCGCCAGTATCACGCTCGAGCGCTTCAATGTGAACGTTCGCAGGGTTCGCACAAAAGGTATCCCAATCGAAGCGGAAACGCGAATCGTATTTGTCAGGGTCTTCTGCAACTCCTTCGTAAAGATGATGCGCATTGAAGAAACCTTTGCCCTGAACGAACGTTTTCAAGCCTCCGAATTCAGGGTCGTCCACCAGATCGACGAAGGACATCTTTGTGCGTACCGTATCGCGCGAGACGTAATTGACGGTATGGCTCGAACCCGCTGAAATGCCATAGACATCACCGAAGTTGAGATCGTTTTCGAGCAGCGTGACCACTGCGCCAGCAGTATAGCTCGCGCGCATGCCGCCGCCCTCGAAGATGAGCGCAACATCGTTGATATTCACGTTAAGCTTGTTGTGATCGTTCGTCATGGTTTTTCGCGAGCATCGCCTACGAGCTCTTTTACTTTCTATTTTTGTTCATCTGGGTTTTTACGTTACTAGAATAGTCCAGCAAGCGCAAAGATTCGATCACGATGCCCCTAAATCACCCAATAGTTCAAAAATCGTTAACAAGATGAACACTTCCTTTATTGTAACGAGCGCGATCACGCCATCGACCAAAGGAATCTTCATCGTTCGTAAACAGCGCTGAACCATGCAGCTCCTTTATAATGATGCCCAGAGATGCGATCTTTTACAGAAGAGGTATTCATGAAACTCAATCCTGAACACATTGAAGAAGTGCTCAAGCTCATCAATCAAGGTCCTTATTTCCGACTTTTGAACATCGACATCCTCTCCCTTGAGGAAGGGCGTTGCATCGTTGAAGCTGACATCGAACGCAAGCACATGAACTGCTTCGGTGGCATGCATGGCGGTGTCTACGAGTCCATCATGGACACCGCAGCCTATTGGGCACTCTATGCCGAAATGCCCGAGAACGCCGGCTTCATCACGCTCGACCAGAATGCAAACCTCGCACGCGCCGTGCAGGAAGGCACGCATGTCCACTGCGAAGGACGTGTGGTGAAACGCGGGAGCTCGATCTGCATCTGCGAAGCCGAGATGACCGACGAGAAGGGACGCTTGCTGGGGCTTTCCACTTCGAAGATATTCGTTGCACCCAGCTTGCAGCCCATTAGCGCCGCGATCGACGCGCTCGATCCTACGCACAAGCTTCCGCCGAAATTTCTTGAAGAATCCTATTAGCATGCTAGAATAAGAACTCACACGGACGCTTAGCTCAGCGGGAGAGCATCGCCTTCACACGGCGGGGGTCGCTGGTTCAAACCCAGTAGCGTCCACCATGTATACCAGGTCAGCATCAGTTTTTGGTGCTGACCTTTTCTTTTTCTCAGGCTTAGCGTTTCAGAGGGAATCGAACAGAAAAGACCGACCCTTTTCCCAGCTCGCTCTCAACCTCGATGCTGCCATTGTGATGCTCGACCGCATGCTTCACAATCGCAAGCCCCAAACCGGTACCGCCCGTTTCTTTGGAGCGGCTCTTATCAACTCGGTAGAAACGCTCGAAGATCTTCTGCTGTTCATCAGGTGAAATGCCAACGCCCGTATCCATGACCCGCACGACTGCCTGCACGAAGTCGATCGGGCGGGCAACATGCGAACGCGGACCGAAACGCATCTCGTCTGCACCTGCCTCCTTATCGCAACGCCCAAGAACAGCGGGCGCACTTTCGGTATCGACCGCGACCACCACTTCGCCACCAGGCCTGTTGTAGCGAATGGCATTGCTCACCAGATTGGTCATGACCTGCTCCATCAATGGCTCGTTGCCATCGATGAGAACGCGCTGCCCGTCCTGCCCCTCCACGCGCAATGAAACCTCATGCTTCTCAGCGAGCGGACGCAGGCGCTCAGCCACGCTTTCAGCCAGAGCATGCAGATCGATGCAGTCTGAAAGCCCATCAGGAGAAACGGGCTCGTCCAATCGCGACAAGGCAAGCACATCATCGATCAGAGCGTACATATGCTGTGACTCCTCATAGATGATGCCCGCGAATTTGACCGTGTCCTCAGCAGGCACCATTCCCGTCGAAAGGAGCTCGGAATACCCCGCTATCACCTGCAAAGGAGTCTTCATCTCATGCGAAACATTTGCCGAGAACGCGCGGCGCATATCCTCTGCACGCATCAATTCGCGATTTTGCTCACGAAGCTGTTGTTGCTGTTGCTCGATACGACCGAGCAGAGGGTCCATCTCAAGATAGCTCGTATGCCCCAGACCCTCATTAGCATCGAACCCGTTGAGGGGCGCCATGATGCGGCGCGTCAGCAACCGCGAGAAGAACACCACCATGATAACGACCACGATCAAGATGATCACAAGCGGAATGATCAGAGAATGCATGAACGAGAATAACGATTCTCGCGTCTCGCTCAAGCGCAACACATCGCCTGAATCAAGGCGCACCGCCGCATAGATCGTATCGTTCTTGAGCGTTTCAGAATAGCGTGTGACCATGCCTGCGCCAGTTACAAGAGCGCTCTGAACCTCAGGACGATCGGCATGGTTCCCGATCGAAGATGCGCTGTTCTGATCAGGCGCGGTGCTATCGTAGAGGACATCGCCTGATGGCGAGATGAGCGTGTAACGGACGGTCTCGCCCAGTTGATCGCGCAAGACGGCTACCTGCTCAAGAGTGCTCATGCTATCAAGCTGGCTCGCAGTTTCGCGCGCAGCACCAAGGATCTTGTCTTCCGCGTCCTTCTCATAGGAAGCGTGGAAGAGCACGCCCATCGCAAGTGCGACCACGGCCACTACCAAGATAGAGAAAGAGAGCACGGTCACGAAGATCGTGGTCGAAAGCCTTTTCTTATGCGTGTTCTGAACAGCAATCACGCTCTTGATCCTCTTCACCCTGCCTGATGCCATGCACGGAGTCTCCTTCGCGCGATCATTCTTGAACGGGGCATCTCGCTCGATGCGTCATGCGCGCATGCGATAGCCGATGCCATGCACGGTCTCGATGTTCTTACCAACGCCCGAACATGCTCGGTCGAGCTTTTGACGCAAGGTCTGAACATGCACATCGACCGTTCGGGAATGCCCTACGAAAGATTCACCCCATACCGTCTCGAAGAGCTGCGCGCGACTCAAGGCATGCCCCACATGCGCGATCAGCATCCGAAGAAGATCGAATTCCTTTACCGTGAGCTTCACGGGTTCCCCTTGCACCGTGCACGTATGCGCGTCCATATCAAGGTCGATGCCATTGCAATGAAGCTCGTTCGGGGTCTTCGTTGTCACCGTTGGCGCCTGCGCGCGACGATGCAGAGCGCGAACACGGGCTACCAGTTCCATCATGCCGAACGGCTTTGCCAAGTAATCATCGGCGCCCGACTCGAGCCCTTGCACCTTATCGATCTCGGACCCTTTTGCGGTGAGCATCATGATAGGAAGGTGCTGGGTTGCCTCGTGGCTGCGCAGACGACGCAGTATCTCAAACCCGTCTATGCCCGGCAGCATGATATCGAGCAGGATCACATCGGGGAGTTGCTGTTCGCAGGCAGCGAAAAAGGGTTCCGCATCAGGAAAGCCGCGTGTTTCGAAGCCCGCTTGCGAAAGCGTATAGACGGCCAGATCACGAATATTGGCATCATCTTCAACGTAGTAGATCATGCCCTTGATTCTAGCATCGGAGCGTGAGTGCGCACCCAAGAGGCGTGTCAAGTTTTTGTAAAGCTTTCCGGTAGTGAGCCTCTTTACTAAAACGAACAACTGCTTGCGCGGGTCGCATCATACAAGCATGATCTCACGTTAACCAAAACGTCCCGCCACGTAATCAGCAGTACGCTGATCGTGCGGTTCGGTGAAGATCATCTGGGTGTCCCCCGCTTCCACCATCTCACCCAACAAAAAGAACGCCGTCTTATCCGAAACGCGCAGCGCCTGCAGCATGTTGTGCGTCACCATGACCACGGTGTAGCGTTCCTTCAAGGTGTCGACCAACTCTTCGATCTTCGCGGTGGAAATAGGGTCGAGCGCACTGGTGGACTCATCCATCAAGAGCACCTCGGGGCGCACCGCAAGCGCACGAGCGATGCACAAACGCTGTTGTTGACCTCCCGAAAGACCAAGCGCGCTCTTCTTGAGGCGATCCTTCACCTCTTCCCACAGCGCCGCATCGCGCAACGACTGCTCGACGATCTCGTCCAGTTCATTGCGCCGCTTGACGCCATGCGTGCGCGGTCCGAACGCGATGTTGTCATAGATGCTCATTGGAAAAGGATTCGGCTGTTGGAAGACCATGCCTACTCGGCGCCTTAGGTCCGTTACTGCGATATCTCGATAGGCATCTTGTTCATCAAGCGCCACCAATCCATCGATGCGGCACCCTTCAACAAGATCGTTCATACGATTGAGCGTCTTCAGGAGTGTCGACTTACCGCAACCCGAGGGACCGATGAGCGCGGTTACCTGGTTCTTCGGAAAGCTGAGCGAGACATTCTTGAGCGCATGGAAATCGCCATAATGAAGGTCCAGATCGCGAACTTCCATCTTGACCTGCTCATCTACCTCATACCACTCAGGTGCTCGCTCATGATCACCCAACAGCTGCTGAAAGGCCTCTTCGCAAGCAAACTCCGAACTCTGTTCAGAGGATGGTCGATCGATCGATAGGTTCATACGTTTCTCTCTTTCATACGATTCAGCGAAACGACAACAGTAAAGACAGCCGTTTCGCCCTTTAGCTATCACTTCACGCGCAAGCGCTTCTCGGCCACATTAGCGATCACGTTCAAGAGCGTGACCAGCACCAACAGCACAACAGCAGTGGCGTAGGTCTCATCGATATGCAGCCCTTCGGAGGCGAGCACATACATGTGGACCGCCAGCGTTCGACAGGAATCGAAGAGCGCGAAGATGCCCTGACCACCGAAATCGGGAATCTGTGCGATGGTCCCCGCCGTGAAGAGTAAGGCCGCTACCTCACCAACGCAGCGCCCAAGCGCCAGCAGAACGCCGCCCACGATTCCCGGCAGAGCGCTCGGCAGCACGCACCGAAAGATCGTGCGGAGATACCCCGCGCCCAGCGCGAACCCACCCGCACGATAAGAAGCAGGCACCGCGATCAGCGCTTCTTCGGCGGTACGCATGACCACTGGCAGGACCATGATGGCGAGCGTGCACGCGCCCGAGAGCAAAGAAAGCCCCCAGCCAAGCACCGTGGTGAAGAACAACATGCCGAACAATCCGTAGATAATGGAGGGAATGCCTTGCAGCGTTTCAGTAGTAACGCGCACCGCGCGCACGAACCGACTTCCTGGTTTCGCGTATTCCACCAGATAGATCGCCGAAGAGACTCCAATGGGTACCGCGATCAGAAGCGCGAGCAACGCCATATAGAGCGTGCTTATGAGCGCCGGCATCAATGAGACATTTTCAGAGGTGTAGCTCCATTCGAAGAGCGTTGGCGTTAGATGCGGAACGCCATTCACCAAGATGAATCCCACGATACCCAGGAGCACGAGCGTCGTGAAGAGCGCACCGGCATAGATCACGCCGCGCGCGATCTGGCTTGAAGCATGCGCATGAGAAGAGGAGCTTGGCCTCGTTTTGCGCGCAAGACCGCTTGATGCAAAAGCCTTCATGAGCGCTCACCCCTCTTCTTCATCGCATTGAAAAGCGTGCTGATCAGCAAGATGAAGACAAACAGCACCACGCCGGTCGCGATCAAGGCACCGCGGTGAAGGTCAGCTGCATAGCCCATCTCGAGCACGATGTTCGCGGTCATGGTACGCACGCCATCGAAGATCGATGCAGGAATGATCGGCTGATTGCCCGCCACCATCACTACTGCCATGGTCTCGCCGATCGCGCGACCGATCCCGAGCACCACACCGGCCATGATGCCCGAGATAGCCGCCGGAACGAGCACGCGAAGCACGCTGCGCTCATGGGTCGCGCCCAACGCGAGCGCGCCTTCGTAGTAGGACTGGGGAACCGCATCGAGCGCGTTCTTCGCCACCGTGATGACCGTGGGCAAGATCATGATGCCGAGCAAGATCGATGCAGCCAAAAGCGAAAGCCCATTGCCCGGTGCGTTCAGGCGAATGAAGGGCACGATGATCATCAGTCCGAAAAAGCCATAGACCACCGAAGGGATTCCCGCCAGAAGCTCAACGCCCGGCTTCAAGAACGCCGCGACCTTCGCCGAAGCGAACCGCGAGAGAAAGATCGCGGTCAAGAGCCCCGCAGGGACGCCGAAGATGAGCGCACCTGCCGTTACATAGATACTTCCGATGATCATAGGGAAGATCCCATAGATATCATTCGCGGGACGCCACGTGGTACCCAAAAGGAAATCAGGAATGCCGATCTCGATCATGGCAGGCACGCCATTCGCGAACAAGAAAACACAGATCAGCCCCACCGCCAAGATAGACAAGGCGGCTGCGAGTGCGAAAACCACACGCGCAGCCCCTTCTTTCAGAAAAGTCCTGTTCATTTATTTCACGTCGCCCCAGCTGGTGATCTTGCCAGAGAAGATCTGCTTGACCTGATCGCTCGTGAGACCTTCGATCGCAGACTCGACCGGAACGATCACCGCAATGCCATCGCGAGCGATCGCTTGAGACTGAGCCCCCTTGCCCATCTCGGAATCCTTGAGCTCGCGCGATGCCATGCCGATGTCGCACGTGCCCTCGATTGCCATGGTCACACCGGTGGTCGAGTCAGACTGCTGAACCTCGATGGTAGCCTCAGGATTTGCCTGCTCATACGCCTCAGCGAGCTTTTCCATGACCGGGGTTACCGAAGAAGAACCAGCAACGACGATCTTCTCGCTCGTGCCTGTAGGTGTGTAGCTTGCTGCATCTTCGCTCACGGCAATATAGCCGTTATCCTCAACGATCGTCTGACCTTCCTTCGACATGATGAAGGTGATGAAGTCTTGTGCAGCAGGCGTGAGCTCATCGGTGGTAACGATGTTGAACGGACGCGCGATCTTGTACGAACCATCCTTCACGTTATCCGCCGTTGCTTCGACGCCATCGATCTTGAGCGATTTCACACTATCGTCAAGCGAACCGAGCGAGATATAGCCGATCGCTCCAGGATCGCCCTTCACGGAGGTCATCATGACCGACGTAGAATTGGTGATAGCAGCCGCATCGGTCGTGGTGTCGACCTTGTTGCCCTGGTCGTCCTTTTCTTCCAGCCCGAACAGCTCGATGAAGGCACCGCGCGTACCGCTGCCATCCTCGCGCGAATACACCGAAATATCCTCTGTGCTCTGACCTGATCCTTCTTGCTGCTTTTCTCCTGATGAGCAGCCTACCAACCAGCCGAGGCTGATTGCCATACATGCTGCTACGAGCGTGAGCACGAGTTTGGTTGCAAGCGAGCCCTTCCCTACAAGACTGCGAGCCATTCGTTGTTCTTTCATTGACGTTTCGTCCTTTCATTTCTTTCTTCAAATTCGTGATAGGAACCATGATGAAGAAGACAAATCAAGGATTCGTCAGCTAAAAGAAAAGCTTTTGTAAAGACTCTCGCGCAGCATCCGGCACGCCCCTCTTAAGGAGAGCTCTCACAAAATCGGCCGATCGAAGCGAGTGCCGTTGGGAAGGCTATTTCCTGCCGAATGATCCGAAGGTGTTCTTGAGCGATTGTTTGAGCGTCTGGCGATTCATATCCGCGATGGAAGTGGTGAGCGGGATCGCTTTTGGACACACGCGCACGCAATTCTGCGCATTGCCGCAGCCCGAAACGCCGTCATCATCCATGATGGCATTCAGGCGAACATCAGCATGCATGGCTCCCGTAGGGTGCGCATTGAACAGGCGCACTTGCGAAAGCGGTGCTGGTCCCATGAAATTATGCGGCGTATCAGCGAGCTTCGTGTTGGGACACGCCTCGAAGCAACAGCCGCACGTCATGCATTTGGAAAGCTCGTAGGCCCAGTCGCGCGTTTTCTGCGACATACGAGGGCCAGGACCAAGATCGAACACGCCATCGATGTCAATCCAAGCATGCACGCGCTTGAGATGTTCGAAGAGCTTCTGGCGATCGACCTTCAGATCGCGCACGAGCGGGAACTTCGTAAGCGGCGCGAGCGTGATGGGCTGCTCGAGCGAATCGATGAGCGTCGAACATGCTTGCCGCGCAACGCCGTTGATCAACATCGTGCAAGCTCCGCATACTTCTTCGAGGCACACGCTCTCCCACACCACGGGCGTGGTGGGCGTGCCATCAGCAAGCACCGGATGCGCACGAATAGCCATGAGCGCCGAGACCACATTCATGTTCGGATGCCATTCGATCTCGAAATCTTCATAGCGGCTTTTCGCCTCGGGGCTATCCTGACGCTTGATGTGGAGCTTGATGGTCTTCGTTGATTCTGGCTTCACGGGATCATTCGCTTCCATGGCTTTACGCCTCCTTCGATGCGCGGCGTTTGCCCACTTCATGCACCGTCGTATAGTCGCGCTTACGCGGTTCGATCAAGGAAAGATCGACCTCTTCATAGCTGAGCCGTGGCCCATCAAGGGCAGGATCATAGGCTGCGAGCGTGGTCTTCAGCCACGCTTCATCATCGCGCTCAGGAAATTCCGGTTTATAGTGAGACCCCCTGCTCTCATCACGCGCGAGCGCACCAGCCGTGATCACCTTCGCAAGATCGATCATGGACTTGAGCTCGCGCACGAACACGGTGGTAGTGTTGTTCCACGTGGACTTGTCATCGACCCCGATGCGCTCATAATCCCGCGCGAGCGTCTCGAGTGTTTGAAGCGTTTCAGCAAGCTTATCGTTGTAGCGAACCACGGTAACATTCCGCGTCATCACATCTGCCATCTGCTGATAGAGCTCATACGGATTCACCGATCCATCCATCGCGCGAATAGCCTCATACGCAGCCTGCTCTGCTTGGACCACCTGATCATAGAGACCTTCCGTGGCTTTAGTATCTGTCCGGCGGATCCATGCAGCCGCTGTCGGACCCGCTGCCATGCCGGCATACACCGCCGAAAGCAGCGAGTTCGCACCCAAACGATTGGCGCCATGCTGCGAATAGTCGCACTCCCCTGCCGCGAACAGCCCCGGGATGTTCGTCGACTGATCGACATCCACCCACAGCCCGCCCATGGAATAGTGAACGCTCGGCGCAATGCGCATCGGGACCTTGCGCGGATCGTCGCCCACGAATTTCTCGTAGATCTCGAGGATACCGCCGAGCTTGTTATCCAGCACTGCTGGATCGATATGAGAAACATCGAGATAGACGACGTTTTCGCCATTCACCCCCAGATGCTGGTTGTAGATCACATCGTAGATCTCGCGCGTTGCGATATCGCGCGGGACCAGATTGCCATACGCGGGGTACTTCTCTTCAAGGAAATACCACGGCTTGCCATCCTTGTACGTCCAGACGCGCCCGCCTTCGCCGCGCGCCGATTCGCTCATCAAGCGATTCTTGTCGGCCCCGGGGATGGCCGTGGGATGGATCTGGATGAATTCGCCATTAGCGTAGAGTGCCCCTTGCGTGTAGAGCTTCGCAGCCACGTAGCCCGTGTTGATGGTCGAGTTCGTCGACTTGCCGAAGATAGCACCGCACCCACCCGTTGCCACCACCACCGCATCTGCGGGGAATGCGCGGATCTCCATGGAAGCGAGGTCTTGTGCAACGATGCCCTTGCATGCGCCTTCATCGAGGATGGCAGAGACGAACGTCCAGAATTCATAGCGGCACACCATGCCCGCCACCTCTTGCGCACGCACTTGCTCGTCGAGCGCATAGAGCAACTGCTGACCAGTGGTCGCACCTGCGAACGCGGTGCGGCGTTTTTGCGTGCCACCGAATCGGCGCAGGTCAAGAAGGCCTTCAGGAGTGCGATTGAACATGACCCCCATGCGATCGAAAAGGTTCACGATGGCAGGAGCCGTCTCGCACATGCGCGCCACCATGGTCTGATTCGCCAGGAAATCGCCGCCGTAGATGGTATCGTCGATGTGCTCCCAGACCGTATCGCCTTCACCCTTGGTGTCGAGCACCGCATTGATGCCGCCTTGTGCGCAGACTGAATGCGAGCGCTTCGCAGGCACCACCGAAAACAGATCGACCGGAATGCCCGCTTCCGTGAGCTTGAGCGTAGCCATGAGCCCCGCAAGACCGCCGCCTACTACGACCGCACGGCCCGTGCCCCCTACGCAGCGCGCACGGGCGCTGTTCGCAGGCGTTGCTGGCGCGTTGTTCTCATGTTCTGTGTTCGAATCGGTCATGATCCCGTTCCTTCTTCAACCTTAGACCAAGCAAACGATCATCTGAGCCACGAAGACCGCTCCCACCACGAAGAGGACGAAGCAGATCCATGAAGTGATCTGTTGCGAACGCGGCGTGATCGTGATGCCCCACGTGATACAGAAAGTCCAAAGGCCGTTGACGAAATGATAGAGGCAGCTATATACGCCGATCACGAAAGCAGCGAGCCCCCACGGATTCGCCACCACGCTACGCACCAGTTCAAAGGTGGAGCCGCCATCAGCCAGCAGACTGACGCCCCATTTCAGCCCGATCACGTGCCACAAGAGGAATGCGAACGCGATCACGCCGGTAATGCGCTGGAAAAGATAGCGCCAGTTGCGCATATAGCGATAGGGGCCCACGTTGCAGCTTCCCGTCGCAACGATATAGATGCCGATAAGAGCGTGCACAACAAGGGGCGCGAAGATGACCGTGATCTCGAGCAGGTCCTTATAGGGCATGGTCTCAAGGAAATGGCTGAAAGCATCATACGCAGGAACCGACCAGGTGAACGTATAGTTCGCGACCATATGGAAGCAGAAGAAGACACCGAGCGGCAAAACACCACAGATCGACTGCAACTTCTTGAGGAAGTTGATGCGTCTTCCTGATTCCAAAAGCGTCTGCTCGGCCATGATGCCCCTTACCTGCGAATACCCTCATCTAAGACTACCGCAGAAAAGGCAGCTTGTAGCGTACTGTTATGCATCAGTTAATTAGAGGTGGCTTTTGCCATAAGGGGCGGAGCCTGTGGGGTGGTTGGACGACTCTGAGTCCGCACTCTTGAATAGTAATAGGCTGTCCGAAGGAGCGAAGTGCACGAGATAGCCTGCAAGATATTGCAGGCTATCGAGCAACGAAAGCGGGTCGACCCAACCACCCCTCAGGCGTAAGTTCCTTGTGGCAACAGGCGAGGAAAACGGGTATTGTCACCTTTAGAACTTACGGAAGCGGGCGTAGCGCTGATTGCGCAGCTCTTCGGCGCTCATCGGCCCCAACTCACGCAGACCGCGCACGATGAAATCACGCACGTTCGCAGCAGCCTCTTCGGGGTTTTCATGAGCTGGCGCCGTGCCTTCTGAGAGCACTTCTTCGATGATGCCCATCTCACAGGCCTCATCGGCGCTCATCTTCATGACCGCAGCAGCCTCCGCGGCGCGCGAGCGATCCTTCCAGAGGATCGAAGCGAAGCCTTCCGGTGAAAGCACCGAATAGACCGCGTGCTTCTGCATGGCCACGCGATTGCCCACCGCCAGCGCAAGTGCGCCACCCGAGCCGCCTTCGCCCAAAACCACACTGATGACCGGCACTTCGATGCCCGCGAGCGCAACGAGGTTCTCCGCGATCGCATTGCCCTGTCCGCGTTCCTCTGCCTCCGTGCCGCAATAGGCACCCTGCGTATCGACCAGGCACACGATCGGACGACCGAACTTCTCTGCCTGCTTCATCAAGCGTAAACTCTTGCGATACCCTTCAGGCTGCGGACAACCGAAATTGCGCGCGATGCGCTGGTTCAAGTCTTCGCCTTTCTCTTCAGCGATGACCGTGACCGGATAGCCCTGGATCCAACCGATACCGGCAAGGATCGCTCCATCGTCGCCGAAAGCGCGATCGCCGTGAAGTTCGATGAACCCATCAACGATCGAATCGATATAGTACTTGGCCGTAGGGCGATGCACATTGCGCGCGAGCAGCACGCTCTCCCACGCAGCGTTTTCGCCTTGCTCGCCGTCTTTCGCGCCTTTCGTTCGTGCGACTTCGAGCGGCATGACCCCTGGAGCATCAGCAACGCTGCGCTTGGAAAGCTCACGGCGGATCGCCGAGCCTTCAGACTCGAAAAGATGCTTGGACTGCTTACCCATGAGCGCTCGTGTTGCCTTGCTGAAGATATTCTTCACCCCTGAAAGCACCCCAGGCTTGGAGCTTTGCGCTGCCTTTTGTCCGCTGAAGAAGAGCGTGGATCTTGCTGGATTTTGCATCGTGTGCGAAGCCTGATGAGCAACGGATGCCTCGGGATTCTCGAGCGCAAGCTCGATCATGCGATAGTTGTAGAGCTTCATGTCCACCACGTCGCCCTCAATACTGCCCGTGATGCGCCTGATAGCCCCCGGAGACTGAAGGTTCTCGAGCAAGCGTGCCTGTTCAGAGAGTGCATTCGGCTCTTCCGCCGCCTCGCTTTGATAGGCAAAGCGATTGCGACGCTCTTCGATCGAGGCCATATGGATCGCGAGCGCATGCGCAAGGAAGCTGCGCAGCTCACTGCGCTCCACGATCGCATCGATCAGTCCATGCTCGAGCGCGAATTCGGCGGTCTGGAACCCTTCGGGAAGCGTCTGACGGATCGTATCTTCGATCACACGCCGGCCCGCGAACCCGATGAGCGCATGCGGTTCAGAGATGACCAGATCGCCTTCGGTGGCGAACGATGCGGTCACGCCGCCCGTGGTGGGATCGGTGATGATGGAAAAATACGGCAGCCCCGCGCGCCCATGACGCTCGATCGCAGCAGAGGTCTTCGCCATCTGCATGAGCGACACGAGACCTTCTTGCATGCGCGCGCCGCCTGAAGCCGTGAAGATGAGCAGCGGCAACCCTAGCGCCGTGGCACGCTCGATCGTGCGGGTGATCTTCTCGCCCACGACCGAACCCATCGAGCCCATCATGAAGGTGGTCTCCATGATGCAGAGCGCCACTTCGATGTTCGCGATCTTCGCCTTGCCGCAGCGCACGGCTTCCTCGCGATCGCTCTTCTTGCGCATACCACTCAAGAGGCTATCGTAATCAGGGAAACCAAGAGGGTCGGTCTCGGGAAGCCCCGTTTCCCATTCTTCGAAGGTGTCGGCATCGAAGAGATAGTCGATGCGCTCTTCTGAAGTGAGACGATAGAGCTCTCCGCAAGTCGGACAGACACCGCCTGTCGCGAACACCTCGCTCGCCTCATGGTTGAGCTTGCATTTCGGGCACTTCTTCCACGTGACCGGCTCGCATGCGGCCTCGCTCGCATCTAGCGCGCATTCGTTGACCACCCAGGTGGTGAAGGTCTTGTCGCCCTCCATCGGGCTCAATACGCGCATGCCCTTTTCAGCGGCAACACGGCACAGAAGATCGCTCGCACAAGATCCATCGCACAATAAGAGATAGCGCGCACCGCACGCTTCTGCTGCCTCTGCGAGTGCATACTCATTCGCGAACAAACGCTTATCAAACGCTGCTCCCAAGCTTACGACCTGCGCAAACCCTGAAAAAGAGAAACCGCGCTCCTTGTCTGCGGTGCCCGTTACGAACACGCTCGGCGCTCCCGCTTGCTTGAAGGCGCGCACAGCCTCCTTGAGCGCTGAACCATATCCTGCGAGCAACAGCGCAGGGGTTGCCGTTTCATCCTCTGCCTGCCCAGCATACGAGAGCAACGTGTCGAGCTGATAGGCAACGAGCGTGGGATCGATGACCGAACCCGTTGGCGGCAGGTCGGCTGGTCTCGCCGGGTTCGAGGTTGGCTTGGCGTCAAGCGCACGCATCACCGACCCCGAACTTCCATCAGCAGAATCGTTTGGTTCGATGAGGATATATTTCTTTCGCGTGAACATCTAGACCTTCTCTTCGGTATCTGCGTCTGCAGCTGGATCTAGCGAAAAGATCACTGCATCTCGTTCTTTGCCAATACGTACTTTTGGATCGCCTGCGCGCAGAGCTTATCGCCTTTATAGGCCTTGACCTCCGCGACGCACATGCGGCTCGAATTGCGCGTGATGTTGGCCTCGAGGCGGATCGTATCGCCGGGACGTACTTGCTCGCGGAATTTCGCTTTGTCGATACCTGCGAAGAACCCGAGCGAGCCGGCCTTGTCCTCCTGCGCGAGCAAGCAGCACGAGGCAGCTTGCGCGAGCGCCTCCATGATGATGACGCCGGGAAGAACGGGATAACCAGGGAAATGCCCTTGGAAGAGTGGCAGATCAGGATCGACATCGAGCTCTGCTACGACTGAGACGCCAGGCTCGCATTCAAGGATGCGCGAGACCCACAAAAACGGATCGCGGTGCGGCAGAAGCGCCTCGATGCCCTCTTTACCGCATGGAAAAGTTGGGAGTGTGTTCATGATATTCTCCTTATTCGACATAAGGCGAGATCGCAACTGAAGCATTATGTCCGCCAAAGCCGAGCGAATTGGAGAGCGCCACCTTCTGCGGATAGTCGCGCACCGGCTCAGCCGATATGCGCACAGCACATTCGGGGTCCGCCTCGGCAAAACCGACCGTGGGCGGCACCACTGAATTCACGACCGAAAGCGCGGTGACAATAGCCTCGAGCGCGCCAGCTGCACCAAGCGTGTGGCCCATCGCGCCCTTCACGGAAGTGACCGGTATCTCGCATGCGCGATCGCCTGCAAGCCCATGAAGCGCAGCAGATTCCATCTTATCGTTCGCCGGCGTTGACGTGCCATGTGCATTGAGATGGCCCAGATCATCAGGCGTAAAGCCGCCCTCCGAGAGCGCTTGAAGCATCGCTCGCACCGCCCCTTCGCCGCTCGGTTCGGGCGCGGTCATGTGATAGGCATCGCCTGTTGAGCCGAAGCCCGTGATCTCGGCGATAATATGCGCCCCACGTGCTTTCGCATGTTCGAGCGACTCGAGCACGAGCGCACCAGCACCCTCGCCCGCCACAAAGCCCGAACGGTTCACGTCGAACGGCCGTGAAGCGCACGTGATGTCGGCCTCCTTCGTGATAGCGCCCAAATTGCCGAAGCCCGAAAGCGAAACTGGGGTCACGCCCTCTTCAGAACCACCCGCGAGCGCCGCATCTGCATAGCCGTGGCGAATGAGACGATATGCTTCGCCAATGCAATGGCTTCCTGTTGCGCAGGCCGTTACGATGGTGAAGCAATCACCCTTGAGCCCATAGCGAATGGAGAGGTTTCCCGCGATCATGTTCGGGATCATGGTCGGTATGAAGAGCGGGCTCACGCGTTTGGCACCTTTGGTGTTCAGCACGACCGATTCACGCTCGAAGATCTCCATGCCACCAATGCCCGTACCGAACACGCAGGCGAAGCGACTAAGATCCTCCGCTTCGAGGTCGAAGTTGGCTTGAGCCATCGCTTCGTCGGCGGCGATGATGCCATACTGCACGAACTTCGCGAAACGGCGCGATTCCTTCTTGGTGAATCCCATCTCGAGCGGGTCGTAACCAGGGATGCGCGCGACCGCGGTCATGCCGAAGCGCTCCTGCTCTTCGGGCTCGAGCGCGCGAATGCATGATCTGCCCTGCATGAGGGTATCCCACATGACCTCGACTCCCCTGCCCGCAGGCGAAAGAGCGCCCATGCCCGTGATAACGACGCGATGGACCGGTTCCATCTTCAAGCCCTGTTCATTCACGATGGTTTCTTGGTTCATATCAAATCTCCTGGTTATCTCTTTTGCGCGTGGATCGCCCTAGAGCGACATGCCGCCGTCGATGCAAAGCACCTGGCCAGTTATGTATTCGCTTTCAGGCTGCGCAAAGAACGCAACCGCGTTGGCAACATCTTCGGGCGCGCCGAAGGCTCCGCACGCGATGCGCGAAAGGATCGCCTCTTTAGCGCTATCGGGAAGCGCATCGGTCATAGCGGTATCGATGAAGCCGGGTGCCACCGCATTCACCGTGATGCCGCGCGGTGCAAGCTCCTTCGCTGCCGCTTTCGTCATGCCGATGATGCCCGCTTTCGAGGCAGCATAGTTCACCTGACCTGCGTTACCCGCAATCCCCACCACGCTCGAGACCGAGACGATGCGCCCATAGCGCTGCTTCATCATGAGCGGAGCTGCATGGCGCAAGCAGTTGAACGCACCTTTCAGGTTCACCTCGATCACACGGTCGAACGCTTCTTCTTTCATGCGCGCTAACAACCCATCGCGCGTGATGCCCGCATTGTTCACGAGCACATCGATGCGCCCGAACTGCTGCTTCACTTCATTGATGAGCTGCTTCGCTTCATCGAAGCGCGATACATCGGCCTGAACAGCGATGAAACGCTGCGGTTCAGCCGCCTGTTCGACCTCGAGCGCAAGGCTCTCTTGGGCTTCCGTGGCGGCAAAATCGGAAAGCTCTGCGCAAAGCGCGCACGCCGCTTCCGTACTTCCATCCAAAGCATAGTTGAGCACCACCGAATACCCTTCGAGCGCAAGACGCTGCGCGATCGCGGCGCCGATGCCACGGCTCGCGCCGGTCACGATCGCAACGCGGCGAAGTGGTGCAACCACAACTTCTTCAGTATCTTTTGATCTATCGTTCATGCTCGTTTCTCTTTTCTCCAGACCTAGAGCGTGCTCACGTATTCATCGAATTGCTCGCGCGTTCCCACGCGCACACGATTGACCTCTTTCGAGATGCGCTTCATCATCGTGAAGAGCACCCCGCCACAGCCGATCTCGACGAATTCGTTCTCGCCCTTGTCGATGAGATAGTTCACGCCTTGTTCGAAGAGCACCGGAGAGATGACCTGCGCAGAAAGGCGCTCGGCGGCCTCGCTCACCACAAACGGTGCAGCATCGGTATTGCAGATGAGCGTGATCTCCGCTTCGTTGAACACCGGTGCATCGCTGCCCGCAAAATAGTTCGCAAGCACCTCCGAAGCCGAGGTCATGAGCGGACTATGGAAGCCACCTGCTGTTTTCAGGCGCGCGCACTTCTTCTTCATGCCCTTCCAGTGCGCCTCAGCCCTCTCGATCGCTGCTGCATCGCCCGAGAGCACCACCTGACCAGGGCAGTTGAAGTTCGCTGGCAACAAGATATCTTCGCCAGCACAGGCCTCGCACACCGCTTCAGCATCTTCATGGCTTGCGGCGAGCAGTGCCAACATCGCACCTTCACGCTGCTGACAAGCCTCAGCCATCGCGCTCGCGCGGACTTTGAGCAACTTGAACGCATCATCGAGCGAAAGGATGCCCGCGAGCGCAAGCGCACTGATCTCGCCGAGCGAGAAGCCAATGAGCGCATCGGGCTTCTTGCCTTGCGCCATAAGGGCTTTGCCGATCGCTACCGTGAGCACCATGGTGAGCGCCTGCGCGTTGAACGTATCGTTCACCTCTTCAGCGCTGCCCTCTTTTACAAGGTGCACAAGATCGATCTCGAGCACCTCGGAAGCACGCTCGAACACTTCGCGCACCTCGAGGATATCCAGAAGGTCGGCGCCCATACCTTCGCTTTGAGCGCCCTGACCTGAACACATCCAAACCGTCATAGAGCCTTCTTCTCTAGTTGTTCCAAGCACGCCCAGCGTTAGCATCCGCCATCGCCTGGAGATCGCTTTTCGACCAGGCAAGCGCCTCGCGCATGAGATCATCCACGATCTCTTGTGCGGATTTCTCATCACCGATCAGGCACGCTACCTGACCCGACATGAGCGAGCCGTTATCGACATCGCCTTCGACCGCTCGATGTAGCGATCCCGCGAGCGCGGCTTCCACCTCATCGGCCGAGACCTGCGTATCGGCTTCCATCTTGCGAATGCCCCGCGAGAACTTGTTCTTGAGCTGACGCACCGGATGACCATTGTCGCGCCCGGTTACGATCGTGTCGGAATCCTTAGCAGCCAGGACCTTCTGCTTGTAGGCCTCATGGATGCCGCATTCATGCGCAGTAAGGAAGCGCGTGCCGATCTGCACCGCTTCAGCGCCGAGTGCGAACGCCGCCACCAAGCCGCGTCCATCTGCCACACCGCCGGCTGCGATGACCGGGATCGAAACCGCATCGCACACGGCAGGCGTGAGTGCCATCGTGGTAAGTTCGCCGATATGACCGCCTGCTTCACAGCCTTCTGCGATGACCGCATCGGCTCCGCAGCGTTCCATGCGCTTCGCGAGCGCTGAAGAAGCCACGACCGGCACCACTTTCGCACCGGCTTCCTTCCACCGATCGATGTAGTTGCCAGGGTTGCCTGCGCCTGTCGTGATAACAGGAACGCGCAGTTCGGCGAGGAGCTCCGCAAGCTGCGGCGCCTCAGGGTTCATGAGCATGATGTTCACGCCGAAGGGCTTATCGGTGAGCGTGCGCGCAAGTTCGACCTGCTCACGCACCCAGGAAAGCGGCGCAGAACCACAGGCGATGATGCCGAGGCCGCCCGCATTGCTCACGGCTGCTGCCAGACGCGCATCGGCGATCCACGCCATAGCTCCTTGGATGATCGGCTGCTCGATGCCGAGCAACTCGGTTACACGTGTCTTCATAAAGTCTGTTCCGTACGCCTAGAGCTCTTCGATATAGGTGACCAGCTGGCCGATGGTCTCGATGCCTTCTGGCTCGCCGAAATCGATGTCGAGTTCTTCTTCAAGGCTGCAGATGAGCTCAGCCATGTCGAGCGAATCGATGCCGAGACCTTCGAGCGTCGCATCGACGGTGACCGTTTCCGGCTCGATATCGAGGTTTTCGTTGAGTACTTTTTGGATCGTGTCGAGAGTTGCCATGGAACTATCCTTTCTGTTCTTCCTTTTCAGCTTCGTTATCGAAAAAGGCTTTCACCTTTCCGACTGCTTTTACGAACACCCCTTCTTCTTCCGGGGTAAGATCGGCAAGAGCGCTTTCCACCATCTTCTTGTGAAAAGCATCGTGGGCGCGCATGGCCTTGCGCCCCTTCGCGGTAAGCGCAACGAGCACTTGCCGACGGTCTGTTTCGCTCCGCTCGCGCTTCACATAGCTGCGCTTCTCAAGCTTGTTGATCATGACCGTGAGCGTTGCAAGCGTGATGCCCAAACGGTTCGCAATGACCTTCATGGGATTTGCTTCATGCAAACCAACCGCGCAGATCGTGTGCAATTCTGCGATCGAGAGCCCTTCGGTGAGGCGGTTGTTGAGCGAACGCTCTTCGATGCGCAAGATCGAATTGAACGTGCTCGAGAGAAGCTCGTCGAGCGTTTTGAGATCGTCTTTTGTAAGTGCGTTTTCCATAGTGATCATTCCTTATGAGGGAAGAGTGAATCGGGAATCACGCCCATGCCGAGCGCTCCCATGCCAAGATGCGTCGAAACGGTTGCACCACACGAACAGGTGCCGCAATCGATATAATCGATTCCCGCCTGTTCAAGAGCACGCTTGAGCTTCTCAACACCCTTTTCGTTACGAGTATGGCAGAATCTCACGCGTTGGATGCCTTCATCTTCGGTGATCTCTTTGAGCTTTTCGACATACTTCTTGATAACGCCGTTCATGCCCTTTGCCTTATCGAACGCTTTGAGCACGCCGCGTTCGTCGAACGACATCATCGGTTTGATGTCGAGTAACGTTGCCGCGTCGACCTCTTCAGCAGAAAGGCGACCACCCGCGAGCAGATTGTCGAGCGTGCCACACGCGATGAAGAAGCGGGTATGAGCGCGGGCATCCTTGATCGCTTGTGCGCACTCTTGCGCGCTTGCTCCCGCATCGCGCATCTCGCATGCGAGCAGGGCAAGCAGACCTTGGCCCGAACAGGCATTGAACGAGTCGATGACCTCGACCGGCACCTCGACCTGGTTTGCAGCTAAATTGGATGATTCGCTCGTTCCCGAAAGCACCGCAGCGATATGGATCGCGATGATCTCATCAGCGCCTTCAGAAGCAAGCGCGTTGTAGATATCCATGAATTCGGAAGGTGAAGGCTGTGAGGATTTCGGCAACGTATCAGAAGCGATCATCTTGTCATAGAACTCTTCGGAGGAGATCTCGGCTTGATCCTTGAACGTCTCTCCACCTACCTCGACGCTCAGTGGCACCGAAGTGATGCCGAAGCGTGCGCACTCTTCCTCGCTCAGGTCTGCTACTGAATCGACCACGATCGCAAAGCTCATACTCATCCTTACTGTTGAACGAACGTCTAATTTTGATCAATACTCTTTGCTTCACGAAAGCTATTGACCTCTCGCAAAACAAAAAGACGACAAGAGCGCATGCTCTCGCCGTCTTTCACTCTATGGAACTTTAATTAGATTGTCAAACTATTTGATAGTCTAACTACTTCTTCAGAAGCTTGAAGATACCGAATACCGCCGCTGCGATACCGATGAGCGCGAGCGGATTGGCCACAAGCTTGCGGCACGGACAAGCAGAAACGTTCTCGACCGTGATGGTTGAAGGTACCTGAGTGGCGCTCTTTTCGCCCTGAGCTGTTGCGAGCTGCTTATCCGCAGCCTCCTTTGGCGCAGCAGCAGGTGCCTTCGCGGGCTTCGGCGCAGGAGCGGGTGCCTGAGGACAACCGGGCTTCTTAGCGGGCTGCGTGGAAGGCGCGCCGCACTTCGGACAAGCTGGTGCATAGAGAGAATAACGTGCACCGCATTTTTCACAGATCTGTTCAACCATAAAGATCCCCCTCATTCAGTTCAAACGCAGAAAAACGTGTAGGAACATGGTATCACTCATCGTGTGTGAGATGTGTCGAATTACCCGACCCCTAACACGCGACCCGACGTTAAGCACTCTTGCGCTCGCGACCATCCGTCTTTTGCAGGACATAGCAGAAATGGATCTTAGGGTTGCGCGCAAAATCTTCAGGGATGGTCTTCGCGGTGATGTCGCGCACCGTGAACCCCTGTTCGACAAGCGCGGCTTCATCGAGCTTGAATGAGCGCAGATTCCCCGAAAAGATGATGATGCCCCCTGGGCGCAAGAGTTTCGACACATCACGCAAGAGATAGAAGTGATCGCGCTGGATATCCCACGTGAGCTTGCCCATCGCTTTGGAGTTCGAGAAGGTGGGCGGATCGACGAAGATAAGATCGTAACGACGGATGCGGCCACCCTTCGCCTGGCGCGGGTCCTTCTCCGCACGTACCCACGCGCGCACGTCTTCTTTGATGAAACGATACGCAGACCCCGTGAAACCGTTGCGCGCCATATTGCGCTTCGCCCAATCGAGATACGTCTGGGAAAGGTCGACCGTGGTCACGCTCTTCGCTCCCCCAGCTGCGGCATACACGCTCGCGCTTCCCGTGTACGCGAAGAGGTTGAGCACATCCTTGTCCTTCGCCTGCGTGGCGATGAAACGACGCGTTATGCGGTGATCGAGGAACAACCCCACATCGAGATAGCTTGCCAGATCGAGCTCGAAGATAAGCCCCGATTCCTGCGTGAGCACCGGCTTAGGAAGCGTTCGACCGCGCGCATATTGCCCGCCACCCTTCGCTTGCTTGCGCACGCGCGTGAACACCTGATCGCGTGGTATCTCGAGCACGGCTGCAGCAATGCGCACCGTATCTTCGAAGCGTCGATATGCCTTATGCGGATCGATCGATTTTGGCGCTTGATACTCCGAGATGAGCAGGTAGGGCACATCGAAGATGCGCTCTATGTGTGTGGCGCGTACCTCCTCACTTGCGAGGAACAGATCGATCGCGACCGCATAATCAGGAAGATCGGCATCGTAGAGGCGGAACGCGAACACCTGATTCTGCTCTGCCCACTTCCTGCGCGCTTTCGCATTCTTGCGCAGGCGTGCCGCGAATTGGTCGGGATGATCGGAAAGCACGGGCACCACCACATCCCTACCCGAAAGCGAAACGAGCGAAAGCGTCTTGTACTCTGCTTGACCAAGCTGATAGGTGCGCACGGTGGTCTCGAGCGCACCGTTGTACACGGCGCTTTCCGTGAAGGGTGTGGCACCAATATAATCATCGAAATGGATATCGGGCGTGATGACCGTGAGCGTCCAAGCATCGGGAAGCGCATCGAGGCCTTTTTGGAGCGCACCGTAGAAGACATCCAGGTCACGTGTCATCAAGCGCACGCCATAGGGAGGGTTTCCCACCACGCAACCTTGCGGGGCCTGTGCCACTCCGAAGCCCTCAAGCGTCGCTTCCATATCCGCGCAATTCGCAACCGCAAGATCGATGAAGCCTGCCAAGCCTACCCGCCCCGCCTGAGCACGAGCGATCTCGATAGCATGCGGATCGATATCGCTTCCCACGATGCGTGGCATACGGGCAAGACCTGCTTCAAGACGCACATCCGCTTCAGCGAGCAGGCGCGCGAACACTTCAGGATCGAACTGCCGCCAACCCGAAAAGCCCCAGTAATCGCGCAGGATACCCGGTGCCATATCGGCTGCCATCATGGCGCCTTCAATAACGAGCGTGCCACCACCACAAAACGGATCGACAAGAATGCAATCCTGCGACTCGAGCGTGCCCGCTCTCAAGCCCTCGACCACTCGGGCCCACGGGCTCATCAGCAGCACTCCTGCCGCCAGGGCTTCCTTGAGCGGCGCTTGGACGTTCTCCTCTTCTTGGCGATACCCGCGCTTGTGAAGCGGTTCGCCTGCAAGATCGATCGCGACCGTAGCCTTCTTCGCATGGATCGACACGTTGATCTGCACATCCGGGCGGTGCTTAGAGACCTTGGGGCGCGTGCCGGTTTGTGCACGCAGTTCGTCGCAGATCACATCCTTCACGCGCATGGCGGAAAACTGGGTGTTGCGCAGCTCCCGATTCGTCCCGTGCGCAGAGACCGCGATCGTAGCATCTGGACCGATATGCTCCTGCCAGGGAATCGCGCGGGTCTGTTCGTAGAGCTCATCAGCACTCACACAACCGATGCGTGCGAGCACGAGCAGCACGCGCGAAGCGCTACGCAACCACAAGCAGGCCTTGAGCGCATCTTCGATGGTGCCGAAAAAGGCAACGCCCCCTTTAAGGGGGCGAATGCGCTTGATACCTTGGCTCTTCAGTTCTTCAGAAACGATCCGCTCGAAACCAGCCGGGCAGACCGCATAAAACTCGAGTGAGGCGTCCATTAATCTTCCAGATAATCCTTGAGCTTCTGGGAGCGAGAAGGATGGCGCAGTTTCGCGAGCGTCTTGCTCTCGATCTGACGGATGCGCTCACGCGTGACGCCGAATTCGCGACCCACTTCTTCGAGCGTGCGCGGATGACCGTCTTCAAGGCCGAAACGCAGCGTGATGACCTTGCGCTCACGCTCTGCCAAGCCCTCGAGCGTTTTCGCGAGCTGCTCTTGGAGCATGGAGAAGCTGGCTGCATCGGGCGGAACAACCGCGGCATCGTCTTCGATGAAATCGCCCAACTGCGAGTCTTCCTCTTCGCCGATAGGCGTTTCAAGGCTGACCGGTTCCTGTGAGATCTTCTGGATCTCACGAACGCGCTCAGGCGTGAGGCCCATCTCTTCAGCGATCTCTTCGGGGGTTGGTTCGCGACCGAGCGACTGCAGGAGCTGACGCTGAATGCGCACGAGCTTGTTGATCGTCTCGACCATATGAACGGGAATACGGATGGTGCGCGCCTGATCTGCGATAGCGCGGGTGATAGCCTGGCGGATCCACCAGGTGGCATACGTGGAGAATTTGAAGCCCTTCGTATAGTCGAACTTCTCGACCGCGCGGATCAGACCGAGGTTGCCTTCCTGGATAAGGTCCAAGAACAGCATGCCACGACCCACGTAACGCTTGGCGATGGAGACCACCAAGCGCAAGTTCGCTTCGATGAGCTGCTGCTTTGCATCCAGACCTACCTGCTCGATACGGGAAAGGCGCCTGCGTTCGCGACGCTCGAGCGGCACACCGCCCTCTTCTTCCGACGCATCGAGCTGTGCCATAGCCTCGACACCTGCCTCGATCTTCATGGCGAGGTCGACCTCTTCGGCCGCAGTGAGCAACGAGACCTTACCGATCTCTTTGAGGTACATGCGCACCGGATCGCCCGTGAGCATGGCGACGGAATTGTCGGAGTTGTATTTGCGCGTGCGCGCGGTCTTAGTCTTGGATGAGACACGAGGAACCGTGATCTCGGCGGCAGCCTTCAGCTCTTCTTGGGGAATGCCCTCAAGGAGCTCATCGTCGGAAAGGCTCGCATCCGCTTCGACGGAATCATCTTCGGTTGTCTTGTCTGGTTTAGAAAGATCAGGCTCGATAGAATCGTCTTCTAACAAGTCTTCTTCGAGTTCCTCTTCGAGGATTTCTTCGGCCGCTACTTGCGCAGCTGCCTTTTTGGTTTCTTCAGTTGTCTTGCTTTCGACCTGCTCTTTAGCAACTTTCTCTTGTTTCTTCTTGCTGCTCGTCGTCTTTTTAGTGGCAGCCTTTTTCGTTGTTGCTTTCTTGGCAGGCGCTTTGGCTTTTTTAGTCTCTTTCTTCGAAGATTCTACTTCTTCTGTTTCCAAAGTAGTTTTCTTACTAGCTTTTGAAGAGGTTTTAGCCACACTTGATCCTCTCGTTACCGTTGAGTCTAACTGTGTGCTTTATAGCGCATCGAACTATTATATAAAAGTTCTCCCCCGCTCAAAAGGGGGTATTTTTGAAACCTTCGAACTTTTTTACCAAGGGATAAGAACATACCCCACGAAGGCACAAAGGAGCGCGAAGAACGCACCGGCGATCACATCGCGCGGAAAATGAACGCCGCCGATCACGCGTATCGCACCGAACGCGCAGCTGCATACCACGAGCGCGATGCCCACCCACGCGTTCCAGACACACCACGAACAGGCGATCATCATGAGCGAGAACGTATGCCGGCTAGGGAACGAATGCCCCATCGTGTCCTTTTCGATGAGCGGATCGATCGCGAGCACCTCGTAGGGCCGCGGAGCATCGTAGTAGCGACGAAACACGCTCAGCGCCACAAAGCCGATAGCCGGCACCACAACGAAGCGCGCGAACGCTACCCAATCCCCCGCAAGAGCAACGAGCACTAGCAGGAGCGGATACGCGATATACCCCGCAAGCGTGAGCGCACGATTTGCCAAGCGCAGCCATAACAGCGCGTTGCTGTTCTCGCGAAACGTACGCGAGACCCTCTCGTATGCTTGTTCATCCACGCAGAGATTCCTGTCTCGTTGCCGGGCGAAGTGAAAGAATCGTTACGCCCCTATGACCTTTTTGTCACCCCTGCCATTTTATGCCAAGGGATACGCTATGCTAGTAGGTAAGATACGAAAGGGGCTCGTAGAGCGCCCTTGAACTCCCTCGAAAGAAAAGGATCGATATATCATGTCAGCAGTTGCAGGTTGGTATCCAGACCCTGAAGGCGACACCTCGCGCCTCCGTTACTGGGACGGCACCCAGTGGACCGATAACTACACCCCCATCCCCACCGCAGCTCCTGCGGAAGACCCACAGGTTGCACAAGCTGCAGCCTATACCGCACAGCCTACCCCTGCCGCACCGGTCACCTCAGACACCTCCTATCAGGTGTTCGATTCTGAGCAGATCTACCCCATGACCAGCCAAGACCGCGTGCTGCGCCTGATCGCTTTCATCTTGAACATCATCTCCTGCGTAGGATGGGCGTGGCTCATCATCCCGCTCGCTTGGATGATCCCGATGACGGTCATCAGCTGGGGCATCTACAAGGGCACGCGTGCTAACACCGTTGCGTTCGGCGTGTGCACGCTCATCTTCGTCGATCTGATATCGGGTATCCTGCTGCTCATCTCGCACAAGGACACGCCTCAGGCTTAACAGACAAACAACCATCTTCACTTGACTGAAAAGATTCTCTACATCGAAGGCATCCCGGTGAAGCTCACGCGAAAGCGCATGAAGTCGGTGCGCCTGCGGGTGAAATCTCCGAGCGGAGACGTGTGCCTCTCAGCTCCGTATCATGTTCCCGAAGCCGAACTCTGCACCTTTGTTGCTGCACGCGTAGGTTGGATCCGCCAGCAGCAAGCGCACATCGCCGCCTCCCCTTCGGCACGTGCTGAAACGGCGAGCAAAGAAGAGATCGAAGCGTGGCGCGCGGTCGTGAAAGCTTGCGTTCCTCCCCTGGTCGAACAGTGGGCGGCTATTCTGGATGTTCGTCCGAAAACGATCGCCTATCGCAACATGAAGAGCCGCTGGGGCAGCTGCCAACCCGAAACAGGACGCATCTGCTTCAACATCCGTCTTGCGCTCTATCCACCCGAATGCCTAGAATACGTGGTCGTTCACGAACTCTGCCACTTCCTCGAGCCGAACCACGGGCCAGGGTTCCATGCGCTCATGGATCGCGTCATGCCCGATTGGCCCGCACGCAAGAAGAAGCTTCAATGAAACGCTGAATGCCGCCATCAAGGGCGGACTCAACATTTCGGTATAGATTTCACGTTCTCTTGCAACAACGCAGAAGACTTCCCTACCATGAGAACCAACTGCAAGAATGCCCTGCGCGATGAGCAGGTCAACCGAACTTGGGCGTAAGACAAGGAGCTGTCATGATCACCTATTACCGATCGAACCATGGCGCGCTCGAAACCATCGATAAACCCGAACCAGGCTGCTGGATCAACGTCTACGAGCCCACCGAAAAGGAGCTCGGCTGGCTCAGCCAGAGCCTGGACATCTCTCCCAACTTCCTGAGCAAAGCCTTCGACGAAGAGGAATCGGCCCATGCAGATGTCGACCCTGATAATGACCAGGTGCTCGTTATCGTCGACTGCCCGTATGTCGTTTCCGAAGACTGCCAGCACGGCAAGAAGATCACCCAGTACGATACGCTACCGATTTCGTTCATCTTCATCCCCAAGGAGAAGTACTTGCTCACGCTCAGCCTTCATCACAACGAGTACCTCGATGAATTCGCGAAGAAGAAGGGCAGCACGATCGACACAGCGCACCCCCAGCAGTTCCTCCTAAAGACGCTCCTTTTCATCTGCGAGGTCTATCTTCATAGCCTGCGGGTGATCAATCGCCAGATCCACGAGTATGAAAAGCTCCTGCGCAAGCGCATCAACGATTCCGATCTGCTGGTCATGCTCGATTTCGAGAAATCGCTGATCTACTTCACCACCTCGCTCCAAGGATTGCGCGCAACGGTTTCGCATGTTGAATTCAAAGAAACGGTTCACATTACCTCTGATGAAGATGAGTTGCTCGATAACGTGAAGATCGAGATCGCGCAAGCAAGCGAGATGTGCAACATTTATACCGACATCCTTGAAGGAATTACCGATGCCTTCTCGAACGTGCTCAACAACAATTTGAACACCACCATGCGTATCTTGACCGGCATCACCATCATCCTCGCGATGCCCACGATCATCTTCAGTTTCTACGGCATGAACGTGGCGGGCCTACCCCTCGCAGATCTGTGGTGGTACCCCGTTTTGATAGCGGTCATCCTCTGCGTGATCGTATTCCTCGTACTGAAATACACCCGCATCCTGAAATAGCACCGCGGACCTTAGGGGTTTTTCTTCGCGCATTCGCTCTTATATCCGCGCGCACTATTGAAGAAGGGCTACTTCGACTCAACGATAGGGATCGGCGTCTTGTCCTCTTCATCAAGATTGCCGTCGTAGACGTAGTATTTCGTTTCGCGCGCGATGAGCCCCGAGAGCAACAGCACCATGATGATGTTCGGGATAGCCATGAGCGCATTACCGATATCGGATATCACCCACACCATATCGCCGATGCCGATCGCACCCAAGAACGCCGCTGCCACATAAAGGATCTGATAGGGCAAGATCGCATGCTTGCCGAACAGATAGGTGATGGCGCGGCTGCCATAGTAGGACCACCCCAGAATGGTCGAGTACGAGAACGCAACCATGCCCACCACCAAGAGCGGCGTGCCCAGATAAGGGATCTGCGCGAAGGCAAGGCTTGCAAGCTGAGCGCCCGAGAAGATGGTCGGGTTGTTCAGGATCTCATCTTGAATGCCAGGATACGCGAGCATCGTCGAAACGAGCACGATGCCGGTGAGCGCGCAGATGACCACGGTCGACCAGAACGTTCCCGTCATCGCGATGAGCGACTGCTCAGCAGGATTCTTTGTCTTCGCCGCCGCTGCGATGATCGGTGCCGAACCAAGGCCCGACTCGTTCGAGAAGAGCCCGCGCGCGCACCCGAACTGGAGCGCCACCATGATGCCCGAGCCCACTGCGCCACCGAAGGCAGCCTTCGCCGTGAACGCGCATTCGAAGATGAGCACGAGCGCATCCCACAGATATGCCCAGTTCAACGCCAGGATGATCACGCACCCAAGGGCGTAGCCGATCGCCATGACCGGCACCAGGCGCTCGCAAACATCAGAGATGATCTTCACGCCGCCGAAGATGACCGCCGCGACCAATATGACGATCACGATGCCGATGATCCACGGCTCGACCTGAAGCCCGCTCGACGTCATGATGCCCGTCATCGCCGATGCCTGCACCGCCGATCCCGTGCCGATCGCTGCTATCGCCGCAAAGAGGGCGAATGCGACCGCACCCACGCGCGCATACCAGGGCACCTTGCCATTCTTCGTGAACCCACGCTGCCAGGCATACATGGCGCCGCCCAGCATGTTGCCATTGTGATCCTTCACGCGATACTTGATCGCGACGAACACCTCGGAATACTTCGTAGCGACGCCGAACACACCCGTAAGCCACATCCAGAAGATCGCGCCAGGACCACCCGCCAAGATCGCCGTAGCCACGCCCACGATCGAGCCGGTGCCAATGGTTGCCGCGAGCGCTGTGGCAAGCGCGCCGAAGGGGGAAATATCTCCTTCACCTTCGGTCTTTTTCAGCGACATCTTAATGGCTTGCGGGATCTTCCGCTGGATGAACCGCGTGCGGAACGTGAGGAAGATGTGCGATCCCAAAAGAAGAACGATCATCGCAGGCCCCCAAACGAAGGCATCGATCTGTTCAAGAATCTCCATCACGCATTCCCTTACCGCACTGATTGATAAACAAGAATTCAGCATAGCAGCCAAATCCGCTCATGCGCTCAACATTATCAGGAAAGGTGTCCCCCACGCACGAACAGACCACGCGATCTTTCGCCAATCCCAGCACATTTGAAGCGCTCGCTATCCTCCGAACCATCGAACAGAGCCAAATCAGCTATGATTGAGTGAACGAAATCTCCCCTTCATGCATAAGGAATCATGATGGTCTATCGCACAATCTTAGACGCGCTCGGCAATACCCCGCTGATCGAGCTCAACCATATGACCACGCCTGACCAGGCGCGCATCGTGGTGAAGTATGAAGGGTTGAATGTGGGCGGTTCGATCAAGACGCGCACTGCGCTCCAGATGATCGAAGGGGCCGAAGCGCGTGGGATCATCGGTCCCGATTCCATCATCGTTGAGCCTACCAGTGGCAACCAAGGCATTGGGCTCGCGCTCGTCTGCGCGGTGAAGGACTACAAAGCGGTGCTGATCATGCCCGATTCGGTCTCACACGAACGCCATGAACTTGTCCGGCAATACGGCGCGGAAGTCATCATGGTGCACGACGAAGGCGATATCGGCGAATGCATCGCACGCTGCATCGCGCTCGCTAACGAAATGGCCGAAAACGACCCGCAGGTCTACATCCCTCAGCAATTCGAGAACGCCGATAATCTCGTTGCGCACGAAACAGGTACGGCGCAAGAGATCTTGCGCGATATCGATACGCCGATCGATGGATTCTGCGCTGGATTCGGCACGGGTGGAACCATCTCAGGAGTTGGACGCGTTTTACGTGAGGCCTATCCCGATCTTAAGATCTGGGTCGCTGAGCCAGAGCATGCTGCTATTCTTTCAGGCGGAAAAATAGGCTCTCACCTGCAGCAAGGTATCGGCGATGGGCTCATTCCTGCCATCTTCGACGAAGGCATCTACGACCATATTTGCCTTATCTCCGATGAAGAGGCTCTCGAAACGAGCCGTGAGCTCGCACGCAAAGAGGGCATTTTGTGCGGCATCTCCTCCGGTACCAACGTTGCCATCGCGCGCCGTCTTGCAACGCACCTCGGCCGTGGCAAGACCGTCGTGACCATCCTCCCCGATACCGGCGAGCGCTACTTCTCCACCCCACTCTTCACCGCTTAGCCAAGCTGGTTGGCTGGCTCGATCAGCGGAGAGGGTGAGGCAACGAGGTGACTCTTTTCCGACACTCTAATTATTAATAAAACCCGAGAAAAGCAGTGACGCATGAGCGAATCTGCAAAATGCAGATTCGCGAACAGGGAAACGGGGAACCTCGTGTCTCGCGCTCGGCGCTGATCGAGCCAAGATACCACTGATAACCCCTTAGGCGTGCTGCTTGTACTTAGAGTACGCTCACGGGGTCGATGTCGATCGAGACGTTCACAGTCTTGTGAGGCTTGCGGGAGCGGAAGTAATCGATGCAGAAAGCGGAGATGTCTTCGGTGGGCTGCGCTTTGATGAGGATGTGATAGCGGAAGTTCTTCTTGAGGCGCGAAAGCACGCACGGCGTGGGCGGAAAGATCTGTATCCCCTGTGCGCCCCGCTCTTCACCAAGCTTCATGAGGTCGAAGAAGAGCTGCTGCGCAACCCCGATCACTTCAGACTCACGCTCACCCCAAATGAGCACATTCGCCATACGCACGAACGGCGGATAAGAAAGATCATGGCGCAGTTTCAGCTCCTGCTCAAGGAATCTCTCACGATCATAGCGGGCTGCGGCAGCGATGGCGTCATCATGCGCACTGTAGGTCTGCACGATCACCTTGCCAGGAAGATCGGCACGACCCGAGCGCCCGGCCACCTGCTCGATCAGATCGAAGGTGCGCTCAGAGCTGCGGAAATCGGGAAGGTGGAGCATGGTGTCGGCGTTGATAACACCCACGAGCGTAACATCGTCGAAGTCGAGTCCTTTCGCGATCATCTGCGTACCTAAGAGCACTGCCGCATCCGCCTTCGCGAACTGTTCGAGCAAGCGCTGATGGTCGCCCTTGTGCGCCGTGGTATCCGCGTCCATGCGAACGACCTCGCAGGCACGCTCCCCCAAGAAAACACGCAACTCCGCTTCAACGCGTTGCGTTCCCGCACCAAAGCGCTTCAGATAAGGAGAGCCGCAATCGGGACAGGTAACAGGAGCAGGGATCTCATAACCGCAGTGATGGCAAACGAGCCGATTGCCCTCTTCGTGATAGGTGAGCGAAGTCGAACAGGATTCGCATTCAGGCACGAAGCCGCAGTCGCGGCAGAGCAAGAACTGCGCGAACCCACGCTGGTTGAGCAGCAAAACCGCTTTCTCGCCTTTGTCGAGCGTTTCATCGAGCGCATCCTGGAGCGCCTTCGAGAACATCTTGCGATTGCCTGCGCCGAACTCGCGCGCCATATCGACCACCTGGATATCAGGCAGCGACTTGCCATTGGCACGGCTGGCCATGACCACCTGATGCCACGAATCGTCGTTCTTCGCCCGATGGAGCGCCTCGATCGAGGGCGTGGCCGAACCTAAGATGAGCGTGGCGCCATTCCTGCGCACGAGCCATTCTGCCACATCGCGCGTCACATAGCGCGGCGCCTGGTCCTGCTTATAGCTGCCTTCGTGCTCTTCGTCGATGATGATCATGCCCACGTTCGCAAGCGGAGCGAAGAGCGCGCTGCGCGCACCCACCACCACACGGATCTCGCCTGAATGGATCAGATCCCACTGATCGAAGCGCTCCCCTTGACTCATGCGTGAGTGAAGCACCGCCACTGTATCGCCGAAGCGTCCACGGAAGCGCGCCACCGTTTGTGGCGTGAGCGAGATCTCGGGCACGAGCACGATCGCATTGCGCCCCGCCTTCAGCTCTTCCTCGATCGCGCAGAGGAACACTTCGGTCTTGCCCGACCCCGTAACGCCATCGAGCACTACCACTTCCCCGCTTGCGCGTCGCTGAGCCGCACCGATCACTTCAAGTGCAGCACTTTGATCAGGCGTCAAGACAGGACGCTCATGGATGCGCTTGGTGAAGGCCGAGCTGATCTCCGCCGCGCCGCGCACACGTCTGCGCTCTTCAACAGCGATCACGCCCTTCTCTTCAAGCGCTTTGATGACCGCTGAGACCGAACCATATTCGGCACTCAGATCAGCAACTTTCAGGTCACCCTGCTTGAGCGCCTCGAGGATCGCGATCTGCTTCACGGCAGACTTGCGCGGCGTGTACTCATCGGCGGCAGGCAGACGCGATGCCCAGCGCTCATCGACTTGTTGAACCTTCGGGTAGAGCACCTCCCACGCACCTGCCACGCGCTTCATCTTCGGAGTTGCTCCTGGGGGCAGCAGCAAGCGCACGCACGATGAGAGCGGCGCGATATAGCGCTCGGAAAGATAGAAGGCAAGTTCAGCACCAGCTTCATCGAAATAGGATTCGGAGAGCACCGCCTCGACGGACTTCAAGCGCTTCACATTCTCAGGCACCTCTTCGCTCAAGCCCACCACATAACCGATCGCTTTCCTGCCACCAAACGGCACGAGAACAGCACAGCCGATCTGCGCGTGTGCGAGATCGGCTGGTAATGCGTAGGTGTAAGCACTATCGAGTGCTTGCGTGGGTATGTCGAGGATCACCGAAGCGTAGGTCATAATGGCGCTAGTATAGCGCAGGCGCGTACGCTTACGAAAGCGACGGACAAGCTGCCTTCAAATCTTCAACCTTGTTCGTATGTTCCCAAGTGAATTCTGGAAGTTCGCGACCGAAGTGGCCATACGCTGCGGTCTTACGATAGATCGGACGACGCAGGTCGAGCGCATCGATGATAGCTGCCGGACGCAGGTCGAACACCTTCTCGACTGCCGCCTCGATCTCCTCTTGCGGAACATGGTTCGTGCCGAACGTTTCGATCATGATCGAAACGGGACGCGCGACACCGATAGCATAAGCGATCTGAACCTCGCAGCGATCAGCAAGGCCAGCTGCAACCACGTTCTTCGCGACCCAGCGTGCTGCATAAGCGCCAGAACGATCGACCTTTGTGCAATCCTTGCCCGAGAACGCGCCGCCACCATGGCGACCCATGCCGCCATAGGTGTCAACGATGATCTTACGACCGGTAAGGCCCGCATCTCCCATAGGACCACCGATCACGAAACGACCAGTCGGGTTGATGAAGATCTCGGCACCTTCATAGGAAAGATCGAGATCAGCGAATACCGGTGCGATGACCTGCTCGATGATGTCTTCGCGCAGCTGCTTAGGATCGATATCCTCAGAGTGCTGGGTAGAAACGACGATCTTGTCGATACCTACCGGCTTATCGTTCTCATAGCGAACGCTCACCTGGGTCTTGCCATCAGGACGCAAGTAAGGCAGCGTGCCCTCTTTGCGCACCTTGGTAAGGCGCTCGGAAAGACGATGCGCTGCGTAGATGGGAAGCGGCATAAGCTCTGCGGTTTCGTTGCAGGCATAGCCGAACATCATACCCTGGTCGCCTGCGCCGATCTCGGAATAGCTGTCCTCAGCTTCGCCCTTCTGTGCCTCAAAGGACTGATCGACACCCTGAGCGATGTCGGCAGACTGATCATGGATCGCATTGAGCACGCCACAGGTGGTGGCATCGAAACCATACTTCGCGCGGTTGTAACCGATGTCTTCGAGCACCTCGCGCACGATGGCTGGCACGTCAACATAGGCTTGCGTGCGAATCTCGCCCGTTACGAGCACCATGCCCGTAGTGGCCATGGTCTCGCAGGCGCAACGCACCGCACTCGGATCGGCGGGTGCACCAGAAGGAGAGATATAGCCCTGTTCAGCAAGCTCGATCTCCTTAGCAAGGATGGCATCGAGAACTGCGTCCGAGATCTGATCGCAGATCTTGTCGGGGTGCCCTTCCGTTACCGATTCGCTCGTGAAGATGTAAGAGGAATTAGCCATATCAGTATCGTACTTTCTGCTCTCTTATTCGCTTACTTGGATGCTTCGGTCTTTTGCGCGATGGCGGAACGAGGATCGCGCTCGGGATCCCATGCGCCACGGATCACGCGACCATCCTTCTTGAACTTCGCGATGTCGGTCTCCGCCATGCCGATGTTGTCGCGCTCGCGGTTCTTGACACGCGGACCTTCCTTGTCGGTCCAGAGGCGCTCTGCGACCGGTGCCCATGCCTCAGCAGCAGGCTTAGTCTTCGCGCACAGCTCTTCAGCGCTTTCCTGCGCGACCAAGTCCGTAGAATGTGCGCCTGATTCAGCCACCATGTACTCGAGGCATTCAGGATTCTCGAGCATCGGACAGGGACGCATGTAGTTATCGTTGAAGGGCTGCTCGTGGTAGTACTCCATGAAGATGGGTGAACGCAGGCAATCGAGCAGCGTTGAGTCGTGGATGTTCGCGTTCGAATAATGGATGAACACGCACGGCTCGACATCGCCTGCCGCATTGATGTGCAGATAGCGGCGTCCACCAGCGATACAACCGCCAACATATTCACCGTCGTGCTGGAAGTCCAGCGTGAAGAGCGGCTTCGTCTGGCGCATTTTGTCGTTGAAGAGGTAGAGCTTCTCACGCTGTTCGGGCGTAGGCATGAGATCGGTCGGAGAATCCTTGCCAACCGGCATATAGGTGAAGATCCACGCGAAGAGCGCGCCCTTGTCGATCAGCCAATCGATGTATTCCTCGCTCGTAACGCTGTCTGAGTTCACCGAGGTGTAGCAGATGGAAACGCCGAAGGGCAGCCCATGCGAGCGAAGCAGATCCATGGCCTCGTCGACCTTCTGGTAGGTACCTTCGCCACGGCGCGAATCCGTAGAAGCCTCATCGCCTTCCGCCGAGATGGCAGGAACGAAATTCTTGACGCGGATCATCTCCTGGCAGAACTCTTCATCGATGAGCGTTGCGTTCGTGAAGCAGAGGAACGCACAATCGGGATGAGCTTCGCAGAGCTTGATGAGGTCCTTCTTACGCACCAGCGGCTCACCGCCCGTGTAGATATAGATATGAACGCCCAGCTCTTTACCTTGCGTGATGATCGAATCGATATCGTCATAGGAGAGATTGAGCGCATTGCCATAATCTGCCGCCCAGCAGCCGGTGCAGTGCAAGTTGCAAGCACTGGTCGGGTCGAGCAGGATGGCCCACGGAATGTTGCATTCGTACTTCTTGCGGCTCTTCTCCTGTTGGGTCCAAGCAAGGAGGTTCGCATCGATGACGAAGGTCTTCAGCAGGTCATCGCGCACCTCAGGGTTGATATCGGTCATGATCTTCATGATGAGCTGATACCAGTTGTTCTTCTGCTCGATCGCGTTACGGATCGACTCACGCTGGCTCGGGAAGAGCGATTTTGGCAGAAGCGGCTCGAGCGTATCCATGATCTTGTTGATATTCTTCTCTGGGTCTGCAAGAAGATAGTTCATCAGTTTAGTGATCGCTGCTTTTTTCATTGCGTCTGTTGCGCCCATAAAAGATCCCCCTCAAATTTCGTTATCTATAAGCAGGACTGAGTCATGTCTCGAAAATACAATTTGTTATTATGCCATTTTCTTCGTTTTTTCTAGCGGCGTTTTACGCCACTGGCATCGTGCCCCCCGCTCAAGCGCGTTTTTTTCAACAGATTGTTGAGAACTGTCGAAATAGGGTTGCGCTACTATTGAAAGCAGCTTGGGAACAAATAGTTTTTCTGCAGCGAACCGAGTAAAAGCTCTACCGATGAACCTATCGTTCTTCGCCGACCGAAGAAGAAAGGCCGACTCATGATAAGCGACGCGATGCTCACTCAAGAGTATTTCGATACGATGAACTCACTTGATGGCGATCTGGCTGGCAAGCGATCGGCGCGCGCCTACATGGACCAGTCAAGCGCGATCGTCCATCATCGCGTGGTGGGCGCAAGCTTCATTCCCCGCCTCTACAACGACGAAGTCTGGGAGCGCTTTCGCTTCATCTCGGAAACGATCCATACCATCCTGTGCAAGGTGATCGAGCGCTATCGCAACGACGAATCCTATCGCATGGTCTTCGATTACGATCCGCGGCTGGTGGAGCTCATCCTGCTCCCCCGCGGCTACGATGCCATCCTCCCCTTCGCACGCGCGGATATCTTCCTCAACGAAGACACGCTCGAAAGCGCATTCTGCGAGCTCAACGGCGATGGTTCGGCAGGGCTCAACGAGGATCGCGAGATCGTTCACAGCATCGAAGGCAGCGAAACCTTCACGCGCTTCGCCGCGCACCACCAACTTGAGTCGTGCGAGCTCTTCAAAAGTTGGGTCAGTGAATTCATCGCGATCTACGAAACCTTCAAGAACAAGGTAGCGCATCCGCGCTTTGCCATCTGCGACTATTTGGATGTGGGTGTGGTCGATGAGTTCCGCATCTTCAGCGAATACTTTAAGCAAGCTGGTTATGAATGCGTCATCGCCGACGTGCGCAATCTGTCTTTCGATGGCACTGTGTTGCGCGATGGCAACGGTCAGCAGATCGACGCGATCTGGCGTCGTTGTGTCACGAACGACGTGCTCGAGCACTGGGATGAATCGCAGGAGCTCATCAGCGCGGTGCGTGCGCAAGCCGTAGCGCTCATCGGGGCATTCTCCGGCCATATCGTGCACGACAAGCAGATCTTCGAAGCGCTCAAGCATCCGCTCACGAAGGCATTTTTGAGCGATGAGGAAAATGCCTTCATCGAAGAGCAGATTCCTGCCACCTATTTCCTTACCGATGAAGACTGCGACCTTGCCGCCGTACGCGCGAACAAGGACGACTGGATCATCAAACCCACCGATAACTATGGCGCGGCCGACGTGTATGCCGGCAAAGCATGCAGCGAAGAGGAATGGAACGCGCTCATCGACCGTTTCGCGAACGGGGCAGCTGGTGCGCCCTTCCTCGTGCAGCGCTACGTTACGCCCTATCGCACGAAGACGATCCCTCCTGCCGCCGACCTAGAATGGCTCGTTGAACAAGGGTTTGCTACAAGCGTCGAAGAGGTCGAGCGCGAAGGGGTGCTCTACAACAACATCAGCGGACTCTACCTCTACAATGGCACCTTCACAGGGGTATTCTCGCGCCTCGGGCCACTTCCTGAGATTAGCAAGGAGCACCACGGCATGACCGCCGCCACCATTCGCGTGCGTGATCGAGCTTGAGCTATGGTGCAACGTGCGATCGACATAGTAGCTGCTGCTCTCACGACCGTTCTGTTGGCGTTCGGCCTGTTCGGCTCAGGGCTCGTGGTGTGCATGATGCCGCAGACCACCCAGTTGCTCGGCAATAACTTCTCCGGCTGGAACGAAGCGACCTACCCGCAAGACACCATGAGCGAACTCGCCGAAGCGGTGCGTTCCTTCTCGATCGACGATACTGGGCGCCCGCAGCTCGAAGCATGCGTGCGAACCGCCCTCGAAGAGCATTTCCCCGACATCGAGCGCACGCTCGCCGCAGGCAACACCGGCCAAAACGCGGCCGGGAACCTCTACGCTGGCGGCATCGGCGCCGGCAACCTGCTCTCGATCTACACCCTACCCGCAAGCGCGGTGGATCACCTGGAAGACTGCATCCCCGTGTTCGCCACCTCGCGCATCATGATCATCTTGAGCCTGGTCTTCGCTGCCGTAGGGATCATCCTGCTCATCGTGCGCAGACGAAGGAAGCTTGCCGGCTGGATCATGTTCGCAACCCCGCTTGCCGTGATCGGGATCATCGTTGCGCTGGGCATCTGGGCGTTCGTCGATTTCGATTCGCTGTTCAGTCAACTCCACACGCTCTTCTTCACCGGCGGCAGCTGGATATTCCCTGCCGATTCGCTGCTGATCACGCTCTTCCCCGAAAGCTTCTGGATGGGCATGGGGATCGTTTGGGTCGCCGTGAGCATACTCGCCTGCCTGATCGTCTCGTTCATCGGGCGCTTCGTGAAGCGCTAGGCACGCGCGTTGTAGAATACAGGCACTTCACCTTTTGAAAGCTTGAAAGGATACCGATGACTGCTTCCGAGAAACCCGTACGCGTCCGTTTCGCTCCCTCTCCTACCGGAGAGCTCCACATCGGCGGCGCGCGCACGGCCATTTATAACTGGGCATTCGCACGTGCTAACGATGGCGATTTCATCCTGCGCATCGAGGACACCGACCCCGAGCGCTCCACCGAAGAGAACAAGCAGATCATCTTGCGCGCGATGCGCTGGCTCGGCCTCGACTGGGACGAAGGCCCCGAAGTAGGCGGCGACCACGGCCCTTACCTTCAGACCGAGCGTTTCGACACCTACGCAGATGCGCTCGAGCGCCTGAAAGAACGCGGCATGGTCTACCCGTGCTTCTGCACGAAGGAACAGCTCGACGAGAAACGCGCCGCCGCCGAAGCGACCGAAGGCGGCTATTCGGGCTACGACCGCACCTGCCGCAGCCTCTCTGCCGAAGAAGCACAAGCGCGCATCGATGCGGGAGAGCCCCATGTTTGGCGTCTGAAGGTGCCGCTCGATCACGGCCCGATCGAATTCGACGATGCGGTCTATGGCCACATGAGTTTCCCGGCAGACGTGATGGACGACATGATCCTGGTGCGCTCCGATGGCACGCCCACCTATAACTTCGCCGTGGTCTGCGACGATGCACTCATGAACATCTCGCATGTTATCCGTGGCGACGACCACCTCTCGAACACCCCGCGCCAGATCCTCATCTACGAAGCGCTTGGCTACGACGTTCCAGTGTTCGCCCATCTTCCCATGATCTTAGGCTCGGATGGTCGCAAGCTTTCCAAGCGTCGCAACGCCACCTCGGTCGAGCAGTACAAGGAGATGGGCTATCTGCCCGATACGCTCATCAATTTCCTCGCGCTTTTGGGCTGGTCGCTCGACGGCGAGACGACCATCATCGATCGCGATACGCTCTGCCGCGAATTCTCGCTCGATCGCGTGACGCGCAAGGATGCGATCCTCGACGAAGAGAAGCTCGACTGGATGAATGGCATCTATATCCAGAACATGGGTGCTGCTGCCTGGGTGGATGAGGTCGCTCCCTTCTTCATCGAAGCAGGTCTTGCAAGCGCTGAAAATATCGAAGCCAACCGCGCCTGGTTCGAGAAGCTCTATCCGCTCGTCGCAGAGCGCTCGAAGCACCTGAACGATGCGATCGAGAAGCTCTCGTTCATCTTCGATGGGCCGAACGTGACGCTCGATGAGAAATCAGTGAAGAAGAACCTGCTCAAAGAAGGCGCACGCGCCGATGAAGTGCTGCGCGAAACGCGCGCGATCCTGGCCGATGAATCGATCCCGTGGCAGTGCGATCCGCTGCAAGATGCGGTGCGCGAGCTCACCGAGAAGCTCGACCTGAAAGCGAAGTTCGTCTTCCAACCCATCCGTGTTGCGGTCACTGGTTCACAGGTTTCGCCGCCGCTGTTCGAGGGCATCGAACTCATGAAACGCGAAGATGTGCTCGCACGTATCGACTACACGCTGGCCGAAGTGTTCGGCGCCTAGTCGCGCAGGTTGCCTCACGAGCCTAATGAGCCAAACGAAAGGCTGCCATGAGCGAAGACAGGAGCATACCGATCTCGCCTGCTGCTCTTGAAGCGTTTGCAGCCGGTGCGGCGTACATGCCCCAAAGCACTCCTGGGCCTTCTGCAGATAGCGAAGCACGCACTGCAGAAGATGTCACTGAGGCGTCTGGTTCCTCCCAGCCCGAAGCAATGAGCGCAACCGAACAGAACGACGAAGCTCCTGTTGAAGAGACGATCAACGCCTCCGATGATGCTACCTGCGAAGCAGCTGAAGAGACCCCTGCTCCACCCGCAGACCCGCGCTTTCCCATCTCCGTCCTACCAGGATTCTGCACCCGCCTCGCTGGCAGCACATGCGAACGGTGCACCTTCGTCTGTCCCTACGATGCGATCTTCTTCGACGAACAGGATCACCCCCGCATAGACGAGGAATTCTGCACCCGTTGTGGGCTCTGTTGTGGCATCTGTGATGCCTTCGTTACCGAACGCATCACGATGAACGATCTGCTCGACAAAGTTCGCCGCCTCTCTGGCGAGGGCGAGCCGGTCTTCTTCACCTGCTACGATCAGATCCCTGAAGACTTCGAAGTGCACCCCAACGTCGTGGTCCTGCCCTGCATCGGCGCGGTCGCGCCCGAATTCTGGCTGGCTGCCCTCGAAGCGAATCCTGAATTGCAGATCTACTGCAACTTCTCGCTCTGCACCGATTGCCCCACCGCAGGTCCCGAGGCGAAGGCACTGCTCACGCATGCAGTGAATCTGGGTGAGCGCTGGAGCCGCATCCATATGGGCAAAGCCGAGCGCCTTCCCGAAAAGACCGATATCTTGAGCCGTTTCTTCGAGGCTACCTCCGATGAATTCCACCGACGCGGTGTTGCCACCTCGCTCGTGAACGAAGCAGCCGATATCGCAAGCGGCAGGCATCGCAAGCGCTACAACGACACGCTCGCCAAGTTCCACGAGCAGAAAGCCCACCTGCGCGCACAGGGTCATGCGCAAAACGCTCATCACCACCAGCATGTTCCTTCAACGCCCGATCTTGTAGTGCGTAAGCCCTGGCCACGCCTTACGCTCGTGGCAAACACCGTCGAAGAGCATCCCGAGATCGCACCCAACATCCCCCGCTATCTCGCAGCGGTCGATGATGCCCTTTGCGAACGCTGTTACGAGCCGTGCTTCTCGCACTGCCCCGCCGGCGCACGTACCCTGGATGAAGCAGGCGCGATCGTGGTCGATCCTCAGCTCTGCATCGCATGCGGCAATTGCGCACTTTACTGCCCCACAGGCGCAGCATATCTCTTCGAAACCGACGCTACGATCTTCCTTTTCGATCAAAGCACCGACGAATAACGAGCAGCTTCGCTCCTCCCGACTCCATCCATGAGCTAGGTTTATAATCGAACTCAAGGCATCGCCTCCTTCTTATACCCTTCGATCCAAAGGAGATACCATGGTCGATGAAACCAATTCATTAGAAGAGATCCGCGCATACTTCGCTCAGGATAAATTCGCAGCTCAAGCGCAGTGCAGCATCATCGAGGCCGCACCGAATCACGCCATCTGCGAAATGCCCATCACCGAAAACCACCTGAACGCCAACGGCACCGTCATGGGTGGCGCGATGTTCACGCTGGCAGATTTCACCATGGCCATCATCTCGAACATGGACAACAAACCCACCGTTGCTATCGACTGTACGATCCGCTTCTTCTCCCCCGCCAAGGGTGAGAAGCTCATCGCTACGGGCAGCGCGAACAAGGCAGGTCGAACCGTAGGTTTCTACACCGTCGACATCACCGACGACCTGGGAACCAACGTTGCGCAGTTCGTCTGCACCGCGCATCGTAGCTAGACCTTCGTTCTTTCATCCTGGAATAGCGCCCCGAACGCAAAACCACCTGCGCGCCTCACTGCCGCAGGTGGTTCTCTTTTCCATTCGCACGAAAACCCTGTCGAAGTACTCCGAAGGGGCGTAAAATCGAACTGCATCCGCACATCAGCCCTATACGCATACGCAAGAAAAGAGTCGCATGATCTTCACCGAACGCTGGCATACCTTCTTCGATCGCTCCGCCCCGAACATGATCTTGCGTTTTGCGGTCATGTTCTTCGGTCTTGCACTGGTTGCTGCTTCGGTCGCACTCACTCGCGCTTCAGGGCTCGGCACCTCGCCCATCTCGTGCATCCCCGCGGTCTTGAGCTTCACCACAGCTTGGACCATCGGCACGTGGACCTTTGTAGTGAACGTACTGTTCGTACTCATCCAGATAATCTTGTTGCGCAGCGATTTCAACCCGATCCAGTTCTTGCAGATAGCTTTCGTGTTCGTCTTCTCAGCGATGATCGATTTCTTCGTTCCGTTTTGCGAACTCATCCCCATGCCGAACTACGGCTTTGAACTCTTCTACACCATACTGGGCGTATTCATGACAGGCTTTGGCATCTTCCTGCAGGTGAAAGCCTCGCTCATCACGCTTCCTGGTGAAGGGATCGTGCTGGCAGTTTCGAAGGTGACCAAGATCGCATTCCCTAAATGCAAGGTAGCGTTCGACACGTCCCAAGGCGTTATCGGCGTGATCATCTCGCTCATCGCGATGGGTGGTCTATTCGGTGTGCGTGAAGGCACCATCCTCTCGGCACTGTTCGTAGGCGTGGTCGTGAATCTCTGCAACAAGCTGCTTCCGAACTTCGAAAAAGCCGTTCCGCTCGCTGGACACCGGACGCTCACCGCAACCACTCTCGAGGCGCCCTCAAATGCAAGCGCGCCCCAAGAAGTCCCCGCTACCGATGCGGCTCCCGAAGCAGCACTCGAAGCAACAGACGCTTCTTACTCTCTTGAACGCGACTAGTACGAATTGCGGCAGATCTGCTCGCTTAACAACAAGGAAGACCCCTCCCAAGCACAAGCTATCTGGCGAACCACCTACTCCTCTTTCTCTGACGAGAAGAAAGACAATAGGAATTCCTGCACCGCAGTGAGCGTGGTTCCATCTTCGCTCTCTCCCACCACGCGCATCGGCACGATGAGCTTCTTCTTGTCCGCCAAGTAACGCCCTGCTTTCTTGCGGAGCGCGGATGCCTGCTTCTTCGAGATGGTGATAGGTTCGACGATGAGCTTGCCGCCCGTCACCGATATCTGCGCGATGTTGTGCTCGTTCGCGAACGCTTTCAAACGCGCTTTCTGGAATTGGTTAACCGTAGCTGGCGGCATTTCGCCATGCTTCTCCATGATCTCGCGCGCTAGCTCGTCCACGAATTCAATCGTATCGGCGCTGGCCAGTTTGCGGTAGAAGAGCACACGTTCATCAGCATCAGGCACATATTCTTCAGGGATATACGTGTGATCGGGCACATTGATCACGATGTCGGAAAGCGCTTCTGGGAGATAGTTGTCGGATATGCTCTCCCCCTCACGCGTAAGATTCACTGCCTGCGAGAGCATCTGCGCATAAAGATCGAAGCCCACTGCCGACATGTTGCCGCTCTGCTCCGCGCCAAGGATGCTGCCTGCACCACGAATCTCAAGATCCTTCATAGCGATACGCATGCCGCTTCCCAGATCGGCATTCTCGTCGATCGCGGTCAGGCGATCGCGCGCTTCTTCGGTAAGAGGAACGTTATCGGGGAACAGGAAGTAAGCATATGCCTGCGTGGAAGAGCGCCCGACACGTCCTTTGAGCTGGTACATCTGCGCGAGACCCAAACGCTGCGCATCTTCGATGATGAGCGTATTCGTGTGCGGGTTGTCGATGCCGCTCTCGATGATGGTAGTTGCCACGAGCACATCGATCTCGCCTGCAGAGAAATCCTCCATCACGATCTCGAGCTCTTCTTTCGACATCTTGCCATGCGCTACCCCGATGCGCGCTTCACCTGCCGCTTCACGCACGCGCTTCACCGCATCATCGATCGAGCGCACGCGATTGCTCACGTAGTACACCTGCCCCTTGCGATCGAGTTCGCGCGCGATGGCGTCGGCGACCACATCAGGGTCCCACTCGCCCACGTGCACTTCCACGGGGCGGCGATCATCGGGCGGCGTCATGATCAGGCTCATGTCGCGCACACCAGAAAGCCCCATCTGCATCGTACGCGGAATGGGTGTTGCTGAAAGCGTGAGGATATCGATCGATTCACGCATGTTCTTCAGCTGCTCTTTGTGCCCCACGCCGAAGCGCTGTTCCTCGTCGATGATCACAAGCCCTAGGTCTTTCGGATTCACATCGCGCGAGAGCAGGCGATGCGTACCCACGAGCACCTGTACCTCCCCGTTGGCGAAATCTTCAAGGGTCCTTTTTTGCTGCGCAGGCGTACGGAAACGCGAGAGCACTTCGACGCGCACCCCGAAAGGCTCGAAGCGTTCTTTGAACGTGGTGTAGTGCTGCTGCGCCAAGATGGTGGTCGGGCAGAGCACCATCACCTGCTTCTTATCCTGCGTTGCCTTGAACGCCGCGCGCAATGCCACCTCAGTCTTGCCGAAGCCCACATCGCCGCACACGAGCCGATCCATCGGATGGATCGATTGCATGTCGGTCTTGATGTCCGCAATAGCCGCAAGCTGATCAGGGGTTTCTTGGTAAGGAAACGCTTCTTCCATCTCGCGCTGCCAGGGCGTGTCCTCTCTATATTGATAGCCCTTTGTCGCGCTACGACGCGTATACACATCCACCAAGTCGAACGCAAGCTGCTTCGTAGCCTTGCGCGCACGCCCTATCGCGCGTGACCAGTCCGACGTATTGAGGCGCGTTAGACGCGGAGATGCTCCTTCAGGGCCAACATAGCGCGTTACGCGATCGAACTGCTCGACCGGCACGTAGAGCTTATCGCCTTCAGCGTATTCCAAAAGCAAGTAGTCGCGCTCGATCCCGCCCACATCACGGCGCACAAGGTCACGGAAGAATGCCACGCCATGATGTGCATGCACCACATAATCACCGGGCTTGTAAGGAAAGGTGATGTCGGTGATGTCGACGCGCTTCGTGGTGCGCACCGACATGGAACCTTGCGTATCGGCAAGCGAAACAAGAGCGAGCTTCGCCGCAGGGAAGATCATGCCGAGCGGAATGTTCACATCGACGATGTTCACCACACCACGGCGCAGCTTGCGCGCGCGGTGAGCAGTATCTGAAGACGCGGGCGCGGTCTCGCCTTCCGCAGGGCGAGCAGACGAAGATGAAGATACGCCTTCGCCCTCGTCATCGGGGACTGCCAGCACATCGAGCTCCTCCTTGATCGGGATCCCCCGATCGACCAGTTCGAGCTTCATCTCCTGACGCGCGCGGAAATGCGGCACCGAGAACACCACGGTGAAGCCCTGCTGCGTGAGCGAATGGAGCTTGCCGAAGAGCTTATCGGCATCTCCCGCCACATCCACACGCTTGACCACCAATTCATCATCGAGCTCCACGCCCACCCGCATGATCGATACGTAGGTTGCGCGCTGATTCTTCCCAAAATCGAGCGCTTGCGGGGCGAAGAAGAGCTCGTCTGCCAAAAGCAGCGAAGCGTTCGTCTTCTTCATGAGCTCATCGCGATAGTGAAGCGCATCATCGACCAAGCTTCGAGGCTCGACCACCACCGTAAGAGCATCATCCGGAAGGTAATTGCCCACGGTATCAAGCTCTTCATACACATAGGGCAAGAGCGCCTGTGGCGTGAATATCTCGGCCTGATCGAGCGCATCGAGCAGCTCGCGATAGAGCGGCGTGGTGCTCGACTGCGGCACCAACCGCGAACGCGCCTGAGCGATACCGCGCGAAGTGATAGGAAATTCCTGCACGGGAAAGATCTCGACCGACGCGCGCGAAGAGATGGTCTGCCCTGTTCCGGGGAGCAAGCTGCGGATCTCTTCCAGTTCATCGCCGAAGAAGTCGAGTCGCACCGGATTGACCAGATTGCCCGCGAACACATCGATCGTGCCGCCCTGCGCGCTGAAGGTCCCTGGTCCATCGAGCTTACCGGTATTCTCATAGCCGAGCTCCACCAGGTGCTCGACCAGACCCTCGTAGTCCTCGACACCTGAAATGCCCATCTCATCGAGCTCTTTTCCTGCTTCGAGCACAAGCGGGCGTGCAACCTCAGCGCGCGCGGGTGCCACCTTGCGCAAGAGCGCTCGAGCGGATGCTACTACCAAACACGACCTTCCGCTCTGAAGTGCCCAAAGCGCTTCGAGACGACGCGCCGACTGGCGTGCGCGCGCCTGGTACTCCTTCGCGTTCGCAGGAGGATCGAGGATGAACGGATTCTCTTCGCGTTCTCGATAGAGATAGACCTTCTCATCGCCCACGTAGGCACCGAGCATACGCGCGAACGTTTCGGCAGTCTCTTCGCCGGGAACCACCACGAGCGTAGGCTGCGGGCGCTTCGCAAAGCGCGCTGCTACCAAGAACGGGCGTGCCGAAGAAGCGACACCGATCGTGGCATCGGCACCAGCATCCAGTTTGCCCCAGAAGTTCTCAAGTGCACCCGAGCGTTCGAGCGTCTGCGAAAGAAGATCTATCAGCATCTGCGTCCCTTTCTTGCGCCTGCGAAGGCAGCTAAACCAAACACGAAAAGCCGCTTTTCGCGGCAACAGTGAAGATAAGTCTACCAATTCACTCGTCCGTTCGCTTGCCAGCGCACCGCTCTTCACGCACTCACCACAGGCGCGCTACCATCGTGTAACCCTGCTACAATACGAGAACAGAGATACAGCGAAGGGACAGCTATGGCACGAGAGAAGAAAGCGGATAAACTTGCTCGCGCGCTCGAAGTCGAGCGCCGCATGGGTGAACACTATCCCGAGCCCGAATGCGCGCTTCATTACCGAACACCCTTCGAACTCACGATCGCGGTCGCTCTTTCCGCACAGACCACCGACGTGAACGTGAATAAGGTAACCCCTACCCTGTTCGCACGCTTCGGAACACCCGAGGCCATGGCACAAGCGAATGTGGAAAAGGTTGCCGATGTCATCCATTCGCTCGGATTCTTCCGCAATAAGGCGAAGAATTGCGTTGCATGCGCTCAGATGATCATGAGCGATTTCGGTGGCGAGGTACCCCGTGACATGAAAAGCCTTCAAAAGCTTCCTGGGGTGGGCAGGAAGACGGCGAACATCGTACTGAACGAAGGGTTCGGCATCGTCGAAGGCATCGCAGTCGATACACACGTGTTCCGCATTGCGCACCGCTTGAAGTTCTCCAATGCCGACACTCCCTTGCAAACCGAACAAGACCTGCTCAAGCTCTATCCCCGCGAGTGCTGGGGGCCGATCAATCACCAATGGGTGTTGTTCGGACGTGAAACCTGCATCGCGCGCAAACCGAAATGCGCCGAATGCTTCTTGAACGATCTCTGCCCCTCCGCCTTCAAACAAGGCTGATGACAAACTACCCGGTCGTTCGACACCTTTTTGGGTTGGTCCTGCCCTAAGGGGCGCAGCCTGCGAGGTGTTTGGCGATTCTGAGTCCGCATACTTAAATAGTAATAGGCTGTCCGAAGGAGCGCAGCGCATGAGCTTGCCTAATTAAGGCAAGCGAACAGCGAAAGCGGATCGGCCCAAACGCCTCACAGGCGAGAGCCCCTTAGAGCAGCTAAGAGGTTTCATCGACTGCTTCGATGGAGCGGATCTCGAGTTCGCGGCCACGAAGAAGTTCCGTGTCTTCACTATGGCAGTAGGGACAGATACGGCCATGTTCGACCGTACCATAGGTTTTCCCGCAGGCGTTGCAAACGGTAACAGCAGGCACGGTGCACACTTCAAGCTCCGCGCCCTCCGTGAGCTCGTTCTTGTTCGCCGCCCACGTCCAAGCATCCTCGAAGAAATCCGTAACGATACCCGACACTTCGCCCAGGTCCACCGTCACCTTCTGAATATGCGCAAGGTGCTGCTCTTTCGCCACATCCTCCAGCTGATCGATCATGGCGAAAACGATACCTAATTCGTGCATAATCGCTCCCCTTTGCGCCTAATCCTTCTTGCTAGGAACGATGCGCTTGACGAGCATCTTCGCTGCATTAGGGAGAATCTTCTTGATCTTGTCTTCGCTCGGCACCATGGTCGAACATTCAGGATGCTCACGCGAAAGGCTGATCGCGTCGAATTCACAGCGCGTCGTGCACAGGCCGCAACCGATGCATTTGTTCGGATCGACCACGCTCGCGCCACAAGAAAGGCACCGAGCAGTTTCCGTCCGGATCTGCTCTTCAGTAAATGAGGGGCGCTCACCTGGAGTGATGCGCGTCTCTCCACTCGTAAAGGTACAACCCGGCATCTGACGACCCGCATGATCGTACTTGCCAGGATTGAGCGCGATATTGCTCTTATCCAGCTCAACATAGTGAAGCTGATTGCGCCCAGTAGTGAGCGAACTTCCCTTCTGAACGAAACGATGCAAACTGGTTGCTGCCTCATGACCTGCCGCGATAGCATCGATCACGAAGCGCGGGCCCGTGAAGGCATCACCGCCTACGAACACATCGTCTTGTGCGGTCTGATAGGTGAACCCATCTGCCACCGCCGCATTCCCACGACCGAGCTCGACCGCGCTCCCCTCGAGCAGACTGCCCCACTCGATGGATTGCCCGATAGCCAACACGACCTGCTTGCAATCGATCGTTTGGGTATCGGCATCATCATATTCAGGGGCAAAACGCCCTTCGCTATCGAAGACCCGCGTGCAACGACGAAGCGTGATGGATTCAACTTGTCCGTTCGCATCGACATTGATCTTAGCCGGACCCCAGCCACAATCGAGCTTCACGCCATCGGCAAGCGCTTCTTCTATCTCATCAGGGCTTGCAGGCATCTCTTCGCGCTGCTCGATGCTCACCATGGTAACGTTCTTCGCCCCACTTCGGCGCGCCATGCACGCGGCATCCACCGCCACGTTGCCGCCGCCAACGACCACAACCTCGTCAGCGACATCGCAGGCATTGCCCACTACATCGGCCTCGATAGTCTCACGCAAGAACGAGAGCGCTCCGCTCACCCCTTGTGCATCTTCGCCTTCAACACCGAGCGGTCGGCTCCCTTGCGCACCGATAGCCAGATAGAACGCTTTGAATCCCTCATCGCGCAAGCTATCGAGCGTGACATCCTTGCCCACATCCACGCCGCAGCGGATCTCTACCCCTAGCTCGCGCAAGATATCGATCTCAGCCTCGACCACATCGCGCGGAAGCTTATAGGCAGGAATGCCATAGGTCATCATGCCACCAGGCTTTTCTTCGCGCTCGAATACGGTAGGCGCGTACCCCATAGTGGCAAGATAGTACGCACACGTAAGACCTGCCGGCCCCGCGCCCACGATAGCGATCTTCTCAGGGAATCCGCCGCGCGTGGTGGGAGGAATGACCTCCGGCACGTAGCGATACTCAGCCTCGAGATCCTTCTCGGCGATGAAGCGCTTCACATCATCGATCGCCACTGGCTCATCGATCGTGCCACGCGTGCACGCTGTCTCGCAGCGCTTGTTGCAGATGCGTCCGCATACCGCTGGGAAGGGATTCTTCTGCTTGATGAGCGCGAGCGCATCGCGATAACGCCCTTCAGCCGCCATGCGCAGATAGCCCTGCACCGAAATATGCGCGGGACAGGCCACCTTGCACGGTGCCGTGCCAGTCTCATGACACTCGATGCGGCTCGTATTCTTGTAATCGGGGTCCCAATCTTTCTCGCTCCAGGAAAGCGTGGGCAACGGCTGTTGCGGATAGGAAACCGAACCATCTTCGGTAAGGAGCTTCTGGCCGAGCTTCACCGCGCCTGCGGGGCACACTTCCACGCATCCCGCGCACGCCATGCACTTTTCGCCGTTGACCTGCGCAACATAGGCAGACCTGCTCATGTTCGGCGTATTGAACAGCTGCGATGTACGCAGCGCATAGCAAACGTTCACGTCACAATTGCAGATAGCGAAGATCTTATCGGATCCATCGATATTGGTGATCTGATGAACATAACCATTGCGCTCGGCAAGGATGAGAATGTCCATAACCTCGTCGTAGGTTGCGTAATGGCCCTTGCCCGTCTCCACGCAGTAGTCGGCCATATCACCGAGGCCAATGCACCAGTTCTGCGGATCGGATCCCGCATTACCACCACGCACGCGCTCGGCTGCACGACATGAGCACGCGCCCACGGAGAAGCGATCGTATTTCTTCAACCAGTGCGAGATGCGCTCGACATCAGCTGCCTCGTTTTCGTATTCGATCGCCCGCTCAACAGGGATAACATGCATGCCGATGCCTGCACCACCGGGCGGCACCATCTTCGTGACCTTCGTAAGCGGCAGAAACGCCATGCGCTCGAAGAACGTGCCGATCTCGGGATGCTCTTCAAGCTGTTGCTGGTTCATGACGGTGAACTCCGCCGAACCGGGCACGAACATAGGAAGCAGATAGCGCTTCTCATGATTCGGATTCTTCCCGTCGAGGTTCTCCCAGTTGTACTCGATGATTCCCTTGATGGAAAGATCGTCCAGGAGTTGCTGAAGCTTCTCGCTCTCAAGCCCACTCGCGCTTTTGAGCTGCTCGAACGTGAGCGGCTTGCGCACCTTCATGTGTGCGGTGAGCGCCGCCTCTTCTTCGGTCATCACGCTCGCAAGTCCCCAATAATCGGGGTCGGTCGGAGCCACCTTCACGCCAATGCGGTCGGTGATCTTCTGGCCTTCACGCAACACGCCTTCCTTAAGGGGCTCATGCGCAGCAGGACCGGGATCGTTCGGCTCATCAGGTTTGTATGGAACGAAGGTGTCGTTTTCAGAATAGAGCTCTTCGGCGATGATACGATGCGGTTCGCCTGCCGGGTTCGTTTCAGGAATGATATTGCGAGCCTTCAGCTCCTCCTCGGTAAGACCGCGGCTCATGGCCGCCTTGCGCTCTTTTACCGTCGAACCACCATAGGGCTTCTCTATCTTCGTTATTTTTCCGTTTTCGGCCTTCTTCGCCATAGGATCCCCCTCGCGCTATAAAACTAAAAAGCGCTGCGCCCCCACGCATGCGCTTTTATATTCGCATTACAGCAGATTATACGTGATTGCCGCATTTTGTCCCGAAGAGCTGCGATTCTACCCAAAATGCGTACCATCAAAACGGAAGGTCTCCATATTTACCCAAGCCAAAAGAAAGGTGACGAACGACCCGGTCGTTCGTCACCTTTTTCGCATGGAGGGCTAGATGCTATCGGCGCGCAACGCCTCGACCACGTTATCAGCCTTGCAGCGATGCATACCATACGCCACAGAAGCCGCCATCGCCACCGCAGTCATGCCGATCGCGAGCGCCACATATCCCCATGGAAGCGTGAAGGTGAGTCCCCCGAGCGATTCGCCGACCACAAGATAGAGCAGATAGGATATACCAGCCGATACGATCAGGCCAGGGATCAGCCCTGCGATGCCGAAGCTCATGCATTCGTTCATGATCATGCGCCTGAACTGCTTGTTCGACATACCGATCGACTTCATCACCGCAAATTCCCGACGGCGCAAGATGAGCGAATTGGTGATGGTGTTGAACACATTCGCAAGCGCGATCAGTGCCAAGATCACCGTGAAGAGCAAGCAGAACACGTTAACGATCGTTGCCATCATCTGAACCGATTCGCGCTCTTCGATGTGATCGTTGTACGACGAGAAAGCCAGGTCGTACGGGCATTCCTCGCTGAAGAACGCAGTGCTGCTCTTTGCAAGCTCTTCAGCCAATGCCGCATGATCCCCATCGCGCGAATCGAACTCGCCGGCGAATGTCGGAGCCGTCAACCCAAATGCCTGGCCCTGGGCAAGCGAGACCGGCATGACCAAGCACAGGTAATCGCCCACCTTGCCCAAAACTGCTGGAGGTTCTTCGGCGAGCGCCGCAATATCCAGGCCCGTCGAGGCATAGTCGACCTCATCGAGCGCGAGCATCTTTCCTTCTATATCATCATCTGCAACAGAGGACGCGACCGCCTCGATGCTCCATTTCGCCGCCTCGTTATTGCTCGTCGCTTCTGGCTGCATCGTTATATGCGCAGGGTAACGACCCTGATAAACGGCGCTACTGAGCACTTGAGCTTCACCCGTGCCCTGCAAAGCTTCCATCAATTGATAGCGTGAACCATCATTGCCATAGCAGCGAGAAACACCGATCGCCCGCGGATGTTGGGGATCATAATACTCAGACGGATCGAGGCCTAAGCTGCGGGCATACTCATCGAAGGAAGCATCATCGATATAGCTCATCTGTGCATAGAGCGCATAGTTGCCATCGGACAGCTCTCCGCCCGTTTGTGAGTCTGCTGAGCGATACATGCTTCCCGCAACGTCCTGCGGCACGATAAGCGATGCAGAATCGGTAAGTTTCCAACCTTTCCCTTCAGCATTCGAAGCCCCTGAAAGGCGATCGTAGGCATCCGTGAAGATACGCACCTCTTCAGCAAACTGCTCGTTGGCATGCGCAAGCTGCTTGTTTGCGGTAGTCCGTTCGGATCCGTTTTCGTTCGTTTGATCGAGCTGAACGACGACCGCAACTTCGCCTGCAGAAGCATTGCCACCCGAAACGGCACCGACAAGCGACCCAAGGAACGTATTCAGCGAACCTGCCGTCATCAAGAGTACGATCGCAAGCGCAAGCGATACCGCAGCGGTCTTACCCTTCGTCGTGCCGCGCTTACGATTGATCGCGGCGAGCTTTCCGCCAATGCCGAACAACCTGCCCGAAATACCCCGTGACTTCCACAACCTCGCAGGAATGGTCGCGGTTGCCGCAAGGCGCCTTCCGCGTTTGGATGCTTGCGATCCTCCCGATGATTTGAGCGAGTCGATGATGTTCGCTTTGCTCGCGCGCTTCGCGGGAATCCAGACCGAAAGCAGCACAGTAACGAGCGTGAGCACGGTCGTTGCGAGAATGACCCACGGATCGACAGATAGCCCGAAGGTTACGTCACCCACATTGCCCATCATCTTCGTGATAGCGGGACCGAGTGCAGCGAAGGTTATCGCGCATCCACCGATCCCCACCAGAAGGCCGAGCGGAATGCCCACCACAGCAACAACGAACGCTTCAAGAATGACCGCACGACGGAGTTGACGCCGCGTTGCTCCCACCGAAGAGAGCAGACCGAACTGGCTCTTTCGCTCGGCAACCGAGATGGCGAAGGCATTGAAGATGAGCGAGATGCACGCCACGATGATCACGATAGAGAGGATGAGCACCAAGCCATAGAACGTTGTCCAGATCGATGCATCGCTGCTTATTCCCATATAGCGCAAGAGCCCATTGTGAAGTTCGACCCGGTCGCCAGGGAACAATGCCTCTGCGTTATCCTGCACCTCTTCGGTATTCTGCACCCCCGACATCGTAAGGTAAACTTCGGCGAACGATGCAGGCGTTGGCGTCTGGCTCCCTGCCGTGATCGCTACTGGCCCAACACCGCTATACAACGCATAGCCCAGTCGATCATAGAAACCTACCACGGTATAGGTCTTGGCCTGCTTGTTCTCGAGCGTTTCATCAAGACCAGTGCCGTCAACGCGCGCATCGAGGTATCCCATGGATGAATTGAGCTGCATGCCGGGAGTTATCGTATAGGTCTTCGCACCCGTGCCAACGATCATCTCGTCCGCGTCGATCTCGCCGAATTCCACACTGCTGCTGCCACCAGCATCCTGCGCAATGCGCTCGCCCACCTGGAAGGTGACCTTATCGCCAATGTTCACACCTTGCGAAGATTGCCAACCGTCGAAGAGGAGGATCTCGTTTTCGTTCTCTGGCAGCCTTCCTTCGCTCGTGCGAATGCCGAGCGTGGTTTCAATATCGCCTTCATAGGTAAGGATCGGCAGATACGGTCCGAAGCGCTGTTTCTGCTTTTGCGTCAGTTCAGCAAATCCCAGGTCATAGAGCGTTGCGATATCGGTGACCGAGGGGTCATCCTGCGCATGCTCCAGATCGCGTGCAAGGGCGCTCGTGTCCTCTACTTGGACCTTCGCCATCCAGGTGCCGCTCGTTTCCACCTCACTCCTATACAGGAAGCTCGTGAGCGAGGTGTAGCTCGTAAGGACCGCAGTGAGCAGCGCTGCAGCAAGCGCAACGCCGATGATGGTCACGATCGTGCGCGCTTTGTTCGCACGCAACGATTTCGTGGTGAAGTTGGTCATCACGTTCATCGTCGGATCCTCTCATCGCGGGCGATGCGGCCGTCTTCGATGGCGATGATGCGATCAGCAGCGAGTGCGATCTCTTCATCGTGCGTGATCACGATCATCGTCTGGCCGAATTCGCGATTCGAGTCGCGCAAAAGCTGCATGATCTCACAGCTGTTGTGCGTATCAAGATTGCCGGTCGGCTCATCAGCGAGCACGACCGACGGCGCATTCATGAGCGCACGGCCGATCGCCACACGCTGTTGTTGGCCACCAGAGAGCTGACGCGGCAGATGCCCTTCGCGACCATGGAGCGAAAGACGGGTCAAGAGCGACTCGAGCCGCTGCGTGTTCACCTTTCGCCCATCAAGCGCAACAGGCAGTGTCATATTCTCGACCACATTGAGAACGGGAACCAAATTGTAGAACTGATACACAAGCCCCACTTCACGGCGACGGAAGACTGCAAGCTCTTCATCGCTGCGCGAATAGACATCGATGCCATTGAGCAAAACGCTGCCTGAAGTAGGACGATCGACCCCGCCGATCAAATGCAGAAGCGTCGACTTGCCCGATCCAGACGACCCGATGATCGCGATGAATTCGCCCTCTTCCACGCTGAAGCTCACATCATCGAGCGCACGCGTGGCGGTTTCGCCCTCTCCATACACCTTTGTGAGATGCTCAACTTTCAAGATTTCCATGGTGAAATCCTTTCCTTTTTTATGAGTTAGCAAGAATAAGTATGGAGAGGCAAGCTATCCTGCCTATAACGCGCATATTACGGTTCTGTCATTCAACGCTTCGTACGTTTCTTCGCGCCTACAGGCCACGTTCATCCTGCTGTGTGCTTTCATCCTGCGATGCGCATTCATCCGGCCGTGCGCTTTCATGCCATCGCTACACCACGAGCTTCGGGAATGCGATCTGGAAGTGCGCTCCCCCTTCGGGGTTGTTCGCTACGCGCAGCGTGCCTTCCTGCGCCGAAACAAGCGCTTGCGCAAGTGAAAGCCCGATGCCAAAACCACTCGTTTCACCAGCATGTTCGTTGTCCTGCGCCCGACCACGATAGAAGCGGTCGAACACATGGGGCAGATCGACTGGGTCGATCCCCGAACCTGAATCCCTGATATCGATCGTTGTTGCCAGCACGTCCTCTCGAGCAGTAATCTTGATCGAACCTCCCGCAGGCGTATGCTCCATGCAGTTCTTCACGATGTTCTCGACCGCCTCTGCAGTCCAAAGAAGATCGCCCTCGAACGAAGAGTCCTGGTCAAGATCAACTACGAGGCTCACATCGTGCAAGTCGAGCGCCGGCTCGAGCGGCGCGATCGCACGTTTGATGGTCTCCGCGCATGACGAAGGCTTCGATTCGACACGCATCGAGCCTGCATCGATCTTCGCGATCTTCAAGAGCGCGGTCACCAACCACGAAACGCGCTCGATCATGGATTCGAGCTTGCGCACTGCTCGTTTGCGTTCGGTCTCGTTCTCTGCACGCTCGATAGAAGGGAGCATGAGCGTGATAGCCGTGAGTGGTGTCCTGATCTGGTGCGATATATCTGCGAGCGAGTTTGCGAGCGCATTGCGTTCGGCTTCGAGCTGTTCAGTCGTTCGTGCGAGGCGTGCGACCATCTTTTGCAATTCGTTCGTGAGCACCGCAACGTCGCCTTCGCTCGAAGTCGAGAAATCGATACGTCGGCCATTGTGGAGCACTTCGTCGATCTCGCCAGCAAGACGCTTGATCTGCTGATGGCGCGCCAATGAAACCACTATGAAGAATGCTGTGGCGGCCAGCCCGGTCAGCATCACCCAGAATTTGCTCTCTGCTGGAGCGACAAGCGCGAACACGACAACGATCGCCACGAGCGCTATGCACTGCCAGGTGAATGTTCTTGACGAACCCATGCTACTCACCCACCTTGTAGCCAAGACCACGCACCGTGATGATGATCTCGGGCTCGCTCGGATCGGTCTCGATCTTCTCGCGCAAACGCTTCACATACACATTGAGCGCATTATCGGAAACGTATTCGCCAGCGCTATCCCAGATGGCATCACGCAGCACCTCGCGCGTGACGAGCTTACCCTTATGCTGGAAGAAGAAGAGCAACAAGCGATATTCAAGAGCAGAGAGAAAGAGTTCCTTACCCGCCTTGGTCACAGCACCTGATGCGGGATCGGCACGAACGTCTCCCACCAGCAACGCGCTTTCAGCAGGATGCGCCCGTCGCAGGGCACTACGAATGCGAGAAACGAGCTCGCGTGCCCGAAACGGTTTCGCGATGTAGTCGACCGCACCCATATCAAGACCTGCCACCGTGGAATATTCGTCATCGGAAGCGGTAAGGAAGATCACGGGCATTTCAGGGGCAGCTTCGCGGGCAGCCGCGCATACCGCGAACCCATTACCCTGAGGAAGCGTGACATCGAGCAGTGCGATATCGAAGGTAGCGCGTGCTAACGCTTCGCACGCCGCATCCTGCGTTGCACAAGCTTGAACGCTGAATCCTTCACTGTGAAGCAGATCGGTAAGCGCACTTACGATCGAAACATCATCTTCAACGAGCAAGATGTTCATGAGGTTCTCCGTTCTAGCGAAGCTTTCCTTACGCCTAGCCCCTTCAGCTAAACGCCTAGGAAGGCACCGTCTTCCATAACCATCATACCCGCCCTCTTGCACGCGCAGCCTCGCAGCTTTGATTCACTTACACATTAGTAATGCAATTTGCAGCCGCTTCGCCTACTTCAAGAACACAAGGAGCCATCAGCCAGGACATTGGTTGAGATAACAGCGTCCGCCATCAAGCCACTTCGAACATCACTTCTTTCGGGTGCGCCACCAATGAGCGATACCGTTGAATAACCCCACAACGAACGGGATGCTCACGAGCACGATCCACCCAGGATGCGCACAACCGCCCAAAGCAAGCAAGATGAAGGCCTCGATCGCGATCGCTGAATAGAGCGCACTGAAGAAGGCGCACACCCGCTTTCCAAAGAGCAACCCACCGAGAGCATAGTAGACCGGGATCGAGAGGAAGAATCCGATCCCTGAAAACCATGCCCCAGGAATATCGCTCATCAATCCAAATGCCAAATACGCAAGAATTGCGAGCAGCGGATAGGGAAAAACATTCCAATTGCGCCAGGCGGGGTTTGGATACTTCTTTCTCGATCCATCCCAATGCGCATGCGCATCGCGCCAATCATCGTAGCGATGATCGTTCACGTGAATTCCGTCCCAACCAACGTGAACCTCATCTCCGTGGCTACCGTCCTTAACATGGATGCCGTCTTCCCAACTTATGTGGACGGAATCGCCCTTCCCATTGCTCTCAATATGAATGCCATCAGGACCAATGTGGACGTCATCACTTTCGCGACGAGAGTAGTTATGATCCCCTTCATTATCAACAGTTCCATCAGGCTGATCCGCTGATGGATCATTCGATTCATTCCCATCGTTCTCATGAGCATGCCCCGCCTCCGCAGAAGCGCCCTCACAGGTAGCCACAGAGTTGTTGCCCTCCAAATCGCACGCAACACCCTCGGACACTGCCGCCTCAGAATCAATCGCACTTTCAGGATCATCTTCGACATCCTTATACAAAAGATCGTCTAAAGAAACGCCGTAGAGCTGAGCGAGCGCGATCAGATTATCCGTATCGGGCGAAGATTCTGAACGCTCCCACTTGGAAACTGCTTGTCTGCTCACACCAAGCTCGAGTGCAAGCGACTCTTGTGAAAAACCCGCTCGTTTGCGCCTATCGGCCAACCGCTTTGCCATATCAATGTTCATGCTATTCCTTCGTATTGATGCCCTTACCTACCAAAATAGAGTATTCGAGCAGGAAAATCCGCACCACCGATTCTAGTTTGCAATTCCGCAACTATAGGTTGCTCCCAAACTTAGATAAGAGTGATTCCAAATTGTCGACTCGTTCACCAATCTAAAACAAAATGCCAATTACCCTTTTCCCTCTGAAAAATAGAGGCAGGATAGAAGCAACCACTCATCACGTGAGGTAAAAGACGAATGTAACCACCACCCTGCGAACACGGACGTTTGTTCAAACTTGGCACGAAGGCATGCGATGACCACAGCTATCGAAAGCAAGCAAGATGCAACCAAGCAGTCTCAAAAAGAACAACTTGAGACGTTTTCTTGCATGCTCGATATCGGCGAGGCCATGCTTGCTGCCGGTGCCGACGTAGACACCGTTGAAGACATCCTAGTCAAGATGGGCAAAGCCTATGGCGCTTACAAGATGGATGTATTGGTGATCACCGAACTCATCATCGCCACCGCAACGATGCCAGGTCACAACGAACATACATTGAGCAGGCGCATCCTTAATGAAGGCAGTACGAACTTCGATCGACTCGAAGCACTTACCGATCTTTGCAAGTCATACTGTCAAAGCCCGATTCCTGCAGACGATCTACGCAAAAGCCTGCAGCGCATCAAAGGAAAGCCGTTCCCAAAGGTTTCGCTCTACTTGGGTGGCGCACTTGCAGCAGGTGGATTCGCCATCTTCTTCGGAGGATCGCTCATCGACGGGCTCGTTTCCGCTTTCTTCGCGCTGGGCATTTGCTTTTGCATCAAGCATTTTCAGAAGCTCACACCTAACGCAATGGTCTTCAACTTCCTCACGTCATTTATCTTCGGTATTCTTATCTGCTTGGCCTCGAAACCCATTCCTGCGATCAATATCGACATGGTCATCATTGGCGTGATCATGCTCCTCATTCCTGGCGTAGCGATGACCAATGCAACACGCGACATGCTCTCAGGGGCAACGATATCAGGCGTCATGCGCTTCATTGAGAGCCTCTTTCTCGCCACCTCGCTCGTGCTGGGATTCATGGGCGCACTTTGGCTGGCTAGTCTTTGCGGGGTGATCTAGATGGAGTGGAGCGAATTTCTCTTCAAGATAGCTATCACCTTCATCGCCGCGCTTGGCTTCGCCCTGTTCTACAACGTGCGAAAATGTCACGTCCTCTACGCAACCATCGGCGGCGTTATCACCTGGATCATCTACTACATTCTTCACAGCATGAATGCAGGCTTGCTTCCCTCATGCTTGATCGCTTCGATGTTCGCAGCAATTTATGCTGAGGTCCTCTCGCATATCTACAAAACGCCTACTGCGGTATTCTTCCTGATTTCCGTGATCCCGCTCGTTCCTGGTCGTGGTCTCTACTACACCATGTTCTACGCGGTGAGCACGAATTGGGAGCAGTGTGGGGCTTTTGCCCTTTCAACCTTCGAAAGTGCTGCGGGCATTGCGCTTGGCATCTGTGCGATCGGAGCGGTCGTGCAAACATGGATCGCATTCAAGAAACACGCCGAGAAGCTCGCGCGCAAGCAAGCGCAGAAGCTCAAACACCACAAGGCGAAAAAGGAATAAGAGCTATCACAAACGACCGTGCTTGCCGATCGGTCCTTGCACACCTGCGCGACGCTTTACTACAACTGCAGCACCTGCTGCCACTAATGCAATTACTACGAGCGCATATGGAATACAGTCGCCCATCTTTGCCAACAGCGATCCATCTCCATCATCATCCGGACCGTTCGGCCCATTTGGGCTATTAGGGTTGTTCGGATTATCAGGATCATCGGGATTATCTGGGTTATCTGGCTCTTTGGGTTTGTCCTGCGAATTAGTGAACGCCGCCTCGAGCACTGCATCCTTCTGCATCTTACCCTCGATCATGCCACCAATAGGCGAAACGAACAGACCATCCTGATTCGCGTCGGTCTCGACCACCTTGTAGGTGTACCCTTCAGGAATGCCCATCACTACCAGGTCTTCATCATGATGCAGCGGAATCTCGTCCCCACTGCCGATGAAGCCTACACGGTCTTTGCCATAGAAATAGTAGCGTTGCGTGTTCGGCAGTTCGGTACCATTCTGATCATAGATATGTAGGGTGAAATGGAAGAGGCGGTTGTATTGATCGGCACTCAGCGTATTGCCTTCTACCTTCTTGCTAATCGAAAGATCGCCCGCCGCGGGAGCGGTTTCGTTGCTATCGGTCACAATAACAGTGTTGATCAGGCTGAATAGACTGGTGATATCCATATCGCCCAGATCATCAGCGGCTGCATCCGAATGATCAGGGTCGTTCGGATCGTCGTGTGCATGCAGGTTCTGCTGGACACGAGTGCGTAAATAGCCCGAATCGGTCACGAAGAACGGCTGGATATTCTTGCCGCCATCCTCGTCTGAAAGACCATAGTCCACGACCGCGTTCAGCCCGTAGTGCAGATTCATCGAACGCGGAACCTTTGCCGAGCCCGTGTCGCTCAGGTAGACATCTTCCCAATCTTGTAGCCCGAAACTTCCCGACGGCTGCGACTGCGCGAACGACGTGATGTCGCGCAGCGTGATATTAACATCGCCTTCAGAGGCATACTGCACCATCGTTTGCGTGAGCTTACCAACGCCAGCCGATACGCTCACATTATCATCGGGCGTGCCTGCATCGGCATAGATCGAGTACACACCCACCTTCACCGGGATGACCGTGTCATTGATGTCACAGCCAGCAGGAGCACGCGTCTCCTTCAGGTAGTACGTCGCTGCCCCACCCTCGAAGGTCACGTTTGGCCAGGCCATATCTGCATATCCATCACTGGTCTCGGTATGGCTCTGACGCGGCTCGAAGATAAGCATGCCATCCGACCCATCAACGGTTGCCGTATAGTCGGCTGCCAAGCGATTTCGGTCGTTTCGCGCATCATCCTCAGAATTGAAGAGTGCGAATTCAGCACCATTCTTCGCCATGCCATTCTGGTCGATCTTCGTTACACGAAGCTGACGCTGCTCGTTCGGAACGTAAAGGACCGAACGGAAGTTGCGGATGAACTCAGAGATATCAAGGGCCGTGAACCCACGATCCTGGAAGCTATCTGGATAAGGGTCGATCTTCTGTACAAGCTCGTTGATGCTATCTCCTGGCTCGCCGTTATCCGCATCCACTGCGCCCATAGCCACCCGCCCGAGCGCATCGTAGCGTTCGGTGGTGCTCATAGCGCGAACCTCATCTTCAGAAACACCGAGCACCCGCGCGAGCGCATTGGGCTCGATCAGCGCGTAATACATTCTCATGTCACCATCGGGGTTGGTAAGAATGTAGCGGTCGGCGCGTCCGGGAAGATTCTGCAGCGTGCCTTCCAAGCGACTCGTCTCGTCGTTCCAATCAAGATGCCAGCCTTCGGTATGAGCGTTATCGAGGTGATGATCGGAACGATAATGTTCAGCGGACTGCATGAGCGCAGCGGTGAGCGTCGAAGTGCGATTGTCCTTGCGATACTGCGTGGTGTCAGCATTCAGATCGCCGATATGCACGGTCTGGAAGCCGACCAGGTTGTCGCCATAGAGCGGGAACCACGCGCGAGAGCTGTTATAGCTCGGCTGCTTCAACATCGGAACCGCCACCACTAAGCCATACTGTTGCGAATCGAGTGGCACGTTCGCCGAAGCTGCACCGCCCAATTGGTCGTCGGGGATCTTGGTCACCGTCTCACCGTTTTCGCCGATCTGACCGTAGTAGACCGAACCGTTGTTGCCTGTAACGTAACTGTTGAAGCTTGCGTATGCGCCCGTTTGGTAGCGGTTGTTCACAATGAGCATGGTGTTCTGCGGATTGAAACGCAAGAGCAGATCAGACGGAACCGACTTGTATCCTGCGGGTGCTTTTGTCTCGCGCAAGATATAGAGCAAACCTTCGCTGCCACCATCATAACGGTCCGAGAAATTGAAGGGCTCTTCGTTGGCTGACCCCAACGTCTCCTTGCTCACGAACTTCGCTTCACCATTCTGGTCGGTTATCACATGTGTGAGCGGATCACCTTTGATGCTGACCTGGTCGAGTGTAACATCCTGTGCATTCTGCGTATTCGTACCATCGGGAACATTCACTTCATAGAGATCGAACTCGGCTCCTGCTAATGGGCTGCCATTCTGGTCAACCTTCTTGATCTGTTGATAGAGTGCCGGCTGCAGGTTGAACCTCAATGCCAACGACGAATCGTAGTTGCCTCGTTCCATATAGAACATCTTGAGCGTATGGGAAGTTGAAGATGCAAACGTCTCACCCATAAAGCCAATACTGCGCCCATCAGGTCCGTCAACGTTTGCTCGTCCCGTGCGCATTTCAAGCTCGCCCTGCCATTCACCCAGCACAAAATTCTCTGGGCTATTGGGTTCACTCGTATTGTTCTTGACATAGGTGACATCGCGACGAATATAGGGATCGTCTATTTGTCCTGTAGAGTATTCGAACATTCTGCGAATCGTGGTCTTCATCGTCGCATTAGCTTCAGGGTCATCTGGGATACCGCCGCTCGCGTACGAGGGGCCAAGATAGATCATGCCTGTGCTGAAATCGATCGTGCCAAAGAGCTCTGAATGCACGCCACCAAGATCGATAGCGAGCGCATCATCCAGATAGACCCAAACATCGTCATCACCAGCAAATTCAAAGGTCATATTGTTCGATCCCACTTTGCCATCAATTGGTTGACGAAAGTTGGTCTCAACTGTCATGCCCATGTAATGATCCAGACCATTATTGTCGGCGTTTGCGTTCAGATTGCTCACAAGCTTGCCGTCAGAAGCACCATCGAAAACCTGTTGCGCAGTATTGAAAGGAAAGAATCCACCTCGTCCTTCACCCTCTGCAATCGCAACACTCGATGCATCTGTACGAATAACTGCTGGAGAGTTATAAAGCGTAAAATGACCAGCACTCTCCTGGCCATCTACCGTAGTAGGATCGTTCACGAACTGCGCAAAATTCTGACGCATGTTGTAGTAGTAGTAGCCTGCGTCATCCATTTGAAAGAGCCCCGTCACGTTCTCATACGAGGTCTTTCCTTCTGCACTAGAATCAGGATCAAAAAGGTACTGAAGTGAACGCTGCTCTTCGCTGAGCGCGGGTTGTTCTTGAGGATTAGTATTGCCGGGCGCAACTAGCCATGCCGCATTAGTGTAATCGCTTGGATTATTCACTAAATACTGAATGCCACGTGAAATATTCTTCGCTCCCAAAGTAGTGGGAAATACTGGTTGACCTTCGTTCGATGCATTCGTCACACCAACCTGCGTTGCGTTTGAATAAGCCGATGGATTACCATTGTAACCTGCTGTTATGCTGGTGTCGTTAGCTGTACCCTTGTCGCTCAGAACTGGATAGCCGTTCGACAGTGCCCCTGTAGTCATAAACTGCATACCGGGATACTGATAGGCAAATAAGCCACGGGCAGCTCCTGCACCAAAGTTCCAATAACCCATGCCAACTGTTTGCGAATCGCCAAATGCAAGAAGGTGCCCGCGATTAATGTTAGGTTTTCCATTCGGATTGCCGAAGATATTTTGATAGCGTTGGGCAATGGTAGCACCAGTCCATTCCCATGATTTGTAGCGATCGTCAGCTGCTGTTCCCCAGCCATTTGAGTAATTGAAGAGATTAACCTTTGTGTTAGCTGGATCAATCGATGAAACAACATAAGGTTCTAGGTCGAAACCAGCGGGAAGGCTCTGAGCTGAAATTGAAGCCTCATTTGCTCCGTTAGCATTTTGCTCAGCCTGAATTGCCGGATCGAGACCAATGCCGTTATATTCATACTTGTTGAAGGTGGACTCATCGAGGGTGATATCCGCATCGGTTATGAAGTGCGAATCTGTATTTGATCCATTTGGCAGTCCACTGTCAATCCCATTATTACTCCCAGCGTCACTGCCATTAGAACTGTTACCAGAATCCTCGCCTTCAATATTATTGATTTGGTCAGTTGCGCCATCGCCCTGTTCAAGATCAGTACTAGAAACCGATTCTGAACCTTGATTCGGTTCGTCAGCAAAAGAGAGCGTGGGTATGCCTGCGGCAGGAAGAGATAGAGCTACCGCCATGATCGTGGCAATGAAACAGGTAAGGAATTTATTCGCTGCCTGCTTGGTGTGTTTGAGCTGTGAGTGCGTAAGCAGTCGTTTCATGGGTTTCCTTATTCGATTGTGAAATGCGAATCGCTGCACTGAGACAAGCGGGAACGCTTCCCCCTAATTAAGACAAGTTTAGTACTAGTTTTTGGCCTTGACTAGCCTTAATCCATATATGGCGACCTGGGAACATAGAATCTAACCATAAACACAAGAACCGCATGCTTATCATGCGGTTCTTGATCTCTTTTTGCCTAGCAAATAGGACTTGCTTTAGCGACTGTAATAAGGCTGCAATAACCCACCTAAATTAGGAAGCATCCTTACCAGCACGCTTCTTCGCAACCATGAGCGCGATAACTGAGATGAGTGCGATTACCACGAGCACGCCAAGCACCCAGGACAAAACATTAGCAACGCTGAAACCCTCGGCATTCTCGGTGCTGATGCCCGCCAAAGGATTTCCTTCATCGTCGATATCAATCAACTCTGCTGGCTCATCTGATCCAGCAGCCTGATTTTCAGCAGCATCGCCTTCTGCCCCATCTGCACCCTCATCGCCTGCACCTGCAGTTCCAGTAATTCCTTCAATAGTGCTGCCTTCAGGTGCTACCGAGTACACAAAGTTAAAGACATTAGCTTCAGTGTTGCCCGATAGCGTACCAGTGATATTCCAGGCGTTTGGCTGATAGCCCTCGATATACTGATAAGCTACTACTGGCTTATCACCGATGTTGCCCTTGAAGGTTTGACTAGGCGCAAGCTGATTGCCTGCCTCATCGACATAATTCACCGTATATTCGGTCTGATCCTTCTTTAAACCATAGGCAACTACGTACTGCGTATCCTCCTTCACAATGAATGAAGGAGCGTCAACAGAAGAGTCATCATGACCCACCTGACGCACACCCTTCACATAGTATCTGTCGTCAGGACAAACGATATCAAAATCTGAAACATCGATCGTAGCTTGGTCACCATAGTCATAGGTATCGACAGTGACTGCATCTTTACCGTTGATAGAGCCATTACCCGCATACAGCGTTACCGTGTATTTATAAGATTCTGCCGCTTGCGCCTCATCAGCTATAGTAGCCTGCACCCCAAAATAAATCGCCAATGCAAACAGCACAGCACAAACGCATCCGAAAGCTTTGATTGTAGAGCGCTTCGCGCCTTCGACCACCATACGCATCATTGAGCATCACGTCCTTTATGGAGCTTTCGCAAGGAAACGAGCGAGAAGGCAATACAAGCGACCGCTGCAATAATGCCGACCGCATAGATTGCGAACATGAAAGGATCATTCGTTTTCGTGAGCGTACCGCCCTCAACTGCGGTTCCACTATCCTCAACCGCGAAGGCAACGTTCAATGTACCCAGCGTGTTCATGTAGGCATTGCCTTGAGTCTCGCCATCGAGCGACATCTCGATCTTCACATTGCCGGTCGCATCCGAATCGATCGTGCCCAAGAAAAACCACTTGCCCGTTGCACCATCGATCTCTTTGAAACCATTCGCCCCATCGCCGCCAACCGTGTCAGAACTATAGATGATCCTGCCATCAAAAATGAGCTTGTATGTGTAAGCGCCATTCGATGCGCTCGAAGCTTCCTCTAACGTCTTGACCGCATCCGCGGTCATGTACCAGTCGGTCGCATCGGAATACTTGTTGTTCAGAGTCACCGACATGGTGAAACTGTCGCCTGGCTGCAAATTTGCGAGCTTCTCATCAATAGCAGCCCGATCGTAATCTGAGACCATCTGTTTATCGGCATTGTAAGTGACCGACCAGCCAACGTTTTCGGTCTGCGCTTCAGCACTGCCCGCAAAGCCGAGTATGCACGCAAGCGCAAGAGCGCAGCCCGCAACAAAGGCCCCTAAGGGTTTGAGAGCATGTTGCATCTTAGTCATTAGTCCACCTCGTTAATGCCGAGCTTGTGCATATCAACGCCCCAAGCGCTCTTGATCGCATCGGCTGCATTGTGCGTCTGTACCGAAGCAACTTCCACATCGATTGCAAACTTGTGGTTGTCGTAATCGTAGTAAGTAGTCACGTAGTAGACATCTCCATGCTGCCCTTTATCGACCTTATCGACCTTAGCAGCACCAAGGATATCAGGATTGATGCGAAGGGTTGTTGCAAAGGTAAGCGAATCACCCACTGCCAATGGGTTCTTACTGTAGAAGACTGTCTGCTCTTTATTCATATCAGCCTTCGAAAGCACTGTACCTGTCGCAGTGACCCAGCCGCTATCAGACCAACCGAGCTCGATCAGCTTGGGCAGAAGATCGGTCGCCTTGTTCCCATCTTCATCGACCCAGTAACGATTGACCGAAACACGCACATATTCGGGTTCTTCACCCACGTTCTTGACCGCCAGATTCTCATCGTAGCGATAGCCCACCGCGAATTCTTTGTCTTTTGGAATCAAATCCGTAAGCAAAGTATCCTCACCCGAGCGCTCCTGCCCATTCTCGGTCAGCGCAACATCAAGACTGGTAAGTTGGATATTCGCTTCGTAGACGTTTGAGCGCTTATCAAGCGCTGCTTGCGCCGTACCCGCCATCGCGACCGCTAAGATGATCGCTGTTGCAAGCAAGGCAACAACGGGAGCCATGATCTTCTTCTTGCTTTTCTCTGCTTTCATTCAGGCTACCTCCTTACTTGCATCTTATTTCCAGGCATAGCCATAGGGCTTGTTATTGTCATCGTAAGCAACTGGGCTGGTCTGACCAACTACGATAACGTCGAAATTAGGCCAATGCTCTTCAGGGGTTCCGCTCACCTCGATTGTAAGCTCTCCGCTCGTTTCATCAGGACGAATGACGGGCGTATAAGTATAGAGCGTTCCGCCGGTGACCTTCTCCGATTTCCAAACCGTCGCATCTTTCATCGTTGCACTAACTTTCCACCCATCCATCGCATCAGAAACGAAGACGCGCGCCATGATATCAGAGCTACCCGTATTCTTGATCGAAACGACCTTGTCGAGCAGGCTACTGTTCGGATCTTCATGCTTCTCAGTGATCTCCGCACTGTAATTCAGATCGACTTCTTGAGCACCCGATGCACGCTGAACATCAGTGAAGTAGGCATAGGCGGGAGCCGCGAACGCCAATGCAAGGATCGCAATCAATCCTATGGTGATGATTCGTTTTCGTACCCTTGTCATATCGTCCCTCGCTTAGTCTGGTCGATGTTGCCTTAGCTCCATTGCTGTCCTGGCCTTGCTGTTGTCTTGACCGCAACGCTGTTTGGTCCTAGCAGGTCCTTCTCAAATACTAATCGCGCTCTGTCCAGCCGAATCCCGTATCAGTATGATCGGTATAGTGGTTCACAAAGCCCTGGTTAGGATAATTAGTACCCGTTCCCTTGTTCTGGAAGTTGAACGTAATAGAATTCTTTAGCTTGTTGTTTTCGCCCACAGGCGTATCACGACTACTGGTCCATTCTATGGTCTTTACCATACGAGAATCACCATCGCATTCATAACCACAGCCTGGATACTCAATCTCGGTAACGACATACTGTCCTTCTGGAAGCCCTTCAAGCGTTGTAGAGTTGCTACTAGTACCGCCGCCAACATCAACCTTGATGCCGATCGTCCGCTTTTTGTAGACCACATCATCACTCGTTGCGGTGTTGACATCGCAACCCAAGCGATAGCCGACCACCGTGAACTGAACTGTATACTGAGCAGCAACTACATTACCCTGCTCGTCAAGCACCGTATAGAGTGGGCCACTGATGAATTCTTTGTTAATCTCCAGGTCACCATAATAGGTTGCAACATAATTACCCATAGCAGTGATGGCCGCCTTGATATTCTTCTTAGCCTGTTCTTTTTCATCGAGCTCTTCATCACTCTCTTCCGAAGCCACCGAAATGCCCGTTGCGTTCGAAACAGCTGCCTGACCTTCCCCTTCCAAAACCGCACCCAGCTTCTCAGCAGGATTCAACACGTCAGAAGATACAGGCTTCTTGACGGGAGAAGAGCTATCTGACTTATTGGAAGAGCCTTCAGCCTTACTCGAAGAATCGCTTGTGCCTGATTCGCCCTTCGGAGCATCAGCCTTTTCGGCTTTAGCGTCCGTTGAGGTGTCGACCGACACGATACTGATCGATCCACTTGCATCTTCGCTTGGCTCTGCCAGCGCAGGCATAGCTGAAAGGCCGATCGCCAATGCGACCGCAACCACACAGGCTAGCAAACGATATTTTATGTTTTGTTGAGCCTTTGTATTATTCTGTCTTTCCATTGGAGCCATCCTCTTAACTGCGCTCTAACAACGAAATCAGTTGCTATCCTTCTGACCTGTACTTATAGTGAAATCATAGCGAAGTCATAGTAAAAACTGATATTTTACCATTTTTACAGGCTCTTTTCAATTGTATGAAAAGGCGCTATACGCTTCTGACTTTAGATCTTTAATCTCGCATTATCATGCTGTTCAGATTTCTTTCTCCCTGAACATCGATTACTTCATAAGCTCGGCGAATCGGCTATTTCGGGCTATAATTGACTGACTATATCTTTCGACCGAAACGGCAGGTCACTATCAATGGCTCAAATCATCGCTCCTTCACTTAGAGAACACCGCGAAAGCAAATCGAATAAGCTCGCCAAAGGATCACTGAGCGCACTGGTTGTCGTATTATTTGCAAGCTTCATCGTCCTTAGCATGATGGGTGGAGGCACGATTGCGTTCCTTTCGCTGATTGGCATCGCAATCTGCATAACCTGCCTATTCCGTCGCGAGGTGCACATTGATTGGTGGATCTTCATTCCGCTTGCGGTCTACCTGATCATGAACCTCATTTCGTCATGGACCACGCACGAGAATATCATGCGCGGCTATGGTTGCCTACACTTGATCTTCCTCACCCTTTACGCAGCATCCTGCAGTTTGAAGACGAATGAGGCGAATCTGCTGCGCTGCCTATGCGTCTTGTGGGCAGGTATTGCAGCGGTGGTGAGCGTTGTTGCGTTTACTTACCAGGCTTTCTTTGTGAGTCCAACGCGCCTGGAATTTGTGATCGGATCGCCAAACGGGCTTGGCATCTTCCTGGTCCTGAGCTGGTTCGCCTTGCAAAGTTGTCGCATGACTGAAGAACGCGGCAAGATCTTCACAATAGTTGAGCGCTTCGAGCCGTTTATCCTGGTCGCGCTCGCGATGACGCTCTCGATGGGAAGCGTTGCAGCTCTTGTCGTTGGATTGATCGTCTTGTTCGTGTCGCAAGGACGCAGCACAAGCTGGAAGCAATCCGCGCATTTCATGGTAGCTCTTGTAGGAAAAGTCGTACTTTGCCTGGCAATCGGCTTCTTGATGTATATGGCCGCCGAGCGCGCAGACGCGCCAATTCTCTGCATAGCGATCTTGGCATATCTCGTTTTCATGGTGATACTTTGGAAGCGATTTGGGGAGTTTCTTGAGCGGAGTTTCAAAGTCGCCCTCACTATCTCGATTCTTGGCCTTCTCTGTATCCCCTTTGCCTTCTTCATGCGTCCAAGTGTGCTGTTCACGTTCAGCGAGCGCCTTGCTATGATGGCAAATGGTCTAGGATACCTATTCGTCGACCCAATTACGGGCGTTGGTGCAATGCAATGGAAAACGCTCAACCTACAAGATGCCGATCCGTTCTTCAACACAAATCATATTCACAACGTCTTCATTCATGTGGGAGTCGAATTCGGTCTTATCGCTATGATCTCGCTCATCGTTATTGCTGTTCGCGTATTCATAAAACGCTATCGTGAGGCACAGCATGGCGAAGATGCAGCATTTCTCTTTCATCTACTTACCGACACCGGTTTCTATTACGTTGGTATTGTTAGCACCTTCATTCTGACAGCTGGAGGATCGACCACGCCTACAAAGAAATTGTCTGCAATAGGGGCAAAGCTCTTGTTCGGTACGCTCTGCTTGCTGCACTTTGCAATACTGTGGACATACCTCGGATCGTTCTAACGTGCGTTCGGGAACATCACGTGTCAAGCGCGGTACTCGATACACGACCGTATGAGCATACTATCCAGTAATCAGACTGTTCAGCTTTTTAGAAAAGAGACTCACCATGAGCAGTGACCGAATCAAAGACCAAGATGGAAAAGACAAAACCGCTACGACCAATCAGACAGTAAAGAGCAGCAAGGCTTCCCAGATTGCAATATGGCTACTGCTTGGCGGCGCTATTGTAATTGCAGCGTTGGTTTTTGCCTCTTGGTTCTTCGGCGGCGAAAGGATCCCTGACTATGTGGGGTATCCACTAGAGGGCGAACAAAAGGAAGCGGTGATCGAACAGAACAGCCCCCTCACTGATTATGTTTATCTCACCGCAAATGCCGATTTTCCGCGCAGCAAACCTATCTCTAAGATCACGATCCACCATATGGCAGGTAATTCAGGACTCAGAAGCGTCGGTGATCGCTTTGCTCGGCGCGATGTGCAAGCCTCCGCAAATTATGGGATCGATTCTGAAGGCAATGTGGCACTTTTTGTCGAAGAAACAAACAGAGCATGGACCAGCAAGAACCGTGATAACGATGAGGAATCTATCACTATTGAGGTAGCAAACGACGAGGTTGGCGGGAATTGGCATGTAAGCGATGAAGCATTCGATAAGTTAGTCGAACTTTGTGTTGATATCTGCGAACGCAACGGCATCGAAGAGATCAACTATACTGGCGATACGACCGGCAATCTTACCTACCATGGCATGTTCGACAAGAGCACTGCCTGCCCAGGTCCTTATATGAAAAGCCGCATGGACGATCTCGCTAATGCGATCAACGCCGAACTCGAACGTGGATAGCATCTACTCGACCAACATTTGGCGCGTCTCAGGATATGGCAACACCGAAACGAAGGTACCCGATCTTGGAAAAGCGACGTTATTATCTTGATGTACTAAGGATCGTGGCAATCTGCGCGATCGTGCTGTTGCACGTTGCTGGTTCCTATTGGTATCAGCTTAGCGTTTACACCTCGGAATGGCAGGCGATCAATCTCTACGATTGCATCACGCGTTGGGGCGTACCAGTATTCGTCATGATCAGTGGAGCACTCTTCCTTGACCCGGCACGCGAACAACCCATCAAAAAACTTTGGACCAGGAACATACCAAAGCTCGTTCGTCTAATCTTGTTTTGGGGTCTCCTCTATGCACTTGTTTATGACCTGCCTAACATGTGGACCGGAGAGAGCGTTGCCGGTTTCATCCATGACATACTGTTCGGCACACCACATCTGTGGTTCTTATTCATGCTGTTAGGACTCTATATTGCTGTGCCGATTCTACGTTGCATTACAGCAAATGAACAGGTTATGCGCTACTTCCTTGTCTTCGCCTTTGTGATGAATTTTGTAGTACCGCTTGCTACGGGAGCAGGAACTATCCCTGCGGCACAAGAGTTCTTCAGCGCATTCATGATCCAACTGCCACTAGGCTATACCTTCTATTTTGTTCTTGGCTACTATCTTGCCTCGCATGATACTTCACGCACGATGCGCTGGACGATCTATGTCCTAGCAATCCTTACGCTCTCAGTAGCAGTCTTGTGCAGCTCATGGGTGTCTCTTGAACAAGGATCCGCCAACGCTCTTGTAATCCGCAACCACTTCCCCTTCATGTTCGCTGCAGCCGCGGTATTTATTTTGGTAAAGCAATGCTTCACTCGACGCTGGGGCGATCTTGTGCAAACTTACGAAACTGAACCTGAAACAACTCTTGCCAATCTGCCCAAGGATCACACGCACCTCGAAACCATCCGTGAGCTTTCAGCATGCACCTTAGGGGTCTACGTCGTTCACATCTTCGTTTTACGTGCTTTGATTGCAATGGGCTTCAGTGCAGTAAGCTTTGACCCGATCATCGCCGCACCCGTTATGGCGCTTGTCACCATAGTGATTTCGTTCGGGATTGCATATGTTTTGAAGAAAATCCCGTTCTTCGGGAAATACTTCGTGTAACTTCGTGGTATTCGCGTAGAAGACAAAGCGCTTGTCTTCTAGTCCTCTTTGCGCGTAAGCGGATAGCCCTGGCGATCGAGCTCAGCCACCACGGTCTCCACCAAGAACAGCAATCGCTCATACACCTTCGGGGTGAGACCCTCTACCAACTCTGCGGGCGACATGTTCTCGATCTGCATGCCGTAGCAGATGCCATCGCATGAATAACCGAGCAGTTGCGCCGCATCGAAGAGGTCGACGAGCTTGAGTTCGTGAAGTGAAGCCATCGCATCTTGTGTGCGCGCGATGTCTTCTGGCTTATAGCGAAACACCGTGCCTGGTTCACTGTCCGTTCCATCAACCGCATCGACCGTGATGATGAAGTCGTATTCGTCCACTTTGTTCAGTAGCTTCATGGTCATGCAGCCCAGATCGTAAAGATCGACCCCTTCAGGGATCTCATAGTGCTCGACCAGTTCATCGTAGACTGCAGGGCCGATGCCATCGTCGAGCATCAAACGATTCCCCACACAAAAGACAGCGATCTTCATAGCGCGCTCCCTTTCTTGCCTTACGCCACTGGCATGCCAGGACGAATGACCAGGTTATAGTAGGTGGCACCGAAGATCATCAGAGCGGCCAGGATACCCATAGCGATCGCCCAAACGCGCTGGCGCTTGATATACCACTCTTTGGTGCGCCCGAGCGAGATGGCACGCTCGCAGGCATACCCCTGAGAAACGCGGGCGAACACGATGGTGACCGCCGCAAGCAGAACAGCAACGATGATCGAAAAGACCACCGAAAGCGGAGAGGGGTCCGTGAAGGATGCATAGAAGAGGTTATCGGCGAAGAGCCACAGCGGGTAATACAAGATCGTGATCCAAATGCCGTTTGCTGGTCCCCAGATCGGCGGCATGAAGAGTGCGCCAAGGTTGATAGGAGGCAGGCCCTTCATCAGCTCTTTGCGGTACTTCTGTTCCTGTTCGTCACTCTTTTTCATAGCAGCCTCTCTTTACGTGCTTCACCCTTATCATACTGGCAAATACAGCCAACCATCCCGCGCGGCATCTTCACTGGTTCATTAGATCGACCAGTCGCGCTCAGTTCTTGCTCAAGCTATTGTTCTGACGATCTTTTGTATGAACGAAAAAGGAGGCTGTACTGAGACGTGCTAGGGGTCGTGTAATTCGACACATTTGAAATGTGTCGAATTACACGACCCCTAGCACGCTTCTTCGGGAAGCACCCCCCGTCTCGTTACTGAAAAAAAGGAAGGACCCGACGAATCGAGTCCTTCCTGATGACCGTATTTCGTTCAGTAGGCTGAACGGTTCGGTTCGCGCACAACGTGCGCTGCGCCAGAGCGCATGCGATTAGTGATCGCCTACGCTGTGGTCTTCGCCAACGATGCAGTGACGCTCGGGGTCGTAGACCAGACCGCCGTGCTCTTTGCCCGCCAGCATGTTCTTCGCGTTCGCCGTGCCTTCGATGAAGACCAGGTAGATGTGGATCATCGAGAAGCAGATGAAGACGAACATCATGAAGTAATGGATGATGCGCATTGACATCATGCCACCCACTGCTGCCGTACCTGCAGCGAAGAAGCTCCAGGAAGCGGTGGGGATCCAGAGGCAGAATCCGGTATAACCCATAACGAGGATCAGGACGCAAACAGCCAGATAAGAGAGCTTTTGCGGAACGCCCAGCTTAGCTGACAGCGGGTGATCCTTCTTGATGAACAGGTAATACTTGATCCAAGCACCGAGCTGATGCCTGTTGTCCGCCTGCGGAAGGTAGGTCTTGTAGTCGCGAACCATGTTACGCGTACCGCCCGTAGGAGCAGAGTGGAACATGAATGCGAAGATGATACGCAGGATGCAGTTGACAACCAAGAGCATACCGCAGAAAACATGCACGCCACGCGCGACACCGGTAAGACCCGCCCAGAACGGGAAGTGGATCAGAAAGCCGGTGAAGATAAGGAGCGCCATGCACACGAGGTTGACCCAGTGAGTTACCTTCATGGGCAGCGGATGTGCCTGCTTATAGTGTGCGAGATGTGCCATTTATCTCACCCCCCAAGGGCTGGTAACGGTTTCGAAGTGCTTGCCCGTAGCAGGCTCAGACACATGAACTGCGCAAGCAGTACAGGGGTCGAAGCTGTGGACGGTACGAAGCGCATTGATAGGTGCATCAACGTTGTTGACCGGCGTGCCGATAAGAGCCTGCTCCATCGGACCACGAACGCCCTCAGCATTGCGCGGAGCGATATTCCAAGTAGTAGGAATGATGATCTGATAACCAGTGATGCGACCATTGTCGACATGCTCGTCATGATAGAGAGCGCCACGCGGTGCTTCCCACATGCCGCAGCCATAGCCCGTAAGGTGCTCAGGTGCGCGGAAGTACTCGCTGTCGCCACCCTTGAGTGCTTCGATGAGTTCGTCGACCCAATCGACCATAAGGTGAGCGATGTAGGAGCATTCAACCTGACGTGCAGCAACACGACCGAGCGTGGACTGGAGCTGCGGAAGCGTGAGGTTGAGGTCTGCCATGAGCTTGTCGAGGTTGTTGACGATGTAAGCATTCTTCTCGCCGCCACGCAGATAAGCTGCGAGAACACGGGAGAACGGACCTGCCTCCATGCATTCACCATTGTAGCTTGGGCCCTTAGACCAGGTGTAACGATCGTTGACCGTACCGATCATGTGACCGTTTTCCTCGTGCTCGGTACCGGCAACATAGTACTCGGTGTAGAGCGGATCAGTGACGCCTTCCTTCGGGTTGAGGTCGGAATCGCCCACATACCAGGAGTGACCAACATATTCCTTGATCAGCGAAGGATCAGGATCTTCGAGGCGAAGGCCATCGTTGGTGTAGACAACACCAGAAGGCATGTAGCGATCTGCCATCTCGAAGTTCTCGCGCTGGAAAACGCCCCAAGCAACATAGCGACCGCAGCCACGACCGAAGCCGAGAGCCTCGGGGTAAGCGCTTGCGATGATCTTGGTGTCGGGGAGCATGGTGGAGTCGACCCAATCGCGAATCTCGCGCGTGATGGAATAGAGCTCGTCGAGCTTCTCTTCCGTGGGGACGAATGCCGTACCACCAGGAACGAGCGTCATGATATGAGGCATCTTGCCACCGATGAGACCGCAGATCTCAGATGCTTTAGCCTGCATGTTCAGAGCTTCGAGGTAATGAGCGGTGCAGATGAGGTCTGCTTCAGGATCGAGCTTGTAAGCCTCAGGAGCCTGGCCATCCAAGAACCAACCACCGCTGAAGATGGAGAGCTGACCGTTGTTCGCGAACTTGGTGAGCGTGCCCATCAGGGTCTTGAGGTCGGTGCTGCAAGAAGTGCCTGCAGCCTCCATGAGGTCGTAAGCCTTGCCCACGTTTGCATTGAGCGCATTGAGCGGGTTGACATAGTCGAGTGCAGCGAGCGTGTAGAGCCACAGGATATGGCTGTGCAGGAACTGACCGCCCTCAACCAGGTTACGGATGATACGAGCCTGGTTCGGAATGACGATGCCATAAGCAGCTTCACCTGCGAGCGATGAAGCGTGAGTGTGTGAAACCGGGCAAACACCGCAGATGCGCTGAACGATCTGAGCAGCATCCTCAGGAGTACGATCCTGAACGACGAGCTCCATGCCACGGAAACAACCACCTGAGACCCAAGCATCAGTTACAACGCCGTTGTCGACTTCCATTTCAACACGAAGGTGACCTTCGATACGAGTAATAGGATCGATGATTGAACGAGTCATTATTAGTTGCCTCCCTTCGAATTGTCATCGAGGGTGTAGATGCCAATGGATTCATTCGGATGCTTCATATCCCACTCGCGTTCTTTCTCGAACGGAGCACCACCATCGGTACGACCAGCCTTCTTCATGCCGAAGCCATGGACAACGAGAGCAGCAGCGAGGATGCCCGTGATGGTCCAAGCGATAGCTTCAGGCTGGAACACAGCGCCGCCGATGCGCAGATCGCGGAAGCGTGCACGGAACGGTGTGTTGGTCTCGACCCAGTTCTCGCCTGGATTGTCCGGGTTAGCTACGCAGCAACCGATGCAAGGACCGCCGGACTCGACGCACCAGGAACGACGACGGTTCCAGCGCACGATACCGCAGTTCGCCTTGGTCTGAGGACCACGGCAACCCATAGGATACAGGCAGTAGCCCATTGCCTCTTCAGGAGTGCCGAATGCATAAACGAATTCGCCATTCTCGAAGTGACCACGACGCTGGCAGTTGTCATGAACGGTCTGATTGAAGATAACCTTCGGCTTGTTCTCGTTCGTGAGTTCAGGCAGCTGACCAACGAGCAGAACATCGACGAGGACCGACGTAGCCCATTCAGGGTTAGCCGGGCAACCGGGAACGTTAACGACCGGAGTGTCGATGCCGCGCTTCTTGAGGTACTGCTGAACGCCGAGTGCGTTCGAAGGATTCGGATAGGCTGCCATCCAGCCACCATTTACTGCGCAGGATCCGAGGGCAACAACAGCGTTAGCGCTTTCAGCAGCGTGAGCCAAGATGTCAGTACCGACTTCGTTGGCGACGCGCAGAGCTTGGCCGTCCCATCCCTCCAAAACTGCACCTTCGTAAATGAGGATGTAGTTGCCTGCTTCGATCGTTTGCTCTTTAGCTTCTTCCATGGACCAGCCTGCAGCAGCAGAAAGAGTTTCGCAATAGTTCAGCGAGATCATCTGCAAGACGATGTAAGCCGGATCAGGGGAATCACCTTGAGCGAAGGACTCAGTACAACCGGTGCAGGATGCGCCCTCGATCCAGATGACTGGATAGAGCTTGCCTGATTCAGCACCAATGACCGAGTTCTCGATCGCAGCCGCAATACGAGGAGCAGCGAGTTCGGTAAGACCTGCCGCAACCGCGAGAGAGCCGCAGAGTTTCATGAAGCTACGACGAGAAACGCCACGCGCTTCAAGTTTAGCCAGAAACTCCGGTGAGGTAGCCTCTGTTACCATGTGCACACCTCCTTAAGGGTGTCTTCTTCCAGTAAAACTTCTGGCAAGTATTGTAGGTTGACTACTAATTAAGGAATGACGCGCGGGCATGAAAAACGCTTGTTATTCTGGCAAGTGGTAAGAAAGTGTTACCGCCGTTGTCTCAAATAACACAATCCATAGAAAGAACGTAATCAACACAAACCCTTCAAAAGTTCTGCACCATTTTGCGGGCGAGCGGCACTTGCGTAATCGAACGACAGCGATTCGATTACAATAACTCAACAAGCTTTTGAAGTATTTATGAGCGAATGGAGAGCGAACACGCCATGGCTGAACCGATCAAGATCGCATTCTTAGGCCCCGCTGGCACCTACAGCGACGAAGCAACACACACCTTCATGGATAAGCTCGGTTTTACCGACGTCGAGAAGATCGAGTGCGTTTCCTTCACGGAAGTGTTCGACAATGTGGAGCGTGGGCGCTGCGATTACGGCGTTGTTGCCACCGAGAACTCCCTTGAAGGGCCCGTTACCGCGTGCCTCGATAATTTCGCGACCCATAATAATGTGACGATCCTGGCTGAAACGGTGCTCGATATTCACCACAGCCTGGTGCTGCATCCCGATGCAAGCATCGATGAGGTCACTACGATCGTTTCGCACCCTCAGGGGCTCGGACAATGCAGGCGCTACATTGCTGAATATCTGCCTGGGCGCAACACGAGCTCGGCTTCATCCACGGCTTCTGGCGTGCGCAAGGTAATGGAAGATAAGACGCTTGCGAGCATCGCCAACAAATTCGCTGCCGACCTGTATGGTGCGAAGGTGTATGCAGAAAGCATCGAGGATCACTTCGGCAACCAGACCTCGTTCGCACTGATCGCGCGCACGGGCATGCCGGAAGTGTTTCCCGAGATGGACCGCAAGACCTCCATCCTGCTTTCCTTACAACAAGATAAGCAAGGTTCGCTTCTGATGATCCTCTCGGAGTTCGCATATGCCAACATCAACCTCACGAAGATCCAATCTCGTCCTACCAAACAAGGGTTGGGCGATTACATGTTCTTCATCGATTTCGAAGGATCCGACCAGGATGTCGACGTGCAGACGGCGCTCAATTGCCTGCGTCTGAAGCTGCGCGAAGTGAAGGTGCTCGGCTCCTACCCCATCATCTAAAACATCAACCCCGAAAGATGACAAACTACCCGGTCGTTCGTCATCTTTCGATTATGGATGGAGAGTGTTGGTGGTTTCGTTGAAGGTGAAGAAGCCTTCGGCAGAGAGATCAGTGATGAGGGACTGAAAGAGGTCTTCGGTGATTTCGGAACGTCCTTTTTCCTGTTCGAATTCATCGAGCGCACGTTTGGCTTCTGCAGTTGAAATGCCAGGAGTACCGAGCACGATGCGAACGAGCTCGGCGCGCTTTTGACGCTTTGACCCTTCGAAGGCGGACTGCTTGGAATGATGCTTCGAGCGCCGCGAAGGATTGGGCATGATCGATTTCAGGTATGCCCCGTAATCGAGCAACGCATAATACCATCCGCGCGGGTCCTCTTTGCTACAAGTCTCCAGCACGAGCGGCTCGAGCGTCTTATCGCTCACCCCTTCTTCATGAGGAAAGAGCTCGTGCAAGAATACGGTGCGAACATTCGTCTCGAGATAGAGCGCTGGCTTCTGATAAGCGAACGCCATCACGCCGCCTGCCGTAGCAGGACCGATACCCGGCAGCTTCAAGAGCTCATCATAGGTTCGGGGCAGCTCCCCTTCGAATCGAAGTGCGCACTCTTCAGCAGTTCGCTTGAGCGCCAGCGCACGTCGATTGTATCCAAGCCCTTGCCAATGTTCGAGCACCAACGAAGTGTCAGCTGAAGCAAGCGCATCGAGCGTAGGGAACGTCTTGAGGAATCGCGGCCAATACTTCTCCACGCGTGATACTTGCGTCTGTTGCAGCATGATCTCGGAAACGAGCACGGCATAGGCATCATCGATATAGCGCCAGGCAAGGTCGCGATGATGCTTTCTTCCTTCGCTCCACACCTTGCGAACGAAAGCGTCGAGATCGGGGGTATCTTTTCTGGGAGCTTCCACGAGCAAAGCAGAGAACTAGTACTTCGATTCCAGGATGCGGCTCACCTCAGGATGGCTCGCGCCCTTCTCGAAGAGATCGGCAAGCGTGATCGAAGAGAAGAGTTGCGCCACGAGCACATCGGCAGCGCACCAAACCGCATTGAATTCGCATCCTGATGAACGATTGCAGTAATCACAATCGACCGAACAAGGCGACATGCCAATGGGTCCTTGCAGCGCCTCGATCACTTCCTGAAGGGTGACTTCATGCGGATCGCAATCGAGCGTAAGGCCGCCGCGCACACCGCGGATCGTCTTCAAAAAGCCCGCCTTCACCAGGTCGTGCTGGATGCTGCGCGCGAACGAATACGGCACGTCTTCCTTTTCCGCCACATCGGCGATCGAGATATAGGAATCCCCGCACTCGTAAGCCGAGCGCAAGATCCTACAAGCGTAATCGCAACGGCGGGTGATATCCATCAGTCTTCTTTCAGTAGATCGTCGATGTTATCCATTGAACGATGGAATCGCTTCATGATGGTCTCTTCGATGGCCTTATACTCTGGTGAATCAAGCTCATGGAAATTGGAAAGGCGCATGTACACATCGTCGGTACGCACCGCGCAGAAGCAATCCTTCGCCACGCTGCGACGATAAGCCTCTTCGACTGACTCGGTGACGACCGCATACAGCTCGAAGCGTGACATCCCCTTGGAGAACGGAACGAGCTTAGAAACATCAAGCCCGCGCATGGAAGGATGCTCCGCCTGCGCATGACGCCAGATATCCTTGCGCTCTTCATCGTTGGGATAGTCGAGTTCGACCAAGCGGTAGAGCCCGAGCATTGGGCCGAAGAACGTATCGAGCGCATCGAGATTCGACGCAGAAACGAGCACGGTCACTTCAGGGTTCTCGATCGCTTGCTGGATGAACGCCATCGCCTCGCGCGCGCCACGCGAAAGCTGCATCTGAAAAAAATCGGAAATATCGCCCGACCCGAAATCCATCCAAGGCAGATCCCACAGGTCAAGATCTTCCAAGATGAGCGCCGTAGGACCTTCGAAGCCGAAACGATTGAGCGAAGTCGAATCGGTGATCGCATCAGGTGAAGCCATGACGCAAAGCACTGACTGGCCTTGTATGTTCTGGTCCATGCGCATGCGAACAGTAGGAATGCCAAGCTCCCCCACTGTTGCCACCATGAAGTAGTTCGCATCTTCACGTGCAGCGCCCGAGAAAACGAGCGTGCCAAGCTGCGGCATACGCGAAACACCATGACGGAAGTTGAGCATCTTCACAAATTCCTTGAACTGCGGATCGCGCATCCTGCCAACGCCAAGACGCTTCATCTCTTCGATAGCACGCGAGAAGCCATGGATCGTGGAATAGTCGAAGTGTATCTCGGGCGCTTTTTTCTTCTTCTTTTTCTTGCCAGAAAGATCGATATGCGCGATCTTCGCACCCTTGAGGTTCGGCAGAGGGAACGCGGGCAGCTCGAGCGGCTCTTCGTCCGCTTCCGCTGTAGGGTTCGCTTCCTTCTGTTCGGGCTCGATCGGCTCAGCCTTCACCTCTTCAGCGCGATCGGATGTTTCCGCTGTTGGCGCATCATCGCTCTCATCTGAAGCGCTATCGTTCTTGGAAGAGAGATCCAAGAACGAGAAGGGTGAAGGAACGTTGTCGTCTTCATAACGATAGAGCAGATCGGGCGGCAGATTGAACAGATCGTCGTTGATCATCTCAGCCATGTCTTCGATGGCTTCGCGCGAGAAACCGAATTCTTCCAGGCGATCGAGGGCAACGTCTTGCAACTGATCGGCCTTGCGCGAAAGCTCCTCGGCCGAAACGAAGGGCTTGAGCTTCTCGAAGATATATTCGGCAAGCGAGTGTTGGCGTGCATCGACGGCAAGATCCCATGCTGCACGCATGCCGTTCACGCTCTCTTCGCTCGGAACGATGTTCTCGAGGATAGATTGCTCGAAGGCTGCCAGGTACAAGTGGATACCGAGTATGCGATCGCCTGATTCGACCGCATACTGCGCGCGCGAAAGGTAGTCATGCGAATCGCTGAAACTATGATCATGAGATGGGATGTTACCGAAGTTGGAATCTTCGTTCATCTTCAATCACTTTCCTTATGAGCAAAGCGGCGAGGGACACTGCCGCATTCATGCATTAAAAACACCAAATGATGGATACTCAATGCTACTAAACGGGTAACATTTATTCAATTCTCTCTACGATTATTACAAGAAACGAGCAAATCGAGCGCGTAATGGGAAACCGTTGCCAAGCCATTTCCCGGCCGAAGCCAAACGTTTTCATCGAGCGCCGACTAGCGTCAATGAGCGCCGAACGCTGACCATCACCGATCGAACGTCGACTAACGCCAATCGAGCACCTGCCAGCCTTCCTTTTCGGCATGGTGCTGAAGAGTCGGTCCCGGCGTGACCGCGGCAGGGTGCTCAGAAGCAGCGAGCAACGGAGCATCTGAATAGTGATCACCATAGGCATAGGCGAGCTTCCAACTATCCTTCCCATAGATCTGATCAGCGTGCTCCTTGATCTGACGAAGCTTTTCAGCGCCTTCAACGGGCTTGCCCTTCACTTCGCGCGTATAGCAACCGTGCTCATCGAGCTTCATGTCGGTGGCAACGTGATGATCGTAGGGAATATCACGCTTTGCGCGCACGATGATGGGATCGAAGGTGGCGGAAACGATCCAGATATCACGTCCAGCAGCGATGTGCTCGCGCATGACCTGAAGCGCCTTGGGGCGAATGCGCGGCACGATCCATTCATCGTAGAACTTGTACATCTCCGCATCAGCTTCTTCTTCGGGCATGCCATCGAACGATGAGAACACCAAACTGCGCACCCATGCCTCGTTTTGCGGGAGATGCAACTTATACGCGATGCCCCAGGTAAGGATGCGCAGAAGAACCGAAGTGCGCACCTGCCCTTTCTTCAGAAGATAGCGAACGAGCAGCACGGGAGAATTCCCGCTGATGCACGAGCCGTCGAAATCGAACACCGCTATCTCACGCGGAGCATCAGGTGAAGATACCCCTCGATCATGGTCGCGCTCGGCCTTCAACTGCGCAGCATCATCTACTGCCGAAGAAGGCTTCTGCGCCTCGAGATCTGCTTCAGAGATGACCAATCGGGCATCTTCGGACGACTTGCCCTTGATGAAGACAGCGACCCCTTCAGGCTTCGCTTCAATATGTTTTTCATTGTTCGCCATACGCGTTATCTAATCGTCCTCATCGATGCAATCAACAAATTGCGAGTTGTGGAGTTCAGCATAGAAGCCGTTCTGCGCGAGCAACTCCTCATGCGTGCCCTTCTCCACGATATCCCCCTCGCGAATAACAAGAATTATATCTGCTTGCCTGATCGTACTCAAACGATGAGCGATAACGAAGCTCGTTCGTCCTTCGAGCGACTCACGCATCGCTTTCTGCACGAGCGCTTCGGTGCGCGTATCGATCGAAGAGGTCGCCTCGTCGAGCACGATGATCGAAGGATTCGAGAGCATGGCACGGGCGATCGTGAGCAGCTGGCGCTGACCTTGCGAGAGGTTCGTTCCGTCTTCCTTGATGATCGTGTCGTAGCCATCAGGCAGAAGCTCGATGAAATGATCGGCCTGCGCGAGCTTGGCGGCCAGGCGGATGTACTTCTCCTCCGGGTCTTTCGCCCCGTAGGCGATGTTCTCGCGGATCGTGCCCGAGAAGAGCCATGCATCTTGAAGCACCATGCCGAAGTTGCTGCGCACATCGCTACGCGTATCGAGCACGGTGTTCACACCATCGATCGTGATCGTGCCCGCATCGATATCGTAGAAGCGCATGAGCAGATTCACGAGCGTGGTCTTGCCCGCACCGGTCGGACCCACGATCGCGACCATCTGTCCTGGTTCGACCTCAAGCGAGAAATCCTTGATGACCGGCTTTTGCGCATCGTAGCCGAAACGCACGTGATCAAACTTGACCGCCCCCTTGCAAGGCTTTGCGATCTGCGTGATGGTGGAAGGATCGGGCTCGCTCATCTCTTCTGCGTCGAGCACCTCGAAGACGCGCTCGGATGCGGCGAGCGTTGCCTGGATGGTGTTGGCGATCGAAGCGATCTGCGTGATGGGCATCGTGAACTGACGCATATACTGCACGAACGCCTGGATCTCGCCGACCGTGGCGATCCCGCCGGTGATGTAGAGCACGGCACCGATGATGCAGACGAGCACGTAGCCCAAGTTGCCGATGAAGCCCATAACAGGGCGGATCACACCGGCGAGGAATTGCGCTTTCCATGCCTGCGCGAAGTATTCGCCATTGCGTGCGTTGAATTCATCGATGGCAGCATCTTCTCGCGTGAACGATTTCACTTCAGTATTGCCGCTGTACATCTCTTCGATGTGCGCGTTGAGCTTGCCGAGCGCTTTCTGCTGGCTCTTGAAGTAGCGCTGCGAACGCGTCGCGATACCCACCGTGGCCAGAAGCGAGAGCGGCAGCGTGGCGAACGCAACGAGCGCCAAGATCCACGAGATCGAGAACATGAAGATGACCACAGAAACGAGCGTGACCACTGCCGAGATGATCTGCACGAGCGTTTCTTGCAAAGTAGAAGAGATGAGGTCGACATCGTTGGTGACGCGCGAGAGGATCTCTCCCTTAGGGCGGCCATCGTAGTAGGAAAGCGGCACGCGATCGAGTTTCGCCTTCATATCGCGACGCAAGCCATAGATGACTTCCTGGGTCACCTTCGCCATGATGAATTGGCAGATGAACTGGCAGATCGAATAGGCCACGTAGAGCAGCACGAGCGTGAGAAGGATGCGGTTGAACGCGATGAAATCGAGCCCCCCGGTACCTGCCATCACGCGTTCGAAGGCGCTGAACACTTCGGTGGTCGCTTGACCGAGCACGAGCGGAGAGACCGTATTGCACAGCGTTCCCGCCACCGTGAAGACGAACACGATCACCAGAAGCGGGATGAACGGCTTCAAGCGCGCAACAAGGCGACGCAGAGTCTTCGAAGCGTTCTTCGGTTTTTCCTTGCGCCCTGCACCGTGAGGGCCGTGCGGTCCGTGTGGCGGCATGCTATTCACCTCCCCTATCGTCTGCGGTGCTCGAGTCTACCTGCGCCCCAGAGGAAAGTTCTTCTTCCGAGAGTTGAGAGAGTGCGAGCTCGCGATAGGCCGGACACGACAAGAAGAGCTCAGCATGCGTTCCGCACGCTTCGATGGCTCCTGTTTCGTTCAGCAGGATGATCTGATCGGCACCAAGCGCCACGTTCACTCGCTGGGTTACGGTGAGAACGCTCTGCCCCTCAAGGTGATCCTCGATTCCCGCGCGTACCCGCGCATCGGTCTTAAGGTCGAGTGCTGAGAAAGAATCGTCGAAGATGTAGAGATCGGCCTTGCGCAGAAGGCCACGCGCGATAGCGATGCGCTGACGCTGACCACCTGAAAGGTTGCCACCGCCCTGCGCGATCTCGAAATCAAGGCCACCTGCCTCTGGCGTGATGAATTCGGTAGCTTGCGCGATGGAGAGCACCTGCCACAGCGCTTCATCACTTGCATCGGGATCGGCGAAGCGCAGGTTATCCGCCACCGTACCCGTGAACAGGAAGGACTTCTGTGGAGTGTAGGAAACGCGCGTGCGCAAGACAGAAAGCGGGATATCCATGATCGCAACGCCATCGAAATAGATCGTGCCTGCGCTTGCGTCGTACATACGCATGATGAGGTTGATCAGGCTCGATTTGCCCGAACCCGTCGGTCCGATAAGAGCGGTTATCGTATTGGGCGCGACCTCGAAGGTAAGATCGCTCAAGGCATCCTTCTTCGATTCGGGATAGCGGAAACTCACATGATCCATCTTGAGGATCGGGACACTGCGCTTCTGAGCGGGCTGCACCGTGGTTTCTTCGGGGATATCAGCTCCAAGTGTTCGCAGCGCACCATCTTCTGCGGTTTCTGGCAATGATGCCGGCACAACGACATCTTCGATGGTCGATTCGGTCGAGAGCACAGCATTGATGCGCTCGGTTGCCGCTAGCGTTCGTGGCAGGATGGCGAAGATCATCGAGATCATCATGAGCGACATGAGGATGAGCGTCACGTATTGCACGAGCGCCATGATCTCGCCTGCGGTGAGCGTGCCAACATTTATCTGCCCCGCACCGAAATAATAGAGCGCCACGATGGTCAGGTTCACGATGAACATGAGCAGCGGCATGACCGCGCCCATCAGACGACCGACCTTGATGTAGGTATCCGCCAAATCGCGATTGACCTTGCCGAAGCGCTTGCGCTCAAAATCTTCCTTGTTGTATGCGCGAATCGCCCGGACGCCCTGCAGCTCTTCGCGCATGACGCGGTTCACCGCATCGATGAGGCTCTGGAGCGAACGCAAAAGCGGCATGCCGATCTTCAAGAAGAGCGCCACGATGATGATAATGACCGGGATCGCCACGAAGATGAGCAGCGCCATTTCGGCGTTCGTGAGAAACGCCATGACCACCGCACCGATGAACATGACCGGGGTCATGACCGCCATGGTGATGAGCATCTGCAAGAATCGTTCGACCTGCTGAACATCGTTGGTGTTACGCGTGATGAGCGTGGAGGCACCGAAGGTCTCGAATTCCGCTAGAGAATAGCTCTGCACCTGCGAGAAGATGGCGGCGCGCACATCACGGCCGAACCCCATGGCTGCCCGCGCCGCGCAGAGCGCCGCGATGACCACGCATACTACCGAACCGATCGCCCAAGCCAGCATCTCGAGACCGCGCACGATCACGTAATTCAAGTCTTTGTTGTAAATGCCCGTATCAACGATGCGCGCCATGATATCGGGCAGCTGAAGCTCGGCAACAACCTGCAAGAAGGTGAAGAGGATCGCAGCTATAACAAGCCCACCAAACGGCTTCAAGTATTTCTTGAACAGCTTGAACAACGAATTTCTCCCTAGATTGCAAATTTGGCCGTTGAAAGCTTCACAGAAGGCAGCTACAAAACCATGCTCTCTAGGGTACACCAAAAGCCGCAGCTATATTGAGACGAAGAGCCAATGGGGGCTCTTGTCACAAGAGCGTCATTTCGCATCTCGTTGCAGATGACAGAGGTGATGAACGCTGCTGCATTTTCCAAGCGCGTTCGGTACAATCCCAATAATGCAAGCGATATCCACACGCCACAAAAAGGGGTTACGATGTTTAGACCAATGCGCAGAAGCAAACAACAGCTTCCTCACGAAGAAGCGCTCGCAATACTACGGGAAGGGACCACAGGCATCCTCGCTCTTTCCAGCGACGATGGCTATCCGTACGCGGTCCCGCTCAACTACCTCTATGTTGAAGCCGTTGGGTCTGAAGCGCTCGGAAAGGTCTACTTCCACTCCGCAAAGACAGGTCATAAGATCGATGCGATCGAGTGCGATCCCAAAGCAAGCTTCTGCGTGATCGCGGACGACACGGTGCTCCCCGATAAGTACTCTACTGCCTATAAAAGCGTTATCGCGTTCGGTACAGTTCGCCTCATTGAAGGAGATCTAGCTCACAAGGCGCTTTTCGATCTAGGCGACAAGTACAACCCTCATCACGAAGACCGTACGCTCGAAGAGGTCAATTCCGCCGAACATAAATGTGCCATGATCGAATTCACGATCGAGCACCTTACGGGCAAGGAATCGCACTCTTATCGCAAGCAGCGCGAGCAGACAGAATAAAGGGGCGACGATGGGCGCATTCGCAGATCGTGTCTTTGCAGTAGTGAAACAGATTCCGCGCGGCAAGGTGGCAACCTACGGGCAGATCGCGCGCATCATTGGCGCGCCTCGCGCCGCGCGCTATGTCGGCTACGCCTTACGTGCTAACCCCTCTCCTGGCACCGAACCTGAATCGATCCCTTGCCATCGCGTAGTGTTCAAGGATGGCCGTATGGCAACGGGCTTTGCATTCGGTGGTCCCGAAATCCAACAGCAGATGCTCAAAGAAGAAGGTGTGGAATTCGACGAAGAAGGCAAAGTGGTGATGGAAAGCTTTCTTTGGAATGGCGTTCCCGCCGATGAATCAGGCTTGCCCATGGGACCTCCCAGTGATTTCGACTGGGAAGCAGAGCTTGCCGAAAGCCCACTTCACCACTGCGAAACCTGCAAGCACCCCCGCCCCGATTGCCAGAAGGGCATTTCAAATTAAAACAAAAAGCCTCGGAATAATTCCGAGGCTTGCATTCAGACTGGCGGGATGTACGGGACTCGAACCCGCGACCTCTGGCGTGACAGGCCAGCGCTCTAACCAACTGAGCTAACACCCCGTGCTTTATCAGCGTTGATTATTATATCCATAAAAGGAGCCGAAACAAGCCACAAAAGCAAAATTTCCGCCCACAGGAGCAAACGGTCACAAACGCCTACGATCTAAGCTACCCTACCGCATACGCCGCCGAACAAAATGAACTGTTCTTACGATCATTTCGAACGTGCGGGCGGCGCTTGCGCGAGAAACGCGCGTACGGTAGTTATCAAGCAAATCGCCGCAAAACATGCGGCGATTACGCAAGAGGTTTATGGTGAATAAGACGAGGCCTCTACCGAGCGCGCTAGTTCTTCGCACCGCGATTGCGCCTGCGATAGTCCATCGCACCCTTGAGCGCGCTTTGCGCGACATCACCCGCAACACCGACCGCCTTCGATGCAGCCCTGCGCGCAACGGGACCCGCCGCATCGCTCACTACCTGATAAGCACGTTGGTTGCGAATCTTCATCGCAGCATCGGAAGCTGCATTGCCTGCCTGCGAGAGCATGCCAGCAACACCAGCGATGCTGCCGCCCTGCTCGAAATACGTAAGCGCTGCTTCGCCGATCGCGAGCGTGCCAAGATATCCCATGCCGCCCTTCACGAGCCAGCCGAGCGCAGGCACGAAGCCTGCAACCTTACGCGCGATGCCACGGCACACGAGTGCGCCAGCGATAGTAGGAATGATCTCCTTGATACGATCCTTATCGAGCGGTTCGCCATACGCTGCCGCAATCTGAAGCACCATCTTGATCTGGTTGAGCGTCATAACGGGCAGATCGGCACCAGGAACGAACACAAGCACACCAATGCCGGCATTCTGCGCAGCAGTGAGCTGAATCGCATCTTGCGCGAGGGGACGACGAACGAACGGATAGGCCAACGAGAACGACAAGCGCTTCTCGCGGTCGTGATCGATGATCCATGAACCGATCTTGTCGGCAAGCTTACCCTTGATCTCTTCGTCGAGCGGCTGCCCTGCAGGAAGCGAGATGAGCGCATCGCTCGGAAGCGGATGACCTGCATCCTTCGCACTTTGGATGACCTGATTGCCGTGCTCGGCGATAACGAGCACCGGGATATCTGCTTGACGGATGGTTGCCGCGATCGCGCCAGTCTCCGAAGTCTGGCCTGCCGCCATGACCACCAGATCGGTGCCTTCCATAACGGAGATATCCTGCGAAGGATAATAACCCACGGTCAGGCGTGAATTCACCGAAGATGAGCTAAAACCCGAACGCACGAACACCTGGAACTCAGGAGAAGCAGTTTCGTCGAGCAGAACTTGAACAGAAACGACAGTCTTACGCGCACGCTCGATATCGAGCGCTTCAGTGATCAGTGATTTGATATCGATCGATTTGAAATCGAACATGTTTCCCCCTCCTGGCAGCGCGCTGGTTATTGCGGTGCCTTTTCGCTGTGCGCCCAAATGGAATTGATGAGCCCCAACATTACAAAGTTTACCAGCATGAAAGATGAACCGTAACTAATAAATGGTAACGGAATGCCCGTGATGGGCATGAGCCCCACGTCCATGCCAATGTTCTCAAGGATCTGAAATACCCACATACCCACGATGCACACGACGATGATCGTGCCGAAAAGATCGGGCGCATTGCGCGCAACGCGAATGCTCGTCACGATAAGTCCGAGATAGAGCGCCAGCAGAAGAAGCGCACCCACGAAACCGAACTCTTCAGCGAGCACGCAGAATACGAAGTCGGTCGGTGCTTCCGGCAAGAAGCCGAGCGAAGACTGCGTTGCTTGCATGAAGCCCTTGCCGAAGAAGCCGCCCGAGCCGATAGCGATCTTCGCCTGCTGCAAGTTATAACCATCGCCAGAGAGGTCGTAGCTCGAGTCCATGAACACGAGCAAGCGACTGCGCTGGTAATCCTTAAGCAGCACATCGCTGCCGAAAAGCCCATCGAGAATCGGGTCGAGCATGAACACGCCCACTACCAGCGCCGCAAGAATGGCAGCGGTCGCCACCAAGAAGCGCCAATTAGCCCCGCCGATGATGAGCGCGAATGCAGCGATGCAGAGATACACCAAACCCGTTCCCATGTCGGGCTGAGTCATGACACAGATGAACGGGATAGCCAAGATGCCGAGCGCCTTAAGGTATTCGCGCAGGTCATCGAGGCGCCCACCGTAGCGCGACATAATGCTTGCCGCTAAAAGCACCACCGTGATCTTTGCGAACTCACCAGGCTGCATACTGAAACCGCCAATGCGGATCCATGAATTCGCGCCGTTCACTTCCCTACCGATGAAGGGCAAGTGGGGCGAGAGCAGCAAGATAACGTTGATCACCACGAAGAAGGTCGTGAAACCCGAAAGCGCGCGGTAATCGAAGCGACTCACGAGCACGAAGAGCACGATGCCGATGACCACGCCCACCACTTGGGTGGTGAAGTTGAAGTCGGAATCGGCAGAGGTAGCCGAGAATTGCACGATAAGTCCGTAGACAACGAGCGCTACAAAACAGGCAACAAAGGGCAGATTGAAGTACTTGAACCGATGCGACTTGAAGGTCTTAGCTAACTCTGGGTCGCGCGGTTGCACGGAATTGATCTCAACCATTTCACTCATTCGATTCACCCCCTGCCTGCTGCGTCTTACCTGGTGTGCCTACTGAGATCTTCTCATAGTCGATGGTAACACCGTTGGAATAGTCGATCGCCGCCTTCATCACGCGCGCGGCCACCGGCGATGCCACCGCACCACCCGAACCGCCTTCTTCGATACAGAGTGCAAGCGCGAAGCGCGGATCTTCATAAGGGGCATAACAAGCGAACCACGCAAAGTCCTGCTTGCCTGCAACTTCAGCCGTACCAGTCTTGGCAGCGAAGGTGAAATCGTAGCGCGAAAAATCGTTTGAGACATCGCGATTCTCCGTCGCAACACCACGCAGAGCATCGCGCACGATCTGATAGTTCGCTTCGCTCACATCGGGAGTAGCGTTTTCGACCACAGGCGCCTCGACCACCACATCGCCAGCAGAGTTGCGCACTTCTTTCAGCAGGTGCGGCTGCAGAAGCTTGCCCGTTGCCACTGCTGCATAGCCGCGCGCGACTTGCAGGGGCGTGACAAGCACGTAGCCCTGGCCGATGGCCATATTCGAGATATCACCAGGAAGCCACTGCGCTTCGGTAGGAACATCGCGGAAGTAGTCCGACTTCCATTCAGGCGTGGGAATACGCCCCTGCGCCTCGCCTGCCAGATCGATATTCGTGAGCGCCGAATAGCCGAATTCCTTGATGAAGTCCTGCATGGCCTCATCGCCGATCGCATTGCGCGCATTGTAGAAGTCGCGTGCGATCTCATAGAAGACAACGTCGCAAGAAACCACGATGCCTTCACGGAACGTAAGCCAACCATGGCCACTGTGCTCCCAACATTTCTGCGGGTACTCTTCACCGAACCCCGTCCAGGTACCCGTGCAGTTCCACGCCTTGGTCGCATCGGCGAACCCGTAGGTAAGGCCAGCGAGGCCCGTGAACGCCTTGAAGCACGAAGCTGCAGGATATGTGCCCGCGATCGCACGGTTCATGAGCGGATAGTGAGATTCTTCAGTCTGATAAGCATCCCACATATCTTGCGAGATGCCACCGATGAAGTGTTCAGGCTCATAGGACGGATAGTTCGCCATAGCGAGCACGCCACCCGTCTTCACATCGATGCACACGAGCGATGCCGCGGTTCCTGTTCCACCCTGCACGAGCTCGCGCAACGCTGTATCAGCGACATATTGAACCGGAGCGGCGATCGTAAGATAGATGTCGTTGCCCTTGGCAGGATCGGATTCGCTCACGACCTGCTGGATCTCGCCGGAAGCATCGGTGATGAACGTGCGCTGACCGTGGTCGCCCGCAAGCACGTCGTCATAAGACTGCTCAATACCCGCCTTGCCGACCGCATCGCCCATCTCGATATCGCGTCCTTCAGCAACATTCTCCAGATCTTCTTTCGAAGAAGCACCTGTATAACCGAGCACATGAGCGGCAAGAGCACCATAGGGGTAGATGCGATCGGAACGAATTTGCGTGGATATGCCCGGAAAGGCATCACGGTGTTCATTGATGTAGGCCACGTCGCGCAAACGCACGTCCTTTGCGACCACGCGCTGCGATTGAGCACCGGTGGAGGCATCGAGGATACGCGCACGCACCACATCGTAGGGAATGCCCAACAGAGCCGAAAGACGCAAGATGACATTCGTGTTGTTCGCAACATCAGCATCGGCAAGCACGGTCTGCACTTGGCGATTCGTTACCAGCGGCACGCCATCGCGATCATAGATCACTCCACGCGGCGCGGGAGTACGCACGGTGGTGTAGAGATTCGATTCAGCTTCGCGCTGGTAGCTCGCCGAGCTCACCACCTGCAAGCCGAAGAGCTTCACGGCAAGCGCACTGAAAGCAGCCGCAACGATGATCCCGACCGCAAGGAAACGATTGCGCTGAGCATTGGACGTGCCCGATGAGGTAGTGCCCGTCGCAGAATAAGAAGTGTTGCCGATGCTTGCGCCATCAACCTTCGGAGCTTGCGCCGAAATACCCACTGAAGAGATGGAGCGCACGCCCATCTTGTTGCGCATGCGCACATGCGAAGTGGACGAACGCCAGCGGAAGAATACCACGAGCGCAATAGCGATAAGAACGAGCGATATGACAACGACAACGATAGTGGCGAGCATAGCACGTACCCCTTAGCGGAAACGTTGTTTTTTATCCACCGTCCACGCTTCATTGCCCGACGAAACATCAGGGAATTTGCGCGCCACCAAATAGAGAAGAACACACAGAATAAGGTTGAAGATCGTTGCCGGAAGAGCGCGCGCTGCGATCAGATCGAAGAACGCCGCCGGGTACCCCAGAACGAGCTGCACGATAACGACGATCATCTCGTAGAACAAAAGCGATACCGCACACGAGACGAGTACCATGGCAATGCTCGATTTATCGAGCACCTCGAACACACGCGAGAGCGCGAATGAGATGATGAGCAGCAAGAGCGGGGTGAGCCCGAAGGGAACCTGCGTGAACAGGTCCGATATGATGCCCATCACGAAGGCATAGACATAGGTGGTGTCTTCAGGACGCACGATCGAGAGCACGATCACGAAGGCAACGATGAAGTTCGGAACGACCGAATAGATAGCGATAACGGGTGCAACCACGACCTGCAGCAAGACGACCACGGCCGCAGAGACGAGAGGAACGAGCTTTTCACGCATGGACTACTCCCCTCCTTCTTGGTTCGGTTCAGACGATCCGCCCGAAGACTGGCCGCCACCCTGCTGGTCGCCGTTATCCCCGCTTGCTGCCCTGCGACTCGCAAGCGTTTGGGGATCGACGGCCCGCACGATCGCTTCGTTATCGGCAGCGTTGGCATCGCCCATGCTGATAACAACGAGTGCTTCAGAGATGTTGTTGAACGAGGCATTCGGCGTGACTACGATCGTACGCGATGCACTGCCAGGACGCTGCTCGATCTTGGTGATCATGCCTACGACTAGACCGCGGTAATAGCCGCCACCAAGGCCAGAAGTGATAACGACATCACCCTCTTTGATCTCGACGTTGTCGTCGATGCCTTCAAGATAGAGCGTGCCTTCGACCGAGCCGCGCAAGATGCCTTCAGCACGGGACGATTGCACGAGCACCGAAACGCCACTCTGCGGATCAGTGAGCAAGCGAACATCGCACGTAACGGGCGTGGTCGAGATCACCTGACCGATAACACCCGTGGCACCCATGACCGGCATGCCGTTCTTGATGCCTGATGCGCTACCCGCATCGAGCGTGATGGAGCGATTATAGGAATCGGTAGAATAGCCGACCACACGCGCAGCGATGGAGGTGAAGCCATAGGCATCGGCAAGCCCGATGAGCGATTCCAAGCGTGCTGCTTCTTGGCGGTATTCCTCAAGTTCAACGACCATCTGCGAGAGACGAGCGTTGTTCTCTTTAAGCTGGTTGTAGGATGCATCGGATGCAGTGAGGTCTTCGACCGACATCGACCCGGAAACCGCAAGCGACCCCACCGTGGTACCGACCGCCGTGAGCGGCGTCACCAAAGAAGAGGTGGCGTTTTGCAGCGTATGGATCGGGCCTTCCTCGCTTTCACGAGCATAGGCAACGAAGAGAATAAGGGAGACCACAAGGAGAACGATCAGGAGTGTTCTTCCTCCTAGATGGCCACCGAACTGCACTGGATTGTTCTTGATCTTCAGGGCCATGTGCTAGATGAGCTCCTATTTCGAACGCATCAATATCTGTTTGAGTGCGGCGGGTGTTTCGAGAACCTTCAAACAGCCGGTTACCACGTTGGTAAGAGCGGTTTCGCTCGTCCAGACCGGAATCTCGAGCTTGTTGGTGAGATAGCGATCGAGACCTGAGAGCAATCCGCCACCACCAGTGAGCAGAATGCCATTGGAGATAATATCCGATGCCAAGTCGGGGTTGGTTTTCTTGAAGGTTTCCTTGATGTGAACGACCATCTCGTCGATGGGTTCCTGGAGCGCCTCGCGCACATCTTCGGATTGGATCGTGACTTCTTTCGGCTGTTCAGTGAGCACATCCTGGCCAGAGATGATCATGTCGCGCTCGCGCCCATCTTCGAACGGAAGGATGGAACCGATCTTGATCTTGATGACCTCTGCCGTACGCTCACCGATCTTGATGCCCAAGAGATCGCGCAGATGCATAGCGATAGCTTCATCGAGGCGATTGCCTGCCAAACGAAGCGAAGAGGACGTAACGATGCCGCCGAGCGAGATGACTGCCACTTCGGTGGTGCCACCGCCGATATCGACGACCATCGAACCCGTGGGTTCGGTAACGGGCAGATCGGCACCCATCGCAGCAGCCATGGGCTCTTCGATGAGGTATGCCTGACGTGCACCTGCCTGGATGGTGGCCTCGAACACCGCGCGCTTCTCGACCGAGGTCGCACCGCAAGGGATGCATACGACAATGCGCGGCTTGGGCTGCCAAGGATAGCGGCGCGGAGCCGCCTTGTTGATGAACGCCGAGATCATAGCCTCGGTGATGTCGTAGTCGGAAACCACGCCATCATGGAGAGGATGTTCGGCAGAGAAGGTATCGGGAGTGTGGTTGATCATGTTCTTCGCTTCATGACCAACAGCCAGAACGCGATGCGTGCTGCGCTCGATAGCCACAACGGAAGGCTCGTTGATCACGACCCCTTGCCCGCTTATGCCAACAAGCGTATTTGCAGTTCCGAGGTCGATCGCCATATCGTATGACGATGACGACGAAGCGCTCTGGATAAAATCAAAAAAGGACATGCGTGTTCCTCACGGTCTTTATCGTGCAGCTTTCGATTCTATCATAGGCACCGCGTACGCAAAAGGACACGGTGCATGAGTGGAGCTTAATGAACGCTACAGGAAAGGCACGGGTCGTAAGCACGGACGAGCTTGGCAATCTCGGAGCGGATGTAGCCTTCGTCGAGGCCTGCTTCAACGAGCACTTCGACCAGGTGGCGCGTATCGGCTTCAAGCGAAGCGAGATTCTGGGACGTTGGCGTGATGATAGAAGCGTGCAGAACGCAGCCTTCATCGTCGAATTCGAGCTTGTGGAAGACCACACCGCGCGGCGCTTCGCTCATGCCCACGCCTACACCAGCACGCACTTCGAAGGGAACCGGCTTCGAATCGCCCTCCCCTTTCGCCAGTTCACGGCAGATCCCCGCGCAGCGGATAAGCGCATCTAAGATCTCGATAGCTTGCGCCAGATTGTTCTTCATGGGGTTCTTCTCTTCAGGACGAAGACCCGCCTTCGCAGAAGCGAACTTCGCCTCTTGTGAAAGATGATCCCACGAAGCGTTCAAACGAGAAAGTGCGGAGGTGAAGACAGGCTTGCCCGTTGCTTTCACGCGTGTGAAGAGCGCACCGGAATGCGGTACTTCATATTCTTCAAGGTACGACTCGAAATCATGCGCATCGAAGCGAACATGCTCATCGATGAGCTCGAGCGTGTTCGAAGACTGCACCGGGTAGTAATCGTCTTCGACCATGGCCAAAAGATCAGAAGCGGTATGGATCTCGGTGATGCGGAACGAAGAGAACAGATCGACCGTTGCTTTCGCGAACGGGATCGCTGCTTCGAGCCGATCGGCGAGCTCAAGGTATTCCTGCGCGCTGATCTCATGCGTGAAACCGCCCACCACTGCCGTGATGGGATGGATCGAGCGCCCGCCCACGAGCGTGCAAAGATCGTTGCCGAGCTTCTTCAAATCGAGCGCCTGGTTGAACAGTTCAGGGTCTGATTGCGCAAGCGGGAATACGCTTTCTTCGCCCACGAAATCGGGCACCACGAACACGAAGAGATGAGAAGCGTGATTCTGCAGGTAGGAGCCATACACGAGCAACTCGCGCAGCATCTTCGTGCGCGGTGAGACTTCGATACCGAACGCATCCTCGACCGCTTTAAGGTCGGTCACGCAATGGCTCGGCGAACAGATGCCGCAGATGCGCGAAGAGATATAGGAGCAATCCTTGTAACTCTGCCCGCGCACCATGCTCTCGAACAGGCGCGCTGGCTCGACGATGTTCATCTCAACGGTCTTCACCACGTCGTCTTCGATGACCACATGCACATTGCCATGGCCCTCGACGCGCGCGACATGATCGATATTAAGCTGGGAGCGTGTCATGTGATTCCTTGTCTTCTGCGGCAATGAGCGGATTGGTTTGGTTGAAGATCGTAAGCTTGCGATCGAACTCTTCAGGGGAAAGCCCGAAACGCTCGACCGCCTTGCGTGCTGATGCGAGGTTGGCCTTTGGTGAAAGACCGCGGCATCCCATGCATGGCCTGCCCAAGCTCGGGCAGCGCGCCATGCAGCCGCCGTTGGTCACCATGCCCAGACAGATCTCGCCACGCGGGTAGAAGCACAGGTTCTCCTGGCGCTTGCATTCAGCGCACATCGTCGTGGAACGGCGATGACGGTTCGACCCATGCAATGCCGCACTGAGCACTTGCGCGAACTCGTAGAAATCGATCGGGCAAGAGAGCACCGCATAATCGACATCGATGACATCCTTCACCGCACGCGGTTCGATCACGGTGCCGCACGCCTCGGGAAGCGTGTCGTAGACTTCCCCGATGCGTCCCTCGAAGCCTTGCGCTGCCATGCCGGGAATGCCGGCGGTATGCGCGCACGCTCCGATCGTGATGACGATCTCCGCCTTTTCGCGCAGTTGTTTAACCTGGCGAACAGCCTCTTCAGTGGTTACCGCGCCCTCGATGATCGCGATATCGAACTCTTCTGGCATCGGCTCGCTCGAAGCAAGCTGCCAGTATTCAAGATCGATGCGCCCGAGGATATCGGTGAGGAAATGCTCTTGGTTGGTGATCTGCAGCTGACAGCCGAAGCAGCTCGCCAGGCCCACGACCACGACGCGCAGCGGCTTCTGTTCAGCACAGGATGAGGACAGGGGTTGTTTTTCCATGCTACATCGACCCCTGAATGTTCTTGGCTTCCCAGTAATTGAACACTGGCCCGTCGAAGCAAACGTATTGATGCCCGATCTGGCAGTGTCCGCACCGGCCCATGCCGCACTTCATGTGACGTTCGAACGACATGAAGATGCGATCATAGCTGATGCCTTTCTTCGCCATCTCTTCGACCACGAAGCGATACATCACCGGCGGTCCGCAGATGGCGCCATAGGTGTTATCGGGGTCGACCTCGAGATCCTTGAAGGCCTCGGTGACCAGGCCGACGTTACCCTTCCAATCGGGATGGGGCTTGTCGATCGTGAGGTAGAAATCGAAATCGGGTCGGTGACTCCACATCTCGAACTGCTCGCGGAACATGATCTCTTCCGGGCTGCGTGAGCCATAGATGATCGTGACGTTGCCGAATTCGGAGCGTTCGTCGTGGATGTTATTGATCAGCGATCGCAACGGCGCGATGCCAAGACCGCCTGCCACGAGCAGAATATCGTGCCCCTTCATGTCCTCGAACGGGAAGGGATGGCCATACGGGCCGCGCAACCCCACGATATCGCCACACTGCATGTTATGAAGCGCGCTCGTGACATCACCCGCACGACGCACGCAGATCTCGATGAAGCCGCTCTTCGAAGGCGAAGATGAGATCGAGATAGGAACCTCGCCCACGCCGAAGACGCTCACGCATACGAATTGACCAGGTTTGTGATGGAACGCATCGCGGATGCGATCATCGATAAGACGCAGCTCGAACAGCGTTTCCTTCTCCGTGAGCGGCGTCATGGACGTGATGCGCGCCGACCACGGACGATACGGATTCGCCGCCATCATCTCTGCGCCATCGAGCGGCGCTTTGTAGTTGTAGTGCCCTTTGACCGCGAGCTTAGTAGGTGCTGTGCGACGTTTACTCTCCATCTGCCTCAGCCCCCTTGCGGTCGAAGAACTTCAAGACCTCGATCGGATTGATGTTGGCCTTGCAGGCATACACGCAGCGCCCGCAACCAACGCAGAGCTGGTAGTCGTGACTGCCCGTGAAGCCGTTGAGCTTGTGATAGAAACGATGGCGCACACGCTTGCGATTCGTGTCGCGGAAGTTATGGCCGCCTGCAACGAGCGCGAACTCGGGCGAAGTGCATGAATCCCACACGCGGATGCGGCTGCCATGCTTGCCATCAGGATCGAGCTCGTCGTAGATATCGAAGCAGAAGCACGTAGGACAGACTGCGCTGCAGGCGCTGCATGATTGGCAGCGCTCACCCATCTCGGTCCAGAATTCATCGCGATGGAACACATCCATCATCATGGCAACCTCTTGCACATGAGGAATGTTGGTGTTGAAGCTCTCTTCACGCTCGCGCGTTACGCGGCGGAACTCACGACGGTCTTCGTCGGTTGCATGCTTAGGATCGCACGATGCCTCAAGCACGCTGGCTGCCTCAACACCCGCAAGCGAGACAAGGTACTTATTGCCGATCTTCTGCAGGAACATATCGGTACCCATGCGCGCTTCATCGGTGCCACACAGGTTGCAGAAGCACGCAGGCCCTGGCATGCAGCCCAGCCCGACGATGAGCGTGTTCTCGCGCCGCTTCGTGTAGTAGGGATCGGGATACGCGCAGTCTTTGTACACCAGGTCAAGCCGATTGAGCGCGTTGATGTCGCACGGATGCACGCCGAAGAGCACACGCGGCTTAAGATCGATCGCGAAATCGGTGACCTCGTTCTCCTCTGCATCGAAGCGCATGAGCACTTCTTCTGAAGGAAGGAAGAATTTCTTAGGTGAAGTGATCGTGGTGGTGTAGTCGAACTCCACTTCATCGGGATCATGGATGACAGCAAAAACATAGCCCTGGTCGCGTTTGACCGGGGCTATGACTTCATAATCATTCATGAAACCACGAACGAGTGAAGAAAGCTTGTCTGCATCGATAACACGATAGAGCATGTACGCTTCCTTTCGTAAGCAGCCTCACGAGCAGTGTTGCGCAGGGTTGCGCACGGCCGAGACTTACGCGAAGAAGATCGCCATCTCGCGCTCGGCCGATGCGACCGAGTCAGAACCGTGGATTACATTTTCGTCCATAATCAGGCCGAAGTCACCACGGATCGTGCCGGGGGCCGCCTCAGCTGGATTAGTGGCACCCATGAGCGAACGGCACTTCAGCACCGCGCCATCACCAGAGATGATCATCTTCACGACCGGACCGGAAGTGATGTAGGTGATAAGGCCATCGTAGAAGGGCTTGCCTTCGTGCTCCTGGTAGTTCGCTGCTGCCTGCTCGGGCGTGACATTACCGAGCTCCATGCGCTCGATCTTGAGGCCAGCGCGCTCGAAGCGATTGATAATCTCGCCAATGTGACCATTAGCGACGCCATCAGGCTTGATCATGATGTAGGTCTTTTCCATTGCCATGTATGATTTCCTTTCGTTCAAAGGCTTTTAATGCTGAGAGGTGAAGTAGAGCGTTGCGCCGGTGATTTTCCAACCGACACCATCGCGCACGAGTGAGATCTCATAGGGCACCGTGCCGCCTTCAGGGGTGGTGGCGTCCACATAGACTTTCGCGGTGGTAAGGTCGTTTACCTCGCCCACGACTGCAACTGAAGAGCCCGCTTCGATGCAATCCGCAATGCGAGCGCGCTTCGTGTCATCCAGGTCGCCACTGAGCACATCGCCATTCGTAGGATCAGCGAAGAGCTCCGTGATGACGTCCTGCTTCGTGGGAATACCAAAGCCCTGCGTGACCACATAGGCTGCCCCACCAACGAGGGCAGCTACGATGATGATCACGATGACCGCGACAACGATGCCCTTCTTGCGCTTCTTCTTCGTGGCCGAGCGCGCCCAATCTTGCAAACGCACATCGTTTTCGTTGAAGAAGTTCGTGTCATACGGATTGCCATACGCATCGACCTGATCATTGATGTCGTGCGAAGAGAGCACCATTGTGCCTGCTTCAGCAAGATGCTCGCGATCGTCTGCCACATCGAACGGAACCGCGCTGCCCGAAACATCAAGTCCTGAAAGGTCCTTCTCTTCCCGTTCAGGTGCGTGCTCTTCTTCGGTAACGCCGGAAGCGACCGCTTGGATCGCGCGCTGGTAATCCACGTTGGCCGCATCGTTGAAAACGTAGGTCTGATCAGCGAGAGCAGACTCGAACGCCTTCACTGCTTTTGCCATCTTGCCTGCGGCGACATAAGCCTGACCCATGTTCGCGAACAGCTTATTGCGTGTGGCGGGGGTCATGTCGAACTGGAGCGCGCTCTCATATGAAGCGATCGCATCCATCGGGCGATCGAGCGCCATGAAGCATACACCCAAATTCAGGAGCGCTTTGGTGGGATCGGGGCTGGATTCATCGAGCGCCGCAGAGCGGAACGACGCGCCTGCTTCAGCTGATTTGCCGAGCTTCAGGTAGGCATTGCCGAGCCCCATATAGGCTTTGTAACCCGTCTTGTACTTCGGGTCTTCAAGCGCCTCAGCGAAGAACGGGATCGCATCTTCGTAATCGAGCTGCGAAGCATAGACCGTGCCAAGGTTGTAGGCTACTGAACCAAGTGCGTCGTAGGCGTTGTCTTGCAGAGCCTGCGAATAGGCATGGATCGCTTCGTTGGGATCGTGAAGTTTTACCAGGCAGTTGCCAATTTGATGATAGAGAAGACCGATTTCGCCGGGCGCGAGCGCAACCGAAGAGTCCTTGAGACACTCGGTGAAATCTGCGAGCGCGGTTTCATAGTCCTTCTCGACGTAGGCACTGCGCGCCTGTTGGAACAGATCATTGTTCATAGTTAAGCCCTACTAGCCGCGTTTTCGATCATGATCGTTTCGATCACATCTCCCACGCGAAGCTTGGAGATGACATCGAGCCCATCGACGGTCTGGCCGAACACCGTGTAGCCCGAATCGAGGAATGGTTGCGGACCAAGGCAGAGGTAGAACTGCGAACCAGCCGAATTCGGATCCTGCGAACGAGCCATGGCGAGCGTGCCATCGAGGTGCTCGTTATTCGGGTTCGTGGAGAACTCCTCTTTGATAGTGTAGCCCGGACCACCCGTGCCAAGGCCAGCGAACGGATTGCCTTCAGCGGCTTTCACCTGTTCGGAATCGAGATCGCGCGTGTTGGGATCGCCACCTTGGATGACGAAACCAGGCACGTAGCGATGAAATTTCAGATTATCGTAGAAGCCCTTCTGCGCGAGTTCGACGAAATTGCCAACGTGGATGGGTGCACCTTCGCCATCGAGCTCGACCCGGATGGTTCCCTGAGAAGTCTTGATGATAGCCACTTCTTTTCCTGTTGGCTTATATTCTGGCGTGTAGAGTGCCATATATTCTCCTGCCTACTACGACAAAACGTGGTGCCCTCTACAGGATTCGAACCTGCGGCTTTCTGCTCCGGAGGCAGACGCTCTATCCCCTGAGCTAAGAGGGCATTACGCTTTATATTATACGATATTATAGGTCTTGGTAAATTTCTGCGTAGCTACATTAGATATGAGGGTTGATTCGTCCGTGAGCGAAATCGTTGAATTAACTGGGCTTACACAAGGCGCGGCTGCGGTCGGTCGTCTCAGTTCTGGAAAAACCGTGTTTGTTGGTGCGGGCGTGCCGGGCGATGTGGTCTCGGTGGACATCACGAAGGATGCTAAGCGCTTCTGCGAAGCGAAGATCATCGAGGTCGTTCAGCCAAGCGCCGCGCGCGTGAAGCCTGCCTGCCCCTATTATGCCGTGTGCGGAGGCTGCCCCTGGATGCAGGTTGCTTATGAGGAGCAGCTTGCGGCCAAGCGCGCGAACGTTATCGAACAACTCGTGCGCATCAGCGGCAAGGAGCGAGAGGCGGCACAAGCGCTGGTGGGCGAAGTGCAGCCTTCGAAACGCCAGTTGGGCTACCGCAACAAGATCGAGCTTGCCGGCTCCTATAAAGGAGGCTTCAAGCTGGGCTTTCACCAAAGTAAATCGATCGATATCGTCGAGACGAAGACCTGTCTGGTAGCAACGAAAGCGCTCGAAAAGGCTCCCGCTGCTATTCGGGGTGCGCTGCGCTACGCACAGGGCAACCAAGACTTGGGCATCTTTAGGGTGGGATTGCGCTCGAGCACGCGCACGAAGGCGACCGAGATCGCCGTGTGGACGAAACCTGGCGGCTTCCCTCGCAGCCATGTGGCGAAGATCCTGCAAGACAGTTTGAAAGCCACGAGCGTGGTGCGCGTGATGGCCGACCCTGGCAAGGCGCGCAAGATAAAAGGTGTTGAGGTACTGGCGGGCAAAGGATATTGGGAAGAGAAGCTGCTGGGGCTCCAATACAAAGTGAGCGCACCGAGCTTCTTCCAGGTGAATACCGAACAAGCCGAGACGCTCATCAAGGCCGTGCTCGAAGGCTTGAACGTAACAGGCGATTCTTACCAGGCCGATCTCTACTGTGGTGCGGGCACCTTCACCCTGCCCCTTGCCGAGCATGCCGGTGAGGTGTTCGCCGTTGAATCGCAGGCATCTTCTGTGCGCGATCTGCGCCGCAATCTCGAACTGAACGATCTGTTCGCTGAAGTGATCGGCGGTGACAGCGCGCGCGAGCTGCCTGAACTAGGTGAGCTCGATGGCCTAGTGGTCGATCCCCCACGAAGCGGCCTTGCCCCGAGCGTTCCCGCAGACATCGCAGCCACGGGCGCAAAGCGCTTCGCTTATGTGAGTTGCAACCCGAGCACTTGGGCGCGTGACGTGGCGCGCATCGAGGAGTGCGGTTACCGCCTTACGCGAACCACCCCGGTCGATCTCTTCCCCCAGACCTATCACATCGAGACCGTGTCCATCTTCGAGCGCTAAAGCGCGAAAGCGCCTGGTATCCAGACGCTTTCACAAAGGAATAACGAGCACTTGCGGGGTTCAAAGCGATTATGCATTCATATAGGTGTCGAATTACACGATCCCTCGCACAGGCAATCGTGCGTTCACATGTGTCGAATTACACGACCCCTCACACAGCCGAGCTAGTGCAAAGGTTTGGAAGGGAGGTCTTGCTTAGAGGAATCCACAGACGTTTGCATATCAGCGAGCATCTTATCGACCTGGCTGCACGACGGACAACAGGCAGCTGAAGAAGCATGAGAAGTTTTTTGAGAAGAGGCCGTGTGTGCACACGATTTACAGCTTCCGCATCCGACGTTCTTGCCAGCTCGCTTGTCTTTGACGATGCTCCTGATGATGGCCGCTACGATCACAATGAGGAGCAATGATACGAGCGCGGTTCCGAGATTCATAAGAGACCCCCTTCCTTCGGGATAAACAGTTCTACGTTTCAGCAAGTCCTTCTTGCCATCGACTCCCCTGGCACCTGCGTACCAGGATCGTTCGAGCTTTGGGTGCGGGATCGTCCGCGATCCCAAAGCTCGATGTTTGGCTTAACTTTCAGCAGCCACTGAAGTGAGGCTCTCCACCTTGCCCTTGTACTTATTCTTCCTGAAGAGCAGGTAGATGAAGGCGATGGCCAGAAGTATCGCGATCACCGTGAACGGACCGAACGCGACCTCGCCAGTGATCATGCCGCCGATCTGGTAGATCCACAGCGCCACGACCCAGGCAAGTCCACACTGATAGCCGATCGCAGCCCAGAACCACTTGCGATTGTTCATCTCGCGCTTGATCGCACCCATAGCTGCGAAGCACGGAGCGCAGAGCAGATTGAATGCGAGGAACGAATAGGCCACGAGCGGCGTGAAGGCGGCCTGAACGTTGGCGTACCAACCAGCGTCGCCGTTGTAGAGGATGCCGAGCGTGCCGACCACGTTCTCCTTCGCGATAAGGCCCGTGACCGCAGCGGATGCCGCTTGCCAATCGCCCCATCCGAGCGGATTGAAGATCCAGCAGATGAGCGTACCGAGCACTGCCAGGATTGAATCATTCTGATCCTCGACCGCCATGAAGGTGCCATCGACCACACCATAGGTCGAGATGAACCACACCAAGATGCACGCGAGCAGGATGATGGTACCGGCCTTCTTGATGAAGGACCAAGCACGTTCCCACATGCTGCGCAGCACCGCGCCAACCGTTGGCATATGGTATGCCGGCAGCTCCATGATAAAGGGTGCTGGATCGCCTGCGAAGAAGCGCGTCTTCTTCAAGATGATGCCCGTGCACAGGATCGCCGCGATGCCCAAGAAGTAAGCAGAGGGAGCGACCCACCACACGCCGCCGAACACGGCAGCCGCGAAGAGCGCGATGATCGGCAGCTTCGCACCACAGGGGATGAACGTGGTGGTCATAACCGTCATACGGCGATCGTTCTGGTTCTCGATGGTGCGCGATGCCATAACGCCAGGCACGCCGCAACCGGTGCCGATCAGGATCGGTACGAAGGACTTGCCCGACAGACCGAAACGGCGAAACACACGGTCGAGGATGAACGCGATACGCGACATATACCCGCAGCTCTCAAGGAATGCCAGGAGCAGGAAGAGAACAAGCATCTGCGGGATGAAACCAAGCACCGCACCGACACCTGCAACGATGCCGTCGAGGATGAGCGCGGTCAGCCAATCAGCTGCATCGATCGAAGCGAGCGCATCGCCGATGATGACCGGCAAGCCTGGCACCCAGATGCCATATTCAGTTGGATCGGGTACTTCACCTCCTGAAGCAGCGATGATGTCCTTCGCTTCTTCATATGCGGCAGCATCGACCTCGACGAGCTCGTTCTCGCCCGTTTCGTCATCATAAGCTTCATAGCTGCCGACGATGCCCGCTTGCTCAGCCTCGAAGAGGAAGGTATCGGACTCAGGATCGAGCCCCTCCGCGATCGCAGCTTCATCGAAAGCAGCAACGCTCTCGCTCGCGTCGTCGAATTCATCAACGACCTCGGCATACTCGTCGCCGCCAGCACCTAAGAACCAACCATCGCCGAACACACCGTCGTTTGCCCAGTCGGTCGCAAAGGTACCAACGGTCGAAACGGAAATGTAGTAGACCAAGAACATGACCACCGCGAAGATAGGAAGCGCAAGGAAGCGATTCGTGACCACGCGGTCGATCTTGTCGGAAGTGGTAAGACCATCTTCGTTGCCGAGCGTGCGGACGCTGTGCATGATCGAAGAGATCCAGGTATAGCGTTCGTTGGTGATGACGCTTTCCGTATCGTCATCGAAGTGCTTCTCGATACGCGCGATGATATCTGAAACATCGGGCGGATTCTTCAAGCTCTCACGGATCTTCTCATCGTTCTCAAGCAGCTTGATCGCATAGAAACGCTGAAGATGCTCAGGAACTTGATCGATCGCACCTTCTTCTTCGCGCTTGAGATCTTTGAGCGAATACTCCAAGCTGCCCTCGAAACGCTCGATGATCTCGGTAAGAGCATCTTCGACCTCACGGCTATACGTCATGGCCTCGATGCCTACCGTGGAAGGAATGGTCTTCAGGCAGTTGACCACCTGATCGATTCCCTCGTTCTTGAGCGCCGAGATCTCAACGACCGGGCAGCTGAGCTTCTCTTCAAGCGCGGTGATATTGATCTGATCGCCGCGTTTGCGCACCACGTCCATCATGTTGACCGCAACAACCACCGGGATGCCCATTTCGAGCAGCTGAGTGGACAGATAGAGATTGCGTTCAAGGTTGGTGCCATCGACGATGTTCAAGATGGCATCAGGGTGCTCCTTGATCAGGAAATCACGTGCGATAACCTCTTCAAGGGTGTAGGGGGAAAGTGAATAGATGCCGGGCAAGTCGGTGATCTCGATCGACTTGTCCGCTTTGAGCTTACCGCTCTTCTTCTCAACCGTAACGCCGGGCCAGTTGCCAACGTATTGGTTGGCGCCAGTGAGGGCGTTGAACAGTGTCGTCTTCCCGCAGTTCGGGTTTCCGACAAGCGCTACTCTCATGCGTTGAACTCCTTTATTGTTTACTATAGCTAACTTGTATTTCAAAAATAAGGCGCGCATGCGCCGCTATAGAGCCCCGTGCAATGGCATAAGGCCCGATAGATTACCGAAGGTGATGAGAGGCTTTAAGAAACCTCGACCATTTGAGCATCATCCTTGCGCAACGAGAGTTCGTAACCGCGGATGGTGACCTCGACCGGATCGCCCAAGGGAGCAACCTTGCGAATGTACACAGGAATTCCTTTGGTGATTCCCATATCCATGATGCGTCGCTTAACGGCACCCGTGCCATTGAGCTTCGTTACGGTAACGGTCTCGCCCGGTTTTGCTTCACGAAGAGTCTTCACTGTTCCTCCTTCCCTACTCATACCCTAACTCACTGATTAAATAACGATATTCCTTGCCAGCTCAGACGAAAGCGCAACGCGAGAACCTTTCACATTCACGACCAAGTTGCCGCCAATGCGAGAGATCACGCGGACGGTCTCTCCAGGAAGAAAGCCAAGATCTTCAAGATGACGATGGACATCTCCAATGCCATGAAGCTGTTTTACATGGTAGAGACCATTTTTCTTAACCTCTGCTAAGACCATACGATCACTTCCTCTCCCTGACGGAGCGCACTCTAGTTACCCATGGGTAACTCACTCCTTGGCTCATATGTTAACTATGTGAAACTCGAAGGTCAAGAAAAAATCCTAAGAAATCTGGAAAATGGCGATGTGGGACCAGAGATGAACTGAACGGTCCTAAACCCCAGGGAATAGGACGATAGCGTAATCGTTAGCGCCTAACGAAAAAGACCTTGAGCGTTAATTTACCTACTATCGGCACCGCCCTGCTGAGAATTCGCGCTCTAGGAAAGTGACGAAGGATCCGATGCGTCAGACGGATCGACGTTTTGCTCTTCGAAGAATCGATCGAGCTCTTCAGGGGTGATATCGGTTGGACCTAATTCGAAGCCATAAGCACGCGCAAGAGCCTGTGCTTGTTCGGCTCGCAAGGTGGCACGCTCATGGAATCCAGCTTCAGAAAGATAGTGCGATTCGAGCATGAGAGTGCGTGAGATATAGCCGATGAGCGCAGGATCGGTTTGGGAAAGCTGCACCATGGCAACAAAGGACTCAGGTGCCATCTGTAAAAGCAAGGCACCGTCGATCTCGGTGGTCTTATCGAGAGCAGCTTCGAGCAGCTCCGCTGCTCCTTCCGGGTCTTCATCGCCCTGAGCGCGCAACATGCTTTCGCGCATCGCGATCGCCAGCGCAGTGAACATGCGCATAAGATAGTCTTGCTGAAGCATTTAAAGCACTCCTTCAGGAAATGACATGCCAATGTGCTCGAAAGCACGCCGTGTAGCCTGACGTCCTTTCGGCGTACGAACGAGCAACCCCTGTTGCATAAGATAAGGCTCGTAGACATCCTCGAGCGTTTCAGGCACTTCAGAGAGCGCTGAAGCGAGCGTGGAGAGACCCACGGGGCGCCCCGCAAACTGACCACAGAGCATCTCAAGGATGCGATTATCCACGGCATCAAGGCCGAGCGAATCGACCTCGAAGAACGAGAGCGCCTGCGCTGCGCAGTCTTCATCGATAATGCTATCACCCTTTACCTGCGCCCAATCACGCACGCGCTTCAACAGGCGATTCGCCAAGCGCGGAGTGCCACGACTGCGACGCGCGATCTCAAGAGCGCCATCTTCAGAGATCGCAACATCGAGGATACCCGCTGATCGCGTGATGATCTGCGCGAGCTCTTCAGGCTCATAGTAGTTAAGACGAAATGCGATGCCGAAACGATCGCGCAAAGGACCCGTGAGAAGACCTGTTCTCGTAGTAGCACCGATGAGCGTGAACGGCGGCAGATCGAGGCGGATCGAACGAGCAGCTGGGCCCTTCCCTACCACGATATCGAGCACGAAATCTTCCAGTGCGGGATAGAGGATCTCTTCGACCATGCGATTCAAACGATGAATCTCATCGATGAAGAGCACATCGCCCTCTTCGAGGTTGGTAAGGATCGCCGCAAGATCGCCTGTGCGCTCGATAGCAGGCCCGCTGGTGACCTTGATATTCGCACCCATCTCATGCGCGACCACGCTCGCAAGGGTGGTTTTACCCAAGCCCGGCGGTCCAGAGAACAGAATGTGATCGACCGCATCGCTACGCTGGCGTGCAGCCTCGATAAGAATGAGCAGGCTATCTTTGACCTTCTGCTGACCGATGTAGTCGTTGAGCTTACGCGGACGAAGCGAGCGTTCGAGCGCTAGATCGTCTTCCTGCAGATCGACCGAACACATACGCGCTGAAGGAAGCGACTCACTTGAGTCGGCCGACGCATCGTAGATAAGATTCTCTATTTCGAAGGATTCTTCCACGCCGTTATTACTCTCCTAAGCGTTTGAGCGCATAACGAATGAGTTCCGACTCACTCGCATCAGCAGGCGCATCTTTGAGTGCCAATTCAGCCTCGGTCTGAGTGAAGCCCATGGACAAGAGCGCATCGACAGCGCCATCGAACGACTGAGACGATCCGGTGCTCATTGCGAATAGAGGACCGACTTCACTTTGCCCCAGAGCATCCTTTAATTCTAAGACAATTCGTGAAGCGGTCTTCTTGCCAACGCCAGGAATCTTCTGAACTGTTGCAACATCTTGCGAAACGATCGCAGCGATGAGCTCCGTTGCTTTGAAACGCGAGAGCGCCGATAAGGCCACCTTCGGTCCGATCCCTGAAACCGTGATAAGGCGCTCAAAAAGGCTTCGCTCCTCTTCGTCTACGAAGCCATAGAGCACGAGGGCATCTTCTCGTACATATAAATAAGTAAGAACGAGCACTTCGTCACCCTTGCTGCCGAGGCTCGAAAGTGCGTGATACGACATGGCAACGCGATATCCGATGCCATTCACTTCGATGAGCGCGCTTTCGCTATCGCTGCCGACCAATGTACCTCTGATAAACGAAATCATGATGATCCTCTATGAGTTAATTGACTGCTTCACGGGCATCTCTAGCTATGCCGTTCGTTCGGTATAGCCCGAAGCATCGAACGCATGGGTCGAAAAGCAGATCGCAGCGGCAAGCGCATCTGCCGCATGATCTGGCTCGGGAGGTTTTTCGAGCGAGAGCACCTGCTTGACCATGTATTGGACCTGGGTCTTATCTGCACTTCCCGTTCCCACCACAGCGAGCTTGATCTGACGCGGAGAGAACTCCCCTACCTCGATCGGTCCACTTCCGCACGCAGCAAGCGCGGCACCTCTCGCCTGGCCGGTTGCGAATGCTGCCGTGATGTTCTGTCCAAACCACACCGTTTCGATACCTACACAACTAGGCTTGAAGCGCTGCACCACCGCCGTTGTTTGCTCATAGATCTTGCGCAGCCGAGCTGCAAGGGGTTCATGGGCACTCGTGCTCACGCAACCATACGCCAAGCACTGAAGATGCCCTCCACTCTGACGCACTACTCCCCAGCCGGTATTCGCAAGACCCGGGTCGATACCTAATATGATGCGCTCGACAGGCAAAAGGCTCCCTTCCAAAACAAACATTTGTTCGTATGATACCACAATTACTTCGTAATGAAGCATCTATACACTTCTTCACTGTTTCTGCATGGATAAGCAAAAGTTCAGATGTTGCAAGAAAACTATCCAAGATAATCTACGTCAAATAAATAAAACAAAAGGATCCTCGCATCTACTCCTACATGAGATAATTGAAAATGCTATTCATTTTCTAGGATAAGAAGTGGGATATGAGAACTTTTAACGAAGATACGCGAGTCAAGATTCCAGCTACTCTTCAGTTTATACGTCTAGGATACAACTATCAGTCATTAAAAGACTCTGACGTTGACTTCAACACCAAGATTTTCATTAACAGGTTCAAACCTGCTATTGAGAAAATCAACGGTCGTTCTTTCGACATGGCAGAAATCACTGCTCTGATTAGCGAGATTCACGCTCTCATTCGCAATAACGATATGGGGCGTGCTTTTTATAATCGTCTGACCGATGAAGCGGCAGATGTAAAGCTGATTGATTTTGAGAACATCGGCAACAATGATTTTGCAGTGGTCGATGAACTTCCCTTCACCATCGAGAAGGACACTGCTGAAGGGTCGTTTCGCCCTGACATAAACATCTTGATTAACGGTATGCCGCTTGGCTTTCTCGAAGTGAAGAAGCCAAACAATGACGGTGGCATACAAGAAGAGTTCAAGCGCATGATTGATAAGCGCTTGGCGAATCCTGCTTATAGGAAGTTCTTCAATCTCATCCAGTTCGTGTCCTTCAGCAACAACATGGAATACGAAGAATCGGACGACATGTCCCCTGAGCTTATCCGTGCAGGGTCGTTCTATACGACTCCAAGCGGCGGCTCAACGACTTTCTCATTCTTCCGTGAAGATGTTCCTGGATACATTGAAACCCATCCTTATTTGCCAATCAGCGAGGACGAGACAAAAGATATAGTCAAAGACCTTGGCTACAATCCTGCTGTGGTCGATACCGAAGAGTTTCAGACCGCTGATGACGTGATGATGCCTTGCAATCGCTTCATCACTTCAGTTTTTGATAAAGAGCGATTCCTGTTCTTCATTCGCTATGGTCTGCTTTACGTGGACGAGAAAGTGCCTGAGAAACACATCATGCGCTATCCGCAGTTCTTTGCCGTGAGGAATATCCTGAAGCGTCTCAGGGAGGGTAAGAAGCGCGGCATTATCTGGCATACGCAAGGTTCGGGCAAGACCGAGCTTGCTGCTTATGCGAATAGGGCAATTAGAGACTTCTATGCAGCCAAGGACGTAAATACGCGATTCTTCTTCGTGGTGGATAGGCTTGACTTGCTCCGTCAGTCAGACGGCGAGTTTTCCAAACGTCATTTCCAGACCACGAAATGCAATAACAAGAAAGAGTTTGCAGAAGAGCTGAACAAGCCGATTCCTCGAAGGAATAACGATTCGGACGGCGAGTTCTGCGTTGTGAATATTCAAAAGTTCGAGTCGGCTATGCCAAAGGCTCGAAACGAATACAACACGAACGTTCAGCGCGTCTTCTTCATTGACGAGGCACATAGAAGCTACGCTTTGAATGGCGAGTATTTCAAGAACCTGATTCTGTGTGACCCTGATGCAGTCTTTATCGCTTTGACGGGTACTCCGCTTCTTTCCAAGAAAGAGCGAAGCAACCTCAAGTTCGGTGACTATATCCACAAGTATTTCTATGACCGAAGCATTGCTGACGGTTACACGCTGCGCATCAAGAAGGAAAAGATTGACACTGTGGTGCGCAAAGAGATTCACCAGAACATTCACTTTGAAGAGGATGAAGCTCCTAACAAAGAAGATGTTTACGAGTCTGAGCAGTTCGTTGGTGATGTCGGAAGATATATCGAGCGTGACTTCAAGAACTTCAGGCTTGTGAATGGAGACGACAGCATTGGCAGCATGGTCGTATGCAGGAGCAATCCCCAAGCCGAGAAGATGTACGAGTGGTTCAAGGAAAACTCTAGTCTTTCCGTTGGCTTGGTCATTTCAAAAGAAGGTGACCCAAAACAGGCTGAAGCAAACAAGAACAATCAGCTTGATTTCAAGTATGAGGGTCATCCTGACCTGTTGATTGTTCATTACATGCTGACCACGGGCTATGACGTATCGCGTCTGAAGAAGATGTATTTGCTCCGTGGTCCAAAGGCACAGAGTTTGCTTCAGACCATATCTCGCGTGAACCGTCCTTACAAAGCACCTAATGGCAAGATTTATAAGTTCGGATATATAACCGACTTTGTGGACATCGAGGAAGAGTACGACCGTACCATCAACGATTATCTTGCCGAGCTTGAGAAGGATATGGACGGTGCCGACGAGGAAGGAAGTCTGTCTGGTCTTCTCGTTGATGTGAACACCATTCTCTCTAACTATCAGAAAGCTGATGAATCACTCAGAGACATCATTGATGCCGATGATTTGGAGAAGTACAGCAAGCGTCTGACGCACCTGAACAAGCAATGCCTCCTTCAGGTGAAAAGGCTCTTGAACACCATGAAGGATTGCTTCACTGAGCTGCTTTTGTCTAATGCGATGGATGAAGCAGACAAGATTGACGTGAAGCTAATCAAGGATAAGCTCAAGACAACTCAAGAGAGAATCGACTTCATCAATCTGTCAGAGGCACCTGTGTCGATGATGGACATGATTGATAATGATGAAATCGTTGAGATTATCTACGAGTTCCTAATCGTGAACGTCTCGGTTATCGACCTGTCTAGGTTCGACCCGACCAACACCAGTTATCAGAAGTTCACGAGGACTCTTACTGACATCCAAAACGAGATTAAGAAGAACAAGAACAAAGATGACATCCGCATCGTGTATCTGAACGAGGCACTGAGGAAAATCTTTGAAAAGCTCGACATCAAAGACTTGGATGAGCTGGATGGTCTTGATGAGGAAATGCAAGCAATCCTTCTTGAAGCGATTGAAATCAATAAGGAGAACGAGCGCTTAGCCGAAATCTATGATGGCAACTATGCCTTGGTTCGCACTTATCAGGATGCGATGGTCAAGCGTCCTGATTTGAACAACAAGGAAATCGAAGCTGCCATCAAGATAATCTACGGCGAAATCAAAGACATCATCGGAATAGAAACCTTGGTCGTGCAAGGGCGCGAGGGCTTCATTGATGAGACGAAGAAGAAGGTTGTTAAACCTCTTTTGAAGTCGAAGCTCTACAAACAACTCGGACTCAAGAACTGGATTGATTTGCTGCTCTCTGAGCTATATACGAATCTTCAGAACTATAGATAAGGAAAAGGCACATGACTGATTACTACGCACTGGAAACCAAGATTGAGGAAATGATTGATGACCTTCAGGGGCTTTGCTCTCAGAATGGTCTTTCAAACACTGCCGCTGAAGAGGTGGTTGTTACCTCGGTCTTCCTATACAAGTTTTTGAACGACAAGTTCATGCACAACATCAAGGAATTTGCCGACGAGATGGGTATGACCGTCGATGAGGTGTTGGCAAACGAGAACGACGAGCTGGATGCGTTCTATGACGCATATCCTCGTGATGTTGTATTCCATATGGAAGACACTATTGAGTCCCTTTCAAACAAAGTCAACCAGGCAGACTTCGCCCAGCAGTTCGATGATGCGCTTGAACGAATCTCGAACTATCCAGAGAACGATAAGTTCAAGGTAGAGACTGCCGATGGTGAGAAGAAGCCTTTGTTTGAAAGCATCACAGACAAGGTTGAGAAGTCTAAGCGACAGGCTTTTGCTCAATCCATTTTTGGCATCATTACTACCGATAAGTTTGACTTCTCAGATGCCTATGAAGGTAACTTCGACTTCTATGGCGCAATCTTCGAGCATCTAATCAAGAACTACAACGTAGCAAGTGGAAAGTATGCCGAATACTTCACTCCCCAGGCTGTTAGCGCGATTATCGCCAAGATTCTTGTTCATATGTCAGATGTTGACCCTGACAAGCTCTATGAAGTCTACGATGCGTCTGCGGGTTCTGGTAGCCTCGTCCTGCACCTTGCCAACGAGCTTGGCGAGGGCAAGTTTGGAAACCGTGCAAGGGTCTACACCCAGGATATTTCCCAGAAGTCTTCGCGCTTCTTGCGCATCAATATGATGCTGAACGGACTCACCGAGTCTTTGGACAACATCGTTGAGGGAGATACACTTCTCACTCCTGCGCAGTACAACGTGGCGCATGACCCATCATCTGGTTTCAAGAAGTTTGACTACATCACCATCAATCCACCTTTCAAGATGGACTTCTCTTCTACAAGGGATGACATCGAGAGCAAGTGGAACGATACCGATAGGTTCTTTGCTGGATTGCCTAACATCCCCAAAAAAGAGAAAGATGGAATGTCGATTTATTTGGGATTTATCCAGCATGTTCTTTGGTCACTCAAGGATGATGGCAAAGCCGCAATCGTTCTTCCTACGGGATTTTTGACTGCTAAATCTGGTATAGAAATGAAGATTAGGAAGAAGATTATAGATAACAACTGGCTTCAGGGTGTTATCTCCATGCCGTCTAACATCTTTGCAAACACAGGTACTAACGTATCTGTAATCTTTATCGACAAGGCGAAAGCCGATGACGAAATCATACTAATTGATGCATCAAAACTTGGAGAGAAACGCAAAGAAGGAAAGAATCAGAGAACTGTTCTTAGCTCCAGTGAAGTCAAGTTAATCGAAGATACATTTCTTAATCGAGATGAAATTGATGATTTTAGTGTTTTAGTGACAGCAAAGGATATTCAAGGGAAAAAGTATTCCTTCAGCGCGGGACAATACTTTGAGGTGAAGATTGAGTATGTCGAGATTACGCCTGAAGAGTTTGACAATGAAATAGCAAACCGTATGAGGAATTTGTCAAAGTTGTTTGTTGAAGGAAATCGTCTTCAAAGCGAGATTGAGGAGCAGCTTAAAGAGGTGCGTCTCAATGGATAAGGTGAAGCTTGGTGATATTTGTGATTTGAAATCATCGAAACGTATTTTTGAAAGTGAATATGTAGAGAGCGGCATTCCCTTTGTAAGGGGTTTAGAAATCTCAGATGGAACCCTTAAGAGCAAAAGAAACAACTACGAATGCTATATATCGTGTGAAAGATATGAAGAACTAAAAGATAGCGTCGGTGTTCCCAAAATTGGGGATGTCTTAATTACGGCAGTCGGAACCATTGGAAACCTGTATTTGGTTGAAGATGATTACGAGTTCTATTTCAAAGATGGGAACGTTATATGGCTGAGTAATTTGGATAAAAGTGTTATCCCTGAATATCTTTTCTATTTCCTTCAAAGCCCATATTTCAAAAAGCAACTTGAATATGCTCTGATAGGCGCTGTTCAAAAAGCATTAACGATAGTAATGCTTAAGGAAATCGAGGTTATTCTTCCTGAAATAGATGAACAAAGACGAATAGCGAGTTTGTTGTCTAATTTGGATAACAAGATTGGTAACAATCAAAAGCTAATTAAAGAATTGGAAGACACAGCTCGACTTATATATGACTACTGGTTTACTCAATTTGATTTCCCAGACGAAAATGGAAAGCCATATCGCTCTAGCGGTGGCAAGATGGTTTGGAACGATGAGCTGAAGCGAGAGATTCCCGAAGGCTGGGATGTGAAAAGATTGGGAGAGATTGCTTCTTTATTGAAGTCCACTGTCCAACCTAAAGCTGATGTTGTCTATGAGCATTACAGTATCCCTGCTTTTGATGACGGCAAATACCCTGTATTTGAGCCAGGCTCACTCATTGATAGTGGTAAGTATTTGATAACTGAAAACAGCTTACTGTATTCAAGGCTAAATCCTAAATTTAAGAGGTTGTGGGTTCCACTGTGTCTCTCGGAAAACCTAATATGTTCGACGGAGTTCCTCGTTTTCGAGCCTGCTAATGCGGCTGTTCGTTCATTCGTATATGGAGTTTTAGATTCCAGCACGTATTACGCATATATGGTGTCAAAAGCAATTAGTTCAACTGGTAGTCGTTCTCGTGTTGACCCCCAAGTTGCTATTGATTTTGTGGTTCCGATTCCAGACGAATGCCTTCTCATGCGTTTTGGAAATGTGCTAAGTCCCATGTTGAAGCAAATAAAAGATTTGCAGATTCAGATTGAGGAACTTGTTTCCCTTCGTGGTTGGCTTCTTCCTATGCTTATGAATGGTCAGGTTAAGGTCAGTTAAAGCATGGGAAAAGAGGATAGCTACACCAGCTCAGTACGCATCAATTATAGGTACTTGCAACAGCATGTTCAAGAATGTCGAGATGAGGGTTTGGGTGGTGTAGCTACTCCTGAAGTTCAAACGGACATCAGAAACATCCTTAACGCCATTGTGTCTTATTACGAATGTTGTTTGAAGGGATTAGCTAAATATAATCCTGAACCTGATTGGTTGCTCGCTTGCAAGTTTGCAAACAACCGTTTGAAGCACGATGGGCGCGTTGCTGAAGTTGGCAATAAAATCGGTGGTATTTCTTTTCCAATTAGTTTTCCGATTGCGATTCCTGCTCCTGATGTGGTCTGGCGCTCTTTTCAGAACCTTGAAGAGAGCAGGAACAAGTACAAAGATTCCTTCTATTCGCAGAAGGAAGCATATCAACATGATTTCGCACAGCGTTCTGTTTGCGACACACTAAAGACAGTCCTTGATGAACTTGGAATTGATGTTTAGGTGACTGGCTGATGAGCAAACAAGGTGTACAAGAAATCATTGAGTCTGTACGGGATGCTATTGAGAAAGAGTGCTGGATTCCAGCACTAACAACTGCATTGACCTTACCTGACATCATGGGACAAGTTGAGTTTCCCGAAATGGTTTCTGGTAAGGGAAGACGCATAGTTGGAGAACAATACAAGGCTTGGTTTGCTAAACATGCTGAGCATCACTTCGCAGATGCGCAAGGTTGGAATGAAGATTGGGAGCCGATAAATCCTTATTTCACTGCGGACATGTGTTGGCATCTTCGATGCTCAGTTCTTCATCAAGGCAGCGATGATATCAAACATGAATTCAATTTTGAGAACGACGAGGACTCGGAGTACAGATATACGTTTGAGCTTCGAGCGAACGCTTGCGATAGCTACGGCTCGTTATGGCCATCTCCTTCACCAGGCGGGAAGAAGCACAAGACGATTCATGTTTGCGTTGATGTAAAGAACTTGTGCGATGCGCTCTGCGATGAAGCACAATCGTTTTTGGAAACCACAGATAATGATTTCAAGGATGCTGGGATTCATATTGTCGATGTTGCTCAGGCAATGAGTTGGGCAAATTAGCCGTCAGCTAATCCTTCTCGGATTCCTGCTTTACCTTCTCTGTCCAAAGTTGAAGTGCTTCTACGGATAGCGATAGCTGCTCAAGGCTGGACTGAATCTCTGCAAAGTCGGCTTGTTCTGTTTCGTCAATGCCGCCATCGGCGCAAATCTCAATGAGCCTGTTCTTCATGTCATCGAGCTTGTTCAAAGTAGCGATGATTCCAAGGGTGATGCTTGGAAGCTCACCTACTTCGACGTGCGGGACGTATCGTTGACCGATGCCGCAATAGTGCGAGCAGAACGTATTGCAAAGCGATGGGTCTTTGTAACCGCGAGCCATGCTTAGGATGTCTTCGGGCGTGGGGATGGTCTTTCCATGCTCGATGTTGTAAAGGCGTTCATAAGTTATGCCATCAAGTATCTCCGCTGCTTTCTCACGGGACAGTTTCAGCTCTTCTCTTCTTATTTGATACGGAGTCTTGTTCTCCATGTTCGACGTTCTGGGCATTGCTTCTCTATTCCGTAGATTTTTACGTAAATGGGGTGCTTCTCACATGGAGGTGACACCTAATCATTATCGCCGCTAGACCGCAAAATGTATATCAACAAAGAGGGATACGGCGAAGCAGAAAGGCGGTGATTACAGGTGAATGCCAGGAAGCGACAACAGATGCTGCGAATGACGGAGCTGGCAAATAAGTATCCCTCATTTGCAAACAGTATTGGTGTTAGTGCGCTTGTTGAGGAAGCGCACACTGAAAGAAAAGGAGAAGAAAATGTCTTACGGAAACAACGAGCTTACTAAAGAGCAAGTCAAGGAATTGTTCGGAGTTACAAGTTTTAGGGAGCTGAGTACCGAGAAAGCGTTCAATGTTGCAAACAAGCTATCTGAGTTGAAACCCGAAGTTGCAATGAAGGTGTTGGAGCAATTTCCTGAGTGTGCTCAAACCATTGTCAATCTTGGTAAAGGACAAGTTGAGACAGCTAAAGCGGCAATGGAGCAGGGCGACAAAGCAAATCAGAGGCAAGTTGATTCTCTGAATCGCATTATCGGCATAATTGAGGTTCAGCTTCAGAACGAAGAACTAACCTTCAACGAGAGAATCAAGCTCAACGAGCAAGTGATTGAAGTGGCAAAACTACTTGATACCGCAGATGAACGACAGCATAATCACATTCAGTTTGTTCTCGATAGGCTTCTCAAAGGTTTGTTGGGTCTTGGCGGTCTTGCAATTTGCGTCCTTGTTGGGGGGAAGTTTAACCTTCCGATTCCTGGAAAGAAAGCTGCTTAGGGTGGTGATTTCGTCAATAACCTATGCAATAGCAATCCGTCCGAGACTGATTAAAAAGAAACCCCTCTGAGTGACAATTCTCAGGGGGGTTTGTTTTCTAATTCTCTTTATCTATACAACATGAGCTACTACTTGAACCACTATCTTAAAGTATGCCTGGATTAAGCTGTGCTTTGCAATGATGACATCAACATCGAAAGTATTTCACTAAATTATCCACGACCGCTATAGCAAAATAACGCTCTACAGAAACTGAAGATCGCGTGAAATACAGAACGAAATAAGTTTGCAGTTATTTTGGCAGCTGCGAATAGCGGTAGAGGGAAATCGAGCGTTACCTCAAGACTTGCTTGGCAAAACCTTCAACTTCAGCTTCGATCGCACGCTTCGATCCTTCGATTACCTCAGTGAAGCGGATCGGCTTCTCATCGAGCACAGCTAAGCCATGTGGAATGTGCGTCTTGTTCGTCTCGCGGGCGATGAGCTCATTGAGCTCACAACCGCTCAAACTCGCGACCTCTTCGGGAAGCGCCTCTTCGGGGGCAAGCTCATGAAGTGCACGATAGACGTTATCGCCGAACTTTGCCCAATGAGCCGTCGATGCGATGACCACAGGGTTCTCGCCACGCAAGTTATCGGCAACCTTCATCGCAACGGCGGTGTGCGGATCGATAAGGTAATCGTAGCGGTCGAACGTCTCCTTGATCGTACGCAAGCAGGTCTCGCTGTCAACGCTATCGGCCTTGAACTCGCTCTGAAGCTTTTCACGCGTCTCATCATCAACCGTGAAGGTCTTGTCTTCCTTGAGCTCGCGCATCCACTCGGCGATCAGATCGCTCTTGCGCCCAGACAACTCGAAGAGCTGACGCTCAACATTGGATGAGACAAGGATGTCCATCGAAGGTGAAGGGGTGAGCACGAATGCACGATCCGCGATATCGTAGGTGCCGCTTGCGATGAAGTCGGTCAGAACTTTGTTCTCGTTACTCGCGCAGAACAGCATATCGATCGGCGTTCCCATCTGCTTTGCATACCAAGCAGCCAAGATGTTGCCGAAGTTACCGGTAGGCACGCATACATCGATCGGATCGCCCGCGTTCACCTTGCCCTCTTTCACGAGCTGAGCATAGGTTGAGATGTAGTACACCACCTGCGGAAGCAAGCGTCCCCAGTTGATCGAGTTCGCACTCGAAAGTGCCACCTTCTGCTCGTTCATGAGCGCTTCGTTGAACGCATCATCATCGAAAACGTTCTTCGCGCCCGTCTGGCAATCATCGAAGTTGCCTGACACTGCCCACACGTTCACGTTGGAGCCTTCTTGAGTGGCCATCTGCTTGTACTGGATATCGCTCACGCCCCCATCGGGATACATGACCGCGATCTGGATGCCGTCCTTGTCTTTGAAGCCCTCGAGCGCGGCCTTGCCCGTATCGCCCGATGTGGCAACAAGAATGAGGAACGTATGATCGATCACGCCTTCTTCACGGAGCTTTCGGGCGCTCTCACTGAAGAAATTCGGCAAGCACTGAAGCGCCATATCTTTGAAGGCGCTCGTAGGTCCATGCCAAAGCTCGAGCACGTGGGTCTTCTCATCGAGCGACGTGACCGGACAGATGTCTTCGGTATCGAAAGCAGCCCCGTAGGTTGCCTCCATCAAGCGCTCGATCGTCTCATCGTCAAGATCGGTATCGAATGCCTGGTAGATCTTCGCAGCGCGCTGCGCATACGGAAGATCGGCTAGCGCTATGATCTCGTCCAAGCCAAAGGAGGGAAGGTTCTGCGGAACGAACAAGCCACCACCTTGCGCAAGGCCTTTGACCAGCGCCTCTGTGAATGAAAGTGGGGTTTTGACATTGCCACGCGTATCAATATAACAATTGTGTTCCATCTGATATCCTCCATTGGGTGTCGATGCAGTTAATCAGTATACTATGCAATAACGACCAAGCGCCTCACTCTTCGTAGCTGTGATGCGAACTTCCCCGAAGACGGAGTGCGCTACCCTATTCACACCGTTGGCAAGCAGAAAGAGAGCGCGATCGTGAGCACTGAAAAAGTCTCTATGTCACATGAAGACTACCTTGAAGCCATCGTCATGTTAGGCGGTACGCCTGAACATCCGGTACGCTCAGTAGATGTTGCCACGAAGCTCGGCGTTTCAAAAGCATCCGTTTCAAAGGCCATCTCGAGCCTCAAAGCCCAAGGGCTTCTCGATCAGCCCTTCTATGGCGATATCACGCTCACTCCCGAAGGCTATGAATACGGTTCAGCGGTGCTCAAGCGTCACGAGATGCTCACGAAATTCCTCGTGATCAAAGTAGGGATCGACCCAAAGGTAGCCGAAAAAGAGGCCTGCCAGATGGAACATGCTATTAGCGATGAGTCATTTGAGAAATGGCTCTCCTATTTCCAGCTTATCGGTCTTTAGGCCTGATCGTTCGCTGATTCCATCTTTTGGACCAGCTGCGCGATGCGCTCAGAGTATTCAGGGTGTTCGATACCCGCCTCTGATAGATCGACGATAGGGGCATCATTCCAGAGCGTTTCCAGGCGATAGTACTCGCGTGCTTCAGGTTGGAATACATCGATGACGAAGTTGCCGTAATCGAGCAGCTCCCAGGTATGGTCCTTCGTTTCCTCACGCGAAAACGGCTTCACACCGCATTCGATGCGCAACGCATCTTCCATCGCTTCCAGGATCGCACCAACATGAGGGGTATTGCGCGCCGTGGCGATGACGAAATACTCCGTTACATCCACCAATTGCCCCACCTCAAGCACCATGATATCGGTCGCCTTATGCTCATCAGCTGCCTTCGCTGCGATAAGGGCACATTCGCGTGCTGAGAACTTTTCGCTCATCAATGCTCCTATTCGTTGTCGCGCTGACGCTCAGCGCAGTAGAAATTCCAAACTTCGACCGCATCGATATTGAGCGGTCGGGATGAACGCAGAAGATACATGAATCCTTCGCGCTCGACAGCGCAGAAGAGATCTTCGAGACTCATCTTGCCGATCTTATCGTAGAGATCACGATAGACCTGCACATCGTTTCCGGGCTCGAGCTTATCCGCGCAGAATACGATCATGTCAAGCGCGCTCATGCGGATACTACCGACCGTGTGGCGCTCGATCGCCTGGAACACCTCTTCGCCAAACTCAGGGAATTCATCGGCCAGCACGGCAGCTGCAGTAGGACCATGCAGCAATTGCGGCATATTAATCTGGGTCGGTCCATCGATATCGAGCCCGTAAGTAGCGATGCGATCACGCAAACGCTTCGGCGAGAGCGCCTTATCCCAATCGTGCAGAAGCCCCGCCATGCGCGCGACGCGCGGATCGACATCGTAGGCCTGCGCCATCTTCTCGGCGGTCTCGGCCACCATAACGCTATGAACATAGCGCGAAGGCTTCACCCTGCGGCGAAGCAATGCCTTCATGCGCTTGTAGTTCGCATTGCTGAAAGGCTTCTCGACCGAAAGGATGATGCCCTTATCGGTAGGCGCATAGGCGAATTCAGAAAGCGCCTCAGGATCGCGCGCGCTCGCGCACTTGAAGGTGTGAGAGGAAAGATAATCCTTGATCTCCTTCTTCGTGGCATCTTCAACGACCACTTCATCCTTGAGCGGCGTTGCATACCCCAATTGCGCCTGCCGCTCAGCCTGCACACGAGGAATAGGCTCGGTCGAATGCGGATCGTCTTCGGCATGGATAACGCTCAGATGCGAGCGCCCGTGGGGACGTTCGGGCAACGCATGGAGCGCAATCGGCTCATCGTTCGCTTCTGAAACGTATTCGCCAGAATCTTCATGATAAGCAGGCAGCATGTCTTCGCGCGCATGACGCGCACGAAGCAGCTCATTAGTATCGTCATCGAAGTCTCCGGCATCCGAAGAGCTCAGAGAAACAAGTTCAAAAGAAGCCATGCATCAATCTCCATAAAGTCCAACAGATTCAATATACTCCAAAACTGCTGGCGGGATAAGATAGCGCACCGATCGGTTACCGAGCATACGCTTGCGAATATCGCTCGAAGAGAGCTCGAAGAGCGGCGCCTCGACGAAGAGCGTACGAAAACCAGTGCCAGCGAGCTTTTTCGCGATCTGCGGACTCTGCAAGCTTGCGCTACGCGGACGATTGAGCCCGACGAAGCTCGCCAGGCGAGCAAGACGCGGCGCATCACGCCATTGCGGCAACGTGAGGATCGCATCGGCTCCAGCGATGAAGTAGAGCTCGACGTTCTCGGGATAGTGAGCACGCAATGCCTCGAGCGTATCGACCGTATAGGTATCCCCCGCGCGATCGACCTCGAGCGTGCTCACGTCGAAGGCGGGGTTGTCCTCGATAGCAGCACGACACATCGCCACGCGGTGGTGCGCATCGCTCACTTCTATATGCTTCTTGAACACCGGATTTCCCGCCGGCATGAAGATGACCCCGTCCAGCTCAAGCGCATCGCGCGCCTGTTCAGCGCAGACCAGATGCCCCATGTGAATAGGATCGAACGTCCCTCCCATGATGCCAAGGCGATACGTCCTGGCAGGATCTTCTTGCCCGAGCGTATCGAAGCGATCGCAGATAACGCTCATTACGCGCGCACCTGACCTTCGCCTTCGATGATGTATTTGTAGGTGGTGAGTGCTTCGAGCGCGAACGGCCCGCGCACGTGGAGCTTCTGGGTAGAGATGCCGATCTCGGCCCCTAAGCCGAACTCACCGCCATCGGTGAAACGAGTGGAGGCATTGATATACACTGCCGCCGCATCAACGCGACGCGCGAACGCGTGCGCAGCCGTTTCGTCTTCGGCGAGGATCGCTTCAGAGTGCTTGGTGCCGAAGCGATTGATGTGAGCGATCGCCTCTTCAAGGCCCTCGACGCACTTGATGCTGATCTCGTAGTCGAGGTATTCGGTCCCCCAGTCCTCTTCGGTCGCTGCCTCGACGGGGATATCGAGATCGGCTGCCACTTCGCCTACCACCTCATCGCCATGGATGCACACTTTCGCCGCTGCAAGCTGACGCAACAGCTCGGGCAAGCACGCACGCGCGATGCTGTGATCGACCAGCACCGACTCACAGGCATTGCACACGCCCACACGCTGGGTCTTCGCATTCAGCACGATCGGATACGCCTTGGCAAGATCGGCGGATTCGTGGATGTAGATATGGCAATTCCCTGTGCCCGTTTCGATGACCGGAATGAGCGAATGCTCCACGCAGTGCCGAATGAGCCCTGCCCCACCGCGCGGAATGAGCACATCGACCAGATCGCGCAATAAGAAGAGCTCATCGGTGACGCTGCGATCGATCGAATCGATGACCACCACGCAGTCTTTCGGCAGTCCTACCTGCGAGAGCGCCCCTTGCAGCACTTCGCCGAGCGCAACTGCAGAATGGATCGCGAGAGACCCACTGCGCAGCACACAGGCATTGCCTGACTTCACGCAGATACCTGCAGCATCGACCGTCACGTTCGGGCGCGCTTCGTAGACCATAGCTACCACACCAAGCGGAACGCTCACGCGCGTAAGCTTCAGATCGTTATAGAGCGTACGCTCTTCGAGCACGGCTCCGGTAGGATCAGGAAGCGCCGCGAGCGATTCGAGCGAAGCTGCCATCGCCTCCACGCGCGCATCGTCGAGCATAAGGCGGTCGAGAAGCCCCTCTTTCGTACCCGCTTCGCGCGCCGCGTTCATGTCGCGCTCGTTCGCCTCCAAGATGAACGCACGCTCGGCGCGCAGCGCTGCTGCCATCGCGAAGAGCGCTTCATTGCGCACCTCTTCGCTCGCAACACCAAGCACCTCCGAAGCGCGTTTCGCTGCCTCTGCTGCCCTTCTTGCAATTCCACTCATATCTTCGCCTTACTCGAAAACTACCAATTCATCACGGTGCACGACCGGACGCTGCGCCAAGTCACGCAGAAGCTCATTGCCTTTGATCTCTCGCTGGCTCCGCCCACACGCAAGGGCGATCTCGGAAGACGATGCCCCTGCTTTTCCGCGCGCGATGATGCGCCCGCTCGTGTTCACGATATCGACGATGTCCTCACGTGCGAAGCTTCCCTCAACGCCGCATACCCCTACTGCCAAGAGCGACGAACCACGCGAAACGAGCGCTTCAGCCGCGCCTTCGTCCACAATGAGCGAGCCTTTGGCCGTATCACCCAGTGCGATCCAGAGCTTCTTCGGCGTGATATCGTGAACCGTGCCGCACGGAGAGAAACGCGTCCCGAGCGACTGTCCCTCGGCAAGCTGGATGAGGAAATCGCTGTTGTGCCCTTGGCAGATGACCATATCGATACCAGCTGCCATGAGCACGCGCGCCGCACGGATCTTCGTGATCATGCCACCCGAACCGACCGTCGAGCTCGATCCAGAAGCAAGCGCCATGATATCAGGCGTGATAGAAGAGACTTCGGGAATGAGCGTAGCGGTCGCATCTTCGAAAGGATTCGCCGTAAAGAGCCCTTCGATGTCGGAGAAGATCACGCAGAGTTGGGCCTTCACTAAACAAGCGACCAGTGCGGCAAGGGTGTCGTTATCGCCGAAGCGCAGCTGATCGACCGAAACCGTATCGTTCTCATTGATGAGCGGCACCACCTCTAAGTCGAGCAACCGCTCGAGGGTGTCGCGCACATGCAAGTACTGCTCGCGATCAGCGGTGACCTGCCGTGTGATGAGCACGAGCGAAGTGAGCATATCGTGCGCTTTGAAGGCACGTGCATAGCTGCTCACGAGGATATTGGTGCCCACCGAAGCCGCGGCCTGAAGCGAAGGGGTATCGCTCGGGCGCGTTGAGATGCCAAGCGCCTCGAGCCCGCAAGCAACCGCGCCACTCGTCACGATGATCGGACTCCATCCGCGCTGTCGCAGTCCGCTGATCTGAGAGGCAAGCGTGGCAAGATAGGCAGTATCGAGCTTGCCTTCACCCGTAACGAGCGTAGAGGAGCCGATCTTCACGACCATGATCTTCTTCTGCTCAAGGCTCATGTCTGTCCTCTCCTCTTCTCCGTTCGACACTGCCGCGTGCAGATCGGCTACATCACGCAACCGCCGCACACCTGTTCACGCTTACAACTATCTATAGATCCAGCCCGCGATAGGCATCTTCATGCATGCGCGCCGATTCGAACTCGAAATCGTATCCAAGGATACGAATCTCGTCCCCATCACGCGCACCTGCTTTCTCAAGTGCTTCATCAAGACCAAGACGCTTGAAACGATGCTGCAAGAACGCGATCGCTTCATCGTTTTCCCAGTCGGTCTGGATGACCATGCGCTCGATCTGCTTGCCGCTCACGCGGAACACCCCTTCGGAGAGCTGCGTGATCTCGTAGCGCGCACGGCGCTCCTGACGCTTATGCTCCCACACCTGGTCGAAATGTTCTTGTGCGTCATATTCAGCACGTGCTTCTTCGCGCAGCTGCTGAACCTTCCCACCGGTCGCCGCCATGAGCGCTTCGATGCCCACCTGGGTAACGGTACTCGTGCAGAACAAGCGCGGATCAAGGGGGCTCGTGGCGAACTCATCGCCCCCGGCACGCGCGATCGAATCGCGGCGTACCACCTCCGCCAAACGCTTGGCCGCCTCTTCTGCGCCAGGCATATCGATCTTGTTGCCCACCACGATGCACGGCCGTTCAGCCAGCTCAGGCGCATACAGTTCGAGCTCACGCTTGATGATCTCGTAATCCTCGACGGGGTCGCGACCTTCATAGCCACCGGTCAAGTCGACCACGTGCAAGATGATCGCGCTGCGCTCGATGTGGCGCAAGAACTCATGCCCGAGCCCTTTGCCCGCATGCGCGCCCTCGATCAGCCCGGGAACATCAGCTACCACGTAGCTATAATCCTGCACCTTCACCACGCCCAAGTTCGGAACGAGCGTAGTGAACGGGTAATCGGCGATCTTGGGCTTAGCCGCCGACATGCGCGCGATGAGCGAGGACTTGCCCGCAGAAGGCATGCCCACGAGCGCAGCATCGGCCATGAGCTTCATCTCAAGCTCGATCCAGCCCTCTTCGGCAGGAACACCCAGTTCAGCGAAGGCAGGAGCGCGACGCGTGGGCGTGACGAAATGCGTATTGCCGCGACCGCCCGGACCGCCTTCTGCCACTACGATCTCTTCGCCATCGTGAGTGAGATCGGCTAAGAGCTCGCCCACCTCTTTCGTTTCCTCGAAGTACTCGCGCACCACGGTTCCCACCGGCACCTTTAGCACCAGGTCCTCGCCATTGGCGCCGTGCATCTTCGAACCCTTGCCGTGCGTACCGCGCGTAGCCTTGAAATGATGCTTGAAACGGTAGTCGATGAGCGTGGAAACGCCTGCGTCGGCGCGCACGATCACGTTTCCGCCACGGCCGCCATCGCCGCCATCGGGGCCACCCTTTGGCACGTGGGCTTCACGGCGAAACGACATGCAGCCAGCACCGCCGTCTCCTGCTTTCACATGTATGCGAACTTTATCGATAAACATAGCGTCCATTCTAAACGAAAAGCCCCCTGCAAAGGCAGAGGGCTTCGACTTCGTTGCTCTAATAGGTTCAAGTTATGCCTGAGGGCGAACATGAACCTTGCGGCGAACACCTTTCGTGTATTCGACAACGCCCTCGCACAGTGCGAACAACGTATCGTCCTTACCACGACCAACGTTCTCGCCCGGATGAATACGGGTGCCACGCTGGCGAACGAGGATTACGCCAGGGCCGACCTGCTCACCAGCGAAACGTTTGCAACCAAGACGCTTCGACTGAGAATCACGACCATTACGGATGGAACCTTGACCTTTCTTGTGTGCCATTCTATTCCCTCCTTCTTATTTCTTCGCTTTAGCAGAACCGACCGACACGATCTTCACGCGCGTGAGGTTCTGACGATGACCACGGGTGCGCTTGTAGTTCTTGCGCTTCTTGAATTTGAAGATGATCTGCTTTTCGCCCTTGAACTGCTCGACGACCTCAGCCTCTACCTTGGTCTTTGCAGCTTTAGCGGGATCGGCAACAACTTTGTCGCCATCGACAACAGCGATAGCCGTAAGGGGAACCTTCGCGCCCACTTCAGCATCGAGCTTTTCGATATTGAGATAGTCTCCAGCGGCAACCTTGTACTGCTTACCACCGGTCTTTACGATTGCGTACATGCATACTCCTATAAATGTGTCAAAACGCAAGCCGTTATCTTATCAGCCTAGCAAGGCCGCGTCAATAAAACGCATGCGCATCTACCTTTAAAAGTATTCGTTTCCCACTTAAGCGATCATGTGCGTTCGAGGGAAAAGACCACTCACGATCAAGCAGGTTGCGACGTTTCCCTGAAGTAAACCACATCGAAAAAGTTCCAACAGCTACGATGAGTTTCACACCATGAAAAACAGCCTGTCTATTTTATAGCCATATGCACCTTTTGAGGAGAAATTTTTTCTAGACGGTGCGAAAAACGCGCGTTAGTGTGCTTCTGCCCAATTCTTTCCCCACGAAACATCAACGAGCAATGGCACTGAAAGCTCCACAACCGATTCCATGATGCGTGAAACGAGCGCACTTACCTCTTCGATCTCATCGGTTGGAACCGAGAAATCGAGTTCGTCATGCACCTGGAGGATGAGCTTTGTCTTCGCGCCAGATCTTACCAATTCATCTTGCACCTGACGCATCGCGATCTTGATGATATCAGCAGCCGTGCCTTGCATGGGATGATTCATGGCCGTACGCTCACCAAAACCACGCTGTTGCGCATTGCGCGCATTGAGTTCAGGAATATAGCGTCTGCGCCCGAAGAGTGTCTCAGCATACCCATTCGTCTTGGCCTCCTCGACGATCCTGTCGAGATAGGCGCGCACCCCACTATATGCAGCAAAATAACGATCGATCATGTCTTTGGCATCGCCGAAGGGAATATCGAGCGATTGCGAAAGCCCATAGGCCTGCTGACCGTACACGATGCCGAAGTTAACCGCCTTCGCACGACTGCGCAGAAGCGGCGTAACCTCTTCGAGCGGCACATCGAACACTCGGCTTGCCGTCTTCGCATGAAAATCTTCACCTGAAAGAAATGCCTCGATAAGATGTTCGTCGCCAGAAAGGTGCGCGAGCAACCTCAGTTCGATCTGTGAATAGTCCGCTGAAAGGAAAACCTCGCCTTCCTCGAGCGGAACGAAGCATTCGCGAATCTGACGACCGAAATCGGTGCGCACAGGAATGTTTTGCAGATTCGGGTCGGACGACGAAAGACGTCCTGTGGTGGTGACCATCTCATTGAATGACGTGTGGATACGCCCATCGTTTGCTCGCATGCGCGGCAACGCATCAATGTAGGTTGATTTCACCTTGGCATATTCACGGTAATGGAGTACAAGCTCAGGCAGCTCATGCACCTTTGAAAGCTCTTTGAGCACCGAAGCATCCGTTGAATAGCCGCGCTGATTCTTCTTGATCGGAGTAAGCCCTAGCACCTCGAAGAGGATATGGGCAAGCTGCTTAGGAGAGTCAATATTGAAATCCTCGCCCGCAAGCTCAATGATCTGCGTCCGCAGTGTATCGAGTTCTTCTTGGGTGGCAAGCGCGATACGATCGAGCGTTGCTTTGTCGATGGCCGCACCAGTACGCTCCATGCACGCTAGCACGCCCACCAGCGGATAGTCGATCTCAGTATAGACCGAAGCCACCCCGTCTTCGTCGAGACGACTGCGCATGATCTCAGCCAAACGCTCCACTGCAGCAGCCTTGAGGGCAAGCTCATCAGCAAGCGCTTCAGCATCGGGCAAGAACGATCCGCAATGAATCTCGACGAGCTTTTGGATATCGAAGCCACCATTTGTGGAATTAACCACATAGGAGGCGAGCGCCACGTCGAAGCACTCCATCGCCAGTACCTCTTCTACGCTCACCAGCGCAACATCAGAAGAATCGTGAGGGAACACCTGCTCGACTAGCTTCTTCGCGTCGAAGGTGATGAAGCGTCCTTCCTTGACCAAACGTGCAAGCGCTTGCTTGGCTTCATCACCCGTAAGGTAGAGCGTCTCATCTTCAGTACGCAACACCATATGGACTTCATCACCGAAAAGCGAGCCCTGCTTGTCGCTGTCAGCCAACACCACCGGCATGCTCGTATCCGACGCGATGAGCGCCTCGAAACTTGCCTGCGCATCAGCTCCTTCAACAAGCGGATGGGCCTCGAACGTCTCTGCACCCGCCGGTGTCGAAGCGTCACCAAGCATATCGAGTACTTTGGTCAAGTGAGCCATGAAGCGCACGCTCGTGAACGCCTCCGTTACCTTTGCCGCATCAAAATCAGGAAACGTAAGATCTTCAAGATCGATCTCGATCGGCACATCACGCACGATCGTGGCAACTTCGCGCGAAAGAAAGGCGTCGTCCTTATGGTTCGTAAGATTCTCAAGTTGCTTTCCCTTGAAAGCATCGAGATGCGCATAGATGCCCTCGAGATCGTCGAATTCCTGCAGCATGGCCGCAGCCTTCTTGTCTCCGATACCGGGAACGCCAGGGATATTATCTGCCTTATCGCCCTTCAAGCCTAAGAAATCCGTAAACTGACTAGGGGTAACGCCATAGCGCTCCTCCACCTCAGCCGGACCATAGACAACCACATCGGTGATGCCCTTCTTCGTGGTGACGATGCGCGTAAGATCGCTCGCCAGCTGATAGGCATCCTTATCGCCGGTCACGAGCAGCGAGTTGTAGCCAAGCTTCTCGTTTTGAGCCGAGAGGGTGCCCAAGATATCGTCGCCCTCCCAGCCAGGCAGCGCCACCACCGGGATGTTGAGCGCAGCAAGCAGATCTTCGATGAGAGGAAACTGTACGCGCAAGTTATCGTCCATGGGCGGACGCTGCGCTTTGTACTGCTCGAGCGCCTCCATGCGAAAGGCCGGCTTTCCTTTATCGAAAGCGCACACGATCGCATCGGGATGCTGCTCTTCGATGAACTTGATGAGCATCGCCAAAAAGCCGAAGGCAGCATTGGTGGGCGTGCCATCAGGCGCTTGCATGGCAGGAGGCACCGCATGAAACGCGCGGTGCATAAGGGAATTTCCATCGATGATGGCAACAGTTTTAGGCATGATCAGGCACTCCAAAGATATCCGACACCACGAACGGTCTCAAGGCGTTGCGCCAGGTCTGGCCCCAGCTTTGCACGCACGCGTCGCACATGCACATCCACCGTGCGCGAGCCGCCGAAGTAATCGAAGCCCCACACGCGCCGCAAGAGAGCATCACGCGAATACGTGCGCCCCGGGTGCGTGACAAGAAACGCAAGCAGCGCATATTCGAGATAGGTGAAGTCGACCGGCTCGCCTGCCACGGTTACCTGATAGGTGGCCAGATTGATGGTCATGGTATCGATCGAGATGAAATCGCTCGTGGAAGTTTCGTTGCCCGGCCAGAGCAGCTGGCGGATGCGCAACGCACACTCATCCGCGCTCGCTCCTTGCACTACGAAATCGCTATTCAAGCGCACCGGCAAACGCAACCCCTGCAGCATGTCCTCCTTCACGATGATGAGGATCGACCCACCGCCATCTTGAACCATCACGTCTTCCACCATCGCGATGGATTGGGTGGCATCGCCTGAAGCTTCGAAGATAATCAGATCGCTGTTGGGGTGTTCGTGCAAGAGCTTCTTGAACTGCAAGGACGAACCCGCAACCACATCTGCATCCATGCCGGAGAGCACCGCTTGGAACTTATGCGCGTTATCGAGGCTATCGGCCACGAATATGACACTTTTTCTCTGCATCCGTGCCTCCTACAGAACACCGAGGTAGTGATCGAGCTCCCATGCGGAAACGCTCTTCTGGTATTCGTTCCATTCCGCACGCTTCGCCTCGACCAGATAAGAATGAATATGTTCGCCCAATACCTCACGCATGAGCTCAGAGGAAGCGAATAGCTCCACGGCGTCGCCAAGCGTATCAGGGAGCGTGCGAATGCCACGCTCGTTGAGCTCGTGGCGCGTACAGGTGAACAGCGTGGGATCTTCCGTGGGAGGCTCGAGCGGCAGTTCATCCTGAATGCCCTTAAGGCCCGCAGCGAGCGTGACCGCAAATGCAAGATAGGGGTTGCACGAAGGATCGGGGTTGCGCAGCTCGACGCGACAGGCTTCTTCCTTATGCGGCTTGTAGCCAGGGATACGCACAAGCGTGCAGCGATTCGAACGCGCCCAGGTGATCTGGATGGGCGCTTCCCCACCCGGCACGAGACGCTTATAAGAGTTCACCGTTGGATTCGTGATGAGCGCGAATTCGGGTGCATACTTCAAAAGCCCTGCGATGTAGTGCTTTGCGATCTTCGAGAGGTTATAGCCATCGGGGTCGTTCTCGTCGAAGAAGACATTGTTGCCGTTCTCGTCGAACAGGCTCTGATGAATATGCATGCCCGAGCCAGGCTGATCAGCCATGGGCTTCGGCATGAACGAGGCATAGTGGCCATACTTCATGGCGATCTCTTTGACCGTTAACTTGTAGGTCATCACGTTATCGGCCATGGTGAAGGCATCGGCGAAACGCAGGTCGATCTCTTGCTGCGAGGGGCCGTTTTCATGGTGCGAGTACTCGACCGGAATGCCCAGCTTCTCGAGCGTAAGGATGGTATCGCGCCTCAGATCGCTCGCGTTATCGAGCGAAGTAAGATCGAAGTAGCCGCCGGTGTCGAGCACTTCGAGTCCTTCGCGGTCCTTGAAATAGTAGTACTCGATCTCGGGACCCACGTTCATCATATAGCCGAGCTGCTCTGCGCGCGCCACCACTTTGGCGAGCACCGCGCGGGAATCGCCATCGTAGATGCGGCCTTCAGGGGTGCGGATCGAACAGAACATACGCGCGACCGCGTTCTCAGCAGGACGCCATGGCAGGATCTGGAAGGTGGTCGCATTGGGAAATGCGAGCATATCGGATTCGTAATTCAGCGAAAAGCCTTGCACGCAGCTTGCATCGAAGCCCATGCCCTCTTCAAAGGCGTTTTCGAGCTCGCTCGGAATAACAGCGAACGACTTCATGTTGCCGAGCACATCGCAGAACCAGAAGCGCACGAAATGAACGTCCCTGCTCTTGATGGTCTTCAGTACGAAATCTTGATCAGGGCTCATTGCCATGCTAGGTCTTCCTTCCCGTAGAATGCATGCACTAGTTGCTCACTTCATTATACGGGCTTCGGCAGGGCAAGTGGTTACCGATTTGTTTCAGGCACTGCGAGCGCTGCTTGAACACTGAGCGAATACGAACATTACGACCTGAGGTGTATCAGTGTTTCAGATTAGCTTGAAGGATGAGCGAGTAAGCCTTTGTTGTGCTACGAACGAATCCTGAACGCTAAGATGAAGCACCGAGGCACCTCAGATCAGTGTTCCATTTTGCGAGCGGCGAAATTGCAAGCACTCTGCACGATCTGCACGATCACAATGAGGATGATGACCGTAGCGATCATGACATCGTCCTGGTAGCGCTGATAGCCGTAGCGGATCGCAATATCACCCAAACCGCCGGCACCGACGCAACCTGCCATCGCAGAGTAACCCAGGATGGTGATGAATACGATCGCGAAACCGCGAACGAGCGAAGGCAACGCCTCACGCAAGAATACCTTGTAAACGATCTGCCAGGTGTTCGCGCCGAAGCTCTGCGCCGCTTCCACCAGGCCACCATCGACCTCTTCGATCGACTGCTCGACTATGCGCGCGATGAAGGGAGCCGCAGAGATGACGAGCGGCACGATCGCGCCAGGAACGCCAAGCGAAGTGCCCACGATGAAACGCGTAAACGGAATGAGCGCCACGAGCAAGATGATGAACGGGATCGAACGCCCGATGTTGATGATCCAGCCAAGCACCATGTTGAAGATGCGATGCGGCATGAGCCCTTTCGGACTCGTAAGCACGCACAGCACGCCCAGCGGAATGCCAATCACATAGGCGAAGAAGGTCGAAACGATGGTCATGAGCAAGGTATCCCAGGTGCCCTGCGCAAGAAGCATGCCGTAATTATCGAAGAAGGTTGCAAGGAAATCCATCGCCTAGCACTCCTTTCCCAAAAGCTGACGCGAGGCATCGCTTTGCGGATTCTCGAAGATATCCTGCGTGCGACCCATCTCGACGATGCGTCCATCATCGATGACCGCAACCGTGTCGCAGATCTGCTCCGCCACGAGCAGCGAATGGGTGATGAGCACGAGCGTAACGCCGAGTTCTTCGTTGATATCTTTGAGCAACCGAAGAATCGACTGCGTGGTCATGGTGTCAAGAGCACTCGTAGCTTCATCGCAGAGCATGATCGATGGCCGATTGATGAGCGCACGCGCGATCGCCACGCGCTGCTGCTGTCCGCCAGAAAGCTGCGAAGGATACTTGTTCGCCTTATCGGCAAGACCTACCAATTCCAACAATTCGAGCGCACGCTCGCGCGCTTCAGCCTTGTTGTAACCCTTGTGCAGTTCGAGCGGGAAGGTGACGTTGCGCTGCACCGTTCGCTGCTGGAAGAGCGAGAAATTCTGGAAGATCATGCCCACGTTCGCACGAAAGTCGAGCAGCGCTTTGCCCGTGAGGTTCGTCACATCCACCCCATCGATGATGATCTCGCCTGAAGTAGGACGCTCGAGCAGGTTGATGCAGCGCACCAAGGTCGATTTTCCCGCGCCGGATTGGCCGATGATGCCGAAGATGGAGCCATCTTCGATCGTGAGATTGATATCCTTCAGAGCGTGATGCGCTTCATCGTGCTTCTCGCTCGTATAGGTTTTATAGAGATGTTCGATCTGAATCATGTATACCCTGCGATCGTGTTGTTCCATGGAGCGCAACGCCGCAAAAGCGACAAGCGCAAGTTCTAACTATAGAACAACCCGTGTGCACGCGCCGCGAAAATTGTACGGGAATTGCATGATCAGCTATATCTTAACGATATAGCTGGTAATAACCATCGCCTGGAGCAAGCAGCGAACTAGAGAAGGGATCGCCCTCAACGAACGCACGCGGCCATTTGAAGTGCAGATAAGCGCGCTCCTGCTCAAGGCGGATGCGACGCGCATCGGAGAGATGGTCATCCTTGATCTTGTTCTTGAAGTGATAGAGCTCGACCTCGGGATCGAACACGACGAAATAGCCTGCCTTGATGACACGCAAGCAAAAATCGGTGTCCCCGAAATCGATCTTGAAGCGATCGTCATAGCCACCTACTTCATCAAGCACGCTTCGACGGATGAACTGGCACGCGCTCGAAACGGCAGAAACATCGTTCGTGCAGGCAAGACGCTTCAGATAGCCGGGCGCCGTACGGGGCAGATCGGTACCGATGGTCGTTGCACCACGCACCGAGCCCACCGTGATCCCCGCCTCTGAGATCGTGTCGTCGGAAAGCAGGAGCTTGGCACCCACCACGCCCACTTCAGAGCGCTCACACATGCCGATCCAGCGTTCGAGCGCGCCTTCAGTCTCGAATTCGACCGCCCCATCGAGCAGCAGCACGTAGTCGCTTTCATGCGCTTCGAGCGCTTGTGCGATGCAAGCAGCATAGCCGCTTCGTTCAGTAATGCGAATGAGATCGACCTCTTCGTGCTTACCCTGAATGCGTCCATAGGTCGAGAACGTCTCGAGCGAAGTGCTCGCATTGTCGACGATGCACACCTGCAGGTTATCGTAGGGGCTCTTCTCGAACAGGCTCTCGATGCATGATTCCAAAAGATAGGGCTGTTCACGATTGACCACGATGACCAGAACAGAAGGAAGCTCAGCGGGCAACGCATAGTTCAAGCGGTAGAGCTCTTCGTGGATATCGGAAAGAACGGTTGCTTCGATGCCGCGACGCTTCAGGTGGTTCGCTACCGCGCGACGCCCGCCACGAAAATCTTCTTCATGCGCCTCGATGCGTGCCTGATTCTCACCTGCCGCTTCACGCGGCGCGCGTGCCACATGGTAGAGAATCTGATCGATGCGCTCGATGCTCCCCGTCGTCTCGATCGCCTTGAGCAACAGGTCATAGACGAGCGCCTCGCGCACGAACCCCGCCGATTCGTGCAGCTGATCGAGCAATTCTCGCTCGAAGAAGATGAGCGGTCCCGCATAGTTATAGGACAGGAGCAGATCGGGTGAATAGAGCGGCTTGCAGGCAAGTTCGCACAGCATGCCATTCGCATCGAGCACGTCGTGATGCGCATAGAGAACACGCGCCGGAGCCTCATCTTCGAGAACGCGACGCTCGTTGATGCGACGCACCACCTCGAAGAGTGCTTCGGGAGCGAGCATGATATCCGGCTCGAGCAGCGCGCAATACGAGCCCTTCGCCTCGACAAGCCCCGCGGCGAACATCTCGTCGGCGCCAAGCGCCTCATCGACCTTCACGCGTGTGAGCGCACAGGCTCCCCCTTGCTCAAGCCCGAGCGCAGCGAATTCGGCATCGCCATAGTAGCGATCGACCACGATGGCCTCGAACACGTTGTAGGTCTGAGCAGCGAGCGCCGTCAGACAGCGCGCGAGCAACTCCGCTTCCCCTTGCACAAGGGGGATGACCAGCGAAATGAGCGGCTCGTAGGTAAAGGTCGTTCGACGCTGCTCTGCGAGATCGGCGAGCGTGGCGCTATGCAGCAGATACCACGCATCGTAAGCAGGATCGTGCGCCGCATCAACGGTTCGCTCGAAGAAGCGCGCCCGCAAAGGCTCGTAGCTCTCGTCGCAGAACATGGCGAACCCGCCCGGCACCACATCGAGCGCATCGCTGGCGAACACGCAGAAATCCTTATCGTCTCGCGGAACGCGCACGGAAAACCCAACGTTGATCCGATTCTCATCGCCAAAGCGGCGCGCAGGCTTGATCTCCTCGAAAAGCGGATAGACAGGCAGCTCTCGTTCCTTGCCATGCGCATCGAGAAAGCGGATCGCCACATCCGCACCTTCGATCTGCGGAAGGTCGATGAGCATCTTCACTACGATCTCGTCCTTGTCATCGACCGCTGCGATGAAAGAAGTGTGCATGCGATCGGAATAGTATTCGCGCTCGATATCGAACATCTGCGCAATGAGCTCGTTCTTCACCACCGAATTGATGCGCGTGCGCCACGTGAGCATATTCGTCTCGATCGTAAGATGCGCACGCCCCAGCGGCGCATCGGCACCGCGGTATTCGTTGAATTCGAGCATAATCTCGCGTTCATCGAAATGCGGCACGATGATCACGAAGTTCGCTGCAGACTGCCCGTCGAGCGGATCGAAAGGAAGAAGATGCGCCGGAATCTCGGTGCCATCTTTCAGGTGCGCTTCAAGCGTGACGATCGAATCAGCCGAAAGGCGCTCGATGGCGATCTGCGCATAGATCTTGCCATCGCCTTGGCACATGGATTCAAGACGAACGTTCATCTTCAGTCTTTCCTCAGCGCGAAATACGGGTTGTTCGGATCGAGATTGGGGTTGTAGAAGCCATCGCCTTTAACGAAGTAATCGGGCCAAAGGTACTGGATGAGCGCCGCCTCGCGCGTACGCTTGATCAAGAAGGCCTGCGAATAGTTGCGCATACGATTGACCGAGCGCGAATGCGTAAGCTTCACATACGGCGTATAGACCGTATAGAATCCCAGCTCACGCGCCTTCAAGCAAAAATCAACATCGGAATAAGCAAGCGAGAAATCTTCCGTGAAACCACCCACCTGGTCGAAGACTTCCTTCGAGATGAACATGCACTCACCTGCCACCGCAGAGACGTTGCGCGAGACCGCACAACGGTCGAGATACCCATTCCAATCGGAGAGCATGTAGCGCGAGATGGGCGTGATGACATGCTCGCCTCCCACCACCAGACCAGCGTGTTCGATGGTGGCATCCAAATAGAGCTTCTGCGGCCCCACGATCCCCACCTGTTCATCTTGGAAATACCCGAGCATCGTCTGGAGCGCGTCGGGCGTGAGGATGCGCGTGTCGTCGGTGATGAAGAAAAAGTATTCGCTCGAAAGCTGCTCGACCGCGAAATTCGCCAGGCGCGCATGATTGAAGACTCCGTCATAGTGCAGCGTTCTGAAGGTCGAAAAACGTTCGCGCAAGCGTGCAAGGGTGTCCTTGACATGAGCGTCGAGCTTTCCGACTTCGACCACCACGACTTCGAAATTGTCGTAACTGATCTGCTGATAGAGGCTCGTTACACAGCGTTCGATCACATCAGCGTTGTTCACGGTGTTTAGAACGATCGAAACTTTCGGTGTTTCAGTGAGCACATGGCGAATGCGGTAGCAAAACGGAATATCCAGGCTCAGGACCTCGGCGCTTATCCCCACGCGCTTGCAGTGTGCCACGAGCGCCTTGCGACCCGCTTCCTGATCTTCAGGAGAATGCAACTGATACTCGTACATCTCGGAAGCGAAGCGACGATGACACAGCACGCGCGAGATATGGCAAACGCGCTGCGCCTGTTCACAAGCGCGCAGATTCAGATCGTAAGCGAGCGCTCCTTCGAAGGCAGGGTCGAGCAGCCCGATGCGCTCGAGCAATTCAACGCCATAGATCACGAAGTTGCCCAAATAGTTGAACGAACGCAGCAGTTCGGGGGAATACGCGCTGCGCAAGATCGGATGCGAATGATATCCCTGCACATTCACCGTATCGGAATCGCAGTAGATGAGCTCGCAGGTAGGGAACGCATTGATCGTGCGCACACATTCGAAAAGTGCATTGGGTGCGAGCAGATCATGCGCGAAGAGAGAACCGATATAGCTGCCTTCCGCTGCGTAGAATGCGGCGTTGATCTTCTCGGGGCGCGAAAGCGCGGGATCCACATCCACGAGATACATGCGATCATCCTGAAATACTTCAAGAAGTGAGGAAACGAACGAATCGTCGCCATCCAGATCGACGAAGATCAGCTCCCATTTGCTATAGCTTTGCGTACGGAACGCATTCATCACGTCGTGGATCTGGTGGTGTTGAGCATGATCGAGCACGCACACGATGCTGATGAGCGGCTCGACCTTGAAGCGAACGGAAACCTGCTCGAAGAGCGTTGGGAGGTCGGCGCGCTGATGGGTGCGATACCATTCGTCGTAAGCAGGATCGTTATAGGCAGTCCTCGTCTGTTCGGCGAATTCTTCGAGCAGCGCATGCGCGCCCTTTTCGCTCAGCACCTCGAACCCCGGCGCGATCGTGCCAGCGGTATCGGTGGCACAAACGCACATTTCGCCAATGGCCTTAGGGAGCGAGATGGACAGCTCCAAGTTGCGACGCTCGAGGGAGCCGAAATCGGATGCATGGGTAACGCTGTCCTCGATCACGTTGAAGTACGGTTCGAACGGTCGGCCTTCACCATCGAGGAAATCGAAGGCGATATCGCTCTCTTCGTGATAGGGCATATCGAGCGCGGCGCTCACCAGAAGGCGATCGCCCATATCGAGCGCGCGCTTGAACGAGATCTGGATGCGGTCATGGATGAAGCGTTTGCTCAATTGCTCGAGCGCTTCGCTCTGGAACGCACCGCGGCGAATATCGAGGCGATTGCGCCAGCGGAAGGCATCCATCTCAAGGCCGTTGACACAAAACGATTGCGTCTTCCCCTCAGGCGTGATCGCGCGGAATTCGAGCACCCAACGCTTCACATTGAGCCATGGGAGCACTACCACGAAAAACCTCAGGGCAGGTGAATTCTTCGCGTGCGCACTCGCAAGCAAGTCATCGCGCACGGCGAGCGCGGTGTCGTAGAGCGCGAACTCCATGGCGAGCACGTCATCTTCGTCGACGAAGGGAAACACATCGCAGGGGATGCGCACGCCATTTTCCGTGGAGGCCGAAAGCACCACGGGCAGGCCTTTATCGTAGTCGGTGATCTCAGAGAGGATGTAGGCTTTATCGCCCGAACGACGCATGATCTTGAACGCAACGTTCATGCTCTCCCCTTCCTTCGCTCACCCTTGCGCACTGCTTGATTCTACTTTAGTGCTTTTGCATCAATGCTTCTCTAAGAAGATCTTTCGCGTGACAAAATTCCAAATAGCCACCAAAACTGTCACGATGATCTTCGCGATACGGTAATCGATGAACCAAACGCTTACGAACAGCCACATGAAGAGGTCGTTCAGAATGAGCCCGATGATGGAGAGCACGACGAAGATGATGAATTCGCGACGCCGGGACATGTCGTCGCGTCGTTCGAACACGTAGCGCATCGATGCGACGTAATTGAACACGACCGAAACCGTGAAAGAGATGGTGTTGGAGATAAGATAAGGAACGCCGAAGAACTCGGTGAGCGCCACCATGAGCCCGTAGTCGATCAGAAACGCGATCACGCCCACGATGCCGAACTTCATGAATTGCGCGATGAGCTTTTTCACACAAGCCTTCCTCACGATAAAAGCACCTGTGCTTGCAGTCCAGCCGAGCGGTTCTTCGAATCAAGAAAAATCAAACCTGGTTTTTGCGATCAGAATTGAAACTTCACTTCACAAGCGAATCAACCATAAGCCTGATCTTGCTTTACGGAGTCATATAACAAAAACGAACCTTGAAAGGTTCGTTAAAATTTGTATGGTGCCCCCAACGGGAATTGAACCCGTGTTTCCGCCTTGAAAGGGCGGCGTCCTGACCGCTAGACGATGGGGACGACTCCGCTGCAAAACACAGCTTGGTTATTATCACAAAGCTTTCTTTATTTTGCAAGGGAAAATCGGCAACGGTTTTCGTATGCGAATAGCACTCCTGTCGCAGAAGAATCAGCCCCTTCCCCCGAACGTTAAAATGCAGCACCAAGTTTGCACCGTAGAGTAGACAGCGTAGTCTTTTATTTCAGTTTCGCAGGAACGAGAGGCATGAGAATAGCAGTAGCCAGTGAAGGTTTGGATGTGAGCAAACATTTCAGCTCATGCACCAACTTCAATTTCTACAAAGTAGAAAATAACGAACTGGTCGACTCGCGTAATCTACCGAGCCAAGAACACTTATGTGGATCGCAAGCTAACTTCTTGCGCCAGATCGAAGTGCGCGTTCTCATCTGTGGAACCATCTCCGAGCGCGATATCGAGATCATGAACAAAGCCGGCATCACGGTAGTTACCGGCGCTTCAGGCCGTGCGCTCAAAGCCGCCGACGCCTATCTCCACGACGGTCTCCCCAGCTGCGCCGTCTGCACCGCGTAAGCACTTCCCCCCACTGCACAAAAAAGAGGTGCCAGCCGCAAAGCCAGCACCTCTTTTGAAAAGCTTGCTTCAGATGAAGCTCGGTAAGACTACCCTTCTAGCCAACCACTGAGAAATGATCGCCGAAGAGATAGGCGAGCTTACCGCCGTGACGTTCGCACTCACGCGCGATCGTGATGCGCTGAACGGTCGGTGCGCCTTCCTCGAGCCACATAGCGCGGCAGTCACGATACAGACGCTCGGTCGGGCCATACGGGGAATCCTCGAAGTAACCGTCACCGCCGAAGATCTCGAGCATCTCATCGGAGACCAGACGGACCGTGTCGATCGAGAAGAGCTTGCAGATAGCAGCCTTCTCATCGATGTAGTCGTTGAACGGATCGAAGTCGAAGTCGCGAGCGAAGTCGTAGACCATGGTGCGCAGTGCGTGGATCATCATCTGCATGTTCGCGATCTTCATCTTGATCGCCTGGCGCTTGATGATCGGCTTGCCGAAGGTCACGCGATCAGCAGCGCGCTTGAGCGAGATCTCGAGCATGCGCTGAGCCATGCCGAGGTTCGACGTTGCGATGTGAACACGAGAGACGGAAAGCGAATGGATCGCAACTTCCATGCCCTGGCCCACTTCGCCAAGCAGATACTCAGGACCGAGCTCGACGTTGGTGAACTTGAGGCCAGCGTGACCAGCGCCGCGGCAGCCCATCATGTGAGGCATCGGAACGAGCTCATAGCCAGGAGCATCAACCGGTACGAAGAATGCGGAAAGGCGCGTGTCCTTGTCGTCTTCCGGATTGGTGACCGCGATAACGTAGGTGTAATCGGAGCAGTCGGTGTGAGAGATGAGCCATTTCTCACCGTTCAGGATCCATTTACCCTTCTCTTCGTCCCACTCTGCCGTGGTGTGAAGGTCTGCACCCGTGCCGCCGGTCTGCTCGGTGATCGCGAAGTTGCAGTAGATGGTCTTGTCCTGGAACTTGTCCATGAGCTGACCCTTGATCTCGGGCGTGCCGTAATCCTCAAGGATACGCCAGTTCATGTCTGCCGCATGATGAAGGTGCATACGCATGCCACCAGGACCACGAGAGAACTCCTCCTGCACGCGCAGGATCTCAAGTTCGTCGAGGTTCCACCCGCCATATTCGGCAGGAAGATAGAAACGATAGAGATCGTTTTCCTTGGCGAGCTCATAGAACTCGTCAGGGAACTTGTTCGTTACTTCGATCTCCTTCTGCATCTCCTCAAACGGGCCTTCGACCAGTTCGCGGATCTGCTTGAGATACGCCTCGAACATCTCGTCAGTGATAGTTGCATTTGGATTCATATATACCCCCCTATGCGTCGATTGAATTGCCCCTATTGTGAACCCACCTACGAACGAATACAAATCAGAAAAGCATTGTGAATCAATAGGACATCAATAGATTTCGTCTATGCTTTATGTACAAATTGCATTCTCGACTGAATGAATTCATTGAATTTTGACATGATTAAAATGGACAGTATCGCGAAAAAATCCAAATTTCTTCTTGCCAGATCGCTTTATTGTGCTAAAGTCTCATGCATCAACTGAATACCTTTCAAACCGATGAGGCGAAGATCAAGCCATCATGAGCGCTCACAGAGAGCGGGTGAAGCTGGGAATCCCGCAGAAATGCTGGATGGTAAATGGATCGCCGAGGGAAAGGGGAACGATCGCTTATGCGAAGACATGCGCGATCAAGTATCCGGACCGTGAGCCTGCGTGAATGGCAGAACATGTGATGGCATGTTCATAAGGGGGTTTCGTTACCCACGGAATCAATCAAAGGTGGCACCGCAGATCGAAAGACCTGTCCTTTGCGAATGCAAGGATGGGTCTTTTTTATTGTCGGGAAAAGGTTGAAGTTGTGTGAACTGCCGAAGACGAAACGAAAGGAAGTAGCAAAATGGCAGAAACGAACAACATCAACACCAATGGCGCAGCACAAGCAACTGCTGCACTCCGCACCCCGCGCGCGCAAAAACGCGAGGTGGCCAAAAAGAACGAGAGCGGCCTTTCAGTGCGCGATCTCATCTTGATCGCGGTGCTCTTAGCAGCAGGCGCGGTGCTCAAGCTCACTGTTTCGAGCTTCTTCAGCTTCGCCGGCATGAAACCTAACTTCATCATCGCGATGTATTGCTTGGCGATCATCTTAGTGCGCCCGAAGCTCGGGCAATCCCTTGTCATCGGTCTTCTCGCCGGGCTCATCTGTCAGATCCCGATGCTTAACGCAACGCCCTGGGTCAACATCCCCTCAGAGATGCTCGGCGCGCTCGCTTGTGGCCTTCTGATCCACGTCCCGATGCGCATCGCAGGTAAGGTCGACCTCAATCCGCTGGTCACCACCTTCCTTTCGACTGCTGTTTCTGGCTACACCTTTGCGCTCATCGTCGGCGTAGCGCTCAATGGCCTGAGCCTGCCGGTAACGCTCGTGACCTATGCGGTCATGGTGTTCGGAACGGCAACCGTGAACTGCATCCTCGTCGCGATCCTCACCCTCCCCTTGAAGAAAGTGCTCAAGCTCCGCTAGACCGAAGCGGACAAGCGGCGCACGTAGGCAAACCCCCGCAAACACTTAAATCTGCGCAGGTGCCTGCGTGCTGCCCCTTGCTCGAGAGGACCTCATCATGATCGAATTCAAAGACTTCACGTTCCAATACGCAGAAAGCACTGCTCCTACCCTACACGACATCAACCTCACGCTCGCACCCGGCACCTTTTTGGGCATAACGGGGGCTGCGGGTTCAGGCAAGTCAACGCTCACCTACGCATTCAACGGCATCATCCCCCACTGCTATCCAGGCGATTTCTACGGCTCGGTGCACGTATGCGGGCTTGATACCGTCGAAGCCGACCTTACCAGCATCTCGCGTTTGGTCGGCAGCGTTTGCCAGGACATCGATAGCCAGATGGTCTCTTCCGTTGTCGAAGATGAGATCCTCTACGGACTCGAGAATTTCGGGGTGCCGAAGGATCAGATCGAACACCGGCTTGCCGCCTCGCTCGAAGCGATGGGCATCGAATCCCTGCGCGATCGTACGATCGACAGCCTTTCCGGAGGTCAGAAGCAAAAGGTGGCGCTCGCATCCATCATCGCGCTCGAGCCCCGTGTGCTCGTACTCGATGAACCGACCGCAGAGCTCGATCCGGTCTCGTCGGTCGGTGTCTTCAAGCTGCTCAAAGACTACGCGCAGAAGAACAACACGACCATCGTGGTGGTCGAGCAGAAGATCGCGCTCCTCTCCCACTACGCCGATCTCTTGCTCGTGCTCGACCAGGGAACGATCCGTTTTTGCGACACCCCTGAAGCGGTTCTCGCCCACTCTGCTGAACTGCTTGAGATGGGCATCAATTGCCCGCGCTCCACGAGCCTTATCAACCAGCTGCGCCACGATGGCTTCTACCGCGGCCCTTCCGTACGTGATGTGGAAGGTGCTTGCAACGTATGCAAGGAGGTGCTCGCATGATCGAGTTCCGTAATGTTCACGCTGCCTACGATGATCAGTTGCCCGTCTTGCGCGACGTGGGCTTCACGATCGACGATGGCGAATTCGTCGCCTTCGTCGGTACGAATGGCGCAGGAAAATCCACTACCATGCGCCTGATGAATGGTCTGCTCAAGCCAAGCGAAGGCACCGTATTGCTCAACGGAACACCCACCACCGAACTGCGTACGAGCGAGATCGCACGCAAAGTTGGCTTCCTCTTCCAGAATCCCGATCGGCAGATCTGCTGCAACACCGTGCGCGAAGAGCTACTCTTCGGATTCAAAGCGCAAGGGCGCCTAGATGAGCAAGCGCAGGAAAAGGTCGATGCGATGATCGAGCACTTCAACTTCGATGCAGACGCTGAACCGTTCCTGCTCAACCGCGGAACACGCCAGCTTCTCGCACTCGCCTCCATTCTGGTGACCGAACCTGAGGTGCTCATCCTCGATGAGCCGACCACGGGGCTTGACTATCGCGAGTGCTGCAAGGTCATGGAGGTGATCGAACGCGCGCACCAAAAGGGCACCACCGTGGTGATGGTCTGCCACGATATGGAAGTGGTAGGCGATCATGCCAAACGAGTGATCGCCATGACGAACGGCCAGATCGTTGCCGATGGCCCCACCTTCGAAGTGCTGCGCGATACGGATGTCTTGCACCGCGCAGACCTGATCGCCCCGCAGATCTGCGAAATCTCGATGCGACTTGCCCAAGAGCTTCCCGCACTTAGCACTACCCCTATTGCGCAGGCGAACACCTTGGACGAGATGCGCCGCGCGATCGAGGGCACACTCGAAACCAAAGAGCATGATTGCACCATCATCTACGAGAACACCGATGCACTCGTTGTTGAACGATGCGCGCTGATCAAGGAGTAAGGAATGGCACGTTTCCTCGAATATATCCCTGGCATGAGCTTCCTTCACCGCATGAATCCGCTCGCGAAGCTTGCCTGCGCCCTGCTCATCTCGATCGCCTGCTTTTGCTCGACGAACATCATCTTCCTTGCCTGCATCCTCGTGCTCGACTTCGCACTCGCAGCAACATGCAAGATGACCCGTCAAGCAGCAGAGCTTGCGAAAGCGGTCGCGATCTTTTCGATCATCCTCGCGATCATCGCGCTGCTCACCACCCCGCAAGGCATGCTTTTTGTGGCGCTCCCTTGGGGCTACATCGGCACGGGAAGCCTTTTGGCGGCGCTTATCATCATCATGCGCCTGATCGCCTGCGCGATCCCGCTCTTCTTGGTGCTCTATATCACGAAGCTGGGCGACATCGCTAACGCCTGCTGCAAGGTCCTGCACGTACCCTATAAATATGCCTTCACGTTCACGAGCGCCGTGCATTTCATCCCCGTATTCATGAACGACATGAAAGGCATCATGGAAGCGCAGACCGCGCGCGGGGTTGAATTCGATTCGGACAGCATCGTGAAGAAGCTCCAGCTGATGGTGCCGCTTTGCGTTCCGCTGCTCGTCTCTTCGGTTCGCAAGATAAACAGCGCCGCGATCGCTGCAGAGGTGCGCGGCTTCAATCTACGCACGCCCGCAAGCGGCTACAAGGAGTATCCCTTCTCGGGCAAAGACGTGCTGGCGATGGTGCTTTGCCTCGCCCTGATCGCACTTGCCTTGGCCATCAACATGCTTCCCGCGCTCTTCTAAGCTGCGCACGGCTGATCTGGCGCTCCCTGGAACAGAGCGAACAATACTCGATCGAGGAACACACAGCCTGATTGCCCAAATGTTCTCGGTTGTGCAGACACGCACAACGTAGTAGGCTTGCTCGAAAGATCGGTTCACCCCCCCCCGAAGAAGGCAGCGTGACACCCAACGAAGCACATATCATCCATGAGATCGAGCCGGTGTTCGATGCGAAGAGCCGCGTGCTCATGCTCGGAACGATGCCCTCGCCCAAATCGCGCGAGCAAGGGTTCTACTACGGTCATCCGCAAAACCGCTTTTGGAAGGTGCTTGCTGCAGTGTTCGACGCTGAAGTGCCGCAAACCATTCCCGAGAAGAAGCAGCTCCTGCTCACGCACCACATCGCGCTTTGGGACGTGCTCGCCTCTTGCACGATAGCCGGAGCAAGCGATGCGAGCATCCGCGACCCCAAGCCCAACGATATCGCCCAGCTCTGCGCAGCGGCACCCATCGAGCAGATCTTCTGCACGGGTGCCAAAGCCACCCAGCTCTATCGCAAGCTCTGCGAACCTGCAGTGCACTTGCCTTGCGAACAGCTCCCTTCGACAAGCCCCGCGAATGCAGCGATGAAACTACCCGATCTTGTCGAGGCCTACCGGGCTGCTCTGCTCCCCTTCCTCGGCTGAGCTGCATGGTCCTCAGCTTGAGCTCACCTCGATTAAGGTTGTGTTTGACGAACAGTTCTTGATACTATTCGTTTCAAGTTGAAGCCACAGGCAGAATCGAGATCATGGAAGATCCCACTAACAAAGCACGATCAACACTCGGATCGATAGTTGCCCTTTTCGCCAGCATCGCACTTGCACTTACCTTGCTGGGCGGCTGCACGACACCAGCCCAACAAGCTTCCCCTGAGTCGACAGCAAGCGCTCCTTGTGCACAAGAGCAAACGCAGGCAGGCGAGCAATCAAGTTCATCTGCTGATCTTGCGGAAGTTCCCGATTACTCAGGCCAGGATTATATCGTTCTGAACGACGATCGACCCACCTTCTCCGAAGCTGACTGGGAAGTCCCCGATGGCACCGAAATCTATGGGGAACTTGATGCGCTCGGCCGTGCAACGGGAGCATTCGCAAAGCTCTGCGAGAACACGCGTCCTGCAAAGGGAAGCACGCGCGCGAAGAATATGCCCGATCCCAGCGGTTTCGTTCAGGCAAAGTATCCCCAGATCGGGCTCGATCATCTCTATGAGCGTTCGCACTTGATCGCTTATTCGCTCAGTGATGAAGCTGTGAACCCACTCGACCTGATCACGGGAACAGAGCACTTGAACCACGATGTCATGGCCAAATTCGAGGACCAGATCCGTGACTACCTGAATGCGGGGTATACCCACAAACGCCATGTGCTTATGCGCGTCACACCTGATTTCCGCGGTGATGACCTGGTTGCGCGCGGCGTGCAGATCGAAGCGCTTTCGCTCGAAGACAACGGTGCTTCAGTGTGCCTGAATGTGTACTGCTACAACATACACCCTGGCGTGGTGATCGACTATGCAACAGGCAAGAGCAGACTTGGTGACCCTTCTACAAACAACCCGTTGGCAAATAATGCAAAAACGAATGAACAAGCCCAAGAGAGCACTTCTGCCGCCGAAGCAATCGAGCGCTCCTACGTGCTCAACACGAACACCAAGCGCTTCCACTATCCAGATTGTTCATCGGTAGATGACATGAAGGCAAAGAATCGATCAAACGTTACCGATACCCGCGAACACCTGATCGAACTCGGCTACAAACCTTGCGCCCGCTGCAACCCCTAATGCCCATACGCAGAGGGTCTTACTTGTTCAGCTTTGCGTTCGCTTTCGACTGGAAGCGTTCTTTATCAACGATGAAGCGATCATGCGTGCCGCGGCCAACGATCCCCTGTTCGTCGACCACTTCTACCTCGAAAGAAAGCGCACGTCCATCAACCTTCACCAATTCGCTCTTGCAGGAGACCTCCATACCAATGGGCGTGGGCGCATCGTGAGAGATGTTGAGGTTCGTACCCACCGTAGTCTGGCCTGCTTCGAGTTCGTTCTCCACGCTACGAGCGCACGTGTATTCGATAAGATTGATCATCGCAGGTGTGGCGAACACTTCAACCGTGCCGCTACCCAGCGCAAGAGCAGTATTCTGCTCGGTGACCATCGTTGTTTCAGTGTTCGTGATACCAGCTTCCAACATGCTGTTCCTCCGTATCAATCGCTTTCCAGATCCAATCGCTTATTGCCAGTCATGAGAATATTCAGTATACGCTAGAGTTAGCCCAAAGCAACATCCAAGATCATCATGAGCACAAAACCAATCGCAACGCCGATGGTACCAATGTTGCTATGTTTGCCACCCTGAGTTTCAGGAATTAGCTCCTCGACCACCACATAGATCATCGCCCCGGCTGCAAAGGCAAGCACATAGGGCAAGATGGGAGTTACCACGCTGGTAAGCGCGAGCATCAACAGCACACCTGCTGGTTCGATCACTCCGGAAAGAACACCGAGTCCGAAAGCTTTGCTCTTGGAAACTCCATTGGCAACGAGCGGCATCGATATCACCGCGCCCTCAGGAATATTTTGAACCGCAATGCCGATCGCAAGGGCCACCACGCCCGCGAGCGCAATACTGCTTTGCCCTGAGATGAAACCAGCAAGCACCACGCCCACCGCCATGCCTTCTGGTAAATTATGGATCGCAATGGCCAAGAAGAGCATCGTCGAATCCTTCAGATGGCTAGGCAACCCTTCGGGCTTGTCAGAATCAAGATGAAGATGAGGCAGGAGTGAATCGATGATGAGCAACACACCCATGCCCGCAAGAAAGCCCACAGCAGCTGGAATCCAAGGGATGATCCCTTGTTCAGCTGCCATGTCGATCGCAGGGTTGATCAAGCTCCACACCGACGCAGCGATCATTACGCCAGCTGCAAAGCCCAAAAGTGCCTTTTGGAACAAAGTGCTGATCTGCTTTTTCATGAAGAACGCAAGAGCAGATCCCAATGTTGTCCCTGCCAGAGGAACCGTTAGCGCAACAACGACACCAAGCATCATGGTATTCACAGCACTTCGTTCCTCTCTTGCTCGGATAATGGACAACTACAGCTTAGTCTCTTTTTCGTTGATTCGATTTGCACGAAACAGAATCGTTGCTAAACGTTAAGACGAATGCGAATAACACCATACGATACCGAGACCCCTCAAGCATTCGCAAACAGACACTCTAGAAGCGCCCCCTCTTAGCTCTTAACCATTCCATATCTCGCCAAAGCACTCGAGCAGAAATGCGCGAAACTCTCGCGCGGCAGGCTTCTCGATCCCTTGCGAGGTAAGCTCGATGCTGATCGTGCGCTGGAATCCCTCTTCAACGAGCGGCTGCCAAAGCGTTTTTTCAGGGTCGACCGGTCCCCAACTGTGCTCAGGCCAAAACCCAACCCCGAGTCCGAGCGCGATCATCTTGCGCACCACTGAAGGGTTATCACTCTCGAAGGCCAGATGGGGAGTAAAACCGTAATGCTTGCACAGAAGATCGCACTGACGACGAAAACCTCGTCTTCCAGCAAGGCAGATGAAATGAGCTTCACGCAGATCCGTCAATGAGGGCATTTCAGGCAAAGATGAGCGCAGCGAGATAGGAACTGCGATGCCGATCCGTTCAGTGAATCTCTCTCTTGTACGATCCATCATGCCCTTTGCCTTCGCCACAGCCGCATTCGTTTCATCAACACCAGAGCCTTCTTTGTGGCAGCTCGCGTATGTAGACGTGATGTTCGAAACGGTTTTGATCACGATATCGCTCGAACGTGCCTCCTCATCTTGCGAAACAGTAAAAGCTACCTCAGGGTGCTCGCGCGAATACCGCGCGATCGCATCCACCACCACCGCGGAAGCGCTCTCGATGCAGACCTCGATCGTCTGCTGCCACTGCGTCGAGAATATCTTCACGGCATCTTCTGCTTCATCGAGCGTACGCATCGCTTGGGCTGCATGCTGCTTGAGGAAGAGCCCTTCTTCGGTCAAACGAATATTGCGACCCTCTCCTGCTATGAGCGTTACCCCTAACTCCTCTTCGAGCCGATGGATCGCACGCGTGAGTGCAGGCTGAGAAATACCCAGCATATTCGCCGCCTGGGTAACATGTTCGGTCTCAGCGACCACAAGAAAGTATCGAAGTTTATTGAGATCCATGTTTGAATCATACCTAATAGGTATCAATACTTGCAAATCAATATATTGGAATAAACACTCACGGAGCGAGAGAATCTAAAGAGCGATCCTGATGCCGCTAAACCTGCGAACGCCCAAACCGCGAACGCTCAGATCACACTTTCGCAGGGACCTCGAACGGAAAGCACCTGCGGGAAGAAATCGTACAGAAGAAAGGAACTGACACCCGATGTTCATAGCAGAACTCTTGGAAGCAGGGATGCTCATCTGCTTCGGTCTTTCTTGGCCGATGAACGCCTACAAATCCTATAAAGCCAAAACTGCGCTTGGCACGAGCTGGCAATTCCTTGCACTCATTTGCGCAGGGTATGCGTGCGGGGTTGCTGCGAAGCTCACGCTCGGCTCGCTCAACTGGGTCCTGGCGGTCTATATCCTCAATTGCTTCTTCTTGGCGGCGAATTGGGTTGTCTACTTCCGTAATCGCAAGCTCGACCGCATGCGTCAACTGAAAAACGCGAAGAATCGAAATGAACAGGCTGCCCTTGCACAAGGCAAACCCGACTCTCTCGTTTTAGCCCAGGAAGCTTCTTGCTAGCTTTGAGCAATACGGAACAAGCCCCAGGAGCAAAAGCTGCCTTGAATGCAAACGCTTTTCTGCGCCTTCTGTTTCCTCACGCGAGGCGATACGAAAAAGGTCAAGCCTGTGCTCAAGCTTGACCTGGTGTTTTGATGGTGCCGCCAACAGGAATCGAACCCGCAACCCACTGATTACAAATCAGTTGCGCTACCAATTGCGCCATGGCGGCATCTCGTATTCTGTCTGGTGCTTTGCAGATGAGAAACAACCAGCGAACCACCAGACGATAGCAAAAAGAGACAAGCCCTTTTCCGCCGATTGATTCTAGCACACTTTACTTCCCCTCGATATGCGCTTGCGGTAAAAGCGCACCACGAATGCGCTTGTGCACAAGAAGCCTTCTCATCTTCCGACGCGCACGATCAAGGCACGACCACACCTGTCCCATCGAAAGCTGGCACGAAACTCTCGCTCGCTGCCCCGCCTTCCTGCCAGAAGTAGTCTTCGAACCCAAGTTCATCAGCATGATCGAGCACGCGTTCGTACGCTTCATCAGACACCGCTCGCTCAAGCCCATACGCACGAACATCGAGGGCTTCATCAACGATCGTGAATTGATTCATGATGCTCAGAAGCGCACGGCCTCTGATGCGCGGATACAGAAGATCGAGCGCAGCAAGCGAATCATCCACATAGCCAGGCAACACCAGATGGCGCACGATCACACCGCGCTCCAGATATCCCTCTTCACCCAAACGCGGCACTCCCGTTTGCGCTATCATCTGCTCGATCGCCGCAAGCGCCACCTCCACATAATCGCTCGCGTGCGAAAGCCTCTGCGCCGTAACCGGGTTGCTGTATTTGAAATCAACGAGATAGATATCGACAAGCCCCTCGAGCAACGCAAGCGTCTGGGCGCTTTCATAGCCGGACGTATTCCAAACAACGGGGATATGAAGTGCACCCGATGCCCGCAGTTCACGAAGCATCTCCGCAACGCTTGGCGCATAATGGCTTGCCGTGACCAGATTGATGTTCGCAGCCCGCTGCTCATTCTGCAGCTCGAGCAAGATCTCGCGCAACCGCTCCTGCGTAATCTCAACCCCCTCGCCTTCAGCAAGACGCTTGTTCTGACAGTACACGCACCCCAGCGCACAGTGCGCAAAGAAGACTGCTCCGCTCCCCCGATCGCCTACCAGGCACGGTTCTTCCCACCAGTGAAGCGCTGCACGTCCAACGCGCAGCGTATCGTTCGCGCCACATACCCCCGTACGCACGAACCGATCCACTCCGCACCGACGCGGACAGAGCATACAGGCATGATACGCCTCCAAGATCTTTGGCTGTTCAGGAATTGAGATCAAAAGCGCTCTCGAAAGTTAATTCGCAGAGAAATCGCCCATTGCCTCAGGATACCCATCTGAGGTGTCGAAATAACTATTGACCTCGTCGAATTCTTCATGGGAATGATCGTGCCCGCAATCACAATCGTGATCGTGATCGTGCTTCTCATAGGCACCTTCTGCACGCGACCAATCGAGTCCGAAGCGCTTCGCAGCATCTTCATCATCGAAGATGAGCGCAAGAGCAGCCGGATTATACGCCGCACCACCCACCATTGCGAGCAGTTCCATGAGGCGGAATCCTGCTTCTGCTTGCGGAATGATATGGTCCTTATCGTCTGCCGAAGAAAGCGCAGCAACAAGTTCTGCCATGAGAATCTCGACCGTGTAAGTGCCCGTGAAATCGTGCGTGCGGATCGCATCGATGTAGGCGATGTTCACCGGGGATACGCATCCTGCAATGGAGAGCGTATCGATCACCTCTTCCCAGTCGAAACGCACATCTCCATTGATGTAGGTAGCATAGGACTCGATCACGCCGATGAGCGCCGAAGCACGCTGAAGCGTAGCCATGACCTTCGCGCTCTGGCCGCACCCAGCCTCGCCCAAATACAGCACATGGCGCGCGATGGCATGGAGCATCGGCTTCGCTTCCTCATAGCTCTCCTCTTCGCCACCCACGAAGATCATGAGGTTATCGCAACTAGCGAAGGCATCCTCTTCAACGATGTTACGCACCACGAGCGGCGCATCGAGCGTGTTGCGCTCGTTCACGCGCGCAACCGCATAGAGCTCACGCGCAAAAGAAGGCGTGGTCGGACTCAGATCGACGAGCAGCGCGCCTTCTTTGGTATCTTGCAAAAGCCCTTTTGAATCGAAGTAGAGATCTTCGAGCCCCTGCTGAGTTTCATAATAGGTGAAGACCACATCGGCATCTGAGAGCGATGCCGCCGTGGAGAAACCACCAGCGTTGAGCGATTGAGAGAGACGCGAACCGACCTCGGTATCGCCCACGAAAACGAATGTCTTATCTGCCATAGTGGTTTCCTCGAACTTCTCTAGCGATTCTTCTTGACCTTGTTGGCGATGCGATCAACGACCGAGACCGTCTCGCGACGATCCTTGCCCCAGAACGCGACCGCGATCATATCGGGCCCCACATGACAGCCGATGACCGGACCGATATTGCAATCAACGAGCACAAGATCCTCATCGGCCTTCACGAGCATGTCTTCGAGGCGGGCGACATCTTTCGGGCAATCGGCATTGCCGGTGAGCACCACGCCGCCTTCGCTGTCCGCTTCGCGATTTCGCTCGAAGTACTCGACGAGCGCCTTCATTCCCTTCTTGCGACCACGCGCAACGCCCACAAGAGCGAGCGAACCATCGAGCCCGAACCCGAGCAACGGCTTCGCGTCGAGCTTCGAGCCTGCAAACGCGACCGAGCGCGGGATGCGTCCACCGCGATGCAAGCTATCAAGATCGCTCACCATGAAGTAGCCGTGCGCATAATAGAGCGCCTCAGATGCCCAATCAGCAAGCTCGGCTGCAGTCATACCTTTTTGGTGCTGTCTGATCGCCTCGTAAATCAAAAGCCCTTCAGCGATCGAAGCGAGCTTGGTGTCGACCACATGAAGCTCGAAATCGGGATGCTCTTGCTTGATCTGATCAGCAGCGATGCAGGCTGTCGAATACGAACCGGAAAGCGCGCTCGAAAACGAGAGCAGCACCGCAGGCTTTCCTTCTTCGTAGGCTTGCTTGAATACCTCGAGGAATTCACCGAGCGTTACCTGAGAAGTGGAAGGCTCATCGCCGCCGCGCATCGCTTCATAGAAATCATGCGCAGTAAGGGAAGCATACATATCATCGATATGCGAGCCCGACTCGTTGTTATAGCTAAAACCTACGACCTTGACGCCTTCTGCATCCACCACATCGCGTGGAAGATCGCAGCAAGAATCGATGATCAAAGAACAATTGATAGACATAGTTGCAGCTTTCTCTTAGTTCGAGCACATGAGCGCTTGGAGATTTCCCGTAACCTTATCTTTGAGCGGCTCGTTGCATTCATAAGCGATACCGATCGCCGGGCCAACATGCAAACCGATCACGGGACTGACTGGCAGCACGCGCACCGACCTCTTGATGAGCGGCTCGACCACTTCTTTTGCCCACTCCAGAGCAGGGGCCTTATCGCCGATATACTGAACGACAAGATGCTTCAGGCCACCACTCGCCTCGATATCTGCCTCGAGCATCTCGATGATGCGCATGAGCGCCTTCTTGCGCGAGCGAACCTTCGCTGCGACTTGCGCTGTTCCATCCTTAACGGTAAGAACAGGCGAGATGCGCATCAGATTGCCGATGAGCGCCGCAGCGCCACCGATGCGACCGCCCTTCTTCAAGAAGGTGAGGTTCTCGGGAGTGAATAAAAAGCGCGTCGATGCGATGCTCTTCAAAACCGTCTGTGCAGCATCTTCAAGCGTGCTCCCAGAAGCAACCGCCTCGGCGCCATCAACAACCACCCATCCTTCATCAAAGCCACAAGAGGTTGAGTTGATCATGACGTACTTGAAGCCGATATTGCGCGATTCCACTGCACGAGCTGCGCGCAGAGCGCCATCATACGTCCCCGAAAGCTCCGTCGAGATCCAGATGCCCAAGACCTCATCACCCGCTTGGGCATAGCCTTCGAACAGCTCTTCCAGATCGGCCTGCGAAGGCTGGCTTGAGGTGGGGATATTGTCGACCATCTCGTAGATATGGCTATAGAAATCATCCAGATCCATCGTGGCATCATCGTATTCTTTTCCCTCGTGATGAACGAAAAGAGATACGACATCGATATTGAGGTCTTCGACCAGATCTTGAGGCAAAGAAGCGACTGAATCGGTAACAACTCTTATCATCATGAATTTCCTAACATATCCGAGACAAGTTTATGACGACGATGAAAAAGCCCATACTCTAATCCTACTGGATATGAGTGCGGGTTGAGGATGCGCTTTTGACTTTCATCCAAAAGATCGAGCTGTTCCCTGCAGCGTTCGCGTGCCTCCATGGCGTTGCCGAATGAAGAGTCGACCACGCGTTTGCCACTGCGTACGATCGGCTCGAGCAAGGTGGTGTACGCCAAGCCCGCAAGAGACTTCTGACGGATCTCATCAGCAGGGTCAACGATACGTTCGCGCTCTACCCCATGGTTGATGTCGAAGACCATGTCACCTGCAAGTCTTCCATCCTCATGGAAGTAACGACGTACATCGAGCACGCCTGGTGTGGTGAGCTTTGCTGCCTGCCCTGAGACCTTGATGCAATCCTGCCATTCCGAATCGGCCGTTTCGCGCTTTGCAGCAAGCTTATAGACCCCACCGAGCGCCGGCTGGTCATAGGCAGTCGTGAGCTTGGTGCCCACACCCCAGGAGTTCACCTGGGCACCAGAATCTTTGATCGATTTGATGGTGTATTCATCGAGATCGTTCGAGAGCACGATACCCGTCTCAGTAAGACCTGCTTCGTCGAGCATCTTGCGCGCCTGCTTGGCACGCCAAGAGAGGTCGCCCGAATCGATACGGATCGCGCTTAACGTTTCACCGCGCTCTTTCATCTCGAGGCCGACCGTGATGGCATTCTTGATGCCCTGGGTTATGTCGTAGGTATCCACGAGCAGCACGCAGTTCTTAGGCATGACGCGCGCATATTCGCGGAACGCTTCGAGTTCGTTATCGAACGACATCACCCACGAATGCGCATGCGTACCTGAAACGGGAATGTTGAAGAGCTTGCCCGCGAGCACGTTCGAAGTGGAAGCACAACCGCCCACCACCGCAGCACGTGAAGCACGCAATCCTCCGTCTTCGCCCTGCGCACGACGCAACCCGAATTCAGCAACGGGAGAATCCGCAGAAAGGCAGACACGCGCAGCTTTGGTCGCGATGAGCGTTTCGAAGTTCACGCAGTTGAGCAATGCCGTCTCGAGCAGCTGGCACTGAAGGATCGGACCGGTAACGCGCAGGAGCGGATCATTCGGGAATACGACCGTGCCTTCACGCACCGCATCGATATCGACCGAGAGCTCCATCGTGCTCAAGTAATCCAAGAATGCAGGATCGAAGAGTGCGCCACCGCCGGGCGCCTCGAGTGATGCGAGATACGCAATATCGTCCGAAGTGAAACGGTAGTCTTCAATGACCTCGAGCACGTGATCGGTGCCGCATGCGATAGCATACCCACCTTGAAACGGATTAGTACGGAAAAAGGCGTGAAAACACGCCTCTTCCTCAAGCTTATTGCATTCCCAATAGCCTTGCGCCATGGTCAGCTGATAGAGATCGGTCAAAAGAGAATAGTTATGATTGCCCACCGGCATTGTTCTCTCCCCCCGTCGTATGGCTACGACGTCGTGATCTGCGATGCGTCGAAGTGCCCGAACTCTTCGAGTCTCTCTTGGTGTTCGGATTCTCGTGAAGCGAACTCAAGCCAGAGGACTTTTGTCCAGGACGCGCTCCTTGCGCACCGCCGTTCTTGCGATTGCCATTGTTCTGGCGATTGCCCTGCGCATTGTTCGAGCGCTTGTTCTGACCATTCGAAGCGCCACCGCGATTGCGGCGATTGCGTCCCGAAGACTCCTTCTTGCCCGAACGCGCGCCTTCGCCCCCGCGATCGCCCGATTGCTTTTTCCCTTGGTTATTCTTCTGCGAAGAGTTTGAACGATTCTCGCCCTCTTTGTTGCCACGATTACGACGACGCTTGCGGCGCTTGCCTTCTGCCTCAGCCGACGAAGACGAGCCTTCCCCATCAAGACGAGCAGCAGGGCGCGCACCGACCGGAATATCGTCGCCACTGAAGTTGATCACATCCACCAGGCCCGCGCCACCGAGTGCGTCGAACTGGCTCTTCTGCACGTATTCCTCATACACTTCAGCGCTGATCACGTGCGGACGTCTTCCCTCTTCGGGGGCCTCGAAATCCTCGAGCGGGATCTTCAGGTTCGAACCGTCTTCGAGCGTGATCGTGATCCGCTCAGAAGGCACGTTGATATCCGTTACCTTCGCTATGCCATCAGGCGTTTCGATCTTCGCACCCATCTTAGGAGCACGCGAATTGAATTCCTTGTACGTATCATATTCATAGCGCAAGCAGCACATGAGCCTACCGCACACGCCCGAGATCTTCTGCGGATTGAGCGAAAGATTCTGTTCCTTCGCCATGCGGATCGATACAGGCGAGAATTCACCACCGAAACGCGTGCAGCACAGCTCTTGACCGCAATGCCCCAAACCGCCGATGATGCGCGCACCATCGCGCACACCGATCTGACGCATGTCGACACGTACATGGAAATAGGAGGCGAGCTTGCGCACGAGCTCGCGGAAGTCGATGCGCTCTTCTGCCTCGAAATAGAAGACTGCCTTATCGCCTTCGAAAAGGTACTCGACGAGCACCGGATGCATATCCTTGTTGGACTCGAGCGCGATCTCTTTGAACGCACCGAGTGCTTGGGCGCTCTTCTCCTCGAGCTCGCGCACCTTATCCATGTCTTCCGGCGTTGCCAGACGCACGACCTCTTTGAGCGGAGATTTCAGATCCTTGACCAGATCGTCGCTCACTTCGAGAACATCCGATGTTGCGATGCCGTATTCAAGCCCGCGACTCGTGTTCACGATGACATCGTCACCAGCTCGTATATCTAAATCGGTTGGATCGAACCAAAGAACCTTAGGTCCGACCTGCAGCTTAATGGGAGCCACCCGAACCATAAAAAACCTCTCTTATCGTAAAAAGAAGCGTGTCGAGACACGTTTCTGTAGAAACATTATAGGCGATCGCCTTATCGCAACGATAGGTTGCGTCGATCGCACGAACCAAGCCTGCGGGCGTGGTGCGCGCCGCAGCCTGCTCCAGATCGTTCATCACATCAATATTAACAATCTGCTCGACTGCCTGAGATTTAATCATCAAAACGTCACGTAACCAGGATCGAATGATCGAAGTGACCTGCGCGAGCGACTCGAGCGATGCCTTTGTGAGCACGCGCTTGTTGCGCGCCTCGATCTGCTTGAGTGCCGCTTTGCTCAAGAATTCTTCTGACTCGTTGATCGCTTCGGCCTGTTCGCTCTGCACGACATCGACCCACGCCTTTGCGCTCTTCACGAGCTCAGCAGCGTATTCGAGCACATCACGCTCGTCTGAAAGCGGCAGTAGCGTGAGGATCTCAAGGATACGACGGCGAAAGCCGGTCTTTTCTGGGCTCTTGCAAAATCCGATCGCCTTCGTGACCGAGCCATTGCACGCCTCGACCGCGATGCGCGCCTGTTCCGCGCTCACCCCCGTGTTCTGCGAGATGATGCCCGATGCCTCAGTGGTGGGAATATGGCGGAACGGCACCACCTGACAGCGCGAAACGATGGTGGGAAGCACCGCATCCTTCGTACGCCCGAGCAGGATGAACACCACATTCTCCGGCGGTTCTTCGAGCGTTTTCAGAAATGCGTTCGCCGCCTGCGTGCCCAAAAGATCGACGCGATCGATGATGTAGATCTTGCGCGTAGCTTGGATGGGAGCAAGATGCGCATCAGCCACCACTTCACGGATCTGATCGACGAGATAGCCATGTGCGCCCTCAGGTTCAATGAAATGGATATCGGGGTGGTTCCGGCGTGCTGCGCGCCTGCAGTGGTCGCACGTCATGCAGCCCTGATCAGGGCAGATGAGCGCTTGGGCAAAGGCATAGGCTGCCGAGGTCTTGTTGGAACCAGGAGGCCCGGTGAACAGATAGGCGTGGCTCAAGCGGCCCGTGCGCAGCGTAGTGCGCAGGTAGTCACGGACCTGAGCCTGACCGAAGATGCTCTCGAATACGTCGGCCACCCGCATCAATCCTCGGAAAGATCGATGCGCGCCTTTTCGCTGGTATCACGCTGAAGGATCGGGTCGAAGAAGCCTTCTTTCCATACAAAGGAATCGCTCCCCCAACCGAAGATATCTTTGATCTGTGTAAAGATAGCGCGCGCTGTCTCATCCTTGGTACCCGAAGAGTTGACGACACGGATGCGCTCGGGGTTTTCCGCCGCGATCGCAAGAAAGCCGTTATTCACGCGCGCATGGAAGCTCGTACCCGCCTGCTCAAGACGATCGGCATCGCCGTGGTGCGTTGCACGCTCGAGACCTTCTTCGGCAGAGGCACCCGTGGTGAGCAGGATCGTGCGACAGGGATGCACCCCTTGGCAAGCGAAGCTGTTCGCTTGACGCACGAACGACATCGGAAGGCCGCGGCCGTACACCTGGTAGGCGATGGTCGAATCGTAGAAACGATCGAGCAGCACCACCGCCCCTCGCGCGAGCGCCGGGATGATGACCTCGCGAATGATCTGAGCGCGCGCCGCTTCGTAGATGAGCAGTTCCGATTCTGCACACAGACCAGCATTCTTAGGATCGAGCACGATAGCACGCAAATCCTCACCTACGCTCGTACCGCCTGGCTCACGAAGGCAAATGACCTCATGGCCCATCGCTCGCAAACAGGAAGCGAGGAAGGTGATATGCGTTGTTTTCCCAGCACCATCTCCCCCTTCGAAGGTGATGAAGATGCCGGCAGTCTTTTTCTGTTGATCTTGATCAGCCACCGAAACCTCAATCTTCAAGCGAGTAGATGCTCGTGCCCAAGGTGTCGATCCCTACGAACACTGGAAGATCGACCACATCGATGCGCCTGAGCGCTTCGGTTCCCAGATCGTCATAGGCAAGCGTTTCATCGCCCACTACACACTTTGCGAGAAACGCTGCAGCGCCGCCCGTTGCCACGAAATAGACTGAAGAATATTCCTTGCAGGCCTTCTTCACATCGTCCGAACGTTCGCCCTTGCCGATCGTGCCAGTAAGACCCATCGACATGAGCAGCGGTGCCGCGAAATCCATGCGCGAAGACGTGGTAGGGCCGATCGCGCCGAACGGCCTGCCTGCTTTAGGAGGCGTAGGACCTGCATAGAAGATGACCTGACCAGTGAGCCCATAGGGCAGCGTCTTGAGCTTCTTCTCGCGGATCTCGTCGAGCAAGCGAATATGACCAGCATCACGCAAGGTGTATACCGGACCGGTGAGCAGACAGGCATCGCCCGCACGCAGCGAACGAGCATCAGCCTTGCTCAAGGGGAGTTGAATGTGCTTATAGTTCAACGGTGAGCCTCCTCAACGCCGAGCAACCCATGTTCACCGCTACCGGCAAGGCAGCGATATGGCAGGGTGCAGTTTTCACACGCACACCGAGCGCGGTGGTGTCTCCGCCCAGGCCGCCAGCACCGATGCCGGTGGCATTGATGGCCTCGAGCAGCTCCTGTTCGAATGCGGCGGTTTCGGAATCGGGTGCGGCAACATTGAGCGGACGCATGAGCGCAAGCTTGGAAAGCCCCGCTACCTTATCGAAGGTGCCGCCCACGCCAACTCCCACCACAAGTGGCGGGCAGGCATTCGCTGCTTTTTCCTCTACGCAGGAAAGCACCGTGTCGATAACGCCCTGCTTGCCCGCATTGGGCGTGAGCATGACAACGCGACTCGCATTATCCGAGCCGCCGCCTTTGAGCATCATATGCAGACGAGCAACACCCGGTTCGTCCACCAGGCGCAATTCGCAGAAAGCCGGCGTATTGTCGCCCGTGTTCGTACGATCGAACAGCGCATCGCGCACGACCGACTTGCGCAGCTTTGAATTGATGAACCCTGCCGCTACCGATTGGTCGACCTTCGAGAAGACATTGGCGTTGAGCGCGATGTCGGGACCGACCTCCAAACAGAGCCACACCGTACCCGTATCTTGGCAGATGGGCACGTGATCTTCGTTCGCGATCTGCGCGTTCAGCACCAACTGATCGAGCACGATCTTCGCACGTTCATGCGTTTCACGATCGCGCGCAGCGATGAGCGCCTCCAAGATATCGGGAGGCAGGATGCTTGCCAGTCGCGGAATGGAGACGAGCAACGCATCGGAAATGGTATTTGAGGAAAGAACCTGCATGTGAACCAACTACTTTCGAGAAGCACCTTATGCGGGAAGGTTTTCGAGACCCTTCTTCACGCTTGCAGCAGATTCCTGAAGTGCTGCCATTTCGTCTTCCGTGAGATCGAATTCCACGATCTCTTCAACGCCATTCTTGCCGAGGCGCGTGGGGATGTTCATGTAGAGGTCGTGCAAGCCGTAGGGGCCATCGATATAGGAGCACACGCTCATGACCTCATGGGAATCGGTGAGGATCGCTTCGACCATCTTCGCGATGGAAGCGCCCGGAGCATAGTACGCAGAGCCGGTCTTCAGATGGGCGACCACTTCGGCGCCACCCTTCACGCAGCGCTGCACCACTTCGGCGACCTCTTCTTCGCTCATCAGTTCAGTGATGGGGCGACCTGCGACGGTGGTGTAGCGTGGCCAGCACATCATGCCTTCACCGTGCGCGCCAAGCGCCCATGCCACCACGTCCGCTGGATCGCAGCCGAGCTTTTCGCAGACGGCGAACGAAAGGCGCGCGGAATCGAGCACGCCGCCCATGCCCATCAGGCGATTGCTGGGCAATCCCGACTTCTGATACGCGAGATAGGTCATGACATCGAGCGGATTGGTGACGCAGATATAGATGGCATCGGGAGAATACTTGATAGCCTCATCGATGACCGAAGACATGATGCCCGAATTCACGCCGAGCAGGTCTTCGCGCGTCATGCCAGGCTTGCGAGCGATGCCCGCGGTGATGACCACCACATCGGAATCGGCAGTAGGAGCATAGTCGTTCGTGCCCATAACGCTTACCGTGAACTTCTCGACCGAACGCATGTGCATCATATCGAGCGCCTTGCCTTGTGGCAGACCTTCGGCCACATCGACCAAGACCACATCGGCGAGATTCTTGCTTGCGATGATATGTGCTGCAGTCGCGCCGACGTTACCTGCACCAACGATGGTTACCTTACTCACGATTCCCTCCTGGAGTCCTTCAATAGATTCATTATCCTCTATTGTAAAGGTGAACAACCCCGCAAGGAAGCACTTTACGGACGCATTCGCATTTCTGCACGTATTCCGATGTTCATATCGTTGTTCGTGCCGGCATCCCTGCTGTCACCAGAGAATGTGAACAGGACATCGAAGGTGCCCGAAATACCCCCCCCCGCAAAAGCAAAACGCCCGAGATGATCGCAGTGCACCTCGGGCGTTCGAATGGATCTCGGTCTCACTGAGACGATCATGACCTGTTCGAGTCTTTGCTCTTTTTGCTGCTCTCTACTTCTTGGCAGCTGCTTTCGTGGTCTTCTTCGTGCTCGATTTCTTCGCCGTGGATTTCTTGGCGCCTGCCTTGCCTTTGCCTGATGTCTTGCCCTTCTCCTTCTTCTCCTTCGAAGGACAGCTGAAGTTCGGGCAGAGCTTCCAGGGGCCGCGCGCCGTCGTAACGATGACCATCGGCGCACCGCATTCCTCGCACACCTCTTCAGTAGCGGTGAGCGCACCGTACTGCGGCAGCGGATAGCCCGTCTGGCATTCATCGTAATTCTCACAACGGATGAAGCGCTTCAAGGTGCGCGGATTCTTATGCGCGATGAGCTTGGCTTCCTTGCCCTGCTCCGCACACGTCGGGCACGTGCCCACCACCAAGTCGGGCTCTTTGTTCGTCTCGCATTCAGGATCGATGCAAAGAACGCGCGGCTTCGAACGGAACGCGGTCACCTTGATCTGCGGCATACCGCAGGTAGGACACTTCTCTTCGAGTGCCTCGATCTTGCCTTTCGGCAGCGGATAGGTGACATCGCAATCCGGCCATCCCGCACAACCGATGAACATCGAGCGCGTCTTCTGGGAAGAACGCAACTGCAGATCCTTGCCGCACTTCGGACAGGGACCCACATACGCGTCGGCAGCCACCGCATCCGCGAGCGCGTCGCGCACTTCTTCCTGATGCGGCAGAAGATTCTCGAGTTCCTGCGCCAAGAGATCGCGCGAATGGCGAACGACCTGCACCTTTTTGCTGTCGCCCGCTGCGATCTGTGACATCTCCTCTTCCAGGTTCGCCGTCATGGCAGAACTGGTGATATGCGGTGCGAACTTGTCGAGCGCATCGATGACCGCGATGCCGAGCTGCGAAGGCTCGATCGGGTCGTTCTGCACATACTTGACCGTATAGAGGCGCTCGATGATGGAATGGCGGGTCGATTTCGTACCCAACCCCAGCTTTTCCATCTCTTGGATGAGCTTGCCTTGCGAATAGCGCGCGGGCGGCTCGGTCTGCTTGTGCGTCTTGGTCGCACCGCCGAAGTCGAGCATCTCGCCCTCTTCGAGCGCAGGCAGCTGCTCGTCCTTCTTGAGGCCGTAAGGATAGATCGCGCGGAATCCTGGCTTCACGAGCACATCGCCCTTCGCAGCGAACGGTTCGCCATTCACTTCAAGCGTGACCTTCGTACCCTCGATCACCGCAGGCTCAGAAAGCGTGGCCATGAAACGGCGTGCAATCAGGTTGTAGAGCTTGTATTCTGCAGGCGGCAGCATCTCTGGTGTCGCCAGGTTCGTCGGATGGATGGGCGGATGGTCGGTCGTTTCCGTCTTGCCACGCGTAGCTGTGAGCTTGTCCTTCTTGAGCAGCTCTTCTGCGAACGGACGATACGCCGGATTGCCCGAGATGCGCTTCAAGATGTCGCGCAGGTCGAGCGATGAAGGGTAGACCGTATTATCGACGCGCGGATACGAGATGAAACCATCCATGTAAAGACTCTCGGCAAGGCGCATCGTACGTGCAGGGGTAAGGCCCTCAGCGCTTGCAGCCGCCATGAGCGAAGTGGTATTGAACGGAACAGGGGCAGCCTGCTTGCGTTGCTTCTTCTCGATCGCTGCAACGCGCGCGCTCGTAGCACCTGCGACGTGCTCCATGACCTGATCAGCTTCGCTCTCGACCTTGAATCGCGCAGTTGCATGATTCGCCGAGAACTCCAAGTCCTTATGGCTGAAATCACCCTTGATGACCCAATAGTCTTCAGGCACGAACGCCAAACGTTCACGTTCGCGCGCAACAATGAGTGCGAGCGTGGGGGTCTGCACGCGACCCGAAGAGCGTACGTTGCCATAGCCCGCGAACTTCACGAGCGTAAGGTAGCGCGTGAGCACCGCGCCCCAAATAAGATCGATGTCCTGCCTTGATGCACCCGCTTGAGCCAGGTCGACATCAAGCTCGACCAGGTTCGTGAAAGCACGGGTGATCTCTTCTTTCGTGATGGCCGAATAGCGTGCGCGACTGACCGGCGCCTCTTCGTTCACCTCACGAATGCACGTGAGCGCATCAGAGCCGATCAGCTCGCCCTCACGGTCGAAGTCGGTCGCGATCACGATCGAGTCGGCCTTCTTCGCCAGGTTCTTGAGCGAACGGATGATGTCCTTCTCTTTCGGAAGCTTTTCGATGGGCGCATAGATAAGATACGGAAGCGCATCCATCTTCCAAGCGTTGAGTTCGACCCCATCAGGAACGAACGGTTTCTTCTTCTTGAAGGGTGGTTTTGGCAGATCGGTAGGCAGATCGGCAGGGATCATCTCGCCGTTAGCATCGACCCCGATCCAGCCGCCACGCTTCTTATAGGTGAGCGCCGGTACGAAGTTCGGCTCTAAGATATGTCCACGCAGACCGATCGTGACCCATTCTTCGCCATCGCGCTCGAAGCGATAGACGGGGGTCGAATACACCTTGTCTGCTTTCGGCTTTCCAACGCCGAGTAGATCAGCGATCTTCTGCGCTGCAATGTTCTTCTCGGTTACAACCAGTTTCACACGAAGCCCCTTTCCCAGATTTAACGTGCGTGGGGATGTTTTGAGCCAGGCGGCTCAAATACGATTCGTAAGGATACACGAAACATATACGAATGGAAAGAAACGAGCGAACGCTCACACGAACTTTTCACGTCCGATGTCGAACGACCGGGTAGTTTGTCATCTTTAGTCGCGCATCACGCGAGGGAAAGGATTGCCGCAGGTCATTTTACCTTCAGGGCACGCACCGCGCACACATCCCGCACCTGCATCCTTGAAGATGTAAGGAGCGGTCGGGCGCACCAGCTCGAGCATACGATGCGCAAGTTCGCGAATCTCCCACTGCGCACGATTGCAGCAGCGCAGTTCGAAGAAGTGCAGAAGCTCACGAATGTTCATCGTGATAACGATCTTGCTCTCGGCCGCATTAGGAAGGATGTAGCGCGCATCTTCAGCGGGAATACCTGCTTCGAGCATAGTCTGATATGCAGTAAGGATCGTGTCGATAGCTTCGTCGAACACCGCATTGGCATGTTCGTCTTCTGCCACGGTTTCAGGCTTCACGATGCCTACCCCATCGGTGAACTTCACGTAGCGCTGGGATTGCTGATTGAAGCTCGCCAGGCGATGGCGCACCAGCTGGTGCGTGAGTGCGCGTGACACCCCATCAACGGCGAACGTGTAGCTCACGTGCTCGAGCGTAGAGAAATGGCCCGACTTCATGATGGTAGAGAGCACGCTTTCCACGCGCTCAGGAGGCATGGTTTCCATGAGCTCTTTTGCTCCAACCGGCGCATAGCATAAACGCGCAGCGGTCGCGACAGCACGCTCGGGATCTTCAGGATACTGGAGCAATTCAACATTCATGGTCTACCTCCCTATGATCATGATGGTCACCCTATCATATAGGAGAGCCAGCGCGGGGTGTGCACTGGCTCGGTAAAGAAACGTTTTAATCGTGAGACGCAACGGCCGCAACGAAAAGCCTCGCCGCGCGAACACGCATGATCGAACGGGCTACTCGTCGATCTCGACCTCGATGCGCTCGAACGTGCTTCCTGGCGCTCCACAGATCGGACACACATAATCCGGTGGAAGTTCATCGGCATATTCGATATATCCACAGATCGGACACTTCCAACCCACGCGCATCTTCTTCGCACCACCAGAGCCTGCAGCCGCAGGAGCTTCGCTCTTCGCTTTTGCATCCGCTTCAAGCTCATCGCTCGAGAAGACCGAAGCGTTCTTTGGTGTGCGTCCACCTTTCACCTCGTGGTAGTAGGCATACGTCATCGGTTCGAGATGCTCGACCTTTTCAGCAGCGACCACATCACCCAAGAAGAAGATATGCGTACCCAGGTCGAGCTGCTCCTTGACCTTGACAGAGAAATGAGCGCAGATCTGCTCAGCAACGTAAGGGATTCCCTGTGAAGATTCCCTGTCCTCGAAATCTAAGAACTTATCGGTGTCCTCGCTCGTATGGAAACCGAACATGCCGATAAGCTCCATCGAAGCCTCTTTGCACACAACGCTCACTTCGAACTTGCCTGTTTCAAGGATGCCCTGGGTGGTGTAGTTATCCTTGTTGATCGCGATGCTCACTTGTGGCGGGTCCGAGGTTACCTGAGCGAAGGTATTGACCACGCAGCCGACCGCTCTTCCGTCTTTCATCGAAGAGACGATATAGAGTCCATAGGATAGATCGCGAAATGCACTTTTATCGATCATAGTTGTCTCCCTCTCATTGTAATTTCAGTCTTCAATTCTGACAGATTACCAGAAGCTACCAAAGAGCCGTAAACCTTTTGTAGGATAGCGAGAAACGCGAATGCACGACACAAGAACGCACGAAACAAAAAGGAAGAGAGCCCCAACGTGCGACTCTCTTCCTTTTCACTCCTCTTACGAAAATGTTGTCGTAAGGATATGTTCTTGGGTGCGCTACAGGCGAACGAGCGACTATTCAGCGCTCTCCTCTGCAGGTGCTTCGGTTGCTTCTGCTGCTTCGTTGGCTTCGACAGCCTCTTCGATAGCAGCTTCTTCCTTAGCCTCGATTCCAGCTTCATCAGCCTCTTTGGCAGCAGCTTCTTCGTCTGCCTTGGCGGCTTCCTGAGCAGCAGCCTTCTTTGCGTATTCAGCAGCACGCTGAGCCTTAGCAGCAGCCTTAGCCTCGCGATCTGCCTTCTTCGCGGCCTCCATTGCCTCGACCTCTGCAGCGCGCTCTGCCTTCTTAGCAGCTTCGCGAGCAGCAACGGTCTCGGTTGCGGTGCCGAACTTGTTAGCAAAACGCTGAACACGTCCGCCGGAGTCGATGAGCTTCTGGGTGCCGGTGAAGAACGGGTGGCACGCGTTGCAGATATCGACGCGGAGTTCAGGTTTGGTTGAGCGAGTTTGGAAGGTGTTGCCGCACGTGCACGTTACGGTGCAGTCGACATAATCGGGATGAATATCTTTTTTCATGTTGGTCTCCTTCTAGTGCCTTGGTTTCCGACCAAGTGCGAAATGAGCCTAGCTATAGTAGCACATTACTTCTTCTGTGAGGGATGAAAGCTGAAAAAGTCCGTGCGAGGGGGAAGATCGCGCACGCGATGGCGCTTTGCTTCAAGTTCGTGAGCATTGCACAGCTCTTCCATACTGTCGAAATCGTAGTTCCAACTGAAGAATTCATCGAAATCGAAATTCATGAAATCACAGATCTTCTCGGTGCCACGCGGCACGATCGGATGCATGAGCAGCGTGGCGATGCGCAGCAGATAGAACGAATCGATAAGCGTCTGGCGGCGCAGCTCTTCGCTTCCCTCTTGATCGGCCTCTTTGATGTGGCTCGACCAGTACTTGTTGGCATAGCGGATGAATTCGTCCATCTGCGACATGATCGAATGAAGCTCGACCCTATACATAGTCTCTTCATAGGCGCACATCACGTTGTACACCTTCTTGAGCACTTCTTTGCTCACCCGGCCAAGCGGCATGTAGCCTTCGAAGTTCTTCTGTGCCTCGTAGAAGCAGCTGCGCGCAAGACGATTGAACACCTTGGTGAGCAGCGCTCCTTCTTTGAGCACAGGGTCGGCCACACGCGGATCGTCGCGCTTGGCGCTATCTTGCTCGAAGACCTTCGGCTTGAAACCGACCGATTTCTGATCGAGCGCGAGCGCCAAGAAATGCGCGCGCAGCTGTTCGACCGTGTAATACTCGAGCAACTCGTCTGCCGTCGGTGGCTTCACCTCAGAAGACGAAGAGGCTTTCTTATCGCCGAAGAGGATATGGTGGTTCGCGATGAGCTTGGTCTGCTGCAATTCCCCATCGGGCGCATCTTCCACCACAGGCTTTTCTTCCTGGAGCGCAGCGAAGAGCGCAGGCTGGGCAACGCCATAGAAATACAGGTTATCCTGCCCGATGAATTGGTAGACATGGGCATTCTTGCTGCACCAGAACTTACGCCAGAGCGCGCGTGATAACCCTTGTTCGTCGTTGCGCGCCATGGTGAAGGAAAGCGGCGCCCAGAGGCTTTCCGGCCAGCACCAGATCGTAAGACCGCTCACGCCATCGATCTCTGGGCACGGAATGCCCCACGAAGCATTGCCCGAGATACGGAACGGTACGAGCGCCTTACCAGTTCGAAAGCGAATGTTCGCTTCGGTGAGCACGCCGCGCGCCTGATCGCGATCAGCCACCGAGGCGAACTCGAGCTCGAAGCTCTGCTTGCCCTTAGCTGCATCACGGTATTCGTGCGCAGGAAGCTTATCGGCAATCTGCGTATAAGCATCGTAGAGCTCCACCTTTATATAGATGATGGGCGGAACGAGGAATTCCTTGATGGTCTTAGGAACGAGGGGGCGAACCTGTTCGTCCTGTTCAGCCGCTTCGACATAATCCTTCACGATATAAGCAAGGCTTGGCAGATCGAAATACCAGTTGTTCACCGTGCGCATCTCAGGCACCGTACCCGAAACCGACGAAATAGGGTTGATCAGATCAGCAGGATCGTACTGATGACCCAGATCGCATTCATCGGCATATGCTTTTTCGCTCTTGCAACCTTGAACAGGACAATGCCCCACCACTTGGCGACCATTCAAGAACATATCTTCTTTGGTGTCGTAGAACTGCTGGGTGCTCTCGAGATGAAGGAAGCCGTGATCGTAAAGGCGCTTCACATAGGCCTCGGATATGGTGTGCTGCACTTCCCCGGCATGTCCTAGCCCGCTGCCCTCGTAGATGTCGAGGCTGATGTCGTAACGCTTGAGCGTTTCAGCCTGAAGATCGTGATTGCGCTTCACGTATTCCTTGATCGTGCCGGAAAACGTTCCCGCTTCCACTTCCTTGCGATAGCCCTCTTCAATCGGCGAACCATAGCAGTCGGTTCCCGAAACGAAGCATACGTTCTCGCGACCGATGCGATCGCGCAGGAAGCGTGCGAAGCAGTCAGCGGGAACGAATACGCCACCAACATGCCCAAAGTGCAACGGCTTATTGCCGTAGGGCATGCCAGCGGTCACGACTGCACGACGCGGCCAAACGATATTGCGACTAGGATAGCTGTCCATTGGTGGAAGCTCCTTCTAAGATCGTGTTCGTTGATTCCTGCGGTTGTTTCTCCTCTGCTGTTAAAAGCAGCGAAAGGACATCGACAAGCCCCAGGTCGTTCGTACCGAGATACTTGATGCTGTATGAGCTTACACCAGAAAGAGAAGCGGCTTTGTTGCACGCATCTTTGTACGTGCCGATCTCATCGATAAGCCCGTTCTCCACACCATCGGCACCCGTGAACGCCATGCCCGTAGCAAGCTTCTGAACAGCAGAAACCTCCATGCCACGACCTTCAGCGACCGATTCGATGAAGCTCTTGTTGATCTGATCGACCTGAGCTTGGAAGTATTTCACCTCTTCATCAGTGAGCGGGCGATTCCCATAAGAAGCATCTTTGCTATCTGCGGAGGTGATGGTGCGCACATCGATGCCGAGCAAGTCGAGCAACTTCGAGTAATCGGTAACCTGGATGACCGTGCCGATCGAGCCGATGCTCGAGGCTTCATTGGCATAGATATAGTCGGCCTGCGAGGAAATGAGGTAAGCCGCCGAAGCATTGCCCGAGGCGGTCGAGACCACGATCGGCTTCGAAAAATCCTTCACGTACTGCGCCATCTCTTCACCAGCTGCCGCGGCACCTCCACCTGAATTCACGCGAAGCACGACCGCTTTGATGGATGGATCGTTTGCGGCGCTTTGCAGCTGAGCAAGGAGCCCTTCGGGCGTATTCGCGCCATCATCCTGGCCGATCGTGCCATCAAGGTCGATCACGCCAATGGAATCCTGGAATGTGAGATACGGATTGGCGCGGACGTTATTCCCTACGAGCGTACCGACAAGAACGCCAAGAATCACAAGGAGCACCACGACCCAGACGCGCACCCCTTTTCGTTTCTTCACGCGTTTTACGACATACGGTTGATTCGCGCCATAAGGCTGGCCTGCCGGAGGAGGAGGCGTGGGTGAAGCTGTTTCAGGGGTAGCTGAGTTTTCAGACATTGAATTCCCTTTCGCACTCTGAGCGCACAGGCTTAGAGTTCGACATCTTCCAGTTGACGACCTTGCCACTTCTTAGCAGCACGGATCAAGAATTCTTGATTGCTGTTGGTTTGTTGCAGGCTCTTCAGAAGCGAGTTCATCGCATTCTCCGTACTGTTGCGGCTCGCAAGGACCCTGCGAACAGCCCAAATGAGCGGCGCTTCTTGCTGATCGAGCAGCAGGTCTTCGCGACGCGTGCCAGAAGCGACCGGATCGATAGCTGGGAAGATGCGGCGATCTGCCAGCGCACGATCGAGCTTCACTTCCATATTGCCGGTGCCCTTGAACTCTTCGAAGATGACCTCGTCCATCTTCGAGCCCGTATCGACCAGCGCAGAAGCCAGGATGGTAAGGCTACCGCCGCCTTCGATGTTGCGTGCTGCGCCCAAGAATTTCTTGGGCGGATAGAGCGCCGTCGAATCGACACCACCAGAAAGGATACGGCCCGATGCAGGTTGCGCCAGGTTGTACGCACGTGCAAGACGCGTGAGCGAATCGAGCAGGATGACCACATCCTTGCCCTCCTCGACCATGCGCTTCGCGCGCTCGATGACCATTTCAGAAACGGCGATGTGGTTCTCGCTCGGCATATCGAACGTGGAGGCGATCACCTCACCACGGATCGAACGCTGCATGTCGGTGACCTCTTCAGGGCGCTCATCGACGAGCAAGCACATGAGGTGAACTTCAGGATTGTTCGCCGTGATGGAAGCAGCGATGTCTTTCAAGATGGTGGTCTTGCCAGCCTTCGGCGGCGAAACGATGAGGCCGCGCTGACCCTTGCCGATCGGCGAGCACAGATCGATCACGCGTGCAGTGAGCGTGTTCTTGCCATGCTCCATGACCAGGCGTTCATCAGGGAATACGGGCGTAAGGTCGGAGAACTTAACGCGCTTGCCTAGCTCTGCAATAGGCGTACCGTTGACGCTTTCGATCTCCTGTAGGGCCGCGTACTTTTCGTTCGGACGGGCGGGACGAACCGTTCCTTTGATGTAATCGCCCTTGCGCAGGCCGTTGCGGCGGATCATCGACAGACCCACGTACACATCGTTCTCCCTAGGCAGATAACCGCCTGTGCGCAAGAAGCCATACCCATCGGAAAGAATATCGAGCACGCCAGCGGTCTCAACGAAGCCTTCGGCCTTCACGCTCGCATCGAGCACCGCATCGACAAGCTCGGCCTTCTTGAGGCCCTTGTGATCGACGCCCAGCTCATCGGCCTTTTCACGGAGTTCGGCGACCTTGAGCTTCTCAAGATCCTCACGCGTGGTCTGCGGAACGACCGGCTCGCGATGGTAGTTGTTGCCATGCTGGCGGCGCTGGCGGCGATGGTTGTTATTGTTCTGCTTGCCCTGGTTCTTCTGGTTGTTCTTCTGATTATTGCGACGGTTGTTGGCATTGCTGTTGTTAGCATTGCTGTTGCGCTCAGAGCGATCGAACGTGCGCTCGCCCGATGGCTTGGCAGACGTCTCATGTTCTGCAGGTGCTTCCGCTTTCGGAGCACCTGCTTCAGGTTTTGCCTCCGCTGCGGGCGCAGCCGCCTCTTCGGGAAGCGGATTCTTGCGCGGACGACCACGCTTGCGCTTAGGAGAATCGCTCGCTTCTTCGGTAGCTTTTGCTGCATCTGCTGCCGCTTTTTCTGCGTCCGCTTTACGAGGACGGCCTCGCTTTACCTTCGGTTTTTCTTCGGTCATAGCTTCTGAGGCCTGCTCGAGCACGTCTTCACTCATGCGTTAGCTACTTTCTCCCAGTCGTTCAGGAAGGAAACGAGACCACGCTCGGTAAGAGGATGCTCGATGCACTTCTTCAGCACGCCGAAGGGCACAGTAGCGATGTCGGCGCCCATGAGCGCTGCCTGAGTAACATGGTTCGCGCTGCGGATCGATGCTGCGATGACTTCACATTCATGACCAAAGTCATAATTCGCCATAGCCTCGACCACATTCACCAGTTGCGGAATGCCGTCTTCGGAAATATCGTCGAAGCGGCCAACGAACGGCGAGATATAACGCGCACCGCTGCGTGCAGCAAGGATCGCCTGCGGCACCGTGAAGCACAGCGTCATGTTCACTGGAATGCCTTCAGCTGCAAGCATCTTCGTTGCAGCCAGGCCTTCGATCATGGTCGGAACCTTCACGACCACATGCTCTGGATCGATCGCGTGGAGCTTCTTGCCATCGGCGAAGATCTCGTCACGCGTCATCGCGACCGACTCGGCCGAAACGGGGCCTTGCACGATGTCGCAAATAGCTTTGATATGCTCGTGGAAATCGGAAAGCTTGCCACCGACGCGCGAATAGAGCGTGGGGTTGGTGGTAACGCCTGCGATCGCGCCCCAGCTGTTCGCCTCCTCGATCTCCTTAAGATCAGCGGTATCCAAAAAGAATTTCACCATGTCCTCCTTAGACTGGTACACCTATTGGCAGTATGCGAGCACAAAGGCTGCGCGATATGCAAAATGAGGGGGATATAAAAGACGCTTTCATCGTAAACAATCAATTCGCGATACGCAAGCAACAATCAGGAAACTTGCAGAATCAACCGCAGAACAACGGGTGCGGTGCTACTCCGGGTGCTTGCGCATACAAAAGAGGCCTCTTCACATCAACGCGGCTTGATTTTACGCCGCTTTTATTTTGCCTGCTTTTGACGCTGCTCTTACTGGCCAACTGCTTCACGGAAGAAGGAGATCTCCTTGGCATAACCAGGAAGCTCGTTCGGCGTTTCGAGAATAGCCGGTAGCCCCTGTAAGGCAGGATGCTCGAGCACGCGCACGAGCGCCTCTGCACCGATCTGGCCTTCTCCGATGCGCGCATGCCGATCCTTATGCGCACCGCACGTATTCAGCGAATCGTTGATATGGAGCGCCCTCAGATGCTCGAGACCGATCACGCGATCGAACTCTTCGAGCACGCCGTCCAAATCGTCCTTGATATCGTACCCCGCATCCCATACGTGGCATGTGTCAAGGCAAACACCAACCTTTTCAGGACAGTCCATGCGCGCGCGGATCGCTGCTATCTCTTTGAAGGTCGATCCCACCTCTGATCCTTTACCTGCCATCGTCTCGAGAAGGAGCGTGGTGGTCTGATCGGGTGTGATCACTTGATTCAGAGTTTCGGCGATCTGCTCGATTCCAACTTCGCTCCCCTGCCCCGTATGCGAGCCAGGATGCATGTTGAAGAGCTGGTTCGGCGTGTGCTCCATACGCGCAAGATCATCCACGAGCGCCTGAAGGGCGAATTCGCGCACGGATTCCTTCGCTGAACACGGGTTGATCGTGTAGGAGCCATGCGCAACGATCTTGTCGATGCCTGCCTCTTTGCAAGCCTTTTCGAAACGCTTGATATCTTCAGGATCGATCGCTTTAGCGGCACCGCCACGCGGGTTGCGTGTGAAGAAGGCGAATGTGTTTGCATCGATGCTCTGCGCAGTCTTCGCCATCGCTTCATAACCTTTTCCTGAAGACAGGTGACATCCGATGATCAACTCTTGTTGCATAACAAACCTCTATCGTATTAATGAGCAGATGCGAGCAGCTCTTTTGCATGGGCTAGCGAGGTTTCATCAACGCGCCCAGAAAGCATGCGGGCAACTTCCACAACACGCTCTTCAGCGGACAGCACTCGGATATCAGTGGTAAGTTCGGGCGCTTCATGCTTTTCGACAAGATAATGGGCGTCTCCCACTACCGCAACCTGCGGCAAATGCGTGACCACGATGAGCTGGTGCGTCTGCGCTAAGTCTTTCAACACAGCCGCCAACGCGAGGGCGGTCTTGCCTCCAACACCCGCATCGATCTCGTCAAAAACGAGCGTATCAACATCATCGCAACTGCCCAGCACCACCTTGAGCGCCAGCATCACACGACTGATCTCGCCGCCTGAGGCGATAGCCGATAGCTTTTGCGGAGAAAGCCCTGCGCCAGGAACGAACAGATAATCGAGCGCCTGCGTTCCCCAACGCGTCCACGCTTCGCGCGTGAGGTCCTGAAGCTCCACCACCAAAGAAGCGCTCCCCATCTCAAGACGAGCCATCTGAGCGGTGACCGCAGCAGAAAAGCGCGGCGCCACCTCTTCGCGAGCAGCCGCGAGCGCATCAGCCGCAGAAACAAGCCTATCTTCAGCTTCCTCGCGCGCCTGTTTCGCTTCCGCGAGCAATTCGTCACACGAATCATAAGAAGCAATGAGCTGGTTCGCTTCAGCGAAGGTTGCGAAGACCTCATCCATTGTTGGACCATATCCGCGCATGATACCTTGAAGCGCTGAAAGGCGCGTTTGCCGCACCTCGAGCTCATCTTCCGAAAAATCGATGCTCGCCTGATAGCGCGCAAGCTCATGGCCAACATCCTCAAGCAAGAAATACGCTTCGCGCACCGCTTTCTGCTGCGTCTCGACCGCCCCATCAACACCTGCGATCTTGTCGATCGACACCTGGGCATCCTGCAACTTCTCGAGTACACCACCTTCAGCAGTAAGCACCTGATAGGCTGATCGTGTCTCGCCAGCAAGCATCTCGGCGTTCTCATAGAACGGGAGTTCTTGGAGCAGGGCCTCGTATTCACCAGGCTGCGGATCGACCGCAGCGATCTGCTCGGCGGTGAAACGCGCCCGATCGAGCGCGACAGAATCCGCCTCGCGCAGTTTCTGCAAACGCTCGACTTCCGCCTGTGCAGCCGCACAGGTATCGAACGCTTCTTGATAACGCTCGAGCGCAGGGCTGATACTTGAAGCACCCCATCTATCGAACAGCTTTCGCTGGTACGCGGCATTGAGCAATTGCTGATGCTCATGTTGACCACACAGATCGATGCTCGCGCCAACCCCCGAAGCAAGATCCTTCACGCCCGCAAGCGACCCATCGATGGTCACCCGCGAACGACCGTTGAGCCCCACCCGACGACAAACCACAGTGCCATCCTCGGAGGATACGCGCATCTCTTGTTCGGCAGGTCCGCCGGGCTCAGTTAATACCCCCTGTTGGGCAGATCCGCTCTGTTCAGCGGGCACTTCTTGCTCATCAGCCTCAGCGCTCTCAAGGAAGAAGCGTCCCTCAACAGCAAGTTCGGCCGCGCCTTCGCGGATCATTCCCGCATTCGCGCGTTCGCCCACCAAAAGCTTGAGCGCATTCAATAAAGCGGTCTTGCCCGAGCCAGTTTCGCCCGTTATCACCGTCATGCCACTTGAGGGTTGAAAAAGGGTATCACGAATGAGTGCCACATTGGCAATATGCATTTCATCGAGCATACGTAGGCCTTTCTCCAGCAACGAATAAGCTGGTCGATTCACGATCAAGAGCGCGTCTTTCGTGATGCCCACAGACGCTGTTGCGCCCCTCGAACCAATGCTTCGATCGAATCAATTATATCGATGCCCTTACTTTATGTCTTCGTCGTTGCGTGTTTTGTGCCGCGCGTAAATCATCTGCCAAACTACATAAACACCCAACACGAACGCGCTCAAATAGCCGACTATCCCAAGCAGCGGCACGCCCAAGAATCTTGGCATCATATCCGTTGTGCAAATGATGCTCGAACCGATGAAGAGCCCTGCTGAAATGAGCGCAAAAGCAAGATAGCCCGTAAGCGAATAGACGGTCGATTTAAGATCCTTCGGCATGTTCATCTCAGCGCCAAGGCTGATCTCCCCCTCGTTCAACATATCGAGCGTATGGGAAAGTTGGGTCGGCAGTTTCGTGCTCGCATCGAGCGAACGGGCGCTCTGGATGCCCATCTCCTTCATCTTCTGGAGCATCGCATCGAGCGTGAGCGTTTTCTTCTGGATGTGATCAGAAACGATCTCGACGATATTCGTGGTAGGTGAAAGATCGGCGACCACCCCTTCGATGGTCATGAACCCGCGCGCAAGCATGGTGAACGATGGATTGATCACCAAGTTTTGAGAGCGCAGGATCTCGATGACATCCATGAATGCTTCGCCGATGTTGATGTCCTCCAGATCGGCGCTCGCATACGAATTCAGCAGTTCTGCCATCTGCTGCAATAGCCGCCCCTGATCGACTGGCCCCTTGATAGAAGTAAGACCGAGCGCTGCTTCCTTGAGCTCGTAAGGGTCCTTCGCAGCAATGGCCGCGAACGCTTGATTCACCAACGCCCGCTGAGAGGAATTGAGCGAGCCGGTCATGCCCAGATCGATCCAGACGATCTCCTGGTCGCGCACGATGATGTTGCCCTCGTGCGGATCGGCATGGAAGAATCCCGCATCAATCACCTGCATGATGTAATTCTGCGCCAACCGGTTCGCGAGCTCGTCGAGGTCGTTGCCCTGCGCGATGAGCGCAGCATGGTCGTTTATCTCTGGCCCCGAGACATACTCCATCACCAGAATGGACTCCGAAGAATATTCAGGATACGGACAGGGGCACGTGACCCCCTCGCTTCCTTCAAGCTCCTGGTGGAACTGCACCAGATTATTGAGCTCGATCGTAAAATCAAGTTCGTTTGCGGTAGTGCGCTCGAGCTCGGTCAAAAGGCCTTCCAGCGTTCCTACCAGCTCTTTATGTTCGATAGTGCCGACCTCAGCGAACGTCAGAAGATGCCGCAACAGGGTCAAGTCCTCAGCCATCTCCTCCTTGATTCCCGGACGACGAACCTTCACTGCCACTACCGAGCCATCCAAGAGCGTGGCCTTGTGCACCTGTGCGATCGAGGCAGACCCCAGCGGGCTCTCTTCGATCGATGCGAACACGGTATTCCAGGGATGACCGAAGTCTTCCTCGATGCACGCGATAACGGTGGCGAAGTCGAGCGGATCGACATTGCTACGCAACTCGGCGAAGGCCTCGCAATAATCCTTGGGCAAGATGTCGGCACGGTTCGAAGCAAGCTGCCCGATCTTCACGTAAGTGGGACCCAGATCCTCCAAGAAGCGCACGGCCTTTTGAGGATCCATGCCGTGAAGAACCTGGTCCTTGTGCACGATCTCGAGTATCTCTTTCGCACGCTTGCCAGAGGTCTTATCGTTGACGGTCACTTGGGCAAGCTTCATCAACTGCTTGAATGTTGGCATCGCTTGTTCCTCCTGAACACAAGATCGGCTTCGATGCGGGAGCTTGCAGGCATCCCACATCCAGCGCTGTTCATCAAAAGAGTAGCGAAAAGCGAGCAGCTCCCACCAAGAAAACAAGAATTGAAAACGAGCTGTGGTTTTATCGAGTGCCCTGCCAGATGTCACATCTTGGTCAAAAAACATACGATTAGAAAGATCCAATAGAAACAAATGCACTAAACTAAACCAAGGGGAAAGATTAAGGGGGATCTATGGAATTCGAAACCATCCTGACCGAAGAGCGCGACGGCGTATTCATCATCACCTTCAACCGCTTAGAAGCACGTAATGCCATCAACAACCTCATGACCAAAGAGCTCTCTGATGCGCTCGACTACTGGGATAAGAACGACGAACTGCGCGCTTGCGTGCTCACCAATAACGGGCACGTTTTCTGTGCAGGCTCTGACCTGAAAGAGCTGGCAGAAGATGCCTGGGAAATGCCCGAGGGTCGCGAAAAATGGGGCTTCGCTGCGTGCACGAAGCGCTACTTCGATAAGCCGCTCATCGCAGCCGTACGCGGCAAAGCATTAGGTGGCGGCGTTGAAATCGTTGCTGCATGCGATCTGGCTGTTGCTTCCGATGAATCGATCTTCGGCTTGCCTGAGCCTCGTGTCGGCCTTACTGCCGCTGGTGGTGGCACGCTTCTTCGCCTTGCTCAGCAGATTCCGATGAAGTTCGCTATGGAGCTGCTGCTGGTAGCAGAGCCTATCTCGGCACAAAAAGCCAATGAATGGGGTCTAGTGAACTACGTGGTGCCTGATGGTCAGGTGGTCGATAAGGCCGTTGAACTGGCAAAGAAGATCGCGCTCGGTGCTCCTCTTTCCATCAAATACAGCAAAAAGACCGTCATCGAGTCCTTCGGATCGAACTTCATCTACCCATCTCCCGGTTGGGAAGTGCTCGAAGAATACGAGAAGATCACGCGCGCGAGCGAAGACGCTCACGAAGGCGAGGTCGCATTCGCTGAAAAGCGCAAGCCTGTCTGGACGGGTCGCTAACCAACGAACGGCAGCCGATGTCTCACGAACAAAGCGTGCCACATATCCATTCAAATGAGAACGAAGACCGGTCGTACGATCGGTCTTCGTCGCTCGAAGACACAACGCTTGCGCGCGCGAACAAGCTGATACCGCCGTGCGTTGTCTCGGTGATCGACCTGCTTGAATCCGCAGGTTACGAGACTTGGCTCGTTGGCGGCTTCGTGCGCGACCTCTTGCTCGAACACCCGCTTCACGATTTCGATCTCACCACTGCTGCTCCCTGGCAACAGGTAAAGGAGCTCTGCGTTGCTGCGGGCTACGCAGCGCATGAGACCGGCACCAAGCATGGGACCATCACGGTGGTTGCAGATGATACTGCACTCGAGATCACCACGTTTCGAACCGAAGGTGCCTACCTCGACCATCGTCATCCTTCGGAGGTCATCTTCACCGACTCGATCGAAGAAGATCTAGGCCGCCGCGATTTCACCGTGAACGCGATGGCGTTCCATCCGGCACGCGGCATCCTCGATCCCTTCAGTGGCCAGACCGACCTGCACGGAAGAATGATCCGTTGCGTAGGAGATGCGAATGCGCGCTTTTCCGAAGATGCGCTACGCATCTTACGCGCGCTGCGTTTTGCGTCCCAGCTCGACTTCACCCTGGAACCGAAAACCGCTCATGCTGCGCTCGATCAACGCGAAGACCTGCGCTTGATCGCTGGTGAGCGCATCGAAGACGAGTTGACCAAGCTTCTTTGCGGCGAAAACGTCTACCAGGTGCTTATGGAGCACGCAGCGATCCTGAATGTGGTGCTACCTGAGCTCATCGCCATGGAGGGCCTCGACCAGAAGACGAAGTATCACATCTACGATGTCTACGAGCACACTGCGTGGGTAGTGCATTATTCGCCCGCCACCCCGCTCGCACGTTGGGCAGCGCTCTTGCACGATATCGGCAAGCCCGATACCTTCTTCACCGATGAAGAAGGCGTGGGCCACATGTATGGCCATCCAAAGGTGAGCGTTGAGCACCTGCACAGCATCGCGAAACGGCTGCACTTTTCGCGCGCATTCACGAGCGATCTTGCCCTACTCGTACGCTATCACGATACACGCCCAGCGCCCACGAAGAAGTCGATTCGTCGACTGTATGCAAAACTCGAGAATAAGGAATATCTCTTCCATGCCATGTGCGATCTGATGCGCGCCGATTCGCTCGCGCAAGCGCCTGAATACCACGAGCGCGTGAACGAGATCAATGAGCTCGAAGCGCTCTTCGACGAGATGATCGCTGAAAATGAAGTGTTCTCGCTGCGCGATCTGCCTCTCTCGGGCAAGGACCTGATCGAAGCGGGCATTCCCGAAGGTCCCGCTATCGGCGAAGCGCTCGAAGCAGCGTTTCAAGAGGTAGTCGAAGAGCGCCTGTCCCTCGATCACGATGCGCTCCTCGCCTTCGCCCTCGGCTTTCACAATAGATGACAAACTACCCGGGTAGTTTGTCATCTATGGCGGTGTCGAGGTGCCAGCCGTGGTTCACGGGACCGTGGCCACTGCCGAGCTGCAAATCATGTGCAAGTGCTTGGGTGAGATAGAACTTCGCGCGCTTGACTGCATCGACAAGCTCGCACCCTTGTGCCAAATAACACGCGATGGCCGAGGAGAGCGTGCAGCCTGTGCCGTGGGTGTTCCGCGTTTCGATGCGCGGTTCGCGAAGCCAGAACTCCGTGCCGTCTTCAGTGAGCAGCAGATCGTATGCTTGTCCTGATTCGAAGACGTGATCGCTCACCACCTCTGATCCTGAAACGTATAAACGCACCGGTTCTTCCCCGCTCCCGAAGTTCTCAAGATGGCCACCCTTCACGAGCACCGCGCGCGCACCAAGCGCCTGAATAGCACGCGCTGCTTCCACCATCTGCTGCGGTTGCGTGATTGCGATTCCGCTAAAAACCTCTGCCTCGATCAGATTGGGCGTGACCACACTTGCCAGCGGGAACAGTTCACGAACCAAGCTTTGCGCCACATCGTCAGTTGCCAGCGATGCCCCGCTCGTCGCGATCATCACAGGATCGAGCACGATGTTCTCCGCCCGGTAAGCACGTAGCGATTCTGCGATGGTCTTGATCAACGCAGTATTCGCCACCATGCCGATCTTGACCGCATCAGGGCGAATATCAGCGAAGATCGCCTCGATCTGCTCGGCAAGGAATCCGGGCGTGGTTTCTTGCACTCCCAACACGCCCATGGTGTTCTGCGCAGTAAGCGCCGTGATGGCCGATTGACCATACACCCCCAGCGCCGTCATGGTCTTCAGGTCTGCCTGGATGCCTGCGCCCCCGCTCGAATCCGAACCCGCTATGGTCACTACGCTCTTCATAACACCCTCATCCCTACTCTTGAATAATCACCTAGCGCGCTGCCTTTTTCGCCCAGCAGAGCCTCAAAGCGCTTCTGCCACCTTCGACAAACGCTTGACCGCACCTGCCAGATCATCCTGCGCAAAGATCGCTGAAACCACCGCAATACCTGCAATGCCCGTCCCCGCAAGTTCGCACGCATTGTTTGCCGTGATCCCTCCAATAGCTGCCACAGGGATCGAAACCGCGGCGCAGATCTGCCGCAACACCTCATGATCGATCGTCCACGTGTCTTGCTTGGTTGACGTTGGAAACACCGCGCCTACCCCTAGATAGTCGGCACCTTCAGCCTCCGCCTTGCGCGCCTGCTCGAGCGTTTTCGCCGTAACGCCGATGATGGCCCGGTCACCAAGCGCACGACGCGCTTCAGCACAGGGGACATCATCCTGTCCGATATGCACGCCATCTGCACCAATGCGCAAAGCGAGCTCGACATCGTCATCGATCAGGAATGGAATACCCGCTTGTGTGCACAACGTCTGCGCCTCGCGCGCAAGCGCCTCTTTCTCTTCAGGCGCGGCGTGTTTTTCACGAAGCTGAACACAGGTGATCCCGCCTGCAGAAAGAGCCTCTTGTAAGACCTCCTTGAAGCTACGCCCCCGAAGCCATGAACGGTCCGTGACCGCATAGAGCCTCAAGGCATCGCGAATCTCTTCTTCGCTCCACGTTCGCATGCGACTAGTATTCGTCACCAAGGTCGATCACGAGACCATCCATGATGGTATTGACTGTGCGAACCGCACACATCTTGCCGCACATCGTGCATGATTCCTCGTTCGTTGGCGGTGCACTCTCGAAGTATTCGCGCGGCTTGACCGGGTCGAGCGCCAGATCGAACATCTCTTCCCAATCGAAGCGCCTGCGCGCATCACTCATACGGTTGTCCCGATCACGCGCACCGGGAATTCCCTTGGCGATATCTGCCGCATGTGCCGCGATCTTCGTAGCCACCAAGCCTTCACGCACATCGTTCACATCGGGAAGGCGTAAATGCTCAGCTGGCGTAACGTAGCAAAGGAAATCCGCACCGCTGCTCGCGGCCACTGCGCCACCAATAGCAGCCGTGATGTGATCATAACCTGGTGCGATGTCGGTAACCAGCGGTCCGAGCACATAGAACGGTGCATCATGGCAGAGGCGCTTCTGCAGCTTCATGTTGGCCGCGATCTCATCGATAGCCATATGGCCCGGACCTTCGACCATAACCTGAACGCCCGCATCCCACGCGCGCTTAGTGAGCTTGCCGATCTCGATCAACTCAGCGATCTGCCCAGCATCGGTAGCATCGTACCCGCAACCGGGACGCATCGCATCGCCAATGCTGATGGTCACATCATATTCGTGCAAGATCTCGAGCACGTCATCGTAGTATTCGTAGAACGGATTCTCGTTGCCTGTTGCTTCCATCCAAGCGAAGATGAGCGAACCGCCGCGCGAGACGATGTTCATCAAACGCCCCGTCTCTTTGAACGATTCGATCACGCGCCTGTTCATGCCTGCATGGATGGTCACGAAATCCACGCCGTCTTCAGCGTGACGGCGCACCACATCAAGGAAGTCCTGCGGCGTGATGGAGATGAGCGCCTTCTCTAAATAACCGATCGCATCGTACATGGGCACCGTGCCGATCATAACGGGAGCCATCTCGAGCAGCTGCTTGCGGAACTCCTGGGTCTTGCCATGGTTCGACAGGTCCATGATTCCTTCCGCGCCCAGCTCAAGCGCCACACGAACCTTCTCAAGTTCGACTTCGGGATCGATCAGGTCGCCTGAGATCCCTAGGTTAACGTTGACCTTCGTGCGCAAGCCCGTGCCCACACCCTCAGGATCGAGATTCTTATGATTGATATTCGCTGGAATCGCAATAGTCCCTGCCGCAACACATGCGCGGATCTCTTCAGGAGCCTTGCGCTCCTTCTCTGCAACGCGCTTCATTGCATCAGTGATGATTCCTTGCCGAGCGGCATCGATTTGCGTGATCGTCATGATCGCATTCCCTTCGTTGGCATTATCCAGACAGGTTCATCGGGTCGGAGCACCGCTCCCTCTCAGCCTGCAACGCGCAAGCTCCCCGTATGTAATCGTGGCATCTCAAACCACTACGTGAAAGTATAGCTCATTCAGATGCACCTTCGGCTGGCATTGATCGCGCTACCAAATTGTTGTGCATGCCGTATCATGGATAACCATGATGTTCCATCGCAGAAATATGGATAAGAATCGGCCGCGCTTCAAAGCGGATAAGCGTTTCCTTATTGTCGTTGCCTTAGCGATCGTGTTCACTGCTGCAGTTCTACGTGCTCCTATCACTTCGATGGGTGCGCTGTGCGTTGAGGTGCAAAACGATCTTGGCCTTTCGTCTGCAGCGATGGGCCTGGTGACCACGCTTCCCCTTCTTGCGTTCGCTGCCTCAGCACTTTTCATGAGCGCACTATCGGAACGCTTTGGGAAAAGTCGCGTGCTTGCTTTTGGTTGCACGGCGATCATCATCGGGATCCTTCTGCGCTCGTTCGCTGGTCCGTTCGGTCTTTTCTTCGGCACGATCCTTCTCGGGTTCGGCATCTCTTCAGGAAACGTACTGCTGCCATCAGTCGTGCGTGACAACTTTCCTGCCCATGTAGGCGTGATGACCGCCCTCTACACCACCACCATCAGCGTCTTCGCTGGAGGCATCGCGGGATTCAGCTCCGCGCTCGTCGCCGCCTCTTCCGACTGGCGCACAGTCTTGACGATGGTCGTTCCTTTCGCCGCGATCGCACTTCTCCTCTGGATTGCAGCGCGCTGCATGATGAGATCGACGAAGAACGCGCCCGAGCGTCGAGTGCTTCGCCTACATCCTGCGAACCTGATCAGCCAGCACCTCTTGAAGCAATCTCTCACCTGGTGGATAACGGGTCTCTTCGGCGTTCAATCGATCCTCTTCTTCAGTCTCGTAGCCTGGCTCCCCGCTATTCTTACCGAAGGCGGCGTGAGCTCATCAGCGATCACCACCTGCGTTGCCCTCTTCCCTATCGTGGGCATTCCCTGCACGATCTTCGTTCCGCCTATCGCCCAACGCCTCAAGCGACAACGCTTGTTCGGTGCGAGCATTGGGATGATCTGCGTGATCGGCATCGTGGCGCTCTTCTTCGTGAACGCCGATGCAACAGCGATCGTAGCTACCGTTATCGTAGGCTTCGCACTGGGTGCGCCCTTCTGTTTGTGCATGTATTACTTCGGCGTGCGCACCGAGAACCCCGAAGATTCCTCGAAGCTCTCCAGCATCTCGCAAACATTCGGCTACCTTATGGCAGCTATCGGTCCGGCCTGTCTCGGACTGCTCGTCGATCTATCAGGGTCATGGTTCTTGCCGCTTACGGTCATGCTCGCGCTCTCGATCGTGCTGGTCATATGCGGCTGGAAATCTGGAAGCGGCACGATTCCTGCTGGTTCTGCAAAAACGGATTAGCTCGTTCACCTCGTGCTTAGCGCGAACAAGGCTGCTATGCTGCGCCTCGTTGCGTTCGTGCACTATGACTGCTCACGCAACCCTTGTTCTTACTTAATGAAGGATTCTCCAGCGTATGAGATACCCTTGAGCTCGCTTAGTGGAAGAAAGATCCAGACGCTTCCCTCTTCTAACGAAATACGCGCAGCCTGACCGGTAAGCTCATTCGAAATACCCAGCGGGAAGCAGTTCGTAAGCCGAGCATCTTCAAGACCGTATGTCAAGCCTGTCTCATAGACTCCTGAAACGCTATCGGAATGCGCGAGCACTGAACAGATCCCTTGTGAGCCTGCTGCGATCTCAAGATGATTCAATTCGCCTTCAGCATCGAGCGCAACGACAACTTCTTCTTCGGTAACGCCCCACACCCGCTGACCTTTGCGCGCAGCAGCTGCCATCAACTGCAGGTTAGCGAGCGAATGATCGAGACGCGCATGGAGGCCGTCACACATGACGATATGCGTGAATCCTTCATCGATCGCGAAGTTGAGCGCAAGGTCCATATCGGTGAAGTCTTTGTGGGGATCGAAAGGGTGAACGCACACGCCACCTTCCGCTTCTTGCGGAACGAACCCGAGCGAATCGAAATCGCCGAAGGCATGGTGCAGTGCGATCCCACGCTCTACAAGCGCTGCATACCCTGCATCGACCGCGATGATCGCATCGAACATGAAATTCTTGAGAACAAGATCGAGACCTTTATGTTCAGTAGGTGCGCCCCCTACCAACAAGCAAGAATGCATGATGCTCCTTCGCGCTTTGGTGATGTTTGCTAGAATACCATAGGAGTGAGTCGGGCAACCGCGCCGCGTGCGGTGAGGAAAGTCCGGGCTTCAAAAGGCAAGATGCCAGCTAACGGCTGGGCGGGGTGACCCGACGGATAGTGCCACAGAAAAGAAAACTCCTGGTCTGAGACGTCTCAAGACATCATCAGCAGGTATTCCCCTGCGATGTCGGTTGATTCTGAGGCGCATTCAGCGCTTCAGATCTGCGTGAAGGATGAACGAGCAGCCTTGGCTGCGCTGTGAGTGAGTCCTGAACGCTGAGATGATGTGCTGAGGCGCCTCAGGCTGTGGAAAAGCTGAAACGGTGCGGTAAGAGCGCACCAGCATGCTGGTAACAGTATGGCTTGGTAAACCCCATCTGAAGCAAGCGCAAATAGGAGTGCGATACGGTCGCCTTTCCGTGCATTCGGGTTGCGTGCTAGAGCTTCTTGGTAACAGGAAGTCGAGATAAATGGTTGCCGATCACAGAACCCGGCTTATAGACTCACTCCCCTTTCTTTATAAAAGCTAAAGATCAGGCAGCTCGGAAAGCCAAGCGGTGATGAGGGGTTCGGGAGCATCGATGGCAAGGCGCTTGTGGCGGCTTGTCTGCCCTTGCACCACCTCCACTTTCGATTTCGCGATCCCCAGCTCAGAAGCGATCAGCTTGCAGAGTGCTTTGTTCGCCTTGCCGTTATCGGGCGGCGCGGTCACGCAGGCCTGCACTTCATCCAAACCTTCGATGGATTTTATGCCCAAAACAGCATCACGCCCCGAGCGGGGCGTGAGACGTAGTGCAAGTTTATAGGGTTGACCAGCCATGAAACCTTAGTCGATCTCGTCAAAGGTGAAGGAATCATCCGCATCGCCGTAGCCGGAAAGATCCTTCGAAGACTGCGAAGGCTTCGGAGGTGCCGGGCTGGCAACAGCAGGATTGACCGTAGGCGTGGTGTACGTTGCGGTTGAAGGAGAAGGAGACCATTTCTTTGCAACAGGTTCAGCCTGCGCATCTTCATCGATCAAGCCCTCAGGAATAACGATATCGGACGTGTTGTCGCCACCGATCTCAGAAAGACGCTTCGTGGAGGCAGCGATGAAGTCCTTGAGCATCTCCTGATACTGCTCACGTACCTTCTCACGGCTGACCGTGAGTTCGCTGATCTGCTCGATGATGCGCTGCTTTTCGCCATCAGCCTTATCGAGAATGCGCTGACCTTCTTCTTCGGCATTGCGACGGATGTTCTCGCCATCGGTCTTCGCCTTTGAAACGATCTCATCGGCCGTGCGCTGCGCGATGATGAGCGCCTGCGCGATAGCATTGTCTTCGCTCTTGCGCTCGCCAAGCTGACTTTCGAGCTCTGCGATGCGTGCATCCTTCTCAGCAAGAGCAGCTGAATCCTCCGAAGAAGGAGCTGCTTGTTGCTGCTGGTTCGCGCTAGCCGGCGCGCTCTTCGCCTCAGCGAGCTGGGCACGCAGGTGGGCAATTTCATCGTTGAGCGCATCGATCTCATCGGAAACGTGCTCAAGGAAGACATCTACTTCATCGACATCGTATCCACGACGCTCGATCTTGAAACTCTGCTGCTGAATATCCTCGGATGTAATCGCCATAACAACCTCTCTTGCCTGGTAAATATGCGCGCTTTAGAACAATGATACTATAAATCGCACCCCGAACTGTAACACAAGTAACGCGATAATAGGGGTAATGTCCACCATCCCACCAATAGGGGGGATAAGTCGTTTAAAAAGATTCAAAAAAGGATCACAGATCTTACCAAGGGCGTTGCGAATCTCCTCAATGATGCCGCCCATCGGGAACCACGAGAGCAGAACATAGATAACGATGACGAAACTGTAGGCATCTGAAAGCGAAATGAGAATGTACTGCCAGCTCACGTTGTATCCTTTCCTTCCTTATCCACGACCAGCTCGACCCTCTCGCCGAAGCAGCCGATCGGCAAAACGCTAGAGCACCTTCTTGAGGCGCAGTTGATCGCGCTCAACGAGCGTGAGCTTCCCATCCTTTATGATCGAGAACACCTGCGGTGCTTCATAGGTGATCTGCATATCGAGCGCTGCGACCGCGCCGAACGCGAAATCGAGAATGCGCTTCGAGAGGCCCGCGTTCACATACTTGAGATTCAAGATGACCACGCTCCCCTCTTTGAGCATGGTGACGATATTGACCGCTTCTTCGAAGTTCTTCGGCTCGAAGATCTCTACCTTACGGGTGAAATGCCCACCAACGCTCGAAGTGCGATTGGCAGGAGCAGGACTCGATGCTGAAGGATCGGTCGAAGCGAACAGGCCATCAAGGCCGCTCGACCCCGTAGAGGGCATCACCGAAGTCTTCGCTGCATCTTGACGCTGATACGGCGAAACGAAATCGCGATACGCCGTTTCAGGTCGATCGAAACCGATCGTATCGGCTGGGTCGGAATCGAGATCGGCGCTCACGCTCACGCGACTGCTCGAGCGCGTGCCAAAACGGGAATCCGCCGTATTGGAGAGATATCCCGGGACCGACGACGAGGTAGGCACGCTATAATTCCGCGGCTGTTCAGGCGTCATTACCCCATAGGCCGAAGTCGTGCTCTTGATATCGTCAAGTGAGACAAGGCGCGCCGGACGCGTGCGATAAGGATCGCGCGTGGTGTACGTATCGGAATAGGAATCGCCATAAGAGTCGACCGCATACGATTCATCGTAACCATATTCGCCATAATCGTCGAAATTCGGGTCGTAAGCGTAATCTTCGTAATCGTACTCTTCTTGCGCGTAATCGTCCTTATCGGCATTTCGCGACCCGAAGTTGAGTTTGCCTTTTATGCTTTCAACGAAGCTTCCTGCAGATTTTGAAGGATTGGGAAAATCCATAAAGCCTTTCCTTTGCAAGCCTTGCGCTCCACCAACTGAAGCACACGACTCTCTGTCCTACTCGAACGAGGGATCGAATATCGCTCGTCCAACCCTTACTATAGTAGTGCCTCGCTCGACTGCTTGAGGCCAGTCTTCGGTCATACCCATAGAAATATCAGACAGCGTGACATCAACGCCTGCTTGATCAAGGCGCGCCTGCAATTCATCGCGCAGCTTCGCAAGCCCACCGAAGGATAGCTCGATCGCCTCTTCATCGGCACGCGGCGCCATGGTCATGAGCCCTTGGATGCGCACATGCGAAAGATCCGCCGCCTGCGCGATAACCTCATACACCTCGTCAGGACGAAAGCCGCTCTTAGATTCCTCACCTGAAACATTCACTTCGAGCAAGACGGGCTGAACCTTATCGAGCTCTGCCGCTGCCTTATCGATCTTGGGAAGATGCTCTGCTTTGCACACCGAATGGATGAGGTCTGCAGCAGAAACGATATCGTGAATGCGGCGCGATTGGATATTGCCGATGAAATGCCACGTCTCTTGAGGAAACGCCGCGCGCTTGCGCAGAAGCTCATCGGGACGGTTCTCGCCGAATGCATGCGCACCACCTTCGATAGCCTCCTGCACCTGGTCGAGGTCGACAGTCTTAGAAACTGCGAGCAGCAACACTTCATGCGGGTTACGACCTGCCTTTTCACAGGCTCGGTCCACTTCAGCACGCACACGCTCATACCGCTCTTTTGTTGACATACCGGATGCTCCTTCGAAGTTGCGTATCGTCTTTATCCTACTATATCGCACCCGAGAAAAGGGCGTGGGCATGCTGCTGAACCGTAAACGACGTTAGAGACGGATCGCGAACGCACCGTGGCGACCCGACACGCCATCTTGCGCTCTGAAGGAGAAGAAGCGATCATTCTCACATACCGTACAACAGCCCAGATCGCAGATACGCGCAGGGTCGATGCCGCGCGCAATAAGCTGAACGCGCAAGGCAGCTCCCAGATCGATATGTGTCTCATTGAAACGGCACTCCTCACCGAACTTCGTAACGAAAAGGGCATGAACATCTGCGCCCGTTTCAAAGCATTCGCGATGGATATAAGGGCCGATATAGACATTAGTTTGGGCTGCAAGCTCACTTCGACTAAAGCCGTGCTCCTGGCACTCTTGGTCGAGCATGAGGCCGAGCGCTTTCGCTGAGATCTCGTTCTCGATACCGCGCCAGCCTGCATGCACGACCGCGAAACGGCCCGTAGGCAGCACGATGATAACCGGCATGCAATCAGCAAAGCACAGGAGCGCTCCCACCTCATGCGCGGAAACGATGATCCCATCGGCGCCTTCAGCTGCTGCCCGCTGTACGCGAGCGACCTCACGTGCCGCCCCAACTGTAAGCACCGTATCGCCATGCACTTGTTTTGGAACGATAAGCGCCTGTTCGGATTCCTCAAGTGAAGGGGCCAGCGCAGAGAAGAGCAATGCACGGTTCTGGAGCACCTTATCAAGATCGTCTTGTACATGCGAGCCCAGATTGAGCGAAGCATAAGGCCCTTCGCTCACGCCGCCTTCGCGCATAGTGAACGCGATGCGCACGCCGCACGCTTCGAAGAGCGCTTCATCGGTGAAAACAGGCACAGACGCAAAACAGCCCTCATCGAGCGTTGGTCGTGGCAAGATGAGGGCTGTCATAACGAACCTTTCAGGCAGAGACGCAATGTGTGCGTCTCTCTTGTGCGCTTACTGGCGCTTCAGGAAATCGGGGATGTAATCCTCGTCGGCAAAACGCGGCTCGTTGGAGTAGAGCTGCTGATAGGTGCTCTGCGTCTGCTGAGGAGCCTGGTTTTGCTGCGCGCCATTGCGCGGCGTAGTGGAGTTGAATACGTTATCTTTGCGAGAGAAATCCATGGCAGATTGCGCAGTGTTTGCTTTGAACCCGGTCGCGATGACCGTGATGCGCACTTCTTCCTGCATTTCCGGATCGACGATCTGGCCGTAGATGATGTTCGCGTTCTCGTCGGCCACCGCCTCGACCACGCGCGCCGCCTCGTCCACTTCGGAAAGCGCAAGACTCGGACCGCCCGCGATGGAGAAGAGGATGCGGGAAGCACCTGCGATGGAAGTTTCGAGCAGGTTGGAGTTGATAGCTTGCTGAGCTGCATCGAGCGCACGTGCTTCGCCCGAAGAGATACCGATGCCCATCATAGCCGTGCCCGCGTCCTTCATGACCGTGCGGATATCCGCGAAGTCGAGGTTGATGAGACCCGGGATGGTGATGAGGTCGGTAACGCCCTGAATGCCCTGACGCAGCGTATCGTCTGCGATACGGAACGCATCGAGCATGCTAGTTTTCTTGTCGACGATCTCGAGCAAGCGATCGTTCGGGATGACGATGAGCGTGTCGACCTTCATGGAAAGGAAGTCGATGCCCTGCTCTGCCTGGTTGCGACGGAGACGACCTTCGAAGCTGAAGGGCTTCGTGACGATGCCTACGGTAAGTGCGCCGATCTCTTCACGGGCGATCTCGGCAACGACTGGTGCAGCGCCCGTGCCCGTGCCGCCGCCTTCGCCAGCAGTAACGAACACCATATCAGCATCAGCGAGCGCTTCACGGATCTCTGCGCGAGATTCCTCTGCTGCCTGGCAACCGATCTCAGGATTCGCACCTGCACCCAAACCGCGCGTAAGCTCTTCGCCGATGTGGATGGTCTTGTCTGCATCAGAGAGCAGCAGCGCCTGGCGATCGGTATTCACTGCGATGAATTCAACACCGCGCACGCCCGCTTCAACCATGCGGTTGACCGCGTTCGTGCCGCCGCCGCCAACTCCTACAACCTTGATGACTGCAAGATTATCAGCGCCTAATATTTGTTGCATAACATGCCCGCTTTCAATATTTAAAAAATCATACGTACGGGAATGCCTACCCGCGAATACTTGGATTAATTGTACACAAGAGCCGATTGATTGAAAACAATAAACTGCTCAAATGTAACTAAACTGCACGCCAGATCGGTTTATTCACCGTGCGCACGTTGATATAAGCGATCTTGCCGGGGTGCTCACGCATGAGCTCCAGACAGACGCGCTCCTTATCGCGAATATCCGATGAATCGCCGAATGCGATCTCGACCCCATTATTCAAGGTGAGCGCGGTTGAATCAGAACTTGCCGCAGAGACCGACTTCACCTGGTCGGCAAGTTCGGTCGACATGCCATCGATGATAGCAAGGGCATTCGAGATGTTGGGATTGTTACATTGCGAACCAGCCTCAGGAACGGCACCATACGGCACGCTCGAAATGTGCAGCGCTGCATCGACATCTTCGTAGACCTGTGGCGCGAGCTGCTGACCCTCTTCGCTGTTGCGGTCGGGGATCTGCATGAGCCACGTACCATCCGAGGCGAGCGCCCAGGTTTGCTGGTTGTCGTTGTCGTCGATCACCACATCGACCACCGCCACGATATCGCGCTCGGTGATGTTCAAGTTGAGTGTGTCAGGGAAATGGCGCTCGACAGAAGCATCCAAGACCCAAGGGTTCGATTCAAGACGCCCTTCGATGCCACCCGCATCCACATTGAGCAGCGTCGTTCCCTCAGGCACCGCTGCAAGCTCCGCGGTCTCCTGGTCGGTAAGATGATGAACACCCGAAACGGTGATCTTGTTCACCGGGAACAAGTCCGTGCGGCTCAAGATAAAGAGTCCCACCGCCATCACCGCCACGATGATCACCACCACAATGCCGATGATGAGCCCCTTGCGCGATTTCTTCTGCTGGGTTTGACGGCGATTCGAACGCACCTGAGAAACGCTCACTGAACGCAACGGCTCGTTACGATACGTCTGACGCGCTGATCCTCTTCCCTGTGCGCGTGAACCCTGCCCTGCAAGATAACTGCTATCGACATTAGGAAGGCTCGAACCATAGCTTGACGTGCGCCGCGAATTCGCATGCGAAGAGACGGGAGCAGGACGGGTATTGCGCGCGCGATTAGAAGGAAGCGATACGTTCGCATCACGATAAGCGCTGTGCGAAACACGCCGTTGTGGAGGTCGAGCGGCAGTTTGCTTCTTGGCGCCTGCACGATTGTTCTGAGGCATGCGCACCGAACGATCCTGGCTCGGACGTCCCTTGACCGAAGAAGGCAAGGCTGAGGTCTTATCAGCTCTTGAATTCTTCTTCGAACCCAAGGAATTTGACCTCCGGTTGAAGTTCGATGCCATAGTGTTCCTTCACCTTTTCTTGTGCGCGCTTGATGAGCGCAAGCACGTCAGATGCGCAAGCCTTGTTCTTGTTCACAATAAAATTAGCATGTTTTTCCGAGATTTGTGCGCCTCCACACATACTCCCCTTAAGCCCCACTTCATCGATAAGAGCGCCGGCTGAAGCATCTTCGGGATTCTTGAACACGCTTCCACAAGAAGGGTATTCGAGCGGTTGCGAGGCTTTGCGCCGCTCAAGGAGCGTACGCATCTTATCGTGGATGTTGCCTGAGAGCGCTGGGGTAAGCTGCAGTTCGACTTCGACGATGATCTCGTCGGGCGCAAACGACGTGGAGCGATAAGCCCATTCGATGTCGCTCGGCGCATAGCGCTTCAAGCCCTGATCAGGTGCGAACGTGGTAACGGATACCACACGCGATCCGATCCAATCGTCTTTCGTCCCTGCGTTCATGCGTACCGCGCCACCCACGCTTCCCGGAGTTCCGACCGCGAATTCCATGCCGCTATATCCCCGATGGAAGACTTCTTGAACCAGGCGAGACAAGGTGGTACCGGCACCCACGACCACGCGTGCGTTCTCTTCGTCGAACTTCCAGTTCCTGAACTCACCGGCAAGCACGATGACCGCACCCTTGAAGCCTGCGTCGGAAACGAGGAGATTGCTCCCCTTGCCCACAACGACCCAGGGGCATTCGTCGGCTTTGCAAGCAGTGAGCACCGCCGAAAGAGCCGCTGGCGAATTCACGAGGATATAGGCGCGCGCAGGGCCGCCGATGCGATAGCTCGTATGTTTGGAAAGCGGTTCGTCTAAGCGGATCTCGCCGTCGAAGCTATCCTCGAACCGCAGTAATTCAAGATCAGAAGCGTGTCGCGCCATCAGTCGCGATCCTCCAATTCACGTTCTTTAAGAGCAGCGAGCAGCTCGGGGCCGATCGCGGTCACATCGCCCGCGCCCATCGTGATGATCAGATCGCCCGGCTCGAGCACCTCGAGCAGCGCTGGCACTACCTTCATGCGATGCGGAACGAACGAAGTCTGCTCGGGATGCCCTTCGTGATCGAGTACCACCTGCATGAACGTTGCTCCCGTAACACCAGGGACCGGTGCTTCGCCTGCCGAATACACATCCATGAACGTGACGCGATCAGCTTTATCGAAGGCACGTCCGAATTCATCGCGCAGCACTTCGGTGAAGAGCTTCACGCGTGAATAGCGATGCGGCTGGAAGAGCACGTGCACATGATTGAAATCGAGCGATTTGGCCGCTTCGATCGTAGCAGCGATCTCGGTAGGATGATGCGCATAATCGTCCACGATGGTGATGCCACCAGCCTCGCCCACGCGATCGAAACGACGACGCACGCCTGCGAAATCCTTCAACGCTTCAACCGCTGCAGCAACATCGAATTCGCGCGCCCACATGAGCGTGAGCACACCTGCAGCATTGAGCGCATTGTGGCGCCCCGGATTCTGCTTGATCTGGCAGCTATACGAATTGCCATCAGGCAGGGTGATATCGAATGAAGTAGCCAGGCCATGGGTCTGGTAATTCGAAACGGTCGTGTCGAATGCTTCACCGAATCCATAGGTGTAGATCTTGCGGCCAGTGGAACGCGCAACGCGCACCAGCGCCTCATCTTCACCGCAAACCACGCAACAGCCATCTTCAGGCACGAGCGTCATGAAATCGCTAAAGAGCTTATAGATCTCGTCGAGGTCTTCGTAGTGATCAAGATGGTCGGCCTCGATGTTCGTGATGAGCACCGCGCTCGGGTCGAGATGGATGAACGACTGATCGCTCTCATCGGCTTCGACCACGTAGTATTCACCCTTGCCACTATGCGCGTTCGAATTGTACGCACGCACGATACCACCGATCAGAAACGTTGGATCGAGCCCGATCCCATCGATGAGCGATGCGAGCATGGAAGAAGATGTGGTCTTGCCATGCGTACCTGCCACTGCGAGCGTGGATTTGCCCACACCGAGCGCTGCGAGCATCTTGGCGCGATGCCAGATCTCTATGCCCGCCTCACGCGCGGCCTTCAGTTCAGGATTGTCTTCTCGGATCGCTGTGGAAACGACCACGATATCGGGATCGACAGCGGGGATATTCTCGGCCCGCTGACCAATGAAGATGCGGATGCCAGCATCCTTCAGTTGATTGGTATAGCGACTTTCGCGCAGATCGGAGCCAGATACGCTATGACCCTGCTCCTGCGCAACATGAGCGATACCGCTCATGCCCACACCACCGATGCCGATGAAATGGATCTTCTTCTTGTCGAAATGACTCACGCACTGCCTCCTCATCCGCACCACATTGTAAAGGATTAGCGCGTCTTCGCTGCCGCCAATACCACATCTGCCAACTTCGCGGCTGCGTCCTGCGTCTCAAAGGTCGCCGCCGCCTTGCGCATGGAATCGCGCAGTGTTTCGCTGCCGATAAGATCGAACACCTGCGTAGCGAATTCGTCCGATTCCACGTCCGCGTCCGCGATCATCAAGGCTGCACCGCGCTCGACATAGGCCTTCGCGTTGGTAGTTTGGTGGTCGGCCGTTGCATAGGGAAATGGCACAAGCAGCGCCGGGATACGGCGTGCAGAGATCTCTGCCAGCGAAGTGGCACCTGCACGCGAAACGACCATATCACAGGCCGCCATGGCCTCGCCCATATGGTCCTGGTAGCCGAGCACCTGGTAACGCGCGCGCTCCGCCTCGCTCAGATCGAGCGCAGCTTCGACCGTCTCCAGTTCCTTCGGACCGGTAACGTGCATAATATAGAGATCATCGACCGCAAGAAGCCGATCCTTGAGAGAGGCAATGGCGCTGTTCAGATGACGCGCGCCTAAGCTTCCCCCGAATACGAGCAGCATGAGCGCATCTTCAGGAATGCCCAAATAGGCACGTCCTGCTTCGCGCGTAGAGGCGAAGATCGATTTGCGCACCGGGTTTCCCGTGATCACGATCTTGCTCTTATCCGCCACCTGCTCGCCTGCAACTTCGTAGGTGAGCGCAACTTGCGCAGCCCCCTTCGAAAGATACGCATTCGCCATACCCATGACGGAATTCTGCTCATGGATCACGAGCGGAATACCGAGCGCTTCTGCCGCCCGACTCACCGGGATGCACACATATCCGCCGAACGCGACCACCACATCAGGCTTGATCTCGGCGAACCACTCTTTCGCGCGCTTCGTGCTCTTCTGAATGGTGCGCAGCGCTTTGGGCAGCGTGAGCGGATGAGCGCGATCGAACCCGCTCGCCTCGAAAGCTTTGAATGGCAGCCCCGCTTCTTTCACCAAACGCGCCTCGACGCCTTGCGGCGTGCCCGCATAGAAGACCTCATGGCCTTGCTCTTCCAGCGTCTCAGCAAGTGCGAGCGCAGGATTGATATGACCGGCGGTACCACCACCTGAAAGCACGATACGCATGTGCGCTCCTTACTATCGCCTCTTTGAGCGTTGATATCCCCCGCCATCGACCGAAGAAACAACGTGAAGCTTTTCGCGTCGCTCCTGGTAAGGCGTTTCAGCAGGCTCGCTCGTGAATGAAACCGACAGGATGATGCCGACGATCAACAGCGAGCTGATGAGCGACGAACCACCCGATGATATGAAAGGTAACGGTTTGCCCGTGATCGGGAAGAAACCGATCACGCAAAGGATATTGATGAAGGCTTGCGCTACGAGCATGGTCGTGAGCGCACCGGCGATGAGCATGCCATAATTCGTGGACGCATCCTTCGCAATGCAATAGCCCCCGTAGAGAAACACCACGAAGAGCGCGACCACCACCATCGCACCGATAAGACCGAGCTCTTCGCCGATGATCGCGAAGATGAAATCGGTCTCTGCTTCAGGAAGATATTGAAGCTTCTCGTAGGAATTACCCAAGCCCACACCGAAGAGCCCGCCTGATGCGAGCGCCTGAAGTGAATGCACGATCTGATAGCCATCACCTTCAGCATTCCCCCACGGATCGAGGAAGGTGAGAAAGCGTGTCATACGATATGGAGCAGCCGCAATCGCCGCAACAACGAGTGCTGCAATGAGTACGAGCAACAGTACGATCCAACGAGCCGGCACGCCGCCTAGGATAAGAATTGCAAAGATGGCCACCAAGCAGATGACCGTGGTACCCAAGTCGGACTGAAGCACGAAGAGCAGCGCAAGTGGCGCCACGATGAAGATCGCACAACGCACGAACACCTTGAGCGCATCCATGCCTTCGTTGAATTCAATCATGATACGCGCGCTCATGAGCACGAGCGCGATCTTCATGAACTCGGCAACTTGAATGGATACAGGTCCGATATAGAGCCATCGCTTCGCACCGAGCGCTTCTTTACCTAATGCAGCCGTAGCGAGAATGCCTAGAACGCAAAGCCCCCAAAAGGCGTAAACAACGAATTTCGAGGTCATGAATTCGAATCCAAACGCTTTGGAAGCAACGATCACGCCAACGCAAATCGCAACGCCTATGAGTGCAAAGATGATCTGCTTGATAGTCTCGCCATAGGCATCGCCCTGCTCGACGAACGCCGTCACCGACGATGCTGAAAACACCATGACCAGACCAAGCACTACCAGAGCCGCCGTGGAAAGAATGACCATCAAGCGCGGAACCGTCACTTCTTTCGAAGCGCGTTGCAGAAGAGAATGAGAGGGCGGAGGTGTGCGATTGGAGTGTGTTTGTTGCGCCCGTGCCATAGCTTATGCCGAACCTTCCCGCTCGCGCGCTCGAGCGGCCACGAGCTCTTTAAATATCTCGCCGCGTTGCTCGAAGCAGGTGAATTCGTCAAATGATGCGCATGCTGGCGAAAGCGCGATAATGTCGCCCGGCTCTGCCAGCGCAAGCGCCTTATCAAACGCTTCAGCCATATGCGGTGCCTCATGATGCGGCAACGAAGAGAGGGCGAACGCCTCCAAGAAACGCGGACCCGCTTCGCCATAGCAGACGACCGCCTTGCAATGTTCGCTCGCAACTTCGACGAGCTCGGCAAGGTCAGTTCCTTTATCGTCGCCACCCAAGAGCACGATAGGCTTGCGCGGAGCGAAGGCCGCGAGCGCCTTCAAGGTCGCATCCACGTTGGTCGCCTTGGAATCGTTATAGCACTCAACACCGCCCACAGTGCCGCACGCCTCAATGCGATGCTCAAGCGCGGTGAAGCTCTTCAGGCCCGCGCGCACCTCATCGATCTCAACACCCACCGCGAGTGCTGCTGCGGCGGCTGCGAGCGCATTCGAAATGTTGTGCTCACCAGGAATCTGCAGTTCGTTCATCTCGATGAGAGGATAGGTTGCCCCGTCGAATTCAACGACGAGTTCTGCACCATCCACGAAGGCGGCATTCTCGGAACCGCAGGCATCGATCATGCTGGTGAAAAGCCCTTCGGCGGTACCGATAGGGATGTAGGAGAACCCACGCTCTTCGGCAGGAATGCTCTTGAGTTCGCGCACGTAACCACGCACGATATGGTTCATCGCGTCCATCACGGCCACTCCGCCGCTGCGCGCAAGGTTCGCGTAGATGCGCTGTTTCGCCGCGCAGTACTCCTCGAAGCTCCCGTGCCATTTCAAATGATCGGGCGTGATGTTGAGCAGCACTGCCACGTCGGGCGCAAGATCTTTGGTGGAGGCAAGCTGATAGGAAGAGACCTCGGCGACAAAATAGTCGGTCTCGCCCTTGCTCACCGCTTCGATACAGGTGTCGCCGATGTTGCCCACTGCCTGCGCGCGCCAACCTCCGCTGCGCAGCAAATGCGCGCAAAGCGCGGTAGTGGTGGTCTTGCCATTCGTGCCGGTGATGGTGATCCAGGTTGAATCGGCAGCGCTCTCGCGCCAGGCGAATTCAACTTCGCTGATCACTTCTTTCGCATGGGCAGCTGCGTTCTGGTAGAAATCGGAGAATTGAGAGATACCGGGGCTTGCGATACAGAGATCGAAGCTGCCGGAAACTTCTATCGTGTCGAAGAAGACCTGAGCACCAGCTGCTTCGAGCGTTGCTGCGAACGCGCGCGCATCCTCAGAAGAAGCACCTGCATAGACGCAAAACACCTCAAGGCGCTCTTGCTGCGTGAGGAGATAATCGCACACCGCTCGACCCGTCGTTCCGAGACCGAGCACCATCACCTTGCCCAGTATTTCAGGAGCCGCTTTTCGGTCAGCGCACATCGATGAATTTTCGCTCATGGACGATCCTTCCTCTCGCTCGGGCAGATGATGCCTGTCTCTAGGCTACCATCGTTTGGGCAAAGAAGATGCAGAATCCGACCGCAGCGAAGCATGCCGAGATGATCCAGAAACGCACGACCACCTTCACTTCGCTCCATCCACGCTTTTCGAAATGATGATGAAGCGGTGCCATAAGGAACAAACGCTTCTTCGTACGCTTGAAGTAGAACACCTGAATCATGACTGAAAGCGCCTCGATCACAAAGAGCCCACCGATGATAAGCGAGATGACCTCAGTCTTCGTAACGATAGCGATACAGCCGAGCGCCATGCCGAGCGCGAGCGAACCCGTATCACCCATGAAAATGTCGGCTGGGTAAGCGTTGAACCACAGAAAGCCGATGCAGCAACCTGCGATAGCCGCACCTACGAGCGCTGCATCGAGCATACCCAAACGATACGCGATAGCCGCCATAACAAGGATCGCCATCATGACCGTGCCCGCTGCAAGACCGTCGAGACCGTCGGTAAGATTGGTCGCATTCGAAAGCCCCATGAGCAGGATGTCGCAGAAGATCAGATAGAGCCACGGAATGCTGAACTGCCCTGCGGGAACATCGAAGGGAAGCGTAGTGGTAAGGATGCCGAAATCGAGCGTGGCAACGAAGGGAATATCGATGGTAGGCGCAACGCCAAGCCAATTCACCACCGCGAGCACAAATGCGGTCGAGATGAGGAACTGCCCGATGAGCTTCGCTTTCGGAGTGAGACCGAGCGAACGCTCCTTCGCCACCTTCGAAGCATCGTCGATAAGTCCAAGCACACCAGTAAGGATGATCGCCAGCATGATGAAGGTAGTATCGAGCTCCGGAGCGGCAAGCAAGAATACGGTGATCGCCATTGCCACGAGCATGACCACGCCACCCATGGTGGGCGTTCCCTGCTTCACGAGGTGGCTTTCGGGACCATCGGCGCGGACCTGTTGTCCGATCAGGTGCTTCTTCAATCCCCTGATCCAAAACGGCATGAGCACCATCGTGACGAGCGCGCCCAAGAACACCGCAAGGAACACGGTGAAGGTCGGATACTGTGCATACACTGCAAGCATTATGCTAATAGCCCCCTGACGATGCGTTCCAGCTCCATGGAGTGAGACGCTTTGACCAGCACGGCATCTCCTGGTTCGAGATGGGTGTCCAATTCGTTGAGCGCCTCCCCCCGCGTCGCGACCGACACGAGGTGGTCAGCGGGAAAACCCGCCTCGAGCGCACCACGAGCGATAGAGCGCGCCAACTCCCCCACGCAGATGAGGTAGTCGAGCTTTTGCGTAGCAGCGAACGTGCCGACCGCTTCGTGACAAGCCTCGGCGAAACTGCCGAGCTCGCCCATATCACCTAATACAGCATAGCGTTTGTGCTTCACGTTAAGCGCGGAAAACATGGCCAGTGACGCACGCATCGAATCGGGGTTCGCGTTATAAGCATCGTTGATGATCGTGATATCGCCCTTGCCCTGCAGGATCTCCTGGCGCCCCGCTTCGGGCGCGGATGTTTTGAGCGCTTCGGCAATGCGAGCCGGATCAACCCCTGCCTGCCAGGCTAACGCTGCCACCGCACTCGCATTCGAGACATTATGAACACCGCGAAGACCCAGTTCACAAGCGAGCGCTTTCGCTTCGCCGGGGAAATGGAGTGAAAAATGCGCACAGCCAGCACCATCGAGCTCGATGTCGTTTGCCCATACGCAGGGCACGCCCTCATTGGTTTCGGCAGCAAAGGTTCCCGAGCCATCGAAGTAGATCACTCGGATGCTGCGCTTTGCTGTTTGTGCGGTCTCGCAGACGAAGAGCGTGTTGTCGTCGGCATAGTTCAGGACCGCAAGCCCCGTTCCTGCAGGCAGCGCTTCGACTGCTTCAGCTTTCGCCGCTGCGATCGCCTCACGCGAACCGAGAAGCTCGATGTGGCACTCGCCCGTGTTGGTGATGAGCGCGATCTCGGGCTTTACGAAATCGCACAGCTCTCGCAGCTGCCCCGATCCGCGCATTCCCATCTCAACGACCACGAAATCGGTTTCAGGATTTGCGTCCAAAAGCGTTTTGGGCACGCCAAGCTCATTATTCTGGTTGCCTTTGGTCGCCACCACCTTGAAGGTGGTCGCGAGGACATCGCGCAAGAGATTCTTCGTGGTGGTCTTGCCGGTCGAGCCAGTGAGCGCGACAACGGTGCCCTTGATGAAACCGCGCCAACCGCGCGCAAGATCAGTGATAGCAGAGAAGGTCGAACTCACCTCAAGGATCGCAGCGCCCATCTCGTGTGCGAGGATGCGGGTACTCTCAGGCACTCCCTGCATACAAAGGATGATGTGCGCGCCCTTCCGCAGTGCCTCGTCGATGAAATCGTGTCCATCGACGCGCTCTCCCGGAAGCGCTACATAGACGAAATCCTCTTGCACATCGCGCGAATCCCACGTGATCCCGAGCGCCAGCTGCGAGGGATCGAGCGCCTCAACGATCACGGTAGCGCCAGTGAATTCTGCAATCTGTTTAGAATTGAGCCTCATCGCTACTGATCGAGCTCCTTGAGCGCTTGACGCGCGACCGCACGATCATCGAAGGGGTGCTTCGTCGTACCGATGATCTGATAGTCTTCGTGGCCCTTGCCCGCGATGAGCACAGAATCTCCAGGGTGCGCAAGCGAGAGCGCATGCTCAATCGCGCGTTTGCGATCGGGCTCGACGCTGAAACGCTCACCGCATTCCTGCATGCCGGCAACGATATCCTCGATGATCGCATCGGGCGATTCGGTACGGGGATTATCAGAAGTGACCACTGCGAAGTCTGCCGCGAGCGCTGCTTTACCCATGAGCGGACGTTTGGTCGCGTCGCGATCCCCTCCGCAGCCGAACACGACGATAGTCTTGCCTTTCGTAAGCTGCTTGACCGACGCGAGCGCTTTTTCGATCGCATCGGGCGTATGGGCGTAATCCACATACACCGCGATCTCACGCGCGCGATCCGAACCCTCGCCCGCCTCGAGCATCACGTGCTCGATGCGTCCCGGCACCGGCGGCACATCGCTCAAAGCACGTGCGATATCATGCGGCGCGAAGCCAAGTTCGAGCGCAATACCGAAGGCGGTCATCACGTTCTCCACATTGAATTTGCCCACGAGCGGATACTCGAAGGCGATCGCTTCCCCCCGCACGCCAAGCACAATGCGCGTGCGTGCGACATCGTAAGCGATCTCGATCGGATGAACGTCAGCGTTCTCGGCGAATCCGGTCGTGATCACCTCATCGCCCTGTTCAAGTGCATCGGCAACGAGTCGCTCTCCCCACGTGCTGTCGATATTGATGACGCGTTTCGCAGGATAATCCGCAGAAAAAAGCCGCCGTTTCGCAGCAAAATACGCCTCGAACGTCTTGTGATAGTCGAGGTGATCCTGCGTGAGGTTGGTGAATGCGGTGACCGCGAAGGTCGAATCCCACACGCGATCGAGATCGAGCGCATGCGAGCTTACCTCCATGGCCACCACTTCGCATCCTGCATCGCGCATCTCAGCGAAGATATGTTGCAAGTCGCACGATTCCGGGGTGGTGTGATCGGCAGGCAACGCTTTGCCTGCGATATCGATCCCCACCGTGCCGATCATGCCGGTGGTCTTCCCCAACGTTGAAGCAATGTGCTCAACCAGATGGGCGGTCGTGGTCTTACCGTTCGTTCCCGTGATTCCTACGAGAGAAAGATCTTGAGTTGGCATTCGATAGAAGTGAGCCGCAAGATGAGCCATTGCCTTGCGCGTGTCGTTAACGAGGATGAAGGTAACATCGTTATCCCCCTTCACTTCGAGCATGCGCTCGACCACTAATACCGTTGCACCACGATCGACGGCGTCCTGCGCGAAGGCATGCCCGTCAGCTTTCAAGCCAACGATGCAACAGAACGCATCTCCGGGACTCACCTGATCACTGCGATATGCGACCCCCAAGATAGGTCGATCGGCATCGCCGATGATCGTAGCGTGTGTGTGGTCGAAGAGTTCTGCGCAGGTTCGATCTGTCATAGCCGTCCTAGTCTTGCGTGATGTTGTAGCGATCGATCGCAAATTCCATTATATCCTGAAAGGCAGGTACGGTCTTTCGTTCGCCAGGCACCTCGTTCGCACCAACGAAGCATACGAGCTTCGTCGAAGCGTCAGGCAGATAACCGACGAATGAGATATTGTACGCGTCTTTCTTATAGCCTCCATTCGGGCTAGCGATCTCTGCCGTGCCCGTCTTGCCAGCCACACGATAGCCCTCGATCTGAGCTTGCGTGCCCGTGCCTTTTTCAACGACCGCCTCGAGCATGCCATCGAGCTTATCGATCGCTGAATCGTTATCCACGATCTTCTCGGTAGGATATTCGAGCTCCTCGCTCTTCGACGGCACGTCGATCAAGAAATGCGGCTGCGCGATCGTACCGTTGTTGGCGAGCATACCGTAGAAGCGCATGATCTGGATCGGGCTCATTTCAACACCCTGACCGAAACTGATGTTGTAACCTTGTACCTCGGTCCACTTATCGCGCGGTGCCAAGTAACCATTCACTGCACCGGGATAGTCGATCTTCGTGTCTTCGACGATCCGATACTTCTGCAGGTATTCATAGAACTTCGAGAAGGTAAGCTCCTTCGCGATCAACGACATGCCGATGTTCGATGAATCAGCCATGATAGTGGTCGCGGTCATGTCCTCATCGGGGCGTTCGTGCGAGTCGGTGATCTTATGATCCCCTACTTCAAGAACAGCAGGACAGAAGTAACTCTTGTCTGGCTCCACCGTTCCCTCTTCAAGCGCCGCAAGCATCGCAATCGGCTTGAACACCGAACCTGGCTCATAATGTAACGAGATGCCAGAAAGATTCGTTGCGCCTTCTTTCACTGAAGACAGATCGGTAATATCGAAGGTAGGTGCTGAAGCGCACGCGAGCATCTCGCCCGTCTCAGCATTCATAACCGCACCGAATCCCGTTTTACCGCCAACCTCATCAGTTCGTTTGACCACCGCTTTTTCAACGCGTTCTTGCAGCTCGACATCGATCGAGATGACAATGTCCTGGCCATTCACCACTTCTGCTTCGATCTTCGTCGCGCCAGGAACCGGCACGCCTTCTTTGCTGTACATAGTGGTCTTCTTGCCTGGCGTTCCACCGAGAATATCGTTGTAGTAGAGCTCAAGACCCGAGATCGGCTGGCCTTCGTTGTTTACCACGCCGATCAGCTGGCTGGCGATCGAGCCGCACGGGTAGATGCGCTTATTGGTCTTCTCGTAGTCAAAGCCATCGATTCCCAGATCCTTCACCGCTTCGAGCTGCTTTTCATCTGCTCCCTTGAATAGATAGACGAAATTGGTATCCTGCTCGATCTTCTCGCGGTATTCCGAAGCATTGCCACCGCATACCTGCACCAGCGTGCTCACGAGCCTATCGATCTGCTCAGGATCTTGCAGTTTATGCGGATGACAGAAGAAATTGTAAGCATCGACCGTGGTCGCAAGCACCACGCCATTGCGATCGTAGATCGTTCCGCGGCGCGGTTCGACATCTACCGTAACGGTACGCTGCGAATCGCTGGCATGCTCGATGGCATGCGCGTCGATGATCTGCACCCACACTAAACGTCCGAACACGATGATCGCGATCGCAAGAACGACCACAAGCAAGATGCTCAAGCGGTGCGGACTCGTTTCGAACGTAGCGGCAGCATGCGTTGTATACGAAGAAGACGCAGGCACCTGAGCCTTGCGTCGCGTGCGAGGTGAAGCGTTACGAGAAGGTTTTCCCGAACGGGGATTCTTCGAATACGGCATAGGACCTACTCCAATGCGGCAACAGCTGCGATGCTTTCCGTAAGAGAGATATTGCCACTCGCATCGAAGGCCACTACATCGGGTTCGAGCGTGATCGTTGAAGCAGTTGCGGGAGCAGCCATCTTAAGCTGATCAGCAGCGATAGTACGCAGATTGCTCGGCGATGCGATAAGGCTCTTCTGAACGGCAAGCGATTGACCATCAGAGCGCATGGTTGCGATCTCCGAACGTAGTTCGCTCGAAGCAGATGCTGCACTATACGCCGCAGAGGCGAGTCCCACTTGAATGAAACCAATGCAAAGCACCACTGCCAAAGCGGCAACGATCACTTTAACAACAAGAACATGGAAGTCGGTAAGGCCATGTTGGATTTCATGCTTATGCCCCGGTACTACACGAACGGGAGGCTGCTGGTGTTCACGCACCGGGCTTTGCACGGCAGTATCGTAACGATATGCGGGTGCTCCTGCCACAGTTCTCACCAACCTTTCGGCACTGTATCTCTATACGAGCGAACGCGCAGAATGCAAGTGGACTGCGTGCTCATGAGGATAATTCGTCAAGGCGCTTTGCGATGCGCAGTTTCGCACTTCTGCTTCGGGGATTGCGGGCAACCTCTTCAGCGTTCGGCACGATGGGCTTGCGGGTGATGATCTCGAGTATCGGCTTGTTTCCACACACGCAGACGGGCAGATCGGGCGGACAGGTGCAACCTTTGGCGTACTCTTTGAAAGTATCTTTGACGATGCGATCTTCGAGCGAATGATAGCTGATGACCGCGATGCGTCCCCCTGGAGCAAGCCAACGGATCGCCGCTTCCAATCCACTGCGGAGCATGTCGAGCTCCCCGTTCACTTCGATGCGCAACGCTTGAAACGTTCGTTTGGCCGGATGCCCGCCGCTCCTTCTGGCAGAGGCGGGTATCGCAGCCTTGATGATCTCGACAAGCTGCTGACTTTCTGTGATAGGCGCCTTTTCGCGGGTTTTCACAATAAATTCCGCGATGCGGTTAGCCCATTTCTCGTCTGAATATGACCGGATGATCCGAGCGAGATCTGTTGCGTTTTTGGTGTTGATGATCTCTGCTGCGGTTATGGTGTGTTTACTCGGATTCATCCGCATATCGAGTGGGCCATTTTCCTTAAAGGAAAAGCCGCGAGAAGGCGTATCGATCTGCACAGAGGAAACGCCAATATCGAAGAGGATCGCATCGATCTGGGGAACTTCCGCTTCGACCAATAATTCGTCGAGCATGCCGAAGTTTCCATAGAGAACATCGATTTCTGGGCGTATCTCATCTGGCAAGGCAAAAAGCCGTGCAGTTGCTGCATCGAGTGCTACCTGATCTTGATCGATGCCGATGAGGTGACCGGTTGCCCCGATCAGCTTGGCTGCTTCGAGCGAATGCCCCGCGCCACCAAGCGTCGCATCGACAAAGGTCTTGCCCGCCGAAAGCTCTAAACCTGAGAGACATTCATCGAGCAGAACAGGTATATGCCGATATTCGTTTGTCACAGTGCAAGCTCTAGGATTCGCTCATCAGCGATGCCAGATCGACAGAGCCGACGAAATCATCCCAACGCTTCGCGTCCCAGATCTCAAAATGATCTTCATCACCGACGAACACCACGTCTTTGTCCAGCCCGGCGATCTCTCGCTGAGCGGGGGTAAGGTGGATGCGGCCCGAGTTATCAATCTCGCAGTTCCTCACGCGAGAATTGAGTACCTTACGTAGAGCAGACTTACGTTTGCTGCTAACGTCAAAACCACCTTCGCCTTCGAAGAGTCCTTCTACCCAATTCGAGTAGTCATCCACTTCAAAGACATACAGACATTGGTTTTCCGGGTCAGGAGTGATCCTGAGATCCTGTGAGAGCACTTTCCTGAAAGATGAAGGAAGCGACAGGCGTCCCTTGGCATCCATCTTGTGACGGTATTCGCCTAAGAGTTCGCTCACTCCTCCTCCTCTCAAAATAAGACTCTCCGCTGCAATGTATTTTAAGTCCATCAGCCCCACATTGCAACACAAAATGCATTTTTGCCCCACTTTGTTCCCACTTTTACCACCACTTTTGGTACAAGTATTGAACTTGGCACTATATGTTGTGGTCTGTTATTTCATTTTTAGCTAGATTTTGTTATGCCGTTGGTGGAGCAAAGTGGAGCGTTTTTTGGAGATTTGCTGACACAAGGCGCTCTGAAAGCCATTTTTGCGCTTGTTTTTTCAGTTTTCAGACGAAAATGGTTCGAAGTGGGAGCAAAGTGGAAACGCCCAAAAGCAGGCGAGCGAAGGCCCTAGGAGAAGCGTTGTTTAGCTGCTGCCGAAAGCATCCGTACGAACAAAAGAGCGCTTAGCGGTGCAGGAGTTTGCTCTTGAGCTTACCTAAAATCGAGCCGAGCAGCTGGTACTCGGGAACGCGCAACACCTTGCAAAGCCCGAATGCGATAACCAACCCCAAGATGCCACAAACGCACACGATCGCGACCGCTTCGAAAATAGCTGCTGCCCCTCCAAGCGGGAATGCCGCAAGCACGCCTTGCGATGCGAAGAACACCACCACACCAGCAATGATGCTCGCAACGAGCGTCTTCACGAACATGCTCGCGATACGCTTGTTGCCATACGAGCCGACCTTGCTGCGCACGATCAGCGAGCACACTACGAACATGACACCGTAGAAGAAGAAGTCCGTTACGGGAATACCTACCAGCCCCACGGGCCCAGAACAGAGATACCAGTAGAAGAAGACCTGCACGAAGCGCAGCGCAAAATCCACGAGCGCGAACTGGACGAACTTGCGCATAGCAGCGAAGACGCGATACATATACATGTAGCCTGCATAGAAGGGCAAGCTGAGCGTCCAGAACATAAGGATGATGCCGACGCTCTGCGTATCTTCAGCGGAGAACGCACCTGCCTGGAACATCTGCATGAGCGGGAAAGCCAGCGAACACACCATGGCAGCGAGCGGGATCATGAGGAAGAACGTATTGCGCAAGCCACTCGAAACAAAGCGACGGAAACCCGGCCAATCGTCACGCGCGGCGCAATCCGAAAGCTCGGTCAAGAGCGTGGTGCCAAGCGATACCGCAATAACACCATAGGGCAACTGATACCACATCCAAGCGTAGTTCAACGTAGAAGGGCCGTTCGGCGTGGCCTGGAGCGCGAAAGCGTTCTTGCAGGAGAACGTGATCATCGTACCAGCAACATAGAGGAACATCGGCGCAGCTACCTTCAATGCTTCTACCAGCATGGGATCGCGCAGATTCACATACGCGCGCAAGCGCACGCCTCGTTTTATGAGCGCAGGAATCTGAGCACCGAACTGCACGAGCACGCCAAGCGATGTTCCCACCGCCAACCACCACATGGCAAAGGAGGGGTTCCACGAAGAGAGCGGCACATAACCGAACATGGTCACGATGACCACCAGATTGTTGAGCACGGGCGCGAGCGAAGGTGCCAAATACGATCGCTCCGCATTCAGGATGCCGGTGATGACCGCGCCCAATCCATAAAGCAAGATCTGCACGGCAAACACGCGGAAGAAGAAGATGGCCATCTCCTTCGCTGCTGGGTCTCCCCCGGCGAACGTTTGCGTCTCGATGACTTGCGCAGAGAAGATCGAGCAGGCAAGCGCCAGAAGCCCGAGCACGATCGTAGTGAGCGTAAGGATGTTGGAGGCGAACGTCTGCGCCCCGCTATCTCCGTTCTTTTCCTTCTGCAGTAGATAAAGTGGCAGGAATGCCGTGGCCAAGATGCCGGTTGCGGCAAGTTCGTAGATCATGGCCGGCATGTTGTAGGCAATGTTATACGCCGAGGCCAAAACCGTATTGCCCAGCGCGAATGCCATCGCCCATGTGCGCACCAATCCGGTCACACGCGAAGTGAGCGTTGCCAGCGTGATCAGGCTGGTGTTCTTGATGATATTCGAGCTTGAATCGTTTGCCACAGGTCCTCTTTGTGCGACTATAATGAGTAGACTCAATCAACCATAGTAAGGGAAGCCTAAGGGAAGTCACATGCGTGTTCTGATCGTTCGCAATAACTACAATCCAAAAGCGCTCGAAGCATCCCTTTTGCTCGAAGCGTTCTTCGATAAGCAGCACATCGACTATCAGACGTACGATCGTGACGACCTTCGGTCGAACTGTTCTATTATCGACCAATTCCCCACAAGTGAAGAACCAGCTTTCAATCTAGCGGTTGTTTTAGGGGGCGATGGCACGATCCTGTGCACCGCCAACCAGATCGGCACGCGCCGTATCCCCATCCTCGGCGTGAATTTCGGGCACCTCGGCTTCATGGCCAACCCCAACGATGAGGGTATCATCCAGATCGTGAGCGAGGCGCTCGCTGGCGAAGTATCCTATGAAGCACGCACCAACCTGCAAGTGGAGGTCTATTGCGAAAACGATCTCGATGCTACCGCGGCGAAGCAAGATGATTTCGAGGTCTATCCGCTCATCCATGAGAAGCCGAAGGCTCTCTCGGCTGAAAGCACCGATCCATCAGCGCATTCAGTCTTTGTTGACGAATCCACCAAAAGCGAAGGCTCCTGCGACCGCCATACCGCAGACCCAATCCTCAAAGGCGAAGGCGAACCGCAGCGCTTCTTCGCTCTAAACGAGATGGTCATCGCACGAGGCGATCAAGGCCGCATGATCGGGTTCAGCTACAGCGTTTCCGATTCACTCATCGCCAATATGCGCAGCGATGGACTTATCGTCGCTTCTGCCACAGGCTCTACCGGGTATGCGCTCTCTGTGGGCGGACCACTCGTTGATCCAAGCTATCAAGGACTTATCGTTGCACCCATCGCACCGCACACGCTTCAATCGCGCGCGCTGCTCACTGGCTCGTCCGACGTGGTTGAGATCGACCTGGACAGCTCGCCAGCAAGCCGTGCCGCTACGCTGTTCATCGATGGCGAGCGCATCACGTTCGACTCCCTTATCCGCAAGATCGTCGTGGCAACTGGCGAAGAGCCCACGCTCCTCTTGCGCTATCAGGCAAAATCCTTCTACGATTACGCCGCCGAAACTTTCTTCAAGCAATAAGGGACAAGCCTGCCTCGATCAGCGAACGTGGGCCGATTTGCGAAGCGCGCGAATAGCTCGATCATCTACGCGCTTCTATTTCAATTTGATTACAAGCATGTGAACGCACGTTTCGTTTTTCGTCCTGCGCGCATTTTCTCCTTAAAATTGAATAACGGTTGGACAGAGGTCAGCCCGTGGGAGCTCGAACGTCTTCCACGCAGGGTGTTCACCGTTAGGAGTATCATGGCTAAGCACATTTTCGTTACGGGCGGCGTAGTTTCATCGCTCGGCAAGGGCATTACCGCAGCATCGCTCGGACATCTGCTCAAAGCACGCGGCTACAAAGTGACCATGCAAAAGATGGATCCGTACCTAAACATTGATCCTGGCACCATGTCTCCTTTCCAGCACGGCGAAGTCTTCGTTACCGACGACGGTCAAGAAGCCGATCTCGATCTGGGACATTATGAACGCTTCATCGATGAAAGTCTCACTAAGGAATCCAACTTCACTCAAGGATCGATCTATCAAACGCTCATCGCGCGAGAGCGTCGCGGCGATTTTCTCGGTGGTACCGTGCAGGTCATTCCGCACGTGACCGAAGCGATCAAGGAACGCCTCTACCGCATTGCCGATCAAACGAATGCTGATATTGTCATCTCGGAGATCGGCGGCACGATCGGCGACATCGAATCGCTTCCCTTCATCGAAGCTGCGCGTCAATTCATGCGCGAACGACCTGCCGACGATGTCTGTTTCGTGCACGTGACGCTCGTGCCCTATATCGCTGCAGCTCACGAGGTGAAGACCAAGCCTACCCAGCACAGTGTGAAGGAGCTGCGCTCACTGGGTGTTCAGCCCGATTTCATCGTCTGTCGCTCCGATCACGAGATCTCGTGTGGCGTGCGCGAGAAGATAGCGCTCTTCTGCGATGTGGCACCGCGCGAAGTGCTTTCCTGTACCGACGCGCCTTCAATCTATGAGGTGCCCATCATGCTCGCCGCGCAAGACTTCGATGTGCAAGTGCTCGAGAAACTCGACCTGCCCGTTACTCCGATCGATCTCTCACCTCTCCAAATATTCCTCGACGCGCGCGCCGCTTGCAAAGACACGACGGATATCGCGATCGTAGGCAAATATGTGAGCCTGCCCGATGCGTACCTTTCGATCATCGAGGCACTTCATCATGCAGGTATTGCACAAGGCACCGATGTAGATGTGCACCTGATCGATGGCGAAGAGCTCACCCCTGAAAATGCCGACGAGCTGCTCGGTGAGATGCAGGGCATCTTGGTGCCCGGCGGTTTTGGGCAGCGCGCCTTTGAAGGCAAGATCGAAGCAGCACGCTATGCACGCGAACACGACATTCCGTTCCTCGGAATCTGCCTTGGCCTGCAAGCAGCTGTCTGCGAATTCGCTCGTAATGTGGCTGGCCTAAAAGGGGCAACGTCTGCTGAGTTCGACGAAGAAGCCCCCTATCGCGTGATCGATCTTATGCCCGAACAAGAAGACATCGAAGACAAAGGCGGCACTATGCGCCTCGGGGCCTACCCTTGCAAGGTTTTGCCAGGCTCGAAAGCACATGAAGCATATGGCGAAGAGCTCATCTATGAGCGCCACCGCCATCGCTACGAAGTGAACAACGCTTATCGCGACACGCTCACGAAAGCAGGGCTTACGATATCGGGCGTCTCGCCAGACGAGCGCTTGGTCGAGATGGTCGAGATCCCCGATCACCCTTGGTTCGTGGCAAGCCAAGGCCATCCCGAATTCAAAAGCCGCCCCACCAAACCCCATCCGCTCTTCGTAGGTTTTGTGAACGCTGCGCGTCAATAAAGCAATGCTTGAATAATCCCAACGAAGGCGTGTTCGCTATCGATGCGGTCGATTTGGCTGCGTGCGAATCTGGTCTTCGATGGATATATAACTAGTCTTCGGCCCGCTCATGATTCAATTATAGAAGCATTTTGTCACTCGTTAGTCCAGCTCCTTTGCCACCCCGATCATTTCTTCAAGTCCTTGGCAGGTCATACTGGCTTCATGCTTTGCTGATAGGTTGTCAAACTGCGCCGGATCAGCAAGTTCTACGCATCGCTGCAAAACATCAACGAGGTTTTCCTCAGGATCGAACGTAACGATCGGTAAATCATCGGGGAAAAATGCGCGGGTAGCATTCTCTGAAACCAAACCAGCAACGAACTCCAATGCGACCCATCTTTGATCTTCAGAATGATGCATCCCTTCAAATCGAAGAGCAGACATCAACTGGTCCATAGTCGGCGCGTCCGATGCGAACGCAGCGATCGATTGAGATATTTCTTTCATGAGCATGATGCTATCTCCTATCTAACAGTATTGGTCTTCACCATTTCTAGTACTTCCCACGTGAATTGCGCTTCGAGGAGAGATTCACGTAGATGATGATCGGCGTGATGACCAAGAAGATGATGATGGGCACATAGAACGGACAATCTTGCAAGAAATTCATGGAAAATAGCGCCAGTAGAACGGGGATAACCTGTTCGTTGGCGCATTTCTTCATGATGAACGCGGTGTCGCGATCCACCTTCACCGTCGAATCCAGATCGGTTATGCCAAGTTCAGTGCGGATCGGCAACGGGATCCCGATCGTCATATCGATGGGAGTATAGAGATTGTTCGCCTGCAGTTTGCTCTCATCTTCAATGGGAAAGACCTGGCAGATGCACTCTTTATCCTTGTAAGAGATGATGACATTGTCCATTTCATCAATGCCCAAATGCGCCATATTATCCTTCGTCATGCGAACCGCACGATCATTCTCATCATTGGCATAAGGGCGCCGACACATAAGCGAGAGCGTGCTCTTGCCCACATACAGATTCGCGATCCATCGGCCAATACGCTTGAAGATATTGCGTCTCTTCTTCCTGAGCACAATCGGCTTGATGACAATACTGGGCGGGAAGCAGCGCTCGAAAACTTTGCGTAAGTACGCCTCTTCAGGATGTGAGAGGCCCTCTTGGCGAATGGGCTCATGAGCAGGATAGGTCTTTTCGAGTATCGCCAGTCCATCAAGCGATCGCGGTTTCTCCTGATCAGCGGCTTGCATCGTATTTTCACACGCAGGTTGCTCTTCACTCGTTCCAGCAACCTGTTCTTCGGCTTTGATATACGCAACCACTTGCTGGCGCAGCTCGTCTTCAAGTCGACAGGGCAAGCGCTCGCCTAGCAGTATACGCTGCCTGCGGTTTAGCTTGATAACCCCCGCATCCAGCGAATCATCAAAAACAAGGTGGTTGGCTTTTACGATAAAGCTCTGGTTCGTGACCACGTCTTTTATTCCGAAGAGATCCGCGCCTTCAAGCAGTTCTTGAACTGCTCCTCCCTCGATCATCTTCGTGGAGATGACCACATCTTCCGAGCTGACCTTATCGATCGACTGCACACGAATCTTGTCGAAACGCGCATAGGGCGCTTTCCGAATGAAGACCTCGTAATCAGCATGATCCGCTATCTTCAAGGTTCGCTGCACATGCTTCGTTATAGCGATCTGACCAACACCAAGCGAATCTTGTGGAACGATACTGATATCCATCAAAGTACTCTGTTTAGGACATTCCAGCTGAAACGGAGTCGCATAGTTTTCTTTATAGAATACAGAAGGAACACCAACACTATAGAGGCAACCATCCTGAACGGGCAGCGTCTCATCAACGACCCTCACCAACGTTGAGCCGCCATCGTAAACATGATCGGCAAAATTGCTGTTCAGAGATGTGATGCATTCTTCAAGCGCATCCCGAATCCGATCATAGGCGTATTCAGGAAAATCCTTGCAGAGATATTTCGAATTTATCTCGATCTGGATACACGAAACGTCAGCTCTCTTTGCTGTTGAAGCCGCGACCGTATTCGGTCCGCTCGCCTTGAACACTTCATCTACAAGCACCGCTCCTATTCCCAAGTCCTCCAGGCAACGGCAAAGCGTCGACAACGTGATATCGTCGCGCAGATTCTTGCCATCCGCCGTACCGAGGATAAAAGCAGCTTCGCGCTCGGAAGAGAGCTGATGCAAGTCGAACACCACTCTTGCATCGTTTTCCTTCACGTAGTCAACCAGAGCGTCACGATAGGGAGAATGCTCGTCGTAGTTCGGATCATCATCGTTGCTCTTCGTCTTGATGATGACGGGACAATGCAGCGAACGATGAAGATCGCGTGCAAGATCGCTCGTCTGCACTTCGGCAGGTTTTGCCCTACCCGCACGCGTATGCTCAACGCCATGGGGTGCAGAGAGCATCACAAATCCTTTGCCTTGCAATATCTCGAAATCGTCAGGCATCTGATCAATCATGGTCGCCCCGCTGTCTCTTCACAAGCTCGAGTTCGTTTTCTTAGTTTCTCTCTTATAATAATTGAGATCAAACCAAGAGGACCACAAAGAAACCGGCCATAAGGAAGAGACCATGGACTGGGATAGGATCCTGCACCTAAACAAGCTGCCATCTCATCCGAAACTATTGATCATAGGCGGTCCACCCCGCTGCGGGAAAAGCACGCTTGCTCATGAGATCATGCTAACTTACGGAATCGATGCGGTCTCAGGCGATGCGATTCGGCGCGTCCTTGCATCCACCAGAATGAGCTTTCTTCCGATCGATCCCGACACCTGGGCAACTGATGCCTGTGGTTTTGTGCAAGCTTGTCGAGACAGGGATTCAAAGGTCGCTCGTGCTTGTTCGGTATATGCCGAACAAATGCTTTCTGATTGCAAGAGCATCATAGTTGAAGGATGTATCTGGGCTGATGCGATCAAGCACTTTGCACATCCGGTACGCCCACGTAACGGCGCCACCCATCCTGTGCATCCAGAGATACTTGCTGTGTATCTTTTCAACACTACAAGTCCAGAAGAGGAACTCGAAAGCCTGCATGAACAATGCAAAGACCCTACCAGCTGGCTTAATCGCTATACCGCAGATCAGCTAGACGGGTTTGCAGTTGCCAATCGGCTGCGCACGCGTAAGATGAAACAGGTTGTATGCGAACAAGGAGCGGTTCCGATTGAGAACGAACGATCGATAGCGAAGGCCCTTTTAGGAAACTACGCCAGCGATCCAAGCGATAGCCAAGCAGCTGACCACCAAAACTGCATACAGACTTATCTCGATGCAGGCTTACTTGAAGGCGGATTGGACGAGATGCACCATCTCGCACTCGAGATTATCAGGGCCTGGATGGCTCCACGCTAAGAACGCTTGAAGTAAAATACAGTCTTTCCACTAAATAAGGATGTTGCAACGCATAAAAGCACCGATCGTGTTCGGTGCTTTTTTCATGCGCGCACACCTATCACGTTGCAGCATGCATAAATCCAGCTCAAACGCTTAGTAAGAAAACCTTAAGAATAAGTTCATGCCTTGTTATGAGACAGGAGCCCTTCTCGAATCATAGGATAGCGCCAAGTCAAATTCACCATGATCGACCCATCCAACAGAGGAGAAAGGATTTCGTCATGTACAAAAAATGCAGCTCTTATGGCTCAAATCCTCTTTCTATTCCACATAATGCCTGGACGCTGATTGGCGCTGTTAGAAAACCAACACATTAGTGTGTTATCCTTTTTCGTGCCAAACAGTCTAATAAAAACCACGTACCCGCAAACACGGGTTTGCAGAAGGGTGTCCGCCCCCTGCGACGCGTGTTTGCGTGGTTAGGACTGTTTGGCGACATAGGGTGGACATCCTTCTTCAAACGGCCTTCCATAAGACAATTTGATATGAGGATCCACCCTCCGGAACAACCCCGAAGGAGGATCTTGTTGTGGACAGTGCGCCAAACAGTATTTCACACTCATCAATTGCTCGAATTCTCAGAAAAAAGATGGGCTGGTGTTAGCTCATGTGCGGAATTTGCGGCTTTACCCATGCTCAACCCGAGGACGCTCAGGTCCTGAAGAACATGTGCGACATCATGGCGCACCGCGGACCAGACGGCGAAGGAGCGTATCTTGCAAACGGCGTTGCTCTCGGCCACCGTCGTCTTTCTTTGATCGATCTTGAGGGTGGCTACCAACCGATGGTCCGCAAGTCGAATCATCATGTATCTGAACTCATCAGCGCTGGTCAGGCGCTCGGCACCAACAAGAAACCAAACGATATCCCCGTAGTATCTCAAAATGGCGAGTATGCGATCGTGTTCAATGGCGAGATTTACAACTACCGCGATCTTGCCGCTGTGCTCAAAGCAGAAGGCTGGGTACTCAAGACCACGTCAGATACCGAAGTTCTGCTCACAGGCTATATTGCCTGGGGAGAAAAAGTACTGGACCGCATTCGTGGCATGTTCGCCTTCGCGATCTGGGACGAGCAGAAGCAAATTTTGTTCTGTGCACGCGATTTCTTCGGCATCAAACCTTTCTACTACACCGTTCAGCAAGAACAGTTCATCTTCGCATCGGAGATAAAGAGCATCCTCGAGCATCCAGCCTACGAACGCGAGCTCAATCGCGAGGCTCTTGAGCAGTACCTCAGCTTTCAGTTCAGTGCGCTTCCTGAAACCTTTTTCAAAGGCATTTACAAACTGCCGCCTGCGCATTCTATGGTCGTGCATCCGGATGGCCATATAGAGATGAAGCAGTATTGGTCTCCTCTCTTCGATGAGAACGAGGTAAGCTGCTCGCTCCACGAAACAGCTGATCGCGTAGGAGAAGCGATGCGCGAGAGCGTTCACTACCACAACGTGGCCGATGTTGAAGTGGGTAGTTTCATGTCGAGCGGTATCGATTCAAGCTATATGGCAGCACTGCTCGCACAGGAAAATCCACTGGTTCAAACCTTCACCGTTGGCTTCAGCGAATACGAAGGCGAGCGAGATGAGGTCTCGTGGGCAGCTGAACTTGCTGAAAAACTGGATGTGTCCAACACGAACAAATACATCACCCAAGATGAATACTGGAAAGCGTTGCCCTATGTGCAGTGGCATATGGATGAGCCCTCGGGAGACCCTTCGGCAGTTGCGCTCTTCTTCGTCGACCAGATCGCTTCCAAGAAAGTGAAGGCCGTGCTCTCGGGAGAAGGAGCTGATGAGCTCTTCGGCGGATATAAGATCTATCAGGCTCCCATGGCAACCGATCGGCTAAGCAAGCTTCCCAAGCCGCTTCTTCGCGCAAGCGCAGCGCTCTTGCGAAAGCTCGGCATACGCGGCGCGAACTTCCTGGAACGCGCAAGCGAGACCGTAGCGGACTGGTATTACACCAACGCCAATGGCGTTTCCTTCACGGTGGAAGAACGCGAGCGAATCCTCAAGAATCCCGTGAAGGCACCCGATCCGCTCGAGGTCGTTTCTCCCGATTACCAGGAAGCCCAAGACCACGACTTCGATGAGCCGACCCAGATGCAATACGTGGACATTCGCAACTGGCTCGTGGGAGATATCCTGCTCAAAACCGACAAGATGGCGATGGCTCACTCTCTTGAAAGCCGCGTCCCCTTTCTGGATAAGGAAGTATTCGCAGCGGCATCCGTGCTGCCACTTGACATGCGGGTAACTCCTGAACAGACCAAGGTTGCTTTGAGAAAAGCCTCTTTGACTGCCATCCCCACAGATTGGGCGCAAAAGGAAAAGCTAGGATTTCCCGTCCCTGTTGCCGCTTGGCTGCGTGAACCCGCTAATGCCTGGCGCGTAAAAACGTGGTTCGAAAGTCCCGAAGCGCAGCTGTTCTTCAACAAAGACGAGCTCGACCGATTGCTGAACGAGCATCTTGCCGGAGCTGATCGGAGTCGAAAGATCTTCATCGTATGGATGTTCTTGATGTGGTATCGCATGTATTTCGTTGAGCGCACATCGCCTTATGAAACAGAAGCGGCTCGCTGATCGCGCAGCTCACAGCACAGAGCACAAAACCCACAGCACGAAGCCACTCAATGATCCTAGTAAAGAGCAAGAACGGAGTAGAACATGCCTGAGCAACAGAGAAAACGCGCGCTTCCCCTTATCACGGAACAGGAAGTTGGCAGGAAGATCGTGCCCGTCATTATCGGCGGCACGTTTCTCGCATATGCCTACATGCGCGAATTTCATGCCAAATATGGTACGACACGCTGCATCGTTGTTCTCACGCAGGATGTCAAGATGCTCACCACGAGCCGTTTCGCCGAATGCCACATCGTCGAAGATGCGGCACACCCTGAAGGACTCTATCGTGCGCTTGAGAAGATCGGGCGCGAGTTGCATGAGGAAGACCCTAGCCTTATCCCTTTGCTTCTCGGCTGCGACGATCGTCACGCGCTCATGTTTTCAGCTGGAAAGAAGCGTCTTGAAGAAGCAGGATACCTCGTTCCCTGCAATGATCTTGCGCTCCTGGACACCCTCTCTCAAAAACGCGGCTTCTATGAGCTCTGCGACGAGCTTTCCATCCCGCATCCTAAAACCTGGTATTTCAGCGCAGGCAGCGAAGGCCCCAAAACGCTTCCGCTCGATGCTTTTCCTTACCCCTGTGTAGCAAAGCCCTCCGACACCACGAAGTTCCAAAATGCGGATGTTGCCCACAAACGAAAAGTTTACGAGATCGAAACGCCCGCAGAGCTTGCACAGGTATGGCAGGACGTGCGCGCCTCTGACTACGATGGCGATTTCTTGATCCAGGACTTCATCCCCGGTAGCGACGAAGCGCTGCGCATTCTCAACACCTTCAGCGATGCAGAAGGAAACCTGGTTGCGGTATCAGGCGGCATCACTGCTCTTCAGGATCACAGTCCCACCGCGCTTGGTAACCCGCTCTGCATTTTGGGCGAACGTGAGCCCGCCATCATCGAGTGCGCCCGCAAATTCCTGAAGAGAACGAAGTACCAAGGATATGGGAACTTCGACATCAAATACGATGCACGCACCGGCGAATACAATTTCTTCGAGATCAATGTGCGTGCAGGAAGAAGCACCTATTTCACCAGTTTGGGTGGCATCAGTTTCGTTTCGCTCGTTGTCGATCAGTATGTTCTCGGCAAGCAGCTTCCTTATCGAGAAGCCTATCGACCCTTCGTATACAACTGCGTTCCGCCCTATGTGCTCAAGCGCTCGATCCTCGATAAGGAGTTGCTGCAAAGAGTGCTCGCAACGCTGAAAAAGACGAGATCGCCCTACCCGCTCTTCTATGCAAAAGATAGCCTGCTTCACAACTTCTGGGCCATGACGATGTACTACAACCAGATCCGTAAGTTCAAACGCTATTTTTGGGACACCGACGGGCATCAATATAAGTAGCCCTTCCTTTCTATTCGCCAACGAAAAGCGAGACAGCATATGACCATCTATTCCATCGATTCACACAAGGTCGAACAAAACATCCAAACACTGCAGCGCAAAGCTGGCGTACCCCTTATTGCGGTCGTGAAGAATAACGGTTACGGATTGGGGCTTGAATGGCTCGCGAAAACCACGCGGGATGCTGGCATAACGCAGTTTGCGATAACCGAACTGACCGACATAGCGCCGTTACGTGAGACGGTTGGTAACGATGCAGACATCCTGATGCTTCGATCGACCGCCCTCTACGAAGAGCTCAAGGTCATCATGGAGAACAACTGCATTGCAACCATTGGATCAAGTGCGGCAGCACGCGCCTTGGACCTCGCAGCCAGCCGACTCGGGATTCAGGCGCGAGCGCATCTCAAGGTCGATACAGGATTGGGACGATACGGGTTCGCGCCCCAAAAAACCAAAAGCATCGCCTCTTGCTTTTCGCTTGATGGGCTTCACATCGAAGGCATCTACAGCCACTTTTCCGATGCTTCAGATCTAAACCACCCAGAAACCAGCGCACAAGAACTCGCCTCTTTCAAACAGTGCGTGATTTCGCTTCAAGATAGAGGCTTCGATACAGGAATCCGTCATATGGCTAATTCGGCAGGGCTGTTCAATGTGCCGAATTCAGCACTTGATGCAGTGCGCATCGGATCAGGCTTCACCGGACGCATCATCACTCGCGAAGAGAATAGATTGCAGCGCATCGGAGTTCTTGAGAGTGCCGTGATCGACCTCAAGCATTTCCCCAAAGGCAGCTCACTTGGCTACCACGGAACTTATCGCACCAAGCGCGACACCCTTGCCGCTATAGTGCCGATCGGAACACAAGACGGATTCAGCCTGCAAGTTACCCCTCAGCCCCGTTTTCACCAGGTGCTCTCCACTGCGAAACAATGCGTGCTCCGCAAGCATGCAACCGTTGCCATCGAAGGGGTCGACTATCCTATTCTTGGCGTTGTCGACATGTCGCTTTGCATGGTCGATGTCACCGATCAACCAGCACATATTGGCGATAGAGCGACCGCAGATATCAATCCTCTCATGGTCAATCCGCGCGTTTTGCGCATCTACCAAAACGATCGTGCGTAGAAAATGAAACGCCTGGGGATCATAGGAGGAATGGGGCCAGCTGCAGGCGCACGCTTGTTCACGCGCGTTACCGAGATGACCGCCGCACGCACCGACCAGGAGCACATCGATGCGATCCTTCTTTCCGATCCTTCTGTGCCTGATCGCACATCATATTTGAGCGACTCGACCGACGCGCGCGATTTCGTTCCCATCCTGCAAGAAAAAGCGCGGCTGCTCGAAATGCTCGGGTGCGAAGTACTCGCCATGTCGTGCAACACTGCCCATGCAGGTTATAGCGAGATCGCTTCGGCAGCCCCGCACACCCAATTCCTTCATATGCCGAAGGAGACGATCCAGTTCGTAGCATCTCTTGGCTGCCAGCATCCGATCATCCTCGCTACCACTGGCACGATAGAAAGCAACATCTTCCAGTCTCTCTGCGCAGATGAAGGGATCGATTGCGTCCTCCCCTCGATAGAGCTGCAAGTCCTCATAATGGATATGATCTATACCTACCTAAAAGCAGGAAAGACCGTGCCCACCAAAATGCTTCGAACAGCATGCGCGAAGATCATCGCATCAGGCGCCGATAGCATCATTCTCGGCTGCACCGAACTATCGCTGCTCGATCTTGGATGCTATTACGGATCACTTCCAATAATCGATGCACTCGATGTGCTTGCATGGCGATGCGTACAAGCTTGCGGAGCGCCAGCTAAGAATCTTCCCGAGTTCTACCTGAACAACCCGAACCAATCACCAACAAAAACTACCGAATAAGACAGGTTGCTCCAAGGCGTTTACAATGAAGCTATGGAACAGATCATCGAAGAATACTTTGCCTATCTTGCCATCGAACGCGGTTCTTCTCCGCTCACGATCGATGCCTACGCCAAGGACCTTGCAACTTATCGCACCTTTCTTGAAGAGCGCGGCAAGACCGATCTTGCCCATATAGAGCGCGATGATATTCTTGCTTTTCAAAAGAGACAGCTCGATCAAGGGTTTGCTGTCTCGACTCTAGAACGCAGGCTTTCAGCGATAAAGGGATTGCATCGCTTCGCCCTACGCGAAGGGTATGTGGATGCCGACCCGGCTCAAGCGATCCCGCTTCCCAAGAAGCCAGGCCGCCTTCCCGATGTGCTTTCGATCGATCAGGTGAACGATCTGCTCGACAACGTTGACACCTCAACAGCAACGGGCAAACGCGATGCGACCATCCTCGAAGTGCTCTACGGATGCGGCTTGCGCGTGAGCGAACTGGTGAATCTCGACCGAGCGAACATCCTTTCCGAAGAAGGCTTTTTGCGGGTGTTCGGCAAGGGAAGCAAGGAGCGCATCGTACCCATTTCAGGCATCGCCTTCGAACGGCTGATCGAATACTTGAACGAGGTGCGCCCCGAACTTGAAAGTGCAAAAGCTCCTGCCACCACGGCGGTCTTTCTGAATGCGCGTGGCGGGCGCCTTTCACGTCAAAGCGTGCATGCGATCGTGGCGCGTGCTGGTATGAGCATCGGCGTGAAGAACCTTCACCCTCACACGCTGCGTCATTCGTTCGCAACCCACCTGCTCGAAGGGGGCGCCGATCTGCGTTCGATCCAAGACATGCTCGGACATGCCGACATCGCCACAACGCAGATCTACACTCATGTGCAAATGTCACATCTGAAGGAAGAGTACCTCGCCGCGCACCCCCGCGCGCACGAGTAACCACGGCTGTCAGCTACGGCTTCGACATGAGCGCAACGCGCAACGCGCACGAACAGCGACCGCTCAAACGAACGCTATTCGACTGGGCGCTTGAAACCCGGCTCGATCGTGAGCAGCCGCGGCCCCTCTTCCGTAATAGCCACCGTCTTCTCGAAATGCGCGCTTGGCTTCCCGTCGCGCGTGATCACGCCCCAACCATCGGATAGCTGCTTGGTCTTACGCGTGCCCATGTTGATCATCGGCTCGATCGCTAGCACCATGCCCACCTCGAGCAACGGGCCCGTATGCCTGCGCCCGTAATTCGGCACATTCGGCTCTTCGTGCATAACGCGGCCGATCCCATGCCCCACATATTCGCGCACGACGCCATACCCCGCGTCCTCAGCGATCGCCTGAACCGCGTGCCCGATATCGCCTAGATGATTCCCCGCGCGTGCCGCATCGATGCCTGCCCACATGCTCTCTTCGGTCACCTCGAGCAAGCGCTGCTTCTTCGGCGAGATCTTTCCCACAGGGAAGGTCCAGGCATTATCGCCAACCCAGCCGCCAACGGTAGCGCCCGTGTCGATCGAGATGATATCGCCCTCTTGCAGCACAACTGCATCGGAAGGGATGCCGTGAACGATCTGCTCGTTGATCGACGCGCAGATAGAACCTGGAAATCCACCGTAGCCTTTGAATGCCGGGATGCCACCGCCCTGACGAATGGTCTCTTCAGCGATACGATCGAGCTCGAGCGTGGTCACGCCCGGCTTCACCGCAGCACCAACCACGCGAAGCGCTCGTGCAGAGAGCTCCCCCGCTTTCGCCATCGCATCGATATCGCGCGGTGATTTCTTGATTATCATGCCCAAACGCCTTTCTTCCCTGGTCATCATGGCGCAGTCTTTGTTACTATTTCTCTAGCTTACTAAGAAAAAGGTGGCATATGCCATATCAACATAATAAAAAGCAAGATAGAAAACCCACAAAGCGCACCGACCGCCCCGCACGGCGCACGGCCACACACGGCACAAAACGCGAAACCACTCGCTCAAATGCACCTCATATGCGCGGAGCGGGCGCGAACACCAAGGTGCATCAAGAGCAACACCGTGTTATGCCACCAACCACCCACGCAGCTCATCCTCCATATCAGATGCGCAACTCCAAACGTCATCTACCAGTCTGGATCGCTTTCGCCCTCATCGCCCTTATCGCAGTCGCATTCGCATTCAGCTCCTGCACCTCCTGCTCCTCAGGCGAATCGAACAACGAAGGAACGCTTGCTGCCTCGGACAAAGCTGCCTCTGAAGGCCAAACGATCACGCTTTCCTTCGCGGGAGATTGCACACTCGGCACCGACGAGGGCTTCGATCGCTCTACCAGCTTCAACGCAAAATACAACGAAGTGGGCGACCCCGCCTATTTCTTCGCGAACGTGGCTAGCATCTTCGCAGACGACGATGCCACGATCGTGAACATGGAAGGCACCCTTACCGATTCCACTACGCGCGCCGATAAGACCTTCGCGTTCAAAGCACCGCGCGAATACGCCGAGATACTCAAGGCGGGCAACGTCGATGCCGCATCGCTCGCGAACAATCATTCGCGCGACTACGGCGACCAAAGCTACACCGACACCATCGAAGCGGTCGAGGCTGTGGGTATTCCCACCTTCGGCTACGATCGCATCGCGTATCTGGATGTGAAAGGCGTGAAGGTCGCGCTCGTCGGAACGTACGAACTTGCCGAAGGCGCTGGCATCAAGGACGAAATGGTGAGCAACATCAACGCCGCCAAAGAAGCGGGAGCGCAGATCATCGTCGTGTTCTTCCACTGGGGAACCGAGCGCGAGACTGTGCCCGACAGCGTTCAGATGGAGCTCGGACATGCCGCCATCGATGCTGGAGCAACGCTCGTGGTCGGATCGCACCCGCATGTGATCCAAGGCATGGAGAACTACAACGGACATACGATCGTCTATAGCTTGGGTAATTTCTGCTTCGGCGGCAACAAGAACCCCAGCGACAAGGATTGCATGATCGTTCAACAAACGTTCACGGTGCGCGGCAACGATGTCACGATCGACAACACGAACGTGATTCCCTGTTCAATCTCTTCAGTCAGCTCGCGAAACAACTACCAACCCACGCCTGCAACAGGCGATGAAAAAGAACGTATCGAGGCGAAGATCAAACGCTCAAGCGACGCTATCGCTGAGATGGCTGCCTCATGATTTAAACGCTCGTTCCAACCAACCGAAAGGAATTCTCATGAAAATCGCAATTCCCAGCGAAAGCGACACCGGCCTCGAAAGTATGCGCAGTGGCCATTTCGGACATGCGCCTTACTTCACCATCATTACCTATACGGAAGATATGGATATCGCAAACGTTGACTCCATCAAAAATGTTGACCATGATGCAGTAGGATGCGGTGGCGTGATCGATTTCGTCTCTGGTCTCAATGTTGACGGAATCTTGGCAGCTGGCATGGGTATGCCGCCCTTCACGCGTTTCACCAATGCAGGCGTGCAGGTCTATTCAGACACGACCGAGCCGAATGTCGGCAAAGTAGCTCAAATGTTCGCTGAAGGCAAAGTTTCCCTCATGGATCCAAGCGCAGCTTGTCGCCACTAATACCCAGACGCATTATTCGCCGGCAAATGCTGCGCGGCGCTTCTCGATGAAAGCGTAGACACCTTCGCGGAAATCCTGCGTCGCAGCACATTCGCATTGCGTGGGCACTTCAACGGTCGTGATCCACTTGAGATACTCCGCATACTCAACGGTGTAGATCTGCTTCTTGATGTTCTTGTAAGCGACCAGTGGGCCACGCACCAGCTTGCGCGCGAATTTCATCGTCTCCTCATCCAAGATATCGGCAGGCACCATGCGCTGCACAAGACCCCAGTCGTAGAATTCTGCTACATCCACCGGGCGACCCGTCACTGCCAGATCCGTCGTGCGCGCAGGGCCGATGGTCTTCGAGAGCAGATAGGTAAGACCCATGTCGGGCACGAGACCGAGGTTCACGAATGCAAGGATGAACTTCGCGTTATCGGCGCAGATCATGAAATCACCGCTCAATGCCAAGCTCACGCCAGCGCCCGCAACCGACCCAGCAACCGAGGCGATGACGAGCTTGTCCATCTTTTTGAGCTTGTCGGTGATGATGCTGTTCTTCTCCATCATGGCTGCCATATCCATCGGCTCGCCCGATTCGAAGACACCATGGAGCATCCCCACATCGCCACCTGCAGAGAACGAACGTTCGAGCCCTTTGATCACGAGCACCTTCACCTCATCGTTCGTTTCCGCGTTACGTATCGCATCGAGCAATTCGGCGCCCATCTGCGTATCGAGCGCGTTCAAGTTCTCTTTGCACGCCATCGCGATGACCGCGATACCCTCTTCAACGGTGTAGGTGATCTTCTGATAATCCATCATGAGCCCTTTCATAGAACAACAGCGAAGCACAGCAGCGCATGTGCGCTCGCAAAAAGCGAGATCATCCCATTTGCGCCACGTGCTTCGATCTATTTTACAGTTCGCGAGCCTGATAGAGGCGTGCGGCGATAAATGCGCTCACAACATAAAGGACAACTGACACCACACAGCCCCCTATCGCGATAGCAACCGTGTGATCATTCAAGAAGGTGCGCACGGCCACCATGTCGATCCCATCTGAAACGTTTCCGATCGCAACGCTCGCAAGCACGACCACCACGACCACGAGAAGCGGCAAAAGGCGTGTTGCTTTGTTCATGCCAAAACGCATCAGAAGCGGTAGGGTGAGTGCTGCAAGCAGCAAGATGAAGACAAAGCCGGCTATGCCGCAATCGAGGACGGCAAGAGGAGGCTCAGGGGCCGCGAACTCCGCACTTGTGCCTAAACCACCCCAAGCCTGGATGATCGCAATGAATACGAACGAGATCAGCCAAGCCGCAAGCATCGAGACCACCGAAACGATGAGCATGCTCACGTAGCGCCCGTAGGCAACCTGGTGCTTGGTCAAAGGCAACGTCATACGGAAGCGCTCCCATCCGTTCATCTCGTCGTAGGCGAAGATCGAGAAGAGATACATCAAAGGCGCCATCGTTGCCATTGCAGCCGTGCCAGCGATCACCTCACCCGTACCCCATGCAAGGAATCCGCAGATCACAATGGATATGAGCAGCAGTTGCACAAAAGCATTCTTGGAAGTGATGAGGTCTGAGAAGATCATAGCTTTCATAGTTGCTCTCCTTTCAAGGTGAGCGTCATGTAATCGTCAATGCTCGCGCTATCGAGCGCGATGTCTGGGAAAGCCTTCGCGAAAGCGAACCGATCGGGCACGAGCACATCGTAGGCCATGCCGCTCTTGAGCTTCCGCATACGCTCATCTTCTGCCCAAGCGCTCTCCCTTATTAGTTCAAGGTCGCGCTGCCTGCAGTGCGCAACGCCCGCCACATCGCACACCTCATCCTTGGGCAGGTCGAAAACGAGTTTGCCGCCATCTATGCAGATGATCTCATCGGCGATCTTCTCGAGATCGTTCGTGATGTGCGTCGAAAGCAAGATCGCGTGATCGTCGGTCTTCATGAAATCCCGCAGGATATCAAGCACCTCTTCGCGCGCCATCGGATCGAGGCCAGCTGTTGCTTCATCCAAAACGAGCAGTTCAGGATCGTGTGAAAGCGCGAAGGCCAACATGAGCTTCATGCCCATACCGCGCGAAAGTTCTTTCACGTTCTTCTTGGGCGCAAGCTCAAAACGCTCGCACAGCGCACCGAAGCGCTTCGCGTCCCAATTTCGATAGGCAAAACGGCCGAGCGTTGCCACGTCTTGGACCTTCAAGGCTTCAGGGAAGGCGCACGTATCAAGAACAACGCCAATGCGCTCCTTGACGCTCCCTTCCAAAAACATGCCTTTTCCGATCGGGCAACCGAGCACTTCACCTTCACCCTCATCAGGTTGCAAGATGCCGAGCAGCATCTTGATCGTGGTGGTCTTTCCCGCTCCGTTCGATCCGATCAAGCCCACAACGGTGCCAGCCTCGACGGCAAGCCCGATATCTTCAAGATGGAAGCCATCGTAGCACTTCCCTAAGTTAGTTACGTTTATCAATGCGCCCATGTGAATCTCCTCGGACGAGCTAGTCTTCCAAGAGCAGATCGAGCATTTCGTGTAGATCATCCGCGGTAAGCCCGAGGGGTCGCGCATCTGCTATTGCGCGCTCGAGCGACTCTTCAACATGGCGAATGCGCTCCTCACGCAGCAGATCCTGATTGCCACTGGCAACGAAGGTACCCTTCCCCTGAACCGTGACCACGAAGCCCAGCTCCTCCAGATCGGAGTACGCGCGCTTGGTAGTGATCACGCTCACCCGCAGATCATTGGCAAGAGAGCGAATGCTTGGGAGATGCTCCCCCGCTGTTAACTCGCCGGTCATGATCGCGTCTTTGATCTGAGCCTCTATCTGCTCGTAGATCGGGACTGAGCCCGAATTCGAAATAACGATCTCCAATTGTCCTCTTTTCCAGCAGCCCTGCAGCGGCTGCCGCATCGTCTCGCAAAAGCGTCCTTTCGCGAGACTGTGTGCATATGCAATATAAACAGTATATACACACCTATACACAGCCGTCAAGACGAAAAGCCTTAAGGGGGCAAAGAACAGCGCCGCCCTTCAAAACAAAGCGAAGGCAGAACTGCTCTCCAGTGTCTTGAAATGTCACGAACTCATTACATTATTGCCCTTCAAATGCCATCTATACTTGGTGGTGAAAGAAGAAAAGGGGCGATACGCTATATCAGGAGGTATGAATCGTATGATTTCTCAGAATATCCAAGCGGCACGAAAGGCACTCGGACTCACCCAAGAAGACCTTGCGAATCGACTGAGTGTTGCAAGGCAGACCGTTGCCAAGTGGGAATCGGGAGAATCTCTTCCCGATCTCGAAAACGCCTATGCGCTCGCAAAGCTTTTGGGCGTTTCTGTCGACGACCTCATCGCGCATAACGAAGCAGCGACGGGCTACCCCATTCCTCCCCGCGGGAAGCACATCTTCGGCATCGTGCGCATGGGAGAACGCGGACAGATCGTCATCCCGAAGAAAGCGCGCGATATCTTCGAGCTGCACGCAGGATCCGAACTGCTCGTTTTGGGCGACGAAGCACAAGGCATCGCACTGCAGAAGGTCGAAGATGCGGAATCCATGCTTGAGAGCTATGGGCGAATAGTGAACGAACGGAGAGCAGATGGCCCAACCATCAATTCATAGCAGTGGCTCATCCAAGCCAGAAACGCTCTTGCGCGTCGAGGACCTCGTGAAATCCTATCCTGCCTTTGAGCTGCGTGATGCTTCCTTCTCTGTCGAGGCAGGCACCATAACGGGCTTCATCGGACGAAACGGCGCGGGGAAATCGACCACCTTGAAATGTCTTGAAGGTGCGGTGCACCCCGATGGCGGAACCATCGAATACTTCGGGAAGCCGTACCTGGGAAACGAAGACACCATCAAGGAGCAGGTTGGGTTCGAACTCAACAGCGCAGACTTCTATCGCACCAAGCGGCTCTCGCTCATTGCGAGCATCACGAGCAACTTCTATGCGAATTGGAGTGACGATGCGTATGCTCGCTATTGCAAGCTCTTCAACCTCGATCAAAAGAAGCGCATCATGGATCTGTCCCAAGGTATGCGGGTCAAGTTCGCACTCGCACTCGCTCTCTCTCACAACGCAAGACTGCTCATCCTCGATGAACCAACCAGCGGGCTCGACCCTGCTTCGCGCGAAGAAGTGCTGGATATCCTTCTCAAACTGGCCAGAAGCGAGAACGTAGGCGTGCTGTTCTCCACGCACATAACCTCCGACCTCGAAAAATGCGCGTCCAACATCCTCTATATCGACAACGGGAACATCATCGGCAAAGGGAGCCTTTCCGAATTTAAGGATCGCTATCGCGTTGCACCGCTCGACGCCGCGCAACGCGCCGACACACCGATCTGCGGAATACGCGAAACCGCCAACGGAACGAGCGCTCTTGTCCCTGCCCGATCAGGCATCGGTGACCCTGCAACGCTCGACGACATCATGACCCACACGGCACAGGAGGCAACGCTATGAAAGCTGCACTTTTGAAAGAGCTCCGCCTCGTCGTGCATCCTTCGACCTATTTCATCGTGGTACTCGGAGCGCTCGTGCTCATACCATCGTGGATGTATGGCGCCATTTTCATCTACGGGGTCCTGGTCGCCTTCTTCAACGGAATGAACGCCCGCGAAATGCACGACCTCGAGTACTCGTTCTCCCTCCCGCTGTCTCGCGCCAGCATGGCAAGGGCACGTATCCTTACCATGATAGGAATCGAAACGATCATGCTCGCCATTATGGTCATCTTCATCGCGCTACGCGGCCCGCTGGGAATCAACGCGATCACCCCTCCTTCTGAAGCAGTGGGAACAGCGGCGAATCTCTATCTTGTTGCGCTCGGATTCATCACGTTCGGCATATTCAACCTGGTCTTCTACCCTTTGTATTATCGTGATCCGCTGAAGGTTGGATTGCCTTTCATCATCGCTTCTATCCCTGCCGCGCTTTGCATCACGGCAACGGTGGTGCTTCCTTATCTCCCTGCCGCGAACGCTGCGTCCTTTGGTATCGCTGGCTTCAATGACCCAAGTGCTCAACTTTGCGCGCTTGCGGCAGGACTTGTGGTCTTCATCGTTTGCAATGTTGTCGCCTGTAAGCTTTCAGCACGCTCATTCACCCACTTCGATGCCTAGCGAAAACAACCTCCTTCCCATCCATCCTTTTGCATTTCAATAGAGCATGGATGCATCTCCGCGAGGCGCGCTCTCCTTTCTCTGCGGGCGGGTCTATACTTTCGCCCAGAAAGGAAGACTCATGAAGATTGAGATCGAAACAGACCGATCGCTCGCGGAACCCGAAGTGCTGCTCCGCTGCGCTGCTGTCGACGAATCCATCGCGGCTATCGTCGCAAGCCTACGCATGCATGATCGAAGACTCAATGGCACTGTGCAAGGAGAGGCCTGCGCCGTTCCTGCAGGCGAGATACTCTACATCGAATCCATCGACGGCAGATGCTTTGCCTACTCAGCCACAACTGTTTTGGAAATGCCACTACGTCTCATCGAGCTCGAGGAACGCCTTGCAGATGCCCACTTCGTACGCATCGCAAAGAACTGCCTCGTGAATCTTTGTCGTATAGCAGGGCTCAAACCCTACGTAGGCGGACGATTGCTCGCTCGTCTCGACAACAACGAAGAGATCGTGATCTCGCGCAAATATGCAAGCGCGATCAAGAAGTTACTAGGTGCCTAGGAGGGATCGATCATGAACAACAAGATCATCGATACCGAAAGAAAGACCCCCGGCGAGATCATGAAGATGCTCTGCATCAACTTCTCGATCGCCTTCACGCTCTTCATGCTGTTCTCCATGTTCTTCGGCATGATATACGCCGATGAAGAAGCGAGAGCAGGCATCATGTACTGTTGGACCATTGCGGGCGCGATGCTTTTGGCAGTTGTCTTGCAGCTCGTATTCTTCACGCCGCTCCTCATCCGCCGCCTCAATTACGGTGCGCGCATCGCATTGTTCGGCGTGTGCTTCTATGCGGTCCTCACACCGCTTGCGATCGCCTTTGGTTGGTTTCCCACTGAACTACCCGGCGCATGGCTGATCTGGAGCGTTACGTATGTGGTGATACTCGCCTTGAGCAGCCTACTCTTCACAGGACTCTATCGGCGCGAGACGAAGCTTTTGAACAAGCAGCTCGAACGCTATAAATCCGAGACAGCGAAGCGTCGCAAGTAGCTGAGGGTCCGATCAGGAAAAGAGCACCGCTAACGAACGTCCACTTAAGAGCTTCATGGTACCTAAGCTCCTAGCTCATCTATACTGATGCACGTGGATAAGATCGATAAAGACAGACGCGTTCTCGAAGCCATGGGGAGCATCTATTGCCAAGGCAATCACTCCGATGCTCAAAAAGATGAAGGCGGAATGTGCCAGGAGTGCCGCACGACCATAGAGCAGACGCTTTCCCGCGCGGCTTCGTGTCCATACGGGCACGAAGGCAACTGCCAAGACTGTGAAACACACTGTCAGCGCGGCGATGCTCAAATTCGCATCAGGGCCATCATGCGCTATGCTGCGCCCAGGATGATGGTTCGTCATCCGATCATGGCGCTCGAATACCTTCGCAAGAAACTGCGTGCTTGATGCATTATGTTGATTATCGCGCTAAGACGTGCAGCAACCCCTCTTTTAAATACTCCTGCTCAAACGATGAAGCATCTCCGTACAACAACCGCCATGCTCTGTATCAGATTCAAAATACGGAAGCGGTACAATAGAAAAACACCATTTTGTCAAAGGAGTCTATATGAATCGCTTGAAAGATAAGGTCGCCATCGTCACAGGATCCACGAGTGGTATCGGCAAGGGCATCGCAAAGATGTTTGCTGCTGAAGGCGCGCGTGTTGTCGTATGCGGCCGCCGTGAAGAGCGTGGAGCAGCTATCGTCAACGAGATCCAATCCGCAGGCGGCGAGGCAATGTATCACTTCCTCGACGTAACCAAGCCTGAAACCGTCGATGCGCTTCTTGCCGACACGGAGGCAGCCTGGGGCAAGGTCGACGTGATGGTGAACAACGCAGCCGGCATGGCCCTTAAGGATGGTCGCGTGGACGAGATATCACTCGAAGACTGGGACGCGGTCTTCGCCAGCGACATCCGTAGCACATTTTACTGCACGAAGATCGCCTTGCCCTACCTCAAGCGTAACGACAAGGCTTCCATCATTAACATCGGATCTATGGCTGCTTGCAGCGGCGATTTAGGCTCAACTGCTTATGCTTGCGCGAAGGCGGGCGTTGACATGCTCACGAAATACACTGCACTGCAATATGGCAAGGACGGCATTCGATGCAATTGCGTGCGTCCGGGTCTTATCATCACCGAAGAAAACGCCGACAAGGTACCCGACATGCTGAAGGATATTTTCCTTGATAACATCGAGGTTACCCGCTATGGCTCGCCTGATGATATTGCTGCCATGTGCGTATACCTTGCATCCGACGAAAGCGAATATTTCACAGGGCAAGTCGTTACGGTAGATGGCGGCTTGAATGCCCATGTTCCTACCGTTGCACAGTTCCGTGCGCTCGCATCACGCACGTGGTAGATGTTTCGACACAGAAATGAAGGTGCGTCTTCGTTTTGCTGATACGCAACAAGGACGCACCTTACCAGCGTTTTACTAGTATCTAGCCCATCATGAAACCTTTCGAACACTACATCTACATTCTGGAATGCGGGGACGGCAGCCTTTACACGGGATACACCACCGATGTCGAGGCGCGCGTTTCCGCACATCAAGCTGGCACTGGTGCCAAGTACACGAAATCGCACGCGCCCGTACGCTTGATCGCGCAAGCCCGCTTCTATTCGAAAGAACGTGCCATGAGTGCCGAAGCGCACTTCAAGCAACTCGACCGCGCGCAAAAAGACGCACTGCTCGCTAAAGCTAACGATGCGCCCTTGGAAGATATCCTTAGAAACGAGCTTCCTGGGTTCGGCGAAGACACCGCTAGCGAATTCGTCTGCCGCAGCTTGGAAGCGAATGTCGATCTGGATTACCGCGCTTTCCATTCTCGACTCGTACCAAATGTGGATCCCAAGACCATCGCAGGCATTCGAACGCCCGCACTTCGCAAGATAGCCAAAGAGCTCGCTAAGCGCGACGACGCTAACACGTTTCTGCGCGCGCTTCCCCATCGGCTCTTCGACGAGAACCAAGTACATGCCTTCACGATCGGTGCAGAGCGCGACTACGACAAAGCGCTCGAACTCTACGAGCGCTTCCTTCCCTTCGTGGACAACTGGGCAACCTGCGATCAGCTTCCTACCAAAGTGTTCGCGAAGCGCCCTGAAGAAACGCTTGACCAGGTCAAGCGCTGGCTCGCTTCAGATCATTGCTACACGATCCGCTTTGCCATGGGCATCCTCATGAGGCTCTATCTTGACGAACTGTTCGAGTCCCGCTTTTGCGAATGGGTCGCAGCTACGCGCATGCCCAACAGCGAAGCTCATCCCGCCACCGAAGATGACATCTACTATGTGGATATGATGCGTGCTTGGTATTTCGCTGAAGCGCTCGCAAAGCAGGAAGCCGCTGCGCTTCCGTATTTGGAGCGCCAAGGTGATAAAGCCCTGCTCGATGAATGGACGCGCCGCAAAGCGATCCAAAAAGCTATCGAGAGCCGTCGCATCGCTGCCAGCATGAAGGACTATTTGCGCACGCTACGCTAACAGGCAACGCATACGGTTCACCCCCCCCTTGCAAGAAATGCAACGATTCGCCCGCGCCCTCTTCTTTCGCTCACAGCCACCATGCCGAAGCGATCGCACTTGCTGCAACGATACGCTCTCGAAACCGATCTAGCGTCTATAGGCTTCCTGGACAACAGGCGGAAGCTCGTCGAAACGAACCTCTTGCCAACTGATCACGCCCTGGATCGGTCGCTCTTGCAGCTTGAGGTAGCGCCCTTCGGTAAGCTCTCGTTCCGTACCGAACGCCACGTTAACTTCTGCGCCATCTTCGGTGTACGCCGGAAGCGAATACTTATACGACATTCCTCCGTTTAGCTTGATGATGCCCTTATCAGGTTCGATCTGTTCAACCTTGCTATTATCGACCTGTGTGTAGCAGGTGCGCTCTCCCCCAAAGAACCCAGCGCCAAGAAAAACCAAAGCGACTACGATAAGAGCAAGGGAGAACAAAGGCATGACTCTGGTTTTCATGATGCCTCCATCGGGTCGAACATTCCACTTGTTTCAAGCTTAGGGGCCTACCATGAACGCTGCCATTCATCTTCCTTACATAAAGAGAACAATCTTGTAAGGATCTTGGGGCGGTGAAGCGCCCGGCAAGCGGGATTCCTCGCCTCACCCCTGAACCCTTTCATCGCTTCGTTATTAGGCTTATTGCAAGTCATTAACAACTGGTCGCTGACCGGCGATCTCAACAAAAAGAGCGCTAGGCTAAATAGGTGTTGCAGCTTCTTCTGCAGCAATTCAAGCAAGACACAAGAGAGAAGGAATCTATCATGACTCTCGAAATACCAAACGAACGCCAAGACGAACGTGAAGAACATCTTCATGAAGAAGAAAAGGCCAAGCACATCAAAGACCGTCGGGGCGAATACTACCAAGAGCGTCGTGAAGACCTGAGCCACGATGCTGATCGTTATGATCGCACATTGCGCGACGAGATCCATTTCGCCGAAAAGGGTGAACGACGCGAACAGAATGTTGCCGATTCCGCAATCAAAGAGACCGTAGACACCGAACTTCGTAACGAAGATTAGGCTTTCTCAGGAAGACGTCATGCTCGATCGCGCACGAAAATATCTCTCGATCATCCTGCAGATATTCGTGCGCGACTTGAAGCGGCTCGTTGTCAATCCAGTCGCCTGCATCATCTTGGCGGGCGTCTGCATCCTGCCCGCGCTCTACGCCTGGTACACCATCGAAACGATGTGGGATCCTTACGCCAACACCGGCTCGATCAAAGTGGCGGTGGTAAATGAGGACAAGGGTGCCGACTCAAACTACACCGGCAAGATAAACATCGGTCAGGAAGTGGTCGATGAACTTCACAGCGATCACGAACTCGATTGGCAGTTCGTCTCAAAAGACGAGGCCATGGACGGCGTTTACTCGAGCGAATACTACGCAGCGCTCATCTTCCCTGAGAATTTCAGCGAAGACTTCATCAGTGTCTTCAGCGGCAATTTCACCCAACCCAAGATCGAATACTACGTTAATGAGAAGCTTTCTGGTTCAGGAACGAAAGTCACCGATTCGGCTGCTTCCAAGATCGAGACCACGATCGATGAATCATTCGTCTCTCAAGTAAGCAACAAAGTCGTTGAGATCGCGCAACGAACAGGCGGCGCAGTGCACGATAAGAGCGAACAGTCCACATCGCTCTTATCCCACAGCGTTGAAGAAGCAAGGAACGCGATCAGCCAAAACCGCACGATGGTGAACGACCTCACGCCTACGATCGATAGCTCCATTCACTCGGTAGATTCTTCGAACGATCTGCTCAAGAAGCTTGTTGCCTCGCTGCCCGCACTCGATGCCCGCCTCGATTCCGCTTCCACTTCGCTCGAGAACATCCGCAAGACGCTCAACGACTACAGCGCAACGCTTTCAGCGAAAGTTACCGAAAGCGCGCTCGCGCTCACACAAGCAGCCGTGGACATCAATCTTGCTTCAGCCCAGATCGCAGGCGATATCCAAACAGCAAAAGCCAATGTCGATACGGCCCTTGCCGAAGCGCGCGAGCTTGTCAGCTATAACAACCAATTGCTCGAATCGCTGCGCAACTCCCCTGTTGCCTCTACCGACCAAGTGCAAAAGGCCATCAGCGACATCGAAGCACAGAACGCAAGCCTCTCTTCTACCATCACCTCGCTCGAGCAGCTCGCAAACCAGCTCGACAACAATGCGCAAGCGGTCAAGAATGCCACGGATACCGTGGCCAACGTAGCAAAAACAAGTGCGGATAACCTTCAAAAGAGCGCGAAGGATTTCCAGATCACCATCTTGCCCGAGATCGACACGAGCCTCGACAGCCTCGCATCAGCGATCGGAACCTTGCGGGGCGCGACCGAATCGCTTCGCACGCTCTTCAATCAAGAGAGCACGCTCTTAACGCAGCTTGCCTCGATGCTCGAACAGTCGAAATCCATCTGCGCAGAAGTGGGTCTCTCGCTCGAAGCGCTAGAGAACAACCTCGAATCAACCTACACCGATCTTCGCTCGCTCCAGAATTCCGCCTCGTTCAAAGAACTCACCACCCTGCTTGGCATGAATCCCGATGATGTTTCTTCGTTCATGTCTTCTCCGGTAAAGCTCGATACGGTCACGCTTTACCCCGTCAACCCTTACGGCTCGGGCATAGCGCCTTTCTTCAGCAACCTGGCGCTTTGGGTGTGCGGATTCATCCTCATGGCCATCGTGCGTCTCCGCGTCGATCCAGTAGGCTTGCCAAGATTCTCGGCAACGCAGGCCTATTTCGGACGCTGGCTTTTTTACGTGAGCATCGGCATCATTCAGAGCCTCATCATCTGCATAGGCGATCTGGTGTTGGGGATCCAATGCGAAAACCCTGCCGCGTTCATCGGAGCAGGTGTGCTGGCCGGTTTCGTTTACGTGAACTTGCTCTACGCACTCGCGTACAGCATGCGCCACATCGGAAAAGCGCTTGCGGTGGTTTTGCTCGTCTTGCAGATTCCCGGATCATCAGGCATGTTCCCTGTCGAGATGATGCCCGAATTCTATCAGGTACTCAATCCGCTCCTGCCTTTTACCTATTCGATCGACGCGATGCGCGAAGCTATTGGCGGCATGTATGGAGCGCACTACCTTATCGATATGCTCATCTTGGGCGGCTGCTTCATTCCTGTTGGTCTATTCATCGGGCTTATGGGCGTTCATTTCGGTTATAACGTGAACACACTCTTCGATGCGAAGCTCTCCCAAACTGAGCTATTCGCTTCCGAATCCGTGCCCAAAGGTGCCCAATGGTTCCGCTTGCGCCCCGTGCTGCTGGCACTCATGCAAACAAAGCAATACCGCGAAAAGATCATCGCACGCGCCATGAGGTTCGATACAAAATACCCGCTGCTCATGAAGATCGGCTGGATCGCCCTGTTCGCGATGCCCATCCTCATGCTCGTTACACTCATCCTCTTCGAAGGCTCTCCTAACGAAAAGCTCATCCTGCTCTCCTGGTTCATTCTCGGTACGCTCATAGTGGCTGGATATCAGATCATCATCCTGTTCCTTCATGCCGATATCCAATACCAGTTCAAACTTGCGCAAAGCGAACCGGCCTCCGATGCAGGGAAAATAGCGCAGCTTGAAACCCACGAGATGCCCGAACCCCTTCTGCGGAGCGGAGGTGGAGCGCGCGATGCATAATATCCTCGCCATATTCAAGAACGATGTGCTCGCGCTCAAGACGAGCGTGATCGCCGCGATCGTCGCGATCGGTCTCATCCTCGTTCCGCCCATGTACGCTTGGCTTACCACGCTCGGCTTCTGGGACCCTTATGCCAACACCGGCTCGATCAAGGTAGCCGTTGCCAATGAAGACGAGGGCTATTCTTCAGCTCTTATCCCGACCAAGATAAATGCGGGCGACCAGGTCATAAGCGCGCTGCACGAAAACGACAGTTTCGACTGGATATTCGTCAGCGAACAGGAAGCGGTCGATGGCGCTCATTCGGGCGAATACTATGCAGCGATCGTCATCCCTAAGGACTTCACGAAGAACCTGATGACCGTTTTCAGCGATCACGCAACCAAAGCGGAGATCACCTATTACACCAATGAGAAGGAGAACGCCATCGCACCGCGCGTTACCGCCGAAGGAGCTACCGAACTGCAGGACGAGATCGACGAGACCTTCACGAAAACGGTCGCGAATATCGCGCTCTCAACAACGAGCAGTCTTACCGATTTCCTCAACGGCGACAACATCATGAACTATGCCTCGCTGCTCCTGCATGAACTCGACAATGCCGTCGAAGACCTTGATGCCGCACAGCTCGAAGTGAAGGGCCTCTCCTCCATGGTCGGCGACAGCGCAACGCTCCTTGCGGGAAGCAGCACGCTTCTTGGTAACACGAAAAACGCCACGAACACCACCAACGAGCTCCTTTCCGAAGCCTCAAATGGGCTTTCATCAGCCGATGAAGCACTGGGCAACATCACCGATGAAGTGAATGGCGCAATCACGTCGAATGCGAACAGCTACGACGAACTTTCGTCCGCGATCAATGCTGCCCTTGATTCTGCAAGCCAAGACCCTGCCGCCACCGAGCAGCTGCTGGGCAGCATATCTGGGTCCCTCGTTTCTACCAAAACACTGTATGAGCAGATGAAGAACGACCTGCAGGCCGCAGGCGTTTCCGGCACCGCGCTCGATACGATCGATGCCGCCATTGCCACGCTCGATCGCTTGCAACAAGCTGTTGATAGCGCAAAGACCGACGTGAGCACGATAAGCACGACCACCGCAGATGCGCGCACCAAGATCAACGAAGAGCTCGCGAACGCGAAGAAGGACATCACGGAAATGAACTCTTCGCTCGAAGAAACGCTCAAGCAGCAAACAGCGAACTTGGCCTCAGACCTTTCTGCACTCAAGTCATCAAGCGTCGAGCTGAGCGATTCGCTCACCGAAATATCCAACAACCTTTCAGGCACAGCGAGCAATCTCTCGGCGAACATGGAAGCGCTTCAAAGCTCCCTCGATAACACCGCGAACGTGCTTGGCACGATTAAGAGCAACCTCGCTAAAACACGAGATGACCTTAAAGCAGCCATCAGCACGAGCGACATCGATGAGATCCGCAAGATCATCGGCAACAATCCTGAAGCCATCGCTGCGTTCCTGTCTGCCCCGACCGTTCTTGAGAAGCACCCCGTCTACGAGATGAAGAGCAACGGCGACACGATGAGCGCCTTCTATTCTTCGCTCTCGCTCTGGATCGGTGCGATCTTCCTCGTTGCGCTCACGAGCGTGAATCCCACGAAGCGCAGGCTCGAAGGTCTTAAAGACGTGAAACCTCACCAGGTCTACCTGGGTCGCTATGGCATCTTCGCATGCATCGCTATCCTGCAAGGGATCGTGCTCTGCATCGGAAACGTCTTCTTCGTGGGTGTTCAATGCGAGCACTTCTGGCTTTATCTGTTGGCATGCATATTCTGCGCGATCGTCTTCTCGAATATCGTCTACACGCTCACGACCTGTTTTGGGAATGTGGGTAAAGCTATCGCGATCATTGGGCTTGTGATGCAGCTTGGTGGATCGGGCGGCATCTTCCCCATTCAGATGTCGGTGCCCTTCTTCCAAGCGATTTACCCCTGGCTGCCCTTCGCTCATTCCATGGAAGCATTCCAAGGATGCATTGCAGGTATCTATGGCATGCAGTATTGGATCTCGATGCTCTGCTTAGGTGGATTCTTGGCCGTCTCGCTCGTGTTCGGCCTCGCGCTGCACAAGCCCCTCGCAAAGCTCAACAGCTTCGTTGTGAAGAAGCTCGACGAAACCCAGCTGCTTTAATAAGCCAGTATCGCTCGGGCTGGCTTCTGCTTTCCATGAACTTTACCCAAAGAGAAGGAGTCACTTGCCACCTTCAAGATAATGGCCGATAATCCTCTCACGCATGAATCAGACGAAACATGGAGGAGGTGAGGCTTATGACGAAGAAGCGCAGCAAACGTACGCGGAGCAAACGCAAGCACCAGCACGCACCGAAAGGCAACGTGGTGTGGAAGCAAACTGCCGAAGAAGCAACGCTCGCAAACAAGCCCTACATCAATGCTTACGCATGTGGGCACGGAGTGCAGGGCGATACGAAATACAATCGCACTAAAGAAAAACGCACATGGAAACGCGATCTTCAGGAAGGAGCCTCTCGGGGCTCCTTCCTTTTGCCATTTTTCTCCTAATGCCCCAACATTCCTAAAGACACGTGCTCGCTTTTGTGCGTTATTCTATTTTTAATTACAATACGAATGACCTGCTTATTGAGCAACTATGCAGCTTGCAAGAATTGACAAGGAACTAAACACAATGAACCCTGCAAGAAAGATAATCCTATCTGTAAGTCTTTGTATCCTATTAATAAGCGCCCTTGTTCCTGTAGCATGGGCTGAAGATGAGCTTGCAGTGGTTGGCTCAGTCGACTACGAAACAACAACGGATAAAAACGCACAAGAAACACTTACAGCATCCGCAACAACCAATCAAAAAAATGCCACACCTGTTCAAACCTCTGAAATATTAGCTGCTCCTGCCACGAATGCGGATCAATCAACCGCAACAATCCCTCAAGAAGCTGAAGAGACACCAGTCGGAACCTCTGATAGTGATTCCGTGATCTCAAACGAAAAAGGCCTTACAGAACAGGAAACCGAAGAAATACAAACACAAGATACTAGTGAAGTTGCACCTGGCTGGAGCTCGATCGGCTCTTGCGAATGGAAGGTTGAAGACGGCTGTGTTATTCTTCGTCCCACCGGAAATGCAGAGGTAGGTTATCTACCGAACGGAATTAATCTACATTATTCATGGCCGTGGAAAACAGCTCCTGATATCGATTGCTTCAAAATCGAAGGCAAAATTGTTTGCGGCGATACAACCTATGACATGTTTGGCAACTTAAACAGCCTGAAGTCAATTGAGGGACTAAGCAATCTTGATACTTCAAATGTCGTCAGAATGTCTGGTATGTTTTCTAATTGTTCCTCGCTCACCTCGCTAGATCTTTCGAACTTCAATACTAGCAATGTCACTCTAATGACCGGAATGTTTTCCTTCTGCCCCTCGCTCACCTCGGTAAATCTGTCCTCTTTCGACACTTCCAATGTTACTGATATGAATTCGATGTTTCTTGAATGCGCATCGCTTCGTACGGTTGATGTATCCTCGTTCAATACTTCTAACGTCACTGATATGGGTGCCATGTTTGAAAGCTGTTCTTCACTCTTCTCCGTGAACCTCTCGTCTTTCGACACTTCCAAAGTTGGAAAAATGGATATGTTCGGCTTTTGTCCTTCTCTTGAGGTTGTTGAAATGGGCCCGGGATGCACCATGCAGAGAGAACTGCCTGATAAAATCTGGTACAACGCAGCAGGAGAAGCCTTTACTCCAAGCACAATGCCTATCGGGATTGCAACATCCTACGCTACCTCGAAAGAACTTCTGGAACCCTTGCGAGTTCAGCTCAGCGAAACGAATAAAACACTGCGTGCCGACGCTGCTCCTTTCACCCTTATTGCAACGGTAACCCCAGAATGGAAAGCAGAGTCGATAACCTGGAGCACATCCGATGCAGCGGTCGCTACCGTTAACCCTGATGGTCAAGTAACGGTGCATGGCCCAGGTAATGCTACTATCTCAGCTAAATCCAATGGCGCAACAGCGGAGTGCATGCTGACTGTGCTGCCTATTGAAGCTAACGAGCCCGAACCAGGCGATAATAAGCCGTCAGATGAGAATCCGCCAATTAACGCTGATGTTGAAGCCCCTTCGAACGATTCAAGCAATGGCGCAGGATCAGAAGGCTCTAAAGACACGGAACAGAACTCCCAAAATCCTATGAGCATGGAAAACCAAAAGGGTGCAGGACAAGAGCAGACAGATTCTGGTGATACTGCCAAAACCAGCAGCGCTCACGCTTCGACGCAAACCAGCCTCGCCCAAACCGGAGACCAAATAGGCTATTTCTCCCCTCTACTTATCAGCGTCTCCTTTACAACATTGGTACTGCTTTTTTTGCTCTTGTTATCTCATTATCGCGCTCAACGCACACAATAAAACTTGTGAACAATAGCGCAGATTAACACGTCTTTGTCATATTCATAGGCTCACAACCTGAACAGAACTTCGGGTTGTGAGTTTATTCAAAACTAGCGCAAATATCACTTGCTCTTAATGTTTCCTCAGCTTCTTGATCAGGAAAGCACCTGCCGATATCGCGCCGATCACGCCGAGCGTACGCTTGCCGTTGTATTTCACGAACGCATTCGCATCAATACATTTAGAGATAAGAATCTTCTTTACAAGAGGAAAATGCAATATATAATTGTCATGCAAGATATATATTGCATTATCTCAAAGGCGGTATTTCTATTGGAAAACAGCAAGAACGAGCGCATGAAGCAGGCGCGCATAGATGCGGGGCTCTCTCAGCAGCAACTTGCAGACGCAGTTGGCGCAACACGGCAGACCATCGGACTCATCGAAGCAGGCCGCTACAACCCTAGTCTCAAGCTCTGCACTGCCATCTGCAAAACGCTCGGTAAAACGCTTGACGATCTATTCTGGGAATAGGAGAAGATCATGAACTTGATAAAACGATACAACCAGATCATGGGCCCAAAAGAAGAACGACTTGAAGCCGAAGAGAACAAGAGCATGAAGGTAGGCGGCACCATCTTATTGATCGGGTCGGTGCTCAGCCTCTATTATGCGATCATGCTCGACCAGGTATCCTCCACCACCGATCAGCCCATCTTCACCGCACTTGGAGAGAAGCTCATTCCCGTTCACTTGTTGCTCGTATTGACCATTCTCGTTGCTGGCGTTGTCTCGCTCACGATGCAAACAAGAGCGGGTTATTTCTCCAGTCACAAACGCTTTGCCGAGGTCGATCAGGTCCCCTGGGACTTCGTTACCCTCTTTGCGCTCTTCTGCGGTGCAATAGTTGGCGTCCTTACCTGCGGCATGCGTATCGTAGCAGAGGTTCAGATCGTCGGCCTTGAAAACGTAGCCTGGATGGGAGATCTTGCGATTGGCGTCATCTTCTTCATCATGGGTTTCTTAGTGGGCTTCGCAGCTATCACGCTCACTATTCACGATGCCATCAAGCGCCGCCGCGCACTCGAGAGCGAGCTTGAAGACTAATGCACGATCATCGCCTAACCGCTTCAGAAACGCGTGATCGCTCTTGACATTGACGTTACGTCAAACCCTACGATGCATCTGGGAGGTGAGCCATGGACAGCACGAACGCATACGCACACCAGAAAAACTGGGTAGGAATTGCCGAGCTCGCTCAGGCAGCAGGCGTGAGCACACGAACGCTTCGCTATTACGAAAGCTGTGGGCTGATCGCGCCCGCTCGAGCTGAAAACGGATACCGCATATACGCCCCCTCTGAGGTGAAGCGCCTTGCGCAGATTCTTTCCATGAAGCGCTGCGGACTTCCTTTAGCCACCATCAAACAGTTGGTGTCAAATGATGAAGGAAACATTCGTGATGTTCTTAAAGATCATCTTTGCACCTTGCAGGCGCAGGGCGCATCGTTGGAGATGGCGATCACGCGCACAAAAGCAGCGATCGCTGCGATCGAAAGGATCGAAAAGATGGATGTCAAAGATGCATTCGAGAAAATGAAAGAAGAAGGTCTTAAGACCTTCGAAGACACCTATGGCAAAGAAGCGCGTGAACGCTATGGCGATGCAACAATCGACGCATCGAACGAACGCATGATGGCCCTTACCAAAGATGAGTGGGAGGCAAAAGAGCTGCTCGAAGATGCTATAAAGGTGCAGCTGAGAATAGCCCTGCAGACGCAAGACCCACAAAGCGAAGCAGCTCAAGAACTTGCGCACATGCATGAGAAGTGGATCGCGATTCACTGGGGCAACGGTTACAAAGAGCAAGCATACCTCGGTCTTGTGCAGGGGTACCTTAACGATCCGCGCTTCGTTTCGTACTACGATTCAGCAGCTGGCGAAGGCGCAACCGAATTCCTCGTACAAGCGATCAAATCCGCTCACAAGTAAGGTCGCGCAGATCGAAGGTATCGGGCACTGCCGCCCCTCCTGCACGCCAGCGAAAGTTGCAGTTACTTCTTTCGTTGGCTCACACCAAGAGAATGGTCGATCGTTACGATCGACTCTCTGGCTAGCTCGATCCTGGCACCTAACAAGTTCACCTGAAGCGCCTTTATCATCATTCGCTCTCGAGCAAAGCAAGCCGAAGTTGACCGACATAAGGGGCAGCTTCAGGTACGAGAAGCCCTTTCTTCACGGCGAGCATGGTGATCGTTTCATCAGCGCGAATGCACGCCTGCGCGGGAGCCCCTGTTTGAGCGTTGAGCCCGCTCGGGCAATCAACAGCGATCAGCCATGCGACCTCATCTGCGCCCTTATCACTGCATTCTGACTTGCGGCCACAGACTTCGTTCGCAAGCACGATCCAGCTCGCATAGGGCTCGCGCACCTCACTATGCGAAAAGCCCGTTCCAAGGATCGCATCGACCACAACGTCTGCACGATCGAGCGCTTCCTTGATCGCATCTAGACCTGGATCAACCTCTATGCGAAACAACGCAGCCTCTTCTGCCTTCAAAGCAGCGGTCTTCGCTGGCTCGGCTTTCATCTCAGCCGCAGGAGCTTTCGTAACCAAAGCCACGTCGTAGCCCTGCTCTGCAAGATCTTCGGCAGCTACCCAGCCATCGCCGCCATTGTTGCCTGACCCTACCAATACTACAATGTGCGAGCCAACAGGAGCGTGCTGGCGAACCGCCTCGGCAACCGCCTTCCCCGCGCGCGTCATGAGCGTATAGAGCGATGTCCCCTCTTGCGCGATACGCTGCTCAAGCGCGACCACCTCAGCAACATCCATCACTGGCACAGGCTTCGCATCATTCAACGCCGCATCCGATGCAGTAGCCAGCACTGCGCCATTTTGGCCCCTCTGCACCTCGATCAGCTTTGCCATCTCTTCCGCATTCCCTTTCTTCAACCTGCATCATCTCGATCGTACTTTGCCTACGTTATTCCTTCAACGTACGAGTCATCCACCATCCAACAAGAGAACCAATTGCCACAAGAACAACCCCAAACCAAAACAGAGCATCGGGCATCACACCCAAGATGAGCGCGCTCGCCAAGCTTGAAAAAATGGGTGCAAAATATGAGACCACCGAAAGGACGCGCATTTCACCACCGTTAATCGCGCGATTCCACAGTGCATAGCCAGCCGCAATGGCTGCAGTCACGCACACAAGCGGGATGCACGAGGGCAGCTCAAATGCAGTTTCAGGCACGGTTGGTTTTGTTAGCGCAATCAAGACCCAAAGTGCGGCAGCGGTGAGTGTGAAGAAATAGGCTGTCGAATTACTACCGCAAGCCCATCGCGGCGTTGCGACCGAATAGATGGCCCAAATGATCGATGCGCTGATCGCAAGAAGATAGGGCCACAAGCTGCCGGTGAAGAATGGTGCGCCGGCCAAAAGGCTTGATCCACCCACTGCGAGCACGATGCCAGCTGTAGCAAAATCGCCCCTGGAATAACCCGAAACAGAGCTGGAGCGCGTCCTGACTTGCGAGCAACAGCCCAGAACAATACGGTGAGTGTTGGCCAGGGGTAATTCAGGATGCTAACTTCAATAGCCTGAAAGCTATCCTGAGCAAGACCCACCGCGAATGCCATGAAGAGCTCGTAGGTGGCAAAGAGCACCCCACCGATCAGCAAATAGCGCCGAGGTATCTTCTTGAAAGGTGTCGGCTTATCAAGAAGGAACAGGAACACCGCTCCCAATGTGTAAATGAGCGCTATTCCTAGTTCAGAACCATAGTTGACCGTGGTCAACCGCAGAAATCCTACCATCAGCGACCAGCAAAAGATCGCACCGATCCCCGCTATCAAAGCCTTCTTATGCACAGACACCTCCTTTTCAGCTGCGATCAAACATACGCGAATGGAACACTCATCAATAAGAGTATCACTAGCCCAAAGATCGAGCTGAAAAGCAGGTTATTCAGCAAAAAAGTCTCGAACGCGGCAGTGGCAGACCACAAGATGGTCTTCAGTGATCTCTTCTTTTGAGCATAGTAGTCAGAACCAACGACCCTGCCCTCTCCTAAGGACAGCCTGGTTAAATCTGTTGCGTACGGCTCATGATCACCAGCATTGCAATCATGAGAACAAGTCCTAGCCAGTCTGCTCCTGTAAATGAAGTGCCGAGCAATGCAGCGCTAAGAATACACGCGCTTGCTGGTTCAGCAACCCCTAACAAGCTACCTTTAATAGGACCGATATGCGATGATCCCCAAAGATACATGCCAAATGCTGCAAAGGTTCCCAATACTCCAACACCGCCAATGAGGACAACCCACCCAAAAGCATCAATATTCAAAAGACTGGCTTGAGCTTCAGAAGCCACACCTAGACAGCCTGCACAGAGATAGAACGCAAGCGCGATCACTGCACTCACTGCAATCCCGCATCCTATCACCACAATGCGCGCATACCGTGAGTATTGTTGTTCAGGAATAACCAGATAAGCTGCCTCAGAAAGAGCATTCACCAAGCCCCAAATAAGCCCCGCAAGAGGGATCATCAGCGCAAGCAGATTCCCTTTCGTTGCGATCAACCACGTTGCCGTGAGCGCCAAGAGAATCGCTACGACCTCGATCGCTTTTGGGTGTCGTTTGAATCGTACGCATGCGATGATAAGCACGAAAACACTACCCAGCATCTGAAGCACGGTCGCAGTGCCTGCATTCGTAAGTCCGGTTGAAACAGCGTAAGTAGCTTGGCTTGCAAAAAGCGCGCCACCAAATAGAACAACCACAAGCGCATCGCGTTTATGACTCATCAATCTTCGCAACTCAGCAGAATAACGCACGAACAAGATCAGCAAGAAAAGGACTGAAGCAGTGATAGATCGCACACAGGTAATGGTTAGAGAATCAAGAGCATAAGCCTCATGAAGATGCTGAATGCAAACGCCCGATAAGCCCCATAAACAAGCGCCCAGAAAGGTTACTAAAAGACCGACATAGTATTTTCGTCCGCTGGTCATCAAGATGCTGTATAGCGCTGCTTGAAGCGTTGCCATTCAGAGAAAGCAAGCCTCAGCGAAGGCCATGCCGCTCATAGATCGATAGCATGCGTTGATAGAGCAGCTTATCCGCTAAATACTGCTTGAAGGTTGCAGATTTCTCTTTACCTTGGGCCTTTAATCTCTCGACCTCGGCAGTCTTGAACTCGAAATCGTTCTCGATCTCTGTGAGCATTGACTCGAATTGTTCTAAGCGATCCAAAGTAACACCCCATCATGATCCGCTCATTCTTGACGCAGATGAAAAGCGCGCAGCAGTGGTACCCGTAGAGGGACGATTTACGCCTAATTTACGCCTAATTTGCGCCTAAAAGGTAGTCTTGAGAAAAGAAATGCCAGTTGACTAGGCACAATAGAAAATAAAGAAATGCCCTGCATGAGCAGAACGCCCTATCCTCCCACGGACTACACCGCAGTACTTTCGGCGAAGAGGGGCTTAACTACCGAGTTCGGAATGGGATCGGGTGATCCCCCTCTCTATGGTTCCGCTCATGCAAGGCATTCGCTTGCATGACTGATCCTTTGGCTACCTTGAAGGTTGTATAGCGCAGGTGCTTAGATCGCATACGATCAAGAATAGAAGAGATAAAGAGCTCGACCAATTAGTACTGCTCGCCTGAACGCCTTGCAACGCTTGCAGCTGCAGCCTATCGACCTCGTAGTCTACAAGGGGTCTTACCAAAAAGAGAACTCATCTTGAAGTCGGCTTCCCACTTAGATGCTTTCAGCGGTTATCCGATCCGAACGTAGCTAAGCAGCTATGCTGTTGGTCAACAACTGCGACACCAGAGGTTCGTCCACCCCGGTCCTCTCGTACTAGGGGCAGCTCTTCTCAATTCTCTTACGCCCGCGGAGGATAGGGACCGAACTGTCTCACGACGTTCTGAACCCAGCTCGCGTACCGCTTTAAACGGCGAACAGCCGTACCCTTGGGACCTGCTCCAGCCCCAGGATGCGATGAGCCGACATCGAGGTGCCAAACCTTGCCGTCGATGTGGACTCTTGGGCAAGATCAGCCTGTTATCCCCGGAGTACCTTTTATCCGTTGAGCGACGGCCATTCCACTCTGAGCCGCCGGATCACTAGAACCGACTTTCGTCTCTGCTCGACTTGTAGGTCTCGCAGTCAAGCTTGCTTATACTCTTGTACTCTACGAACGATTGCCAACCGTTCTGAGCAAACCTTACGTACGCCTCCGTTACCTTTTAGGAGGCGACCGCCCCAGTCAAACTACCCACCTGACACGGTCCGCGACCCGGATAACGGCGCCGCGTTAGATCACCAATACTGTGAGGGTGGTATTCCAAGGATGACTCCACACGAGCTGGCGCTCGTGCTTCACGGTCTCCCACCTATCCTCTACACACAGAACCAATGATCAATGTCAAGCTGTAGTGAAGGTTCACGGGGTCTTTCCGTCCTTCCGTGGGTAATTCGCATCTTCACGAATAATACAATTTCACCGGGTCTATGGTTGAGACAGCGCCCAAATCGTTACGCCATTCGTGCAGGTCGGAACTTACCCGACAAGGAATTTCGCTACCTTAGGACCGTTATAGTTACGGCCGCCGTTTACTGGGGCTTAGTTTCAGAGCTTCGCCTAGAAAGGCTAACCCATCCACGTAACCTTCCAGCACCGGGCAGGCGTCAGACCCTATACATCGTCTTGCGACTTAGCAGAGTCCTGTGTTTTTGATAAACAGTCGCTTGGGCCGTTTCACTGCGACCGCCCTAGGCTTTTAGGGGCATGCCCTATCACCCATGAGCGGCACTCCTTCTCCCGAAGTTACGGAGTCATTATGCCGAGTTCCTTAACCATAGTTCTCCCGATCGCCTTGGTATACTCTACCCGCCTACCTGTGTCGGTTTTGGTACGGGCACCACGATATCTGCTTAGAGGTTTTTCTTGGAAGCAGGGAATCACTGACTTCACTTAGAGCTTCGTCTCACGTCTCAGGCATAAGCGCTTGCGGATTTACCTGCATGCGCACCCTACACGCTTTCACGGGGACGTCCAGAACCCCGCCCAGCTATCCTTCTCCGTCACCCCATCGTCATAACGATTCGTGGTGGTACAGGAATATCAACCTGTTGTGCATCGACTACGCCTGTCGGCCTCGTCTTAGCTCCCGACTGACCCTGGGAGGATTAGCCTTGCCCAGGAACCCTTAGGCTTACGGCGGTGAGGTTTCTCGCCTCACTCTCGTTACTCATGCCAGCATTCTCACTTCTTACCAGTCCACCATGCGTTGCCACACAGCTTCGACCCAGATAAGAAAGCTCCCCTACCACTGAAAAAAATCAGTCCGCTGCTTCGGTATCATGCTTGAGCCCCGTGAATTGTCGGCGCATGTCCACTTGACCAGTGAGCTGTTACGCACTCTTTAAATGCATGGCTGCTTCTAAGCCAACATCCTGGTTGTCTAGGCAAACGCACATCCTTTGCCACTTAGCATGAATTTAGGGACCTTAGCAGGCGGTCTGGGCTGTTTCCCTCTCGAACACACGGCTTAGCCCACATGTTCTGACTCCCGATCTATAGACTTACGGCATTCGGAGTTTGGTTTCGGTTGGTAGGCGGTGAAGCCCCCGCACGAATCCAGTGGCTCTACCACCGTAAGTAAACGATTCGAGGCTAGCCCTAAAGCTATTTCGGGGAGAACGAGATATCTCCGAGTTTGATTGGCCTTTCACCCCTATCCACAGGTCATCCCCTCCGTTTTCAACCGAAGTGGGTTCGGCCCTCCACAGAGTCTTACCTCTGCTTCAGCCTGCCCATGGATAGATCACCCGGCTTCGCGTCTACGACATACGACTATGACGCCATCTTAAAGGCTCGCTTTCACTACGGCTCGTTTCAAAACTTAACCTCGCCGCACATCGTAACTCGCTGGCTCATTCTACAAAAGGCACGCCGTCACGCTGCAAGAGCGCTCCGACTGCTTGTAGGCATACGGCTTCAGGTACTATTTCACTCCCCTCTCGGGGTACTTTTCACCTTTCCCTCACGGTACTGGTTCGCTATCGGTCACAAGAGAGTATTTAGCCTTAGAGAGTGGTCTCCCTGGATTCATACCGGATTTCACGTGTCCGGCATTACTCGGGTATCATCTCGACGCAGACCCATTCATTTCGCTTACAGGACTATTACCTTCTCTGGTAGGACTTTCCAGACCACTTCGACTATGAATGGATTTTGTAACTGCGCATGGGAGGTACAGGCTCCCACAAAGACGACCCCACGACACCACATGCAGCAACGTCCTGAAACTTACACATGCATGGGTTTAGGCTAGGTGCGCGTTCGCTCGCCGCTACTAGCGCAATCTCGGTTGATTTCTTTTCCTCCGGGTACTTAGATGTTTCAGTTCTCCGGGTTGTCTCTAGCCATCCTATTTGATTCAGATGGAAGTGGATGAGCATTACCTCATCCGGGTTGCCCCATTCGGAAATCTGCGGTTAATAACGCCTATGTGCAGCTCACCGCAGCTTATCGCAGCTTGTCACGTCCTTCATCGACTTCTTGTGCCAAGGCATCCACCGTATGCCCTTAATATCTTTATCTCACCTATTTAGGTTTAATCAAGGTTGATCGTATCATTGCGATCGTGATATTTGCGAATCACTTCACTTCATATTGCTTTCCATAGATTTCTCTATCAGCAAAAGAATTGAGATGATTTCAAAAATCATGTTTTCTACGCTATACAACTTTCAAGGTGCCGAAAAGAAAAGTCTTAAGGACCCTTCCTCGAAGTGAGGAGAACCCTTAAAACCGAATACTGCAGAAGGATAGAGCAGGTAAGCTTCTTCAAGAATCGAGCTGAGACGGAAAAATGTCTGTTTGTCTGACTAGGTGCAAGGAGTAATCTCGACTTGCGATTCTAGACTTTTAGTAAGTCTCCCTAGAAAGGAGGTGATCCAGCCGCACCTTCCGGTACGGCTACCTTGTTACGACTTCACCCCCCTCACCCTCCACACCTTCGGCGCCTCCCCCCTTGCGGTTGGGCCGGCGACTTCGGGTGCAGACGACTCGGGTGGTGTGACGGGCGGTGTGTACAAGGCCCGGGAACGTATTCACCGCGGCATGCTG